>ERZ808044.202-NODE-202-length-81890-cov-6.802232_pt1 | contig 81890 bp, 85 predicted proteins | sample MGYA00380195_ERZ808044 | MGnify/ENA primary metagenome ERZ808044 (study PRJEB31490, sample SAMN06133423) | mouse gut metagenome | isolation source: Z7_2 | host: mice | place: China: Chengdu | collected 2015-05 ...
TATTCTGCAAGAACGGATTCAGTACGAAAGGGATTGAATTTCAAAAGTGGGTGCCGGAAATATACAGGGTTTTGAAACATGGACTGGTGTTAGTATATAAGTGTGGACAGGAAAAGTTGAACAACCTATACTATCAAATGAAAGAGCAAAGGAGATGTTCAACATGGCGAAAAATCAAAAATCTTACACTCCGGAATTTAAACAGCAGATCGTGGATCTGTATCATGCCGGAGGGACATCGTATCCACAACTGGAACGTGAATATGGCGTAAATCGGAGTACGATTAGCGGTTGGGTAAAGCAGCTTTCCCCTATCAAGGTATCAGGGGAGGAAACGGTTACCCTCAAGGAGTATAAGACCCTCCAAAAAGAAATCCAGCGTCTTAAGACCGAGAATGAAATACTAAAAAAAGCGACCGCCATATTCGCAAAAGAACAATAGCCGAAATTGTTGCATTTATCCAGAATAACTTAACCAACTACTCTGTATCCCAGCTTTGCAGTGCCCTGAAATTCCCAAGGAGCACCTATTACAAGGCTCTGGTTTGTGTACCTTCCAATAAGCGGATGGAGTATGAGGAATTCGGCAGGAAAGTGAAACAGGCCTTTGAGGATTCCAAACGCAGATATGGGGCTGTCAAACTATGCCGTGTACTCAATGCCGCCGGGACACCCTGCAGCATCAAGCGGGTCCAGAGGCATATGGCAGAGCAGGGACTGCGCTCTGTAGTAGTAAAGAAATACAACCACCATGCCAATCATGGCAGTATCCCAGATGATAAAGTGAATATCCTGAAACGTGATTTTGGAACGGAAACCATCAACCAAAAATGGTGCACAGATATTACCTACATCCATGTGCAGAAAGAAGGATGGACTTATCTGGCGTCTGTCATGGATTTGTGCAGCCGTAAAATCATCGGCTATGCCTATGGCACATCTATGACGGCGGAACTGGCAGTGGAAGCGGTAGAGAATGCCTGCCTGAACGTCAGGGATACAAAAGGAATCATTTTGCATAGTGACCTTGGAAGCCAGTATACGAGCCAGGCATTTGAAGACTGCCTGGCCAGGAAAGAAATCCTGCATTCCTTTAGCCGTAAGGGAAACCCATACGATAATGCCTGTATCGAATCGTTCCATTCGGTACTGAAAAAGGAAGAAATCTATCTTCATACTTATCAGGATTCAAAGGAAGCTCGCAGAGCGATCTTTGAATACATAGAAGGCTGGTATAACCGTAAGCGAATCCATAGCTCTATTGGCTATCTGACACCCCAGAAAAAGGAGGATGAGGAACTAGGGAAAGCAGCATAATCTTTCAACTTTTTTTGTCCAAAGTATTGACATAGGTCCATTGAGCCACTCTGCACACGGTCCCACTTGCTCCGCATCAATCCCGATTTTCGGAACAGCCTGTCCATCTGTTCTGTATCACCGCCACACCAAAATGCAAGGATACTTGCAAGCGACATATCCGCATCGCTGTGGGATTTTCCTCCCGGAATTTCTCCATTCCACAAGGCTTTGAACTTTTCACCCTGTCTGGAATCCGATGCCAAGCGAACCACGGAATCATCCGACAGATAACTGCCGGGAATATCCTGTACATCATTCTTTTTCTGAGGAATCGAACGTAGCATATAGGTTTCCAGTATTGCCCCAAGTTCAGTGCTTCGCTCCTCAACGCCACAGTTTCGGATCACATTTCCTGTCAGAGTACAGAATTTCTTCGTCACACCTGCTGCATAGATTTCCAGACCAAGTTTCTGATTATTGATGTAATATCTACCCGTATCATAAGACAAGGAAGATACCTTACATACAATACGGACTCCCGTGCCGGAAGGACTGAATTCTGTATAAGAGTCCATTTTCTCCACGATGTCTTCTGCCATCTGTGTCAGCTTTCCACCAAACACGCAATGGTCGATATCCACCATACAGAAATCATCAAACGCACCCATACCGATTCCGTCATAACCATCCATTGCATTGACTGCCAATCAAAAATCCGAAAAGGTATTTTTATCGGCACTACTTGCTCTTTTTCTATTTGTCTGATACGGCACTTTAGTCATGCGTCCGTTTCTTTCTTCATATTTCCACAGACAGAACCGTCCGTCTTTTTTCAACTGTTCTGGAAGTTTCCCGTACATCCTGTGCTCCTCCTTTCCCGCTTATTTTCTGGTGTATCATTTCTCCGTGGCTCTTGCCGATAACCATACCTTAAATTCGGAAACGGGAACCAGTACCCGCTTGCCTACACGGACGATTGGGAAGTCCGCCTCTCTGGTCAGTGCATATGCTTTGCTCAGGCTAATTCCCATCTGCAACGCCATTTCCTGTACGCTCATCGTAACTTTATCCATAGCCATCCTCCTCTCTGCATTCCAAACATGAATTGCTCTTGTTTTCTATCACAGTATACTTTATAATGTTACCAAAGACTATTTTCTATTGGTAAGAAGTCGTACTGGAAGTAAGTTCTATCGGTAAGAATGGAGGTAGAATATGAACGAAGATTTCAGCTTGGGGAAAATGAGTGCGGATGTACGGCTGACTGCAACTTTCAAATATTATGAAAAGACAGAGCAGAATGGAAAAATTGTAATCACCGCCTGTCTGGGCGAAGGAGATGTCCCAAGGCTCAACCGTGGATACGGCTTGGACGGAAACGAACTGTGGCTTTCGCTGAATAACCTGTACCAGAGTATCCGTGGGAAAGATGACAACACTGCTGCCGATGATATCATTTCGTGGTGTCAGCAGTACGCACATCCCTACTATGCTTCTCAGGACATCGAAGAATATCGATGGGATATTGAAAAGGATACAGAATACTGGGATTTTTCTACCAACATTCTTGGTAATTTCACTTTTGATGTTCACACCATGCGGAAAGATCTCGAAAGCCTGTACCGGGATACCCTTGTCATCCTGATGTTCAAAAAATGTCTGGAACAGCTTGATGTTTCTGCAGAACTTGCACAGATCACATGGACAAATGAATTTGCAGATTTTAACTCGTTTCCTATGCGGACACATCTCGGTAAAATATCTGCTTACCTGAATGAAATGAGTGGAGTAACCATGAAGCTCGGACTGGATGAAAATGGAGAATTAAAGATCATGCCGGATTTCCACTCTGTTTTTGACGCTGCCCGATTCGCTCTGTCGCAATATGTATCTATCCCTACGGATTACCCTATTGCTTATGCAGACCGTGTGGGCGTTGCCACCTGTGAGTGCTGTGGCCGTCTGTTCACCAAAAACGGAAACCGCCAGAAATACTGTGACAATCCAGAATGTAAAAAGGAACGAAACCGCAGAAAATCCCGTACTGCTTATCGTAGAAAGATACAGGAAGAAAATGATAACCGATGGGCGTGACCACGGCTGTTTTCACACTGGGGCAAGATGTGGCAAGTAATATAGGTTATTTTCTATATAGGCTTTATAAGAATAACCTAAATTATCTGCCACAAGTTGCCCCAACTGTTTTTTTCATAGAAAAAAGGCATCGGTCTGCACCGACACCCATGTCATTTTATCCTTATTCTCCGTAGCGGAATGCTGAATTTCCCGTAAGATTTCTAAGCAGAATCTTTCTCGCTGTCTTATATTCTTTCCCGATAAAGCCAAGTCTGAGCAGAAAACAGCGGAAAGCATATTTGTCATTATCCGTTTCAGTCGGCTTTGATGATACCCTTTTTGCATCTCTTGCCATATCACACAGCCTTGAAATAAATTGTGTGTAGGCTGCTATCTCATCGCCATCTGCTGTGTACGGAAACCATGTGAAGTTTATTTTTTCCTCTGCGGTTTCAATTTCTGTGCTGTCCGTCCGAAATGCACGTTGGAAAAGTATCTGCTTATTTGCTATGATTTTCTGCAAATTTTCCAATGCCGTATCCGTAAGGCTTTCTCTCGGAATCGCTATTGTCAACTTCTCCTGCTGCACTGGCACTTCTTCGGTTACTTCCGCATCGTCTTGAAACCCACGCTCCCGTAACTGCCGAATCAGGTCTTCTACCGTTTCTTCCGTTACTCCCTCTGAAATATGCAGTACACCCTCTTTGTCCAGTCGGTATCCTGCAATATCGTATGCACAGCTTGGTACCCGTTCATAATGCGGTGCTGTTCCAAGCATGTTTCCAATCTCCTGTGCCAGTTTCGGTCTCTGCTTTGATTCCAATGTAAATCTGATTTCATTCTTCATAATATATACCCAACTTTCTTCTTTCGGTAGTACATATATCACTCTGACGGCACAGAATAGCAAGACAATTCGGATTATATTTCTGCTAAAATGTACGCATAAAAACTGTGTTTTTTACACGTTTTTTCTGCGGATTTCAGTACTATCCGGCAAAACGAAATCGGCTAAAATGATGATATTCTGCGGATATTTTCACATAAACTGACTTTTGTGGGTATCCCCCTGTTTAATTCTGCGAAAATTCGCACGAAGGGAGCCATCGGTCTTCAGGAAGAAGGACCGTAGAGATTTGGATACCCCCCCCCCCTCCCATAGAAAAAAGCCACAGAGGATTACTTCCAGTGTGGCTCAATTCATTTATGACTGTTTTCCGTATGGTGTTTTAGGTTCTGCTACCATCGACAGCGTTTCCTGACTGTTCGGATCATAAGTCACTGTCTTATGCTCCGGCTCAGTAAAGGTAGACGAACCACCGATACCAAAATACTTTTCAAAGAAAGTCTTCAGCTTGTCAATCACACCCTGTTTCTTCTTGGCTCTACCACCACCGCCAAAGCGTGAAATCGGTGGCATAAGTTTATCTATGTCCGTTCCGGCTGTTTTGATCTCTCCGTCACGGAACGCATTCTCCATGAACTTCCGTGTATCTTCCGGCTTCAGCTTTTCTTCCGTGATAATTGCATTAAGGTCATGATCTCGCTGTTCCACCACATACTCATGCCATTCATTCATGATATCATCCACATCATTGATTCCTGCAATAAAAGTTTCAATGAGCTGTTTCTTGCTACGCAGTTCCGGGCTGGCATCAATCGCCTTATTGATGGTAATCAGAACTTCCTTGTCTTCGCAGTGGGTATCATGATACTTCTTTACGAGCATGAGAATATAATCAATGTTAATTTCTATCTGCCTGATCAGTTCAATCTCAAATACTACATCATCCGTAATATCCGTGCTTTCCTGACGCTTGCGTTTCCACTCATCACGCAAATCCTGATATCGTCCAAGGTAATCCTGTAAATCACGTTCAGAAATCAGCTCATTCCCCTTGAAATCATCAAAGGAAAGCAGCAGATTTCTCATACGGAGAATTGCACCAAACAAAGCAATAAAATCCTTCTGGTTCTGTTCCCCGACAATCTGTGGTTCTGACAGAGGAAACTTATTATTCAAGTCTTCCATCATATCCACATACCCCGGCATTGGCTTACCATCCACAGATTCATATCCGTAATAATAATCCTTAAAGCTCTGCAGCAGAACAATACCTCCGGCATTCTTGTCTCCGAACAGGGAAATGGCACTATCCACTCGCTTTTGCAGATTTCGGAAACATACAATATTTCCAAAGGTCTTGATGGAATTTAGAATACGGTTGGTACGGGAAAATGCCTGTATCAGCCCATGCATTTTCAGATTCTTGTCTACCCACAACGTATTCATGGTTGTGGCATCAAAACCTGTAATGAACATATTTACTACGATCAGAATATCCAATTCCTTGTTCTTCATGCGAAGCGACACATCTTTATAGTAATTCTGGAATTTATCACTTGAGGTATCGTAATTCGTATGGAACATTTCATTATAATCCTTGATGGCTTCTTCCAGAAATTCTCTGGACGGCTGATCGAGGGCAGAGGTATCCTCTGAATTTTCTTCATCCAGAATACCATCCGATTCTTCCTCATTTGCACCATAACTGAAAATGGTTGCAACTCGCAGTTTTTTGGTCGGGTCTGCTGCCATCTGCTTTTTGAATTCCTGATAATACAGTTTTGCCATCGGAACGCTCGATACTGCAAAAATGGAATTAAAACCGCTGACACGCTGTTTCTGCTTGATTTCCTCTACCTCATCCCGTTTGGCAGAAGCCACCTCTGCAATATTAGTCAGTGTATTATATATGTAAGTTTTATCCCCACGATAGGTCTTCTGGTCAAAATGTTCCAGTATGTACTGTGTCACAATTCGGATACGTTCAGGAGCCATCATAACCTTTTCACGGTTGATATCCCAGACCATTTCGTCTTTGATTTCTTCTTCCACATCCATCGTTTTAATATAATCCACCCGGAATGGAAGAACATTTTTATCGTTAATCGCATCCACAATCGTATAGCTGTGGAGCTGATCTCCAAAGGTCTGACCTGTGGTAAAGAATTCTGGATTTTTTGCTCTGCCGGAATTAACAGAGAAGATCGGTGTTCCTGTAAATCCAAACAGATGATATTTCTTGAAATTCTTCACAATCGCTGTGTGCATATCCCCAAACTGACTGCGGTGGCACTCGTCAAAAATAATGACGATACATTTCATATACACTTCATGCCCCGGATTCTTTTTTATAAAAGTAGCCAGTTTCTGAATTGTAGTAATGATGATGTGTGCATCCGGGTCTTCCAACTGCCGTTTTAATATGGTTGTCGAGGTATTGCTGTTGGCCGCACCTTTTTCAAAACGGTCATATTCTTTCATGGTCTGGTAGTCCAGATCCTTACGGTCAACCACAAACAGCACCTTATCAATATAAGGCAGCTTCGATGCCAGCCTTGCCGTCTTGAACGAAGTCAGTGTCTTGCCGGAACCTGTGGTATGCCAGATATAACCACCACCCTCGACACTGCCATACTTCTTATAATTATTGGCAATTTCGATACGATTGAAAATTCGCTCTGTAGCCGTAATCTGGTACGGACGCATGACCATTAGCATATCCTCTGATGTAAAAATACAGTATTTCGTAAGGATATTCAGAATCGTATGCTTTGCGAAAAAAGTCTTCGTAAAATCAATCAGATCAGGAATCACACGGTTATTGGCATCTGCCCAGAAGCAGGTAAACTCAAAACTGTTACTGGTCTTGGTCTTACTTGCTCTCCGTTTCTCATGTTCCTTTTCCGCATTCCTTCTGGTGCTGTTGGAATAATACTTTGTGTTTGTACCATTGGAAATGACAAAAATCTGAATGTATTCGTACAGTCCGCATCCTGCCCAGAAAGAATCCCTCTGGTAGCGGTTAATCTGGTTGAAAGCCTCACGGATGGCAACACCTCTGCGTTTCAACTCAATATGTACAAGAGGCAGACCGTTTACCAATACTGTAACATCATAGCGGTTGTCATGCTTCGCACCATTTTCCGTACCAATCACATACTGATTGATGACCTGCAGCCTGTTGTTATGGATGTTCTTTTTATCTATGAGTGTAATATTCTTGGAAGAACCGTCATCACGAGTCAGGACTTGAACATTGTCCTCCTGTATCTTCCGGGTCTTTTCCACGATATGCTCATTGGGATTAGCAACGGCATTTTTGAAGAAATCATCCCATTCTGTGTCTGAAAACTGATAGTTATTCAGTTCCTCTAATTTCTTACGGAGATTGGCAATCAGGTCTTTCTCCGTGTGAATAGGCAGATATTCATATCCCTGTTCACAGAGCAGACGGATAAACTCCTGTTCCAGTGCTGCTTCGCTCTGGTAACTGTCAGAACGCTTCTTGACTGGCTCATATTCTGTGACAACGGTATTCTCCGATGTCTCCGCTACAATATTAAAGTACGGCACATCCTCGCCTCCTTACTTTGGTAATTCTTTAAAGGATAACAGCTTATCCCTGTAAAAATTATACTGTTTCTTCCGAGCTGTAAGTAACGTGAAAGAGTCCAAAATATGGACTATTTCACGTTGTACCTCCAGAGGAGGTACAGGGAGCATAAACTCCTCTGTGACTTTCAATGAAATTTGTGGTAAAGAACCCATTCCCGATGCTGCATCTCGGAAAGTCTGCATACTATTCTTCAAAACATAATATAAAAATTTAACACTAACAATATCCTCTGATGTGTATGCCCACATTTCATTTTTGAATGTAAAAGGCTTATCATAATACACGACATCTATAACTCCACGGCTTTGAACCAAAACTGCGGGCACTCGTGTAATGTTAGCTTTTGGAATATCTTTTTCATGAGCATCAATGATTGTTTTACCACCTGCAAATATTCTAATCTCACCATTATCACACGCTATTTCTTTCATTTTTCCAGCAGTTATTGGTGTCCCCTTTACTCTCGTATAGACATCTTTTACCTTTTGGAACGACACACCATCTGGGCAATATTCTTTTATTAATTCATTTATTCTATTCATTTTCGCCCATTTTCCTTCCTTGATAAAATTCACTATCACTTTTAGCCAGTTCTGCAAAAACTTTCTCCATGTCTATTGGAGGTAAGTGTGAGGTAACTTCGTCCCAGTCGATAATTTCATAATTGAAATGAAATTTATCGCTATTCTCTTTATAATAGGCTTCTGCTACAGTACATAAAATCATGCATATTCTTCTAATATTCATTCTATATTCACGTTTCTGTTCATTCCCAAATTGAGTAATAGAACTGGCATCTGAATAAATATCAAACGGTTTAGCTTTTTCAATAACCAACGAAAAATGATCTATAGGTTGATTGGTTCGTAAACTGTCATTTTTCATATTGGGATTTCCTTCGTGTAACAGTGAACAACGTAAACTATAAATTACCTCTCCTGACAAATACGGCATATCATCTTTATCTTCTGGATTCTTTTCATATTTACCTATTTCTTCGTCATACCATAAAATGTATCGTCTTCTGCTGCTTCGCTCAGTTGGATACGCAGCCTTACCACAAATGTCTGGCAAGGTAAGTGCAGAACTCAATGCTACAAAATATAGTTCGTTTTCCAATGCCTTTCTTATATCCTGAACCAATCGAATTATCATTTACACCTCGATTTCTGCGATGATCTTATCAATCTCATCACGGAGTACCTGCTCACGGGCAACAATTTCTTTGATTTCTGCATTCAGCTTCACGATGTCAATTTTCTCTCTGGTATCTTCGGCTTCAACATAGGTGGATACAGACAAATTATAATCATTGCCAAATACTTCTTCATAGCTTGCCAGATGTGCAAAATGCTCCACCTCTTCCCGCTTTGCAAACACATCAGCGATACGATCAATATTTTCCGGTGTCAGCTTATTATTGTTGGTAACCTTCACACACTCACTTGTAGCATCAATAAACAGTGTCTTGTTGTCTGCCTTGTTCTTTTTCATTACCATGATACAGGTTGCAATCGAAGTGCCAAAGAACAGGTTACTCGGTAACTGAATAATGCAGTCAATATAGTTATTATCCACCAGATATTTACGGATTTTCTGCTCTGCACCACCACGATACATAATTCCCGGAAAACATACGATAGCAGCAGTTCCATTAGAAGCAAGCCATGATAAACTGTGCATAATAAATGCCATATCCGCTTTGCTCTTAGGTGCCAGAACTCCGGCCGGAGCAAATCGCGGATCATTTATGAGCAGTGGATTTTCGTCTCCCGCCCACTTGATAGAATATGGCGGATTAGACACGATCAGCTCAAACGGCTCATCATCCCAGTGCTGTGGACTAAGCAATGTATCTTCACAGGCTATATCAAATTTATCAAATCCCACATCATGCAGGAACATATTAATACGGCACAGGTTGTAGGTTGTGATATTGATCTCCTGTCCATAAAATCCGTTACGAATAGCATCCTTACCAAGAATTTTCTCTGCCTTTAAAAGCAATGAACCTGAACCGCAAGCCGGATCTATGTTCCTACTGATTTTGATACAAAAAGAAAAGCCCTCTCCAGGGCAAATGCCGCCGAAAAAGGCCTGAAATAAGGGCTTCCGAGGTCATGCGCCGACTTTGGAAGCCCTTGTTTTATGTGTTCAGTTGTCCTGCTACCGCCCGGCAATATGGTGGGGTGTCAGCCTTGCGGTGTAGTGATTTTGGAATAATTAAAATGTGGAGCAAAATTAAAAGGTTCAATCTGCTTCAAGAAGCTCTTTCAGCGTTTTTCCTTCAGCATCTTTCCAGAGTGCATTTCCGCTCAAAGACGCACCGCCAACAAATCCAGCTGCTGATGAGGGACTGGAAAACAGTACATCAGCTGTTAAGATCCCATCGTTGTCAATCTTGTCCTCATATTTCTTACGGTCCTTTATGGCTCTTTCAGGGCAGCTCTTCGTCATAGTAGGATTGATTATGCTGCCTTTCAGCACAACAAATCCATCGCTTGTTCTTTTGCCGGATGCCTTGGCTTTTCCATATTCCATGTATAGGACTGGTTCTGTGTCAGCGGATTCTGCAGAAGGCGCATACGGCTCAAACACCTTATGCCCAAGAGTGCCCATCACAATTTTCGCATAGTCGATAAACTCTTCAAGTTCGCTCTCTGTCTCCTCGGTTATATTCCCAGGATTTGGGTCATTTCCATTTTTAACAACATAACGTCCGGCTTCAATCGCCATATTGCAGAAGCGATTTTCAAGATAGCTTATCTCTGTCGGACCGAAGGAGTTGTTCGTCGTAGTGAACATGACCGCCTCGGTCCAATAATCAATGGAGTTATGTGCCTCCTGCACACGCAAGAGAAGCCCCTTGCCATTTTTACGAACCCCGGCCTGGCCTATGTACACCACCGCATTATCCGCCTTATCAGTACCGAACAGGAAATACACGCCGCTCTGTTTGAGAATATCCAAATCCTTGCACTTGTCCAAAGCGGTGCGAGGGATCTTATATGCAATCCCGGTCCAGTTGGCCAAGGAGCATTTAATCCTTCCGCTCGGCTCTCCATCCATCAAAAATAGTTTTAAAGTTTTACTCCTTGGCATGGTATTTCCTCCTTCTCCCGTTACTTCCCAATCAAAGCCGCAAACTCCGAGTCAAATTCTTTCATGCGGTTATCCTGATTGAAGAAGTGGAGTCCCCAAATCTTGTAGTCGTTGTCGTCCACAAAGATGGTGGCTGGCACAGCCTCCGTCCTTAACTGGAGCAGGAATTTTTCTTTCCATGCATCCTTTTCGAGAAGCTGCGTACCTTTCGGCTCGATAAAAATCTGGAGTTGCTCAAAGCCGTCCGTCTTATCCCTCTGCAGAAAGAGAACGTAGTCCGGCTCAAAACGCTCACCATCCTCGAACGAATAAATGTGGAATTCCCGCTCGTTTCTGATAAGGTAGATACGATTATACATTTTTCGTAACTGAGCAACATACCCTCGGAAGTAAGCAACAAATGCCTTCTCTTCCGATGTTCCGTAGTTATCGGTATAGACAAACCAGTCCTCAGTCGAGAGGTCGATTTTCCAGTCGCTCTTCACAGATGGATCGTTCTGCGATATGCCAATTCCACCATCATGAGGATCGGTATAGTTGACAGTCTTGTTGCGAAAGACATCTCTGATATTTCTCGCCCTGAATGTCTTTGTGCCTCTATAGGTTTCTTCAATGCTGGAAATAGAACCGGCGATTTTGCCAAGCACATAGAAAACTGCAGCATAGAGCGTTTCCATAGTCGGATGCTCATCCTTGCTCTGAATGTCGATACGGACAGCACCGAGATACTCATCATCGGTGATAAACTGCCTCGTGGATGAGACATTCGGAAAATAGGAACGCAGGGTATTAAACTTAAAAATCGGATATTTCATCAAAGCCTTGTTAACAATGGCATAATTGATGGCTGCGATTTCCTTGATGGTCATGTGAGCCGTTTTTAAATCAATAACAAGGTCGACTCCCTGCGAAGTTTCCACCATGACAGAATCAAAGCCGGATGCTCCCGTCGCAGCTTGGAAACGGTATATGTCATCCCGGACGGTCGGTGTAAGACCGTGCACATCTTTTCTGTCTTTCACCTCTCGATCATTCAAGAAGATCAAGCCTTGCTGGTATAAATCAGTGCCCTTAAAATCGTCCTTAAGGACATACTCACGCTGCACGATCTTGTCGGTATCCAAACCAATCTCACGAAGGGCATTACGCAGTTCCGTCACATAGCGATGGTCATTCTGGCAATGGTAATAGAGCGTCTCGCAGACACGCAGTTCACAGGTTACGTCCTCGTCATATTTTCTTTGAAACTTCGGCTGCTCATCATCAAGCTGAAACGGACAGTATCTTGCTCCACGCCCAATTAGCTGTGCTTCCGCTATAGTGGCGGGAGCTATTTTTTTGCCGCTGGACTGTCTCGTTTCATAAAGTCGGACGATGTCAAACAGGTTCAGGACATCCCAGCCTTCGTCCAACTTCTTGACTTCAAAGATTGCACGGTAAGGATTGTCCGCATCTTCAAGAGAATTCAAAAGAATCTGCTTCTGCGTGGCATCCTTATCATCATTTACGGAAACGCAATGCTCCTCGGAAAAGTCATCACGAAGCTCCGCAGCAAGCGTATCAAAAGAGATACCGTTGTTAGCAAAGTAAGCAAAGGCTTTGTGCATAACCTCATTATTGACGGCAGTAGAAAGACTGCGCAGCTGTGCGCCGGTCAGCTTTTTCACCGTTTCAATAAACTCAGCCATGAAGTCCTTGCTGTCAGCAATCTTCGCAGCCTTAAAAAGCACAACAGGCTTAATCCCAAGACGATGATCCTGAAATACCTTCAAACGATATTGACTGAGGACAAGCGCTTGCAAAGCCCTCTCCATGACGGTCAGATCGGAACGCAGCGTGATGATGTCCTTGGAATATCTGTCGCCATAAAACTTTGCCAGGGCATAGTCGAATATGATCTTGTTCTCATAAGCCGCACGAATCGCCGGGTTTGCAAGGTCGCAGGTCGCCGTAAACTCCAGCAGAATGTTATCAGCATTCCGGCTGAAGATATTTTTTACAGTCTGCTCCCAAGAATGATAGCTTGTTTCCTCATCAGCAGACATTTTCTTCCTTGTGTCAACATTCAGATGGTGCGCCTCATCGGAAATCAGCACGACCTTCTGCTCGTCAAAATCGTCAAAGGACATACCGTTTTCCTTTGCCATCCACATATCCATATGAAGTCCCTGCGTGGTGGCAAAGCAGATGTTGATGGCATCCTGGTCGGCATACTGGAAATTGTCCACCTGGTTGATGCGGATGCGTTCCCCGTCCAGCACAATCTCATCTGCAAAAAGATACTTTGAGGATGTCGGATTGCGGAAGTTTTCTCGTGTCTTTTCAACAATGTTCGAGAGGTTGACGAAGAATAAGAAATTCCGATATCCCTGTTTGTAGAGATACAGCATCAGCCCTGCCATAATCAGCGTCTTTCCGCTGCCGGTCGCCATGTGGAAAAGCACCTGCGTAGGCTTCGGACGGTTACTGCTCTCAAAATGTGTTATGAAGTTTTCAAACGCCTGCTTCTGATACGGACGCAGCTCGAAATTCGGATTCAGGTTCTCCGGGATATAGGATGGGAGAACTGCGCTGCTACCGTATTCACGCAAGGCATCTATTTTCTCATATAAGAACGCCATCGATTATCCCTCCCTGTAAAAGCTCCTCGTGAACGCCTTGTCCTTGTCGGAGATGCCAAACTCCTCATCATCAATATCGCAGTAGTTCACATACAGGAGATTCTTGTCCAAAATCTCCATCAGGAACCGTTTCTTGTCGTCAAGCGAAAGTGCGGCGTAGTCATCGGCAGCTGCATCAATATCTGCCGGATTTACCTTGTAGCTGATAAAGCCAGACTTCACCATCCTGCCATAGATGTCGGACAAGGTGGCAGCATCAGAAGTGGCTTCGATTTCTTCCACAATCGTCTGGTTCAGCTTTGCAAGCTCACAGTAGACAAAAGAACCGCCGCCTTGCCAGTCAACAGTCTGCGAGATACCCCCTTGTTCACCTGCAATGACTTTTTCCAAACGCGGAATGACAAATGTGTGTATGTACTCCATTTGTTCAATGCCGATGTACCGCAACTGTTTTTTGTGCGCAACCGCGCAGGTAGTCCCCGATCCAAGGAAAAAGTCCAGAACGATATCCCCCGGATTAGTTGCAAGGTCAAAAATATAATTTATTAGCAGCTCCGGTTTCGGAGTTGCAAAAAGGCTCGTTACCGGAATGTCCGGAAACAGGCTCTTCAATTCATACTTTGCCTTTCTCGTATGTCCAGTTATGTCAAAATTAGTCCAGTGATTTGAAGGCGGAAGTCCTTCCATATCACAAAGATAAGTCCGCCTGATTACTCTTGTGTAATCGTCAGAGAAACGCAATTCTCCCGTGGCAAACTTCTCGTCCATTGTTTCTTTTGACCATCTCCAGCCATTTGCCGGGTGTTTTATTACATTGCCGTTTGGGGCAGTGATGTTGAATTGCAGATTCGGTCGTAACCCCGGATTGTTCACGGGATTCCCGTCAAACCAAGGGCCCTTCGGATCATTATCAGGGTTCTTGAAATGTTTCCTCTTTTCAGGATCATTCAAGAATTTAGGTTTCCAGTTTGGCTTTTTGGAATATACCAAGATGTGATTGACATCCTCAGAGAATGTCAAAGCATTGTTGTTACTATTATCGGAATGTTGCCACTCGACTTCCGTAACAAAACATTCCCTTGTAAATATGTCATCGCAAAGCACCTTCAAATAGTGAACTTCCACATCATCAAGCGTAATCCAAATTGTCCCATCATTAGAAAGAAGTCGCCTTGCCAATTCCAGACGGTTTTTCATGAAAACAAGCCACGAAGAATGGTTAAAACTATCGTTGTAGTTGAAACCATCAGAGCCTGTATTGTAAGGAGGATCGATATAAATGCACTTTATCTTTCCTTCAAATCTTTTTAGCAATGAAGCAATTGCAAGTAAATTGTTTCCCTTGATAATAAGGTTATCTTCATCGGTAAATTCAACAATCTCTTCCTTACCCGATACAGTAAACCTCGTGGCTCCCTTCAATGCTTTGGGGAAGAGCAGTCTATCTACCTCGTCGGGTGCAAGTGTTTCATTATAGAACACTTCTTCTCGGCTTTGATCTTCTTTAGTTTGCCCACCTTCCAGAATGCAATCGCGGTACGGGAAAACAAGGGACACATTTCCCGAAACGGATAAACTCTCACCATTTTCGTCGATTAAACCGATTTTATTTTTGAAACGAGTATAGCTATCTGGCAGGAATTGCCGATTGTTGATCACCCAGGCAAATCCCATCTTATCAAATACCTTCACGCCATCGACTTCCGCAAAGAAGCGAGTGCGTGTCTCATCGTTCGCCAGAAGGAGACGGATAAGTCCCTCGTCCATCTTCATTGCTGCCTCGTAGACCGCATTACGCAGGAAAGTGCCGTCCTCGGCCACAAACCTCTCGTCTGATTTCAGTACCGTCAGCACGGTTTCATAAAAGTTCGCCATCTTATTCTTCTCCTTCATCTATGAATAGCTCCGGTACATTGTACTGGATTTCTTCGGTGTCTCTTCTCACCAGATCGTTCGGACACTCCAGCAATGCCTTTTTCAGCAGCTTTGGATTGTCCGGTGTCCCTCGTACATACTTATCGGCATTTCGCCGGATATATTCAGTCGAGTCCCGCTTAAAACCGCTCCGCTGCAGAATGATCCGCAGGCGATTTGTTGTCCCGTACTCAACAAACTCATACCAGTCGTTCGTGAACGGTTCGTTAGGATGCTGACGCTTGTATTCTTCCGAAAATTTGAGAAAGTAGTTTGACAGCCGGAACAGAAGTACATCCTCGATTGCCTCCAGCGTATCGGCGATGATTATGTTCTTGTGTTTCTGCGAACCGTCAAATGGTTCCCACTTGTTGTAGTCGACTTTTACCTCTCGCTTTTTCTCATCGTAATCATCTATGCTTCGTCCGATGATGTAGCTGAGTCCATGTCCCTGCATCCATTGGATTAGGAGAACGGTATACCATGTCAGTTTGGTATAATTTCTTCCTTCTCCGGCTCCGAGAGTTCGATTTTCGTAGATGCGCCACTTGAACGCCACAGCCAGTTTGTTGAGGAATGCCAGCGTCTCGTAATAATCCGCTCCGCGTTTCGAGTCTTTGATTTCCGGGTAAGCCAGTCCGTCACGGATGAGTTTTTCGATGCCCTGTATTTGGTCATACGAGACATTGATATCATCCTCCGGCTTTTTCTCTGGTACGGAAAACTGCTCCCGGATTTTTGACTCAGTTTCAGATGTCAGGTAAGAGGCAAATTCCCGCTTTACACGGCTATTCCTGCCGCCCACAATATCTCCAACAAGAATCAGCATCGTTTTTCGCATCAGCTCGTAGTTATCTTCGCTCTGATTCTTCTTGGACTTGTGTATTTCTACGCTACCGGAAAGAAGCGTATCGATGATGAGTTTCTTCTGATTTGAGTTCAGTTCGGACTCTATGGACAGCTTTTGCGGTGGCACATCGTCCTTCAGCAGATCTTCATATTTCTGCAAGTCCTCCTCGCGTTCCTGCTTTTGGAGTCGGACAATAAAAACATTACCGTACAGATTGTATTTTGCACGACCGACACGGCCCACCAGGTTTTTGAAGTCTACCTCAGAAAAGTTGCTCAAGCCCTTCTTGTAGCTTGTAATGAATAGGTTCTCCGCAGGCAGGTTTACTCCCTCAAGCAAAGTGCTGGTGCAAAACATCGTCTTGATAAGACCTTCTCGGTAATAGTCCTCAAGCTGCATTCTGATATTTGCCGGCAGATAACCGATGTGGTATGCCACACCTCTCTCCACTAATTCAGCAAGATAGTATTCTTTATGCACATCGCTTCGGATTTCCTCCGCAAACGCCTGCAACCTCTTATCGCCAATTGGGTCCTGCGTATCCGCATAATCCCTTGCCAACTGAATGGCGTCATTCTTTGATTTGCAATATACGATGTTGTGTCGTTTATCACCAATTCGAGCGATTACCTCGCTCAAGGAATACTGGCGGCTCATTTCGTGCAACAGAATAAACTTCTTTGAGTATGAATCGAAGATGCGGATATTGCGTTCCCACAGGTCAACGATGTATTTCAACTGACTTACGGGAGCATATCTGCACGCCACGATAGATTCTTCGCCGATGGTCCATTCTCCCCTTGACAGCGTATCGAGATAAACTCTCGGATTCGGAATGTTCGGTGAAGCGAATATGATATGAGTATTGCTGTGCCGCTCCTCCAACTTGTTGATGACCTTGTAATAGAACGCACTCCTTTTATCGCCGGATGATATTTTATGAGCCTCGTCCACAAACAAATAATCGATCATAAGGTTAGGATCATCAATCAGAATGTAGAGCATTCGCTCCGGCGTCAGGACAAAAATATAGTTGTGCTTCGTCTCTAATGCCATCGAGCCGGAAGATGTCACAATGCGATAATCCGTCTCTTTCAAAAGAGTGGTAAGGCTTTCTATAAGCTCACTTGTAACTTCGTTTATCAGTGCCTTTGTCGGGATGAGCAGGGCAAAATTCTTCTTTGCGCCGTCCATGATCTGCTGTTTGATAAACGCGCGCATCATGAAGGACTTTCCCATAGATGTAGGCGCAGAGTAACTGAAGTACGGTCTTGACAGGCTATCATATATCTCTTTCTGCGCAGGAAAGAAACGTGCTTCGCCATCGGCCGGCACAGACAGGTAATCCATGTTGAAGTGCATAAATACACGCTCCAACAGAGAGGCATTTTCAAAATCCGGTGTCAGTCTGTTCATGCCGAGGAAATTCCCTGTATTGGCAAGAACAGAGCCGAGGTAATATTTCACCTGCGTATCCTGGGGATACATATCATAAAGCAGCGCAACCATTTCCTGTGCACGGGTCTTATGAATATCCGACAGGTTTGTGCCACAGGATTTTGAAAGCACATCTGCAAATGTCAAAGCGTCCCCGATGTTGACGGGCTGATCCTCCATCTCATCCAAACGGAACAGCCGCTTGGAATAATTGATAAGGATATTGTGATAGAGCTTTTGCAGATAAGCGTTATCATCTATTCTCGAAAACAAATGCTCCCCGAAGGTGACATCTCTGAAATCACTCATGCCTGACCTCCTCCGGATTGCAACAGCTTGTCCATGATATCTTTTTTATCTTCGTCCGCATCAGCGAAGGGGAGAAGATAGATATACATAGAATAGCCGTCCAGACCATACTGCGTGATTTTCGATTCAATGAATGACACATTGCTTTGGATGTCATTCCTGACCTGCTCAAGAACATCGCCCTGATATTCGTTTACGGATTTTCCGTTTGCGGATACTCCGTTCAGGCTGTATCCCACGAACATACCAAATGCCGTGGCAGGTTTTTGGCTTCCTGTTTCGGAAGGCAGGATGATTGCTTCGAGCTGATCGTAAATCTTAGTTGGGAAAGAAGCCGCAAATATGTTTGACTCAACAAATCGCCGTTCGTCTTTCTTTCTGTCCTTTAATTTTTGTGCATCCGCAAAGGCTGCATCAATCGCCGCTTGCAGATCTCCATTAATCATCGAAGTTCCAAGAACGACCTGGCTGAACGGAACCGTATCGTTAGCGGTAAGAAGGTGAATGCAGGAGCTTTCGCTCGTCATAAAACCGCCGTGATTTCCTATTTCAACCTTACTCATCAATTTTGGAGCAATGAGAACCTGCTCCAAGAATATGTACAGCAAGAGTTCTCCGAGTTCATTGCCCGTAGGCAATTTTCCATCAGCGATAGCCTTTTTGATATACGCTATGGCATCATAGGCCAGCGCAGAAATCTCATCATCTTCCATGTAGGTCTCAATCTGCGCTCTGGAATAGACGTAATACCCGATATTGTTGCGAAGATGCCTCCACAGACCGTGATAGTCAAAGTCAAAATCATCAAACTTCAAGCAAAAAATCTGAAGGTCGTGTTTTGCGGATATGGAAAGTGTCTCGCTTGACACGGGCGTAAAAACCTTATCGAATTTTCCTTTGCTGGTCAGCGGTATGGCAGCTACGCCCTTCGGTCTCGTTACTTCGTAAAATTTGATGGTATCCACCATCTGGTTATAGGCGGTGTAAAAATCTTTTTTGATAGATTTTGTGAATGCAGATTCCACCAAGTTGTCCGTTTTCGCAACAGCATAGATGAACACGTCTGTCAGGAATTCGGAAAGGACAAAATCATTCTTACTTTTGAGGTCGCTCTTTGTCAGATCTCCAATTGTGCCAAGCTGGGTAGTGTCCGCAATCGTGCTGTCTTTAAGAATGACATTCTTTAATGCGAGAACGGCGTTTTTCTTGCGAGCCTCTTCCATTGCAGGAATGATTGTCTGTACAAAGTACCTTTCGATTGCACGGGCATCTTTCTTAAGAGCCATTTGCATAACTTCGGTGGGCAGATTCTGACTCGCAGAGTGAATCTTATTGAAGTTTGTGTATGAATAAGTAACCTCATACCCATCGGCTGAAGTATACGAAAAGACTTTGGCACCTGCCGGACACAACGACAACATGATTTTCTCGCAGAAGGGATCAAACTTGCGCTCTGCAGGAATAGCGCATGATGTCATAATTCTCACATATGAGCCGACGCAAAGATGCTCCATTTGATTACCTCCTTCCGCCATAAGTTTCGTTCACCTCAAATCAATCTTCTTTGACCACATCAACGATATCGCCTATATTGCAATCCAAAGCCATACATATTTTACCGAGAACCTCCATACTCACCGCTTTGTTCTTTCCCATCTTTGCGATGGTAGATGATGTGATGCCTGTCTTTTCCATCAGATCTTTCTTCATCAAATTCTTGTCTATCAACAGTTTCCAGAGCTTATTGTAGTTATATTCCATCGGCGATCCTCCTTGCTTGAGTGTTCTCTGATATCGTCAATATAACATTATATCATAAACCTTCATATTCGTCAAGACTAAATCGAAAACATTCGTGTTTTCCTTTAATTTCTCAAAGTTAAAGACGATGTCAGAATATCGCATTCTCCGTGTCCGCCTTGCTTTGGACGCCGCATGGCGCATACTTACGCACAAAATTTTCTATCCTTCCGGGGCTTCCGCAGTGAGCGGAACCCCGGTTTTTTCATTCCGAAAATCTTCTGATTTCATTCTTTTTCCATTCGTTTTTTGTCTCTGCCGTTCTGAGTAAAATTTTAAGTACAAGCACAGCCAAAATCCGGATTGAAGCTGAATACGACAAGGAGGAGGAAAAGTCAATGAAAAATTGCGACAAGCAAAATCTAATCATCAGCATTGAAAGCAGCATCGATTTCATTGAGTCCCACCTGGATTCAGCTGATAAAACCATTGCGTTTGTTTTCAAAAAGCATAGCGTTAGAAATCTTGAAAAATCAAGCATCCATACGCTTCAAAATCTTTTCAGCGAACTGTACGCCATTGAAGCCGACCTAAGATAGTCCATCTGTCCTGAGCATGACAGAAAACTGCTCACCGCCCGACACCGCATCACCTGATCACTGATGGCTCAACGGTATCCGGCGGCACAAGTAAATATCTCAGCTGCCTTTTGAGCGGGTTAGCTGCAATCCGAAACGGAGAACTCCGTTAGGACTGCGGTTAGGTTTTTGCACCCTTTTTGCGGCAGCGCCCAGAGTCCTCCGTTTCGAGAAATCGAAAATCGGAGGACTTTTTTATGAAAACCAATGCAAATCAGACCACATCAACCATCTACTACCGCCCACTCAAGCAGTGGATCGAGGTCACACCGGAGCAGAAGCGCGACTGGGAGCGGTTCGTGGGTGCTACCCGCAAGGCAAAGCAGAGAGCCGGAGCCTGCTGCATCCCGTACAAAAAGAGCTACAAATGTGATGGCCTTTGCGATACCTGCGAGTTCCGCTGTATCCCGAAAGATGCTCCCCAGCATCTCTCCATCGACACGGAGATGGCGAACGCCTACGAAAACGGCGTCTCCCGCACCAGCTTTCTTGCAGACAGCAGACTTACCACAGAAATCGATATCGACTCCCTGATCCTGAATGGTCTGCTCACAGAGCTTCAGGCGTCAGACCCTGAAAGCTACGAGATCCTCATCGCGATTGCGGACGGACTTTCCGAACGCGCCGGCGCAGAGCGGCTGCATATGCCCCGGAACACCTTTGTGTATAAGAGGAGCCAGCTTCTGAAGCGGCTCAAGGAAAAATTCTAAAAATCTTTCGGCCAAGCCCTCCTTTCCTGTCCAGATGGGTCATTGAAAGGCAACACGAGACGCCTTGGGAAAGGAGGGACCGCCGATATGAGTTACAACGCAAACCATTATGACGCCCGTGCCGACGAGGACATTGTTGATGTCCTGACCGCGATCAGCGTGGTGTCAAAGAGACTGGCGAGCAATCTGACCGCCGCACGCCAGCAGAGCAAATCCAGGGAAGGAGGAAAATCACATGAGCCGAATGAGCGATATGGCGCAGACCATCGAAAACTTGCGCAGTGCTGCCGCTGCTATTTCGGATGCCGCTGACTGGCTGACAAAGATGTTCAGCGGTGAACCGCAGGCAGAGAATGCTCCTGCTTCTCCTCCTGAACCGGAATTGACGCTGGAGCAGGTCCGAGCCGTGCTTGCGGACAAATCCCGCCAGGGGCACACCGCTGAGATCCGCGCCCTGCTTCAAAAGTACGGCGCATCCAAGCTGTCACAGATCGACCCCGCACACTACAAGGCGTTGCTCGCCGAAGCGGAGGTGCTGACAAATGGCAGTTAAGCACGCAGTCTTATCCGCTTCTTCTTCCGAACGGTGGCTCAACTGTCCGCCATCCGCAAGATTGTGCGAGGCCTACGAGGACAAGAGCAGCAACTACGCCGCCGAAGGGACGGACGCCCACGCACTCTGTGAGTTCCGGCTGAAGCAAGCTCTGGGGATTCCGGCGGACAATCCCATCGAAAATCTCTCCTGGTACAACGAGGAGATGGAGGACTGCGCCGCCGGGTATGCCGCCTATGTATCGGAGCTTCTGGAGACCGCAAAGCAGACCTGCGCCGACCCGGTCATCCTGATCGAGCAGCGAGTGGATTTCTCCCGCTGGGTACAGGACGGCTTCGGCACCGCCGACTGCATCGTTATCGCGGACGGCGTACTGAACATCGTGGACTATAAGCACGGTAAAGGCGTGGAGGTCAGTGCTGTGGATAATCCGCAGATGATGCTGTATGCCCTGGGCGCTCTGGAGATCTTTGACGGCATCTACGACATTGATTCCGTCCGCATGACCATCTACCAGCCCCGGAAATCCAATATCAGCGTCTGCGTCATGGAAAAGGACGAGCTTCTCGAATGGGCACAGAACGACCTGATCTATAAGGCGAAACTGGCATACGAGGGCGGCGGCGATTTTCACTGCGGCGAATGGTGCCGGTTCTGCAAGGCAAAGGCCGAATGCAGGGAACGAGCCGAAGCGAATCTCGCGCTTGCCCGGTATGACTTTGAAGAGCCGCCTCTCCTGACCGATGAGGAAATTGCCGGCATCCTGGACAAGGTTGATGCGCTTACCGCCTGGGCAACGGATGTGAAGGAATACGCGCTCCAGCAGGCAGTCAGCGGCACGGCGTTCCCGGGCTGGAAGCTGGTCGAGGGCCGCTCCAACCGTAAATACACCAGCGAAGCCGCAGTCGCCGCAGCCGTTGAGGGCGCAGGCTTTGACCCCTATGAAAAGAAGCTCCTCGGCATCACCGCCATGCAGAAGCTGCTGGGTAAATCCCGCTTTGAGGAGCTTCTCGCACTCTACATTGAAAAGCCGCAAGGCAGGCCGACGCTCGTGCGGTCGAGCGATAAACGGCCCGAATGGAATACCGCAAAAAATGATTTTATGGAGGAAATGTAATATGTCTAACAGCACAAACAGAGTCAACAACCCTATGAAGGTCATCACCGGTCCCGACACCCGCTGGTCCTACGCCAACGTCTGGGAGCCCAAGTCCATCAACGGCGGCACGCCGAAGTACTCGGTGTCGCTGATCATCCCGAAGTCCGACACCAAGACGGTGGCGAAGATCAAGGCCGCTATTGAAGCCGCCTACCAGGAGGGACAGGCCAAGCTGAAGGGCAACGGCCGCTCCGTACCTCCTCTCTCCGCAATCAAGACTCCGCTGAGAGACGGCGACGTTGAAAGGCCCGATGATCCCGCCTATGCGAACGCCTACTTCATCAACGCCAACTCCGCCACCGCTCCCGGCATCGTGGACGCAGACCGCAATCCCGTGCTGACCCGCTCCGAGGTGTATTCCGGCGTGTACGGCAGGGCGTCCATCAACCTGTACGCTTTCAACAGCAACGGCAACAAGGGCATCGCCTGCGGTCTGAACAACCTGCAGCTCATCCGTCCCGGTGAGCCCCTGGGCGGCAAGGCCAGCGCCGAAGCCGACTTCGCAACCGATGACGACGAGGATTTCCTCGGTTAAGACAAGGGAGGTAAAAGACTATGACAACAATTCAGACGATCCTTCTCCTCGCTCTTCTCGCCATCTGGCTGTGCGTCAGCGCAGTCATTCTAATCAGCAGTATTCAGTCCTTCATCTATGACCGCAAGCGTGAAAAGCGTGAGCGGGAACAGGCGACCCGTGACGCAGAGTATCACGAAAACCGCATGAAGCTGCTGGAGAAATAACAACCAAGCCCCAGGGCGGCAGAGCAATCTGCCGCCCTATTGGGGTATGGAAGGAAGTGACGAAATGCAAACCTTATCAATCGACCTGGAGACCTACAGCGACCAGCCCCTTGCCAAAACAGGCGTGTACCGTTATGTGGAGTCTCCCGATTTTGAAATACTGCTCTTTGCCTACAGCGTGGACGGTGGTCCCGTACAGCAGATAGATCTTGCCTGCGGGGAGAAGATCCCTTCGGAGATCCTTTCCGCTCTGGAGGATGAGACTGTGACCAAGTGGGCCTTCAACGCCAATTTTGAACGCATCTGCCTGTCACGCTTTCTGGGCTATCCGACCGGCGACTATCTGGAGCCGGGCTCCTGGAAATGCTCGATGATTTGGGCGGCGTATATGGGGCTGCCCTTATCCCTGGAGGGAGTCGGGGCTGTTCTCGGATTGGAAAAGCAAAAGCTGACCGAAGGCAAAGACCTCATCAAATATTTCTGCCAGCCCTGTGCGCCAACTAAGTCAAACGGCCAGCGCACCCGCAATCTGCCGGAGCACGCCCCGGATAAGTGGCTGGCGTTCAAGCGATACAACATCCGCGATGTGGAGACGGAGATGTCCATCCAGGCACGGCTCTCCAAATACCCCGTGCCGGACAGCGTCTGGGAGGAATACCATCTCGACCAGGAAATCAACGACCGCGGCGTGGGGCTGGATATGGAACTGGTGCGGCAGGCCATTCAGATGGACGGTCGCTCCCGCTCGGAACTGACGCAGGCAATGAAGGAACTGACCTCGCTGGACAACCCCAACTCAGTCCAGCAGATGAAGCAATGGCTTGCGGACAACGGCGTGGAGACCGATACCCTGGGCAAAAAGGCTGTGGCGGAGCTTTTGAAGACAGCACCGCCTCAGCTGCAAAAGGTACTGACCCTGCGCCAGCAGCTTGCGAAATCCAGCGTTAAAAAGTATCAGGCGATGGAGACCGCCGTCTGCGCCGATGGCCGGGCAAGAGGTATGTTCCAGTTCTACGGAGCCAACCGTACCGGACGCTGGGCAGGCCGCATCATTCAGATGCAGAATCTCCCGCAGAACCATCTGGACGATCTGTCCGAAGCCAGAGGGCTTGTTCGAGTCGGTGACTTTGACGCTCTGGAAATGCAATCACAAGTATGACGGCGAGGAAAAATGCTCCACTCCGCACTTGACAGAGGATGAGATCAAAGCGATGTTTGTCTCCGCGGCAAACAAGCTGATAGGAAAAAAGGCTTCAATCATCTCGCCGCTCCGGGCTTCGCTGGATGTTGCTTTCGACATCTCCGCACTGGAAGCCGAAACTGCGGAACTGCAGGATGAGATCATGGTAGTCTCAGACCTTATCGAAAAATGCATCTACGAAAACGCTCATGTGGCGCTCGACCAGACGGAGTACCAAAAACGCTATGACAGCCTCACCGCCCGTTTCGATACTGCAAAGGCACGGCTGGAGGAAATCGAAGCCGCCATTGCCGACAAGAAATCCAGACGGGCGGCAATCGAAGCCTTTTTGGACACGCTGGCGCAGGCTGACCTGATGGAGAAATTTGACCCCGCCCTCTGGTGCGGACTGGTGGATTTCGTAACCGTCTACGACAGGAACGATGTGCGGTTCACCTTTAAGGATGGGCGGGAAGTTAAAGCCTAACGAAAAGATACTCCTCACTACCATTACGGCGGTGAGGAGTTTTTCGTTAATAGGTTCTGAATTTGTATCTGTGAGTCAATGCCCGTTCAATCATTGTGATGTCTTCTACACCAAACTCTTTTTTAGTCATCTGGACAGAGGATAGGAACTCTTTGTTTTTTCGTAGAGACTTGGCAAGGAGTTTCTTATCCTTCTCATCGAGGGGAATCGTAAACAGCAGGTTCGCCATAGAAATAACTATATTTCTGTGATCCTTGAAATATTTTCTGAATGTCTCGGTTTCGACCGCACACACTTTGTCGAAATCCTGCTCGGAGAACTTTGGCTGAAGACCCAAAATAGGATTGACGAGTAGCTTTGTAGCGGCTTCCATGAGATTTACATATGCACCCAATTCGTACTGCTGTTCTTCGGTCATTTGGCTGTAATCCGTACCAAAGGTTTCGATTTTGATAACCGCCTCTTCCAGTTTCCCGGTTTCATCGATGATCCTCTTGATGCGTTCACTCAGTTCGACAATCGCAAGTTCATAGGACTTGACATCTCTGTTGCTGATGAGGGTGTATACATTCTCCAATCTTTCCTTATCGCCTTTGGTTTTGAAGAACATCAGACCACTTGCAATAATTGACAGACCGGCAATCGTCCAGCCGATAGGACCGGCAAGTGCCAGGAAAGCACTTCCGGCAGCCATTCCGCCACCGCCAGCTGCCAAAGCACCGCCACCCAACCAGGCTAAGGCGGCATTAGTAGCAGCCGCACCACTCAAAGCAGAAATGGCTGTTCCTGTAGATGCAACACCGAAAGTTGTCGCAACGCCCATAGCCACGGTGGGACCAAGGGTAACAACAGCAACTCCGGCACCGACTCCTGCGGCTCCCTGTCCAGCAGCTTTAACTTCGGCCTTTTTATACTCCAGTTCGATTTTCTCTGCTTGTTGCTTCCAGTTCACCCTGATTGCCTTGAGGTTTTCGTATTTTAATCTGTTTTCTTCAGGCACATTCCGAATGCGATCAAACAATGCCTGAATTGCAGTCAACGAAGCATAGAGGTCACCTGTATGCTGACCTAATTCATTTATTTTCTGATTTGTCTTCTTCGAAGCAGACTCAGCCTTCTGCTGTGCTAATTGAAGTTTTGACAGCTTTTTAGCCATATCATTTTCCTCCAAAGTATCTGTCAATGTCCGCTTTGCTTTTCAGCACCCGGTTTGCGGGAACATTGCGTAATTCTGCTAATTGTGCTGATTTTCCGAATGCCTCAATATATGCACCGCTTTTTTTGAAATCGGCAACGAATGTCAGCAGACGGGCATCATCATATTTCACAGACAGAATCTTTAGCCCCTCTATGTAGTTCTCAACGATTGTGATTTCCTTGGCTGCGAAATCAGCCTCTCTCTTTGCATGGCCATAAGAAATAGCACGTTTTGTTTCACCGTACAACGAAATGGCAAACCGACCGACACCAACAACATTGAGACGCAGAACAAATTCAACCACATTGAAAGTTCCACCCCCGCTTACAAGTGCTCTGCCTACAGCATCTCCTGCATCAACCAGGCAGAACGTGCCGTGTGCGACAGTCAGCATTCGTTTTACTGTAGGATTAGAGAACGGCTCGCATTTCTTCCACATCAGTTTGAAAGAACGCTCTACTTTAGGTGTCTCTGTGAAATATCTATACAGACGCCTGACTGCATAGATAAGGCGTACAAGTAGCTCATTCAAAAACACAGGGATAGCCTGGGCTGTCTGAAAACGAGTATCATAGCCCTTCTCGAATATCTCCAATGCCAATTCGTTCATGGCCTTGTCCGTATCGGTAACGCTTAACCCTAATTTCGCTTTTATTGCGATTATGTCATTCGTCCAGGTCCAAAGAGGTGAAGGAATGCCCATGCCACGATTCCCAGCTTTGGCACTGGAATTAGAACCAGATACATCCGACATGAGGTGTCCGAACCAGTTCACAAAACCACAAAATAATTTGCTTGGGATGTTACCGCCTTGCAACTCCCATTTATCATCTGCTTGCTGCAAAGAAATAAGCTGTCCATCCGATATAAAATGAGATGTGTTAGAAAACTGATCCAATATCGAAAAGAACAGACCCAACAAACTGGGATTATGAGCAAGTGACTTGAAATGATGATTCTTGGCGTTCATACCAAAGACGGCGCGTCCGGCATCGCCAAGACCCGTCTGATCATACGGGACTTTGAACTCTTTTTCCAAGAACCGAAGTGCTGAATCGAGACTGTCAAATTCCTTCTTGTCCGGGTGGCATAGCTTTGCGAAATCCATTGTCCTGTTGGCAAACCATTTATCGGTAATATCCCCAATAGGTGATTCACCGGGTTTTCCCACAAGGAATATATCGATAACCCCACATAAGGCACCGGAACTTGCAGCCAAAATATAATCCAATTTATCGCACTGCGGTTTGAGTTCCTTGATGGATTCAACCGTTTCGTTTAGTACAACCAGTTCTGCTTCTGCTTGCGCCAGAGCGTCATCGATAGAGGTGGCAAAGTCAAATCCGTCATCATCTATGCTCAAATCAAGATAAATATCCTTTTTGGCCAATGCATTGCTCATGTTGATATGCTCCTTTCCTGGTTACTTCACTACGGTAAATTATACTGCATAAATATGAAAAAGACTACTATGCGTTTTTCATCCGTCCCAGTACCTCAAGAAAATGCCGACCGATGGCTTCTGGGTCACAATTATTGGCTTCGCAGATGAACCGCAGTCCATCCGGGGTCAGCAACCGACCGTTGCTTCTGTCACGGCAGAGTTGTTCGTAATCGGCAATCTGCTTCTGGGTGAGTGCCTTTTTCATAATCGTCCTCCATATAAAAACAACCGGGCAGTCCCGGCTTTCCGTTTACACCGCAAGAGCAGTTTTTACACCGCAAAGGCGCACTTTTTAATTATTCCTGCCCGTTGTATCAAATACGCTAAGATTATTTCATATACTTTATTGATTTCTGTTTTTCCTACAGTTCCAAGGCGTGTGAGTAGTTCGGACACATCTGCCGGAGTAAAAAACTCCCCACCAGATTTTCCGGCATTCGATGCATACATAGTCATAAGATACTCATACGCATCACCAAAGGCATCAATGGAATGGTCTTTCACATCTCCCAGATTCATTTCTCCTACGCCATTCAGTAGTTTTACAAGTTTTTCATTACGCTTTGCAACTGTAGAACCTAGTTTATTGCTGTTTACATCATAGTCATCGAACAGTCCGGCAAAGTCGCTCTCTGCCTCACTGCCTTTCGCTGATTCCTCGATGTGACGGAACACACGCTCCAGTGTTTCATTTAAGTTTTCATCATTCGAAGCATTGGCACGGACATTACAGAAAAGTTCACTCGGAAGGATAAAAAATCCTTTTTCCTCTACCAGTCCTTCTCTTGCTTCTTCTGCATCCTCATCCGGCATTTTTGCAAAATCAAAATCCGTGTTGCCCGCATCAATCTCACCGCTGTTTATGTAATTACACAGGTTTTCGGAAATATAACGATAGAACATCGTGCCAAGAACATAATTTTTGAAGTCCCAACCATCGACTGCTCCACGCAGTTCATCTGCAATCGCCCATATTGCACGGTGCAGTTCATCACGTTCCTGTTCCTTTTTGGTATCAACCATTCTCTTTTCCTCCGTTATCCTCTGGTACAAATTCCAGAATATCGTCAACGCCACAGTTCAGAACACGACATATACTCTCTACGCTTTCGAGGGAAATATACCCATTACGTTTCAGCCGTGTGATGATATTTGCGGAGAAGCCAGCCTCCTGCTGCAACTGTGCATTTGTCATATTTTTTTCTATCAGTAAATGGAATAATTTTTTATAACTGACCGCCATGTCATCCCTCCATTATTTTGCCAACAGATATAAGGAAAGTATATCACGAAAACGTGAATTTTTCAATCTGTGCAAAAAGAAATCACTCCATCTCAAAATCCAGAAACGAAGTGATTACACACAATTTTTCTATATTTTCGGCTCTAAAACCTCATTCGTAGCAATACCGTAGTATCGTGCCTTTTTATATGCCGTGATTTGCCCTGATACCGCCCCACGTTGCGGAGATATGCAATCTACACGTTTATCCTGCCGTGGCAAATAAATATAATTTTTATCATTTTTCTATAACTCCTTAAATGTTCTGTATTTCTTCTCAAATGCTTGATTTTACAAGGGCTCAACCGCCTCAATCGGTTTATCCGTAAATTTACAGACTTCATCATATATATTGGAAATCCCCCATCCCTGTGTCAATAAGCAGGCTTTTCTCTTTTCCATTCAACAGATAACAATAAGTTTCTTCCCAATGCCGGTATTCACTTATGATTATGGCTTCATTATCAATCTTACCTATTGTAAACCAATTATCCATTATTCAAAATCCCTTGCCGTTATGATTGATGTGCCTGTATATATTCCACTTTCACTTTGTCAATCGTTTTATCAGCAGTTCCTTTTGCTCAGCGGATAAAATTCCGCTTTCAACTGTAATGTATGGCATTTTGCCCCTCCTTCAACTTTTCATTCATTGTTTATTCAATCCCGCTAAATGGGCAGTTACAGTTTTAAACTATATTGTAGAAGATTATAGCTGTGTCCGTCTTTACTGTCCGTTTTAGGCACTGAAGAAATCTCTGTAAAACCTACCGACTTTGCCAATTGATTGGAAGCCCTGTTTTCCTCTCTTGTTGAATAAATAAACTCTTTTGCACCAAATTCTTCTTTGCAATACTGAATCAAGCCTTGAAGAATCTGCTTGCCAAATCCTTTCCCTACATAATCCGGCCCCAGACATATCCCTGCCTCCTGATATATGTAAGGTTCAATTTTTTCTACACCAGCAAACCCAATCGCCTTGCCGCTTGATTTTTCATAAACCAGATAGGTATCATGCTCTTTCTGAAATTTAATGGTTTTTATGATTCTTATTTTGGCGTTTTCTTCGCTTGTATTAATATTCCATACCATATATTTTGCACTTTCTGGCCGTGACCAGACATTACAATACATTTCCTTCCAATCTGAAAACTTTGCCTTATCAAGAATCAGGCTCTCCGTTTCAATCATTTTAAAATGTTCCTCCAGCACTGACTGACTTGTTACCTTTTCTATTATACTGCAAAAGCGGCCTTTGTCTATATTTATTTTTTCATGCTCTGCTGATGGCTCGTCCTTAGTAATAATAAGCTGCCCCTGCTGGCATTTCACGGGTTTGCGGTCGTCCAACCGTCCTCCTTCCCCGCTGCCTGCCGGCAAACGATTTAAAATACATTCCCTTCCTCTGTCCTGACAGTAATCAGGCTGCCCGTTCGTCTGCGTTCAGGTCTGCAATTCCCCTCCCCTCGCTGTCATTCAGTAAATTAAAAAGCCTGTCCCTAAAATAATTCCGTTTCATTCTGTTGCTTCCTTTTCATAGTTTATAGTCCATTAGCTAATATTATATAGATTTTTAGAATCTATTGCAATCCTTATGCGTGATGTACGAACTGTTCACAAACCTCTTGCCAAAAAGATTTTTATATAGGAAAATATATGTGTAAATTAATCCTTGAGGTGATACATAATGATGACAAAAAATGAGAACCAACAAATAAAAATGCATTTGATAACGCAAATGATGGAGGTGGACAAATGAAAGATATGATATATTATCCTGGTTTTGAAACTAGAGATGAAAATTGGTTAAAATTCGCACTACTTTACTTCGATACACTTCGACCCATAATTCCATACACAATTTATTCCGAGGAAAGGTATCTCAGTGATACATTCCAATATGTTATGGGCGAAACCGACCTTATCAAACCATATCGGCCTGAATACGAAGAAGGTCTTCATGCCTCTATTCTGGCATGTGAAGAATTTGAAAAATTTCTTTTACATCCCGATAGGTATGGCGCATATTTTTATGGAAGCAAATCTGGAACGCAGATTAAAAAATGGAAAAAACGAAATCATCAAGATTGTACACTTTTTAGTGGAAAGTATTCGCAGACATTTTTCGACTTTTGTATAAATAATGATATTGCAACACCTTGCCGAGAGGGAATTCACATTTCAAATGATTTGGCGTTTGTATATATGAGTATTCTTGCAGATATTATTTCTAAGCGACACGAATATGAAATGATTACCGATGTTCAGAAATATTCTCAGTACTTAATTAACAGGGATTTGACAGTTTCCAGAGAGAATCAAAAGAGAATTAAGGCAGCCCAAAACAATATTGAGTTTTCATTGCCTGCTAACTTAAATCACATTCCTCTTAAACAGTTTGTGCAATTAAGAAAAAAACGTAGTTTCAATACCGCACGAAAAGCTTACATGTCGCAAATTGAACAGCTGATTGCACATCAAGAAAGCGGTGAATTTTTTTCATTAGAAGATCTTTTATCATATAAAAAAGATCTCATTAAAATTGGCCAACAATCTTTTGCATTTACAGCTTCAGCAATAGTGAGCTGCTTTAGTTTTTATTCGCTTTTCAATGACCAACAAAATGCGATTGTTCCGGCGGTGGCCTCTGCTGTGATGGATGGTATTACAGTTAGCGATGCGTGTTCCGGTCTTCCTCAATATGTAAATAGTATCAAAGAAAAGTACTTGGCAAGAAAATATGTGGCATCGCTCGAAAACATCAATAGGCCTGTTCATAAAAGGTGGCGGAGATAAATGAAAGGTGCTATTTACGCCCGCCATTCTTCCAATAACCAACGAGAAGAAAGTATTGTGGGACAGTGGCGGGAAAATCACACTGAATATTATGAACCACTTGCTGAAAAAACGCCGCTATATGGGGGAATATAGCTATCGTGATGTAGTCAAGGAGGATGGTATTCCAACGACTGTCCCGAAAGAATTATTAAAACGGTACAGGAGCATCTGACGAAAATGAAAAGACTCCCGCCCGACATAAAACAGAGGACGATTATTTGGTGACAACAAAGCCAGTTTGCGGAAAATGCGGCTCTTTCATGGTAGGGGAAAGCGGCATAAACCACACGATAAAAGTATACCGCTATTATCGTTGTGTGAATACCAAGAAAAAGAAACTCTGCAACAAGAAAGCGGTCGAGAAAGACTGGATTGAAGATTTATTTGTCAGCTTGTAAAAATCATAAACTTTTATTTCCCTGCCTTCTCCCCAAACATCCTCCTAAGCGTCATCACAGCCACAGCCGCCAAAATCACCTCTGTCGCAAACTGTGCATAGGCCATTCCATAGAGGGGAAGCATCCTGTTCAACACATAAATCGCCGGAATCTCCATAACAATTTTCCTGAGGATTGCAAAGACAAACGCCTTTTTCCCCATTCCCACGGCCTGAAATACGCCGACTGCCAGAAAATCCATATTCAGAAACGGCAATGCCAGACATAAGCCTCTGAGGAATCTGGTGCCATAACCAATTATTTCCTCATTCTGGATAAACATCCCCATAAAGAAATCCGCGCCAACAAAAAAGCAGACCGCAATCAATCCAAGCACCCCTACCGTAATCTTTGCCGAAAAAACTACCGTCTGCTTCATCCTTCTGCGATTGTTGGAAGCATAGTTATAACTGACTAACGGCATAATTCCCTGGGATACTCCAAGCGCTACATACATGGGTACCATGTCAATCTTCTGTGCGATTCCCATCGCCGCAACTGCCGCTGAACCGTAGGACGCTGTGAAATTATTCAGCACGGTCATCCCCACCACATTCAGAAGATTCTGAATGGAAGCCGGTACGCCGACCCCGCAGATTTCCTTTACTATGTCTTTTGTCATCCGAAACATCCTGATATCCACACATACGTAAGTCTTTCCCCGCCGTACATATAACAGTCCAAAGAAATACAGACATGCGGCACAGTTTGACAGGAATGTAGCAAAGCCGGCGCCTGCCGCCCCCATATTCAAGCCTTGCGGCAGTATGAAAATCGGGTCAAGCACAATATTCAAAACACATCCACTCATAGTGCCAATGCTTGCATGGACCGTACTCCCCTCAGAACGCACCATATAAGCCATGACTACATTCAAGATGGCAGGCATTGCGCCGTATGCAACCGTCCATTTCATATATTCCGCAGTAGCGCCCAACGTATCCGCATCTGTTCCAAGCAGCGCAAGCAGCGGATTTCTCGCAGCCAGATAAATCATGGAGAACAAAAAGCTTAAGAACACTGTACAGTAGAAGCCAAATGAGGACGCCCTGCGGACAGTATCATATTCTTTTCTGCCAAGAGCACGGCTCATCATACTGGAGGTTCCAATACCAAACAGGTTATTAATTGCGTTAAACGCAAGCAAAACCGGCGCTGAAAGCGTTACAGCCGCATTTTCCACCGGATTATTGAGCATACCCACGAAATACGTGTCCGCCAGATTATAGATTACCATTACCAGGGAACTAATCATCGTAGGTATTGCCATAGAAGCCACCGCTTTCGGCACCCCCGCTTTTTCAAACAGATATAATTTTTTATCTTCTATCATTCACATTCTTCTTTCACGAAACTTCTAGTTCAGGAAATTATCAATAATAATCCCTTCCGCTTCTTCCTCTGTCATCCCCAATGTCCGCAGCTTCACTAACTGCTCGTCATTGATTCTCCCTATCGCCGCCTCGTGGATGATCGCCGCGTCCAGATGCCTTGCATTAATCTCCGGAATAGAACTGACCTCGGCATGGTCCATAATAATAGAATCACACTGTACATGGGCGTGGCACCCTGCATTTCCCACAGCCTTGGGGTGGAACACCTGTCGGGAATGGCCCTTGGCAACCGACCTGGATATAATCTGCGCAGAACTGCCCTCCCCATTCATCTGAACCTCCATATTAGACTCCGCGGTCTGATTATCATGGGTCATTAATTTCTCCACCACGTACAGCTTAGAATTGCGTCCCATCTCTACGTCCGTCTCGCGAAGGGTGGAATCTACCCCCTTAATCTGAGCCGTATCCAGAGTAAACACCGCATCCTCCTTAAGATAAATCTTCGTGACCGGATTCAGGACCTTCCCTCCAGTGCCCTCGCCTTCCCCGTAATGTTTTTCTTCATAGCGCACATTCGCGCCCTTTCCAACATGAAAGGAATGAATTCCGTCATGGCGGCTCTCATTACAACCGCTGTTATGAATTCCGCATCCGGCAACAATAGTCACATCCGCGCCCTCGGCAATATAAAAATCATTATAAACCACATCCTTCATTCCGGAGGCATCCACCACCACCGGAATATGCACCTGTTCCCCTTTCGTCCCGCCGTCTATGAAAATGTCGATGCCCTGTTTATCCTCCTTCTTCTTAATCTTAATGTGCTCGCTGTCTCCATGGCAGAGCGCAATACCGTTATGCCGCAGGTTGAAAGCGCCCTTCTGCTCAAAACCAGCGCCGTCAATCTGCCGCAGAATCTTTTCTGTAATCTTATCCAACAATTCTCCCATTCTTTCCCACTCCTTCCTATTCCCGATTCATGCAGGTACAGCTATTGTCCTGATTAAGTAATCTGGGTAGAATCTCATCCCTTGAGCCAACCGCCCCAATGGTTCCATTCTCAATCACCATGATTCTGTCAGCCATCTGTATAATCCGTTCCTGATGGGAAATCAAAATCAAACTCTCCGCCTTCTTGCTGTGAATCTTCTCAAACTCCTGAATCAACATAGAAAAACTCCACAGATCAATCCCCGCCTCCGGCTCGTCAAAGATACAGAGCTTGTGCGGCTTTGCCAATACCGTGGCAATCTCAAGCCGTTTCATTTCTCCTCCGGAAAGCGTTGCGTCCACTTCACGTCTCACATATTCCTGGGCGCAAAGCCCCACGCGGCTTAAAAGCCCGCAGCACTCCGATTCCTTCAGTTCACGCCCTGCGGCCAGGGATAACAGCCTGATTACCGTCATACCTTTGAATCTTGGAGGCTGCTGAAATGCATAACCGATTCCTGCATTTGCCCTGTGGTTAATATCATAACCTGTGATATCCTCCCCGTCTAATATAATCTGCCCCTCGTCTGCATTCTCGATTCCCATCAGCACCTTGGCAAGCGTAGACTTCCCGCCGCCGTTGGGTCCTGTGATAACGAGCATCTCCCCGTCGTCCACATGGAAGCTGATATTCTTAACAATACTTCTCTCTATACCATTTTCATTCACCTTGAATGTCAGATTCTTCACTTCAAGCATATCTGCACTCTCCTTTTCTCTCATCACAAAAAATCTCATAAGAATCTTGCCTGGAATATTATACTACAACGCCCGTAATCTTAAAAGTTATTTTATAGTTCTTTTATAATCTAAAGAAAACCTTATATCTTCGTGAACATTCTGTGATATCTCTTGAGAAATTGAATAAAACATATTACAATAAGAAACGTTTTAAGGAGGGATTTTATATGAGTGTAAATAAAGCCAAAGACATTTTTGACGACGATTTTGAGGTCATTTACCAGGAGGATTATTCCGACCTCCTGCGTGATACGGCGGATGATGATGAAGATGACGATTACGAGGATGTTCTGTCCACCCTGTCAGAATTGGATGAAAATAGGGATAATAAGGGAAAAAGCAGGAAGAAAAGACGGCATAAAGCGCCGAATCTGGTTTCCCCTGCCGCCAAAACCGTGAAAACCGGAGGCAAGATCGTTTATAAGGCCGTAAACCTGCTGCTTCGCACAGCCACGCTTATCCTGACTGCCATAATCTTTTATGTGTTGGCAGAGAATTTCTGGAAGTATCACGGCGCCTACGGCGACGTATTCCGCGCATTTATCGAAAAGAATTATGTGCTTGCAGCATACACCGGAATCGCCCTGTTCCTGCTGTTGTTTGAATTCTTCGCTTTCCTGATGATATTGACGTCGAGCAAAAAAAGCGATCACAAGGATCAATTGCAGGACACGGGGCGAGGACTGTTTTCATTTATCTTTATCTATGCAGGCGCCTTCCTCTCCTATCTGCTTAGCGGGCTGATACCGTCTTCTCCGGCTTTTCTTCAGGGAGTACAGGGGGCGCTTAATGTCTATGGCTCAATACATACCACTTTGCTGCCCCTGTGTATCGCCGGTATGATAAGCTGTCTAATCCGCAAGTTTTTGGTGCGGTAATGGATGTATTTTGATGCGTAACCAACAAATTTACACGGATTATCTTGCCGGAAACAAAACCTCTGAATTAGCCTGCAAATATTATCTGTCAAAAAAGAGCATACAGCGTATTCTAAGAAAAATGAATGAGTAAGAAAATGAGCTGATACTTGGTATTGGCTCATATTTTTTTAGAAAATTATACATTGACAAATAGTCCAGTTATGGACTATAATATAAATAGTACAGAACCGTACTAATATATTTAAGGAGGTCAGCTATGATTAACAACGCCGCTTTTATAGAACAGTTAAACAAATACTATGCCATATGGCAGGAGTATAACTATGTGTACGAAGAATGGGCGAAAGCGCACGGGCTGTCAGTCAACAGCCTGTTAGTGTTATGTGCAATTCACGATGGCGGGGACGACTGCACACAGAAAAAAATCAGCCAGAGGTGGATGATACCGAAGCAGACAATCAACATGGTTTTCAAAGATTTTGAGCGCAGAGGATTCGTGAAGCAGTTCCCTATGCCGGAGGATAAACGAAACAAAGTTATCCAATTTACAAAAGAAGGAAAAGAATATGCAGATACTATTATTTCCGAATTACGAAAAGTGGAACTGTTTGCAGTAGAGGAAATAGGCATAGAACGTATGAAACAGTTAAATGAAAATATGGCTCTATTTGTAGAACTTTTCAGCAAGGCAGGAGGTAGAAAAAATAATGAAGCAAACTCATGATGTTAGGACTTTCTTTCAGTATGTTATCCCGTCCGTATTGTCTTTTGCCCTATCGGGAGTTTACACGATTGTAGACGGATTTTTCGTGGGAAACAGCATAGGCGATTTAGGGCTTTCAGCCGTTAATATCGCTTATCCCATTGTCGCGGTTATTCAAGCGCTCGGCACAGGAATCGGAATGGGCGGCGCAATCTACTATTCCATTTACAAGGCTGAGAAAAATGAAACACAGGCAAGAGAATTTACAGCCGGGGCTTTGTGGGTACTGATGATTTCCAGCGTCCTTCTGACAATTTCAGTTTTCCTTTTAAATGGAACCCTTTTAAAATTGTTGGGTGCAAGCGGTGAACTGCTTATATTGGGAGAGGAATATATTGCAGTCATCGCTTTAGGCGCCGCCTTGCAAGTAATTAGCACGGGATTAGTTCCTTTTATCCGTAATCATGGAGGTTCCTTTTATGCGATGGTTTCTATGATTGCAGGCTTTGTTACCAATATCATTCTCGACTATCTTTTTGTATGGGTATTTGGGCAGGGTGTTGCCGGTGCGGCATGGGCTACGGTTATCGGCCAGGGCGTGACAATGCTGATTGCACTTGCATATTTATTACGTAACAAGCAGTTTACGTTGAATATTCCCCTTTCAAAACTTGGAAAGGTGTCCGCGTCCATACTTAAAATCGGGATTGCGCCCTTTGGACTTGCCATGTCGCCTAACATATCCCTGATTATTATAAACCGCTTTTCCATTTCTTATGGCGGAGAGCCCGCTATTGCTACCTATGCCTGTATCGCATATATTATCTGCATTATATATCTGATACTGCAAGGAGTAGGCGACGGAAGCCAGCCGTTACTCAGTCGGCATTACGGTGAGAAAAATTTTGACAAACTGAAAAGCACAAGAAAATTGGCGTATAAATTTGCATTGTTCCTATCTTTAATCGGTTGTGTCATTATGTATTTGACAAAGGGAAGCTTGGGCACATTATTTGGCTCGTCAGATTTTGTAAATAAGGAAATTTCAAAAATAATGCCTGTCTTTTTAGTTTCCGTACCCTTTGTTGCAATTCTCCGTATCACAACCGCGAGTTTTTATGCTACAAAAAAAAGTGCGTTCTCCTATGTTTTAACTTTCGTTGAACCGCTGTTTATGTTAGTGCTTATGCTTATTCTCCCGCCTTTGTTCGGTGGACAGATCATGATTTGGTGGAGTACAGTTTTTGCAAGGTGCTTATCGGCGCTGTTAGCGATTATCCTAAAGTTCCATGTGGATAAAAAAGAAATGCCATGATTATCATACGAAGGATATGGTGGTATCGCCATGTCCTTTTGGGCGCAGCAATTCTTCAAAAATCCTGCCATCGGGGCTGTCATATGAATCCTGTATTCATATCCGCTAACTCAAAAACTCTCTCTGCCTTAAATGATTCGCAAAATATCCGAACGCCAATGTCATAAAGAAAAATTTTATGCCGTTATTCAGATACAGCAAAGGACTATATAATTCAAATTTGACATTACCGTTGACGCTTAAAAAATCCGGCATGATTCCGAACTCTATTGCCGACCAAAATTCTATACTACCCAAATTCCAAATATAAAATATAGCCCCTATATCGAAAGACACTTCCAGATAATTTATCAAAAGAAAAATCATGGAACGGATTACATTTGCCGAGGGTCTCTGTATATCTGAAAGTACAATCAACAGCACTAAATAAGTAATCGTATCAAGCATAACGTATCCTATAAAAGACATAAGCACAATTTTTTCTACCGTATATTGGGGTCTGATAATCCAGGCACCCAAGCAGATAATGAAAGGAAAAAATAATTTCAAAAAAGCTGTCACTTCTACAACTATCCGCCTCTTATGCCAATTAACACCGCCAAATATATCTTTCAGCCACAAAATAGGTATAAAGAATGTCCGAATAAAAATCAGCAGCCATCGTACACACCTTGCTACTGCAAAATATCCTCTCTCCCCATCATGTTTTTCTATCTCTAACCAATATCTGAAATGCGCCTGCTTGGTAGTCTGATAGACAACCTTATTATTGCGTTTGATAACCTTACGATATTCGTTCCAAATCTCTATTGCCTTTTCATAATAATCCTGCCTCGTATCCTGTCTCATATGATAGATACAAAAATATATCTTTTCCAACGCAGAGAAATCAAAAAATTCCCTGTCTCTGTTCTTCCAATCCACCAGCTCATTTGCCACCGTGGCTAATGCTACCCTTACCGCTACTTCGTAGGGTATCCCATAATTGCCTGCACCAATAATGGGAACCGCTACTTTCTCTATTCCCTGCCGGCTCTTTATCTCTTTTATGATTTCACGGTAACAGGCTTCCAGCTTCTGCACACATGAGCTTGTACACGAAATTTTATTGTTTTTAATTTCACCGTCAAATTTAGGACCGACCACATGAAATACTGTTTTACACAGGGAGTATCCGCTTGTAACGACCACCTTTCCCCGTTCGCATCGTATTACATCTTCTCCCCAGTCATTCGTTCCGTCCAACTCCTGTCTGATTTTATCTTTGAACGTCTCGTTATTCAAGTTTCGATTAATTTCTCTATGTATATTATAATCCACGCTAGGCTCATCCCCGCCCATGAGAGTCGGCTTTGCAGGATTGACAATCGTATCAATATTCTTTCTTTTCACAAACCGTGTGATATCCTCACAGACAATACTAATCATTCCTAAAATAGCTTTATCTTCTGTATGCATATCATATCCTACTTTAACTTCATAAGTTCCTGTTCAAATTCTTGTTCTGAATCTACAAAACGATATGGCTCATATTCTCCATACGCTGACGGGCGGCTAATGGTAACCAACTGTATCTTATCGACGCCTATTCTAGCCAGCAACTTTTTTTTTAACTCTACCAAATGCTGACCATGAGAAGTTTGCAACGCAAGACATCCGATATCATCAAATTTCTTAGCAATCAGATAACACATAGTTCAACACCTCCTTAAACTCTTTCTCCGTTCTGACTTTGCCATTTTCATACTCCTTACGCAATGTCCAGCCAACGTTATTATTGTATTCCCGTTTATATACATATTTATGCAGCCAGTTATTTAACTGTCTGTCAAAATATGTATTATACTGAATTTCTATTGGATAGTGATAATTACTCAACTGATAATACACATGAACCCCTCTATATCCATCATCATTTGCCTTCCCAAACGACAAATCCGCAAGATGAATATTCTCACATAATAAAAGTTTCATCACTTCCTCATAATTATCACAAAGAGTACGGAATCCCAACATATCATTAAATACTTTCCTTGTTTGATGGTCAGGATAATAACGCTCGTATTTCAACCGAGCAGACTGAATACTTTTAATCCGATAGTCAGTAACTATATCCGATAAAATACTACAAGAATCATACCATTCATTAATCGCATTCACTTCTTTAAATAGTAATTCTTTTTCAAATTGATTCCTAATTTAGAACCATACGAAAGTTCTCCTAATTTTTCTAAAGACAGACCGTCTTTTTTCAAAATATTTTCTGGCAAAATACTTTCACCTTAATATTTTTCACCTTTCACAGATATTCCATCCCTTATATTTTATCACTTTAACTTCCCATATATACAAAGGTCATACACCTTCTCACCCTTTACAACCGCCCGCTTCATAACCCCCTCCAGCTCAAATCCATTCTTCTCCAAAACTCTGCGCGAGGCCACATTCGGCTCATAGATAAGACCGGTAATCCGGATAATATCAAGCTTCTCAAACGCAATCTCACAAATCTGCCTCACCGCCTCCGTCATAACGCCTTTCGACCAGCTCTCAGTCATGAGAAAATATCCAATCTCCCCGTCCTTTCCATATACATCAGATTTCTTCTCCACAGAAATATTACCCACAATCTCTCCGTCAACAATAATCGAACGAAAAACTCCCTCTTTTCCCTCCTGCTTGGACGCCATATTCAGCCACCACTTAGCATCTTCTATTGTGTAGGGATAGGGAAGCCTGTTAGAAAGGTAATCCCGTTCCACATGATTGCATATATTTGCCATACTTTCCTTGTCATCCATTGACCATTCTCTTAATTCAATCTTCACAGTAATACCTCCGCAATCTCTAAATCCTCCGGCGTCGTAATCTTTACGTTCTGGTAAGAACCTTCAAACATCTTCACCGGAACCTTCATCATCCGTTCCACCGCCATAGCGTCATCCGTCACATCCTGATGCTCGCCCTTCATCAGCCGAGAATAGGCTTCCACAATCAAAGCCTTCTCGAAAACCTGGGGTGTCTGAATCACCCACACATATTTGCGGTCCGGCGTATTGACCGCAAAGCCGTCATCATCCACCACCTTGATTGTATCCTTACTGGGCATTCCCGCAACACAGGCCCGAAACCGTTCCACCGTCTCATATCCCCGCTTAAGGATCCCGTTGTCCACAAAGGGACGCGCCCCGTCATGGATAAATATGTAGGAAGCCTCCTCATCCGAAGCCACCGCCTTCAAACCCTGCCACACAGAATCATAGCGTTCCTTACCGCCCTCAACAATCGCGCTCACTTTTGAAAAACTATACTTCTCTACAATCTCTGATTCGGCATAAGATATCTGCCCCTTTCCCACCACAAGCACCATCCCGTCAATGATATCCGATTCCTGAAACGTCCTCAACGCATAATAAATCAACGGTTTCCCGTTAAGCTCAATGTACTGCTTCTGGACAGTGGCTCCCATCCGTTTTCCCTGCCCCGCCGCAAGCACCACCGCAACGCATCGCTTTTTATCTTTCGTTGTCACCATCTATCTCTCCCCCAGCTTCAGATTCGGAACAGCATTCAAATCCCAACCGTGTCCCGTGCCATTGATATATTCATAATAAGCGGCAGCCCCTATCATCGCCGCATTATCCGTACAGTAAATTGGCGACGGATAATAGAACTGAACCCCTTTCTTCTCACACGCCTCTTTCATCGCCAATCGCAGAGCGCTGTTGGACGCAACGCCCCCCGCGATTGCAAACTGCTTCACATGGTACTCCTCTACGGCATGCATTGCACGCTCTACCAAAGCGTCTGTAACCGCCTTCTGAAATGACGCCGCCACGTCAGCCTGGCTGTATTCCTCCCCCTTCATCCGGCACCCGTTAATATAGTTAAGAACAGCCGACTTTACCCCGCTGAAGCTGAAATCATAAGGCGCGTCCGCAACATGGGCGTTTGGAAATAGAATGGCTTTGGGATTCCCTTCCTTTGCCACTTTGTCAATCTTCGGTCCGCCGGGATATCCAAGCCCAATAGCCCGCGCCACCTTGTCAAATGCTTCTCCGGCGGCATCGTCCCTGGTTCGCCCGATAATATCAAATTGCCCGTAATCCCTAACCCGCACAAGATGGGTATGCCCTCCGGACACCACCAGACAAAAGAAGGGCGGCTCTAAATCCGGATTCTCGATAAAATTTGCCGCAATATGCCCCTCAATATGGTGGACTCCGATTAAAGGCTTTTTTGCCCCATAAGCAATAGCCTTCGCCTCCGCAACCCCCACCAGAAGGGCGCCCACAAGCCCTGGGCCGTAGGTGACGCCCACAGCGTCTATATCGTCAAGGGTTACCTCTGCCTCTGTAAGGGCAGCCTCGATGACCTGGTTAATCTTCTCAATATGTTTCCTGGACGCAATCTCCGGAACCACACCCCCATAGAGCGCATGAAGCGCTATCTGGGAGGAAATCACATTGGATTTCACTTCACGCCCGTTCTTGACGACTGCCGCCGCCGTCTCGTCACAAGAGCTTTCAATGGCAAGAATTAAGATATCTTTTTTATCACACATATTCATGTCCTCTTTTTTGTCAGTCTGAGAAAACCAATTCGATTGACCTTCTATCCTTCGCCGCAACAGAATGTGGGAAAATTGCCCTCACTTCCTCCATATAGTCCTCCGGCTTCGTAAGCGACGGGCTGTAATGGGTCAGCCACATCTCGTTTACCTCTGCCTCTTTAGCAAGCTGCGCTGCCTCGTAGAAGGTCATATGCTTGTATTCCTTCGCCTTCTTTAGCTTATCCTTTTCCCCATACATTCCCTCACAGACAAAAAGATCCGAACCGGCTGCATTTTTCCTGATGGAATCCGTAGGTCTTGTATCCGTACAGTATGCAATCTTAAGCCCTTTTCTCGGCGGGCCAAGCACCATGTCCGGCGTAAAGCGATTGCCCTCTACCTCCACAGTCTCGCCTTTTTGTAAGATTCCCCAATACCTCTGGGGAATACCTGCCGCATTCGCGCGTTCTACGTCGAATTTCCCTGCCCTGTCAATCTCCAGGGTGTAGCCATAGCAAAGAACATTATGGTTGACCCGAAATGCTTTAAGCCGGTAGCCATTCATCTCGAATGTCTGCTCCGGCTCTGTAATCTCCATATATTTGATAGGAAAGGGCAGCTCTGGGGCAATTACCCTAAGGGCTTTTACCACCCGTTCCAGTCCTTTCGGCCCTACAAGCGTCAGAGGCTCTGTGCGTTCTGCGTTTCCCATTGTGAGCAAAAGCCCCGGAAGACCGCTGATATGGTCCCCATGATAATGAGTGAAGCAGATTACGTCAATCGGCTTGAAACTCCATCCCTTTTCTTTGATTGCAATCTGCGTTCCTTCCCCGCAGTCAATCAGCACGCTGCTGCCGTTATACCGTATCATAAGGGCGGTCAGCCACCGATAGGGCAGCGGCATCATTCCCCCTGTCCCTAACAAACATACATCTAACATATCTTACCTCAATTTTCTATACTTTAATCAGAAAACTTCCAACCAGCTCGTCATAGCAGTCCTCACACAGATCAAACCGGTCTACCTGGTTATCCTTTCTGGAATGATATCCCCAACGCTTCTCAACCTCCAGCACATCCTCCTGGGGAACCCCTCTCTGTACCAGAATCTCCTTACCGCATTTATTGCAAATAATCTTCTCAACCTTCTCTGTTCTCTCTAACTCAGTCCTAAACTGGCGCATACAATTCCTCCTGTCGGTATCCTGTGATCCGCGCGGCGGCCTGACCAAGACAAACCTCTGCGCAAGATACTTCTTCCTTCTTGTTACGCCTACATTATATCCTTTATCCGGCTTACGTTCCAGTGGGAACTGCTGTCATGCCTGCCATACATCTTCCATAAAAACAAAAATCTCACAGCAGCTTACTCATAAGGATTGCATCCTCGCAGGGATTGGTATAATAGCCCTTGCGGACTCCGTCTTCTGTAAATCCACTCTTTTTATAGAAGGAAAGCGCCGCCTCATTGCTCGTTCTGGCCTCAAGCATCAGCCGCCAGATTCCTTTTTCCTTACATATTTTCACCAAATGCCCTAACATGCCAGTGGCAACCCCTTGGCGGCGGCAGGCCGGATCTACCGCAATCCTGGCAATCTCTCCCTCGTCCAGCACATAATACAGAATCACATATCCGGCAAGTAAATCCCCCCTCCACATGCCAAGGACAATCCCATTCTCCTGACACAAAGTATTACGAATTCCATTTTCCGTCCATGCATCTGAAAATATATTCTTCTCCAATGCCGCCACATCTGCGATTTCATCTGACCATCCGGCCTGAACTTCGCAAATCCGCCATTCTCCCTGCTGCTTTTCACATTCCATAGACCGCGGCATATCACAGAGCCTCGATATCACGAATCAGCTCGTCCACCGCAGCCTCCTTTGTCGCCCAACTGGTACAGAACCGGACCGTACTGTGGGAAGCATCCACCGCCTCCCAGAAAGCGAAGGAATACTTCTCCTTTAACTTCTCCATATGTTCATTAGGCAGAATCGGGAACTGCTGGTTGGTATAGGAATCATACCTAAGCCTGTACCCCTTCTTCGTAAACGCACTCTTAAGCCGCATTGCAAGGGCATCCGCCTGTTTTGCAATCTCAAAATACAGGCCATCCGTAAAAAGGGTGTCAAACTGGATACCTAACAGCCTTCCCTTCGCCAGCATACCGCCGTGCTGCTTGATAAAATACCGGAAATCCTTCCCAAGCAGGGGATTTGCAATCACCACCGCCTCTCCAAACAGCGCGCCTACCTTGGTTCCGCCTATATAAAACACATCCGTAAACTTCGCAATATCTTCAAGCGTAAGGTTGTTCGCCTCCGACATCAGGCCGTACCCCATTCTTGCGCCGTCTAAAAATAAGGGCAGCGACAATTCCTGGCACACCTCATGCAATGCCTGCAATTCCTCCTTACTGTAAAGGGTTCCATTCTCTGTGGGCTGTGAAATATACACCATACCTGGCTGTACCATATGCTCATGGTCCTTATCATTCCAATGAGCCTCATAAGCTATGCGCACCTGAGACGCACAGATTTTACCGTCCTCGCTTGGAAGCGCAAGCACCTTATGTCCAACCGCCTCAACCGCCCCTGTCTCATGGACATTGATATGTCCGGTAGACGCTGCCAGCACGCCCTGGTGGGGCCTTAAAATCGCACTGATGACTGTGAAATTCGTCTGTGTTCCTCCCACAAGGAAATGCACCTCAACCGCCCCGCCGCACAATTTTTCAATCTTCTCCCTTGCCGAAGCACAGAAGGAATCCTCCCCGTAGCCGGCTGTCTGCTCGAAATTCGTTTCTTCCATTCTCTTTAAAATCAGAGGGTGGGCGCCCTCCAGGTAATCACATTCAAATCGAAGCATTTTCTAATCTCTCCCTTCTCTCACGCTCTGCCTGGGAAACTCGAAGATAATCCGGCGTATGCTCTGCGGCTTCTTCTGTCTTTCCCTCTTTGTAATACCGGATGGCAAGAGCCCCCACTGACGCCGCCCTCTGCCTGTTCATATTTGCAGGCGCAAAGGAAATCCTCTGCCCTGCCATAATCCGTTCTGTAAGCGCTTCGCCAAATACAGGAACACCGTCCCCTAAGAATACCGCCTCTCTGCCATAAGCACGAAGCTTCTCCCCCAGTTCCTCGATACTAATTGCCATCTGGTCCTCTATCACCACAAGCTCATTTCCTTCAAATTCATAAATTCCGGTATATACCTGCCCCCTTCGGGCATCCATGATCGGACATACGAGCTTATCCAAACCACACAGATTATATGCAAGGCCGTGAAGGGTAGGCACATGAATCAACGGCTTCTTAAGGGCAAGTCCCAGTCCCTTCGCCGTAGCTGAGCCGATTCGCAGACCCGTAAAGGAACCCGGCCCTGCCGCAACCGCTATGGCATCTATGGTGTCCATATCTAATTCAATCATCTTCGCCACATCATCCAACATGGGAAGCAATGTCTGGGAATGAGTCTTCTTATAATTCACCGTATACTCCGCGACTGTCACTTCCCCGACGGGTCCGTCCTCCACCACAGCTACGCTTGCCACAAGCCCTGAGCTGTCCATCGCTAATATTCGCATATGCTAATCCTCCGATAATCGAATCCCTTTTCCAGATTCTTCTCTATCTTAATCTCCGTATAATGAGCCGGAAGAATCTCACGAATCAAATCCGCCCACTCAATCAGGCTCACGCCCTCGCCGTAGATATAATCCTCATAACCAATCTCGTCCATTTCTTCTGCGTCTCCAATCCGGTACACGTCAAAATGATAAAAGGGCAGCCGCCCTTCCTCGTAAATCTGCACAATGGTAAACGTAGGGCTGCTGACAGGCTCTTTAATCCCAAGCCCTAAAGCTAATCCTTTGGTAAACACCGTCTTTCCGACGCCCAAGTCTCCAATCAGCGTATACACCTGTCCGGCCCTGGACTGTTTTCCCATCTTCACGCCAAGTTCATGGGTTTCCTGCTCTGATTTCGTTTCTATTATTATAGGAAATGTCTCTATCACATCATTCGCCTCTCTCTGCTGATTCCCGCCCCGTCATTATAACACATCTTTTCTTCTTTCGCTACTCATGATATACTTATTTTACAATCGGCACGATTGGCATTTATCAACATAGAGGAGGAGATTTACATGAAATTTACATTCTACCACAATAATATTAATGTGCTGGACCTGAAAAAATCGGTGGAGTTCTACCAAAAGGCTCTTGGGCTTACCATCACTAAGGAGGTGGAGGCTGAAGATAACAGTTTTAAACTGGTATTCCTTGGAGACCAAGTAACGCCTCATCTTCTTGAGCTTACCTGGCTGCGGGATATGGACCGCCCTTATAATCTGGGGGATAATGAATTCCATCTGGCAATGCGCGTAGACGATATGGAGGCCGCACTTGCGCTTCATAAAGAGATGGACTGCGTGTGCTTCGAGAATCCGGATATGGGGATTTATTTTATTAATGATCCGGATGGGTACTGGGTTGAAATCTGCCCTGTGGAATAGGCGTATAAGATAGGCGATATCTTTTTCGCCCCTTAAATGATAGACGTTTTTTAGAGCATAGAGCCGAGAACCTGCCCTTTAGGATTCTCGGCCTTATTAAGTGTTATATGAACTTTAACAGTCTCTACTCTCGCAAAGAAGCGATATCAATGTCAGAATGGACATTTTTTAACATCTCACGCAGAGAATCCACAGCAGAACTTTGGGGATTTACAACTTTAGCAACTGTTTTTCCATTACGAGTAATAAAGACATCTTCCTTGGCAATTAATTCAAGATACTTTCCAAAATTGGTTTTAAATTCTGTTGCTGTAACAACCATGGATAGAAAATAATAAGCATTATGAATGAACTGAAAAAAATACACTTAAAATCAATTAGCATGTTCATATAAATAACGGTATTCCTCATCCGTATCCAATAGATAGTCATGCGTTCCAGATATTATCGTATACTGATCCTTCAGAAAATAAATACGGTCAAAAACCTGCAGCTCTTTAAGCGAATGAGATATCATAAATAATGTTTTTCTCGAAGCTGATAAGAAATCAAACATTTGATGTAGAGTATTCCTATCAAGTGCATGGTCGGGCTCATCTAAAAGTATAAAAGGCGCCGGCGATAAAAGAGAGCGTGCTATGGCTATTTTCTGAATTTCTCCAAGCGAGAGCCCTTTCCCATTCTCAGTAACAATGGTTTCATATCCGTGTTTTAAAGACATGATATGATCATGCAGTTCCAAAAGTTTTGTCACAGCAATAATATCCTTTTGGGCAGGTTCATATTTATATTTTTTACAATCTAAAATAAGATTCTCATGATAGCTGATATTCAATATTTCTGGTTCTTGTGGAATAAAAGTAAAGTAATCTCTGTACAGTATATGACTTTCATTGTCGGTTGAGAAAAACATACTGCCGCTAAGAGGCGTTAAATCTCCCAACATCAACCGTAGAACCGTAGATTTTCCAATTCCATTCTTCCCAACAAGGACATTGTGTGTATGAGCCGATATCTCAAATGAGATATTGGATAAAATCGGCTTGGAATCTAAATAAGAAAAAGATATGTCTTTAAAATAAATATCTGCATCCTGAAGTGTGTCTAATGGAGTATTACTTCTCATTAAATTTATTTCAGGAAGTTCTTCAAGTGTTTTGTATACACGCTCAACAGAATTACTGATTTCAATAAAGTAATTCCATGTATTCGTAAAACAATAGAAAAAGTTAAATATTAATGGCGACAATGTGAGAACAAATGTAATATCTGCAGAGGAAAAACCATGCCGCAAAGAAAGATATAGGCATAAACACACGCACATTATTAAACTGGAGGTTTCCCAGAGATGTGAAATAAAATCAGCATTTATACTGGTAAATTCTTTCTCCTGCTCATATCGAATAATTTGCTTATTTGTATCCTCCAATTTCTTCTTGAAAACAGCATTCAAAGCACAAATTTTAATTTCATTCATATATTCCAATGCATGATTATAGCAGCCTACAAATTCTTCAAATGATGAAAGGTATTTTCGTGAATAGCGCGATATCTTTTTTGCGAAAAAGATATTACACAATACCGAAGGAATTCCTAACAAGAAAAACGGTATAAGTATACCAGGGTATAGTAAACCGAGCGTAATTATCGAAAGAATACCAAGCAAAAATGGTTCGACAAATTTTAAAGTAAAGCCTAAAAAATAAAAGTCATTAATTTTATCTTCGCAGTCATTAAGCAGCAATGTAGAAATATCACTAGCCGAAAACTTATTTTGAGAATATATAGGAGTATACAACCAAGCGGCAATTAATCGTTCGTCGAGACGCCCGACTAATTTTTCCGCAAATAAAGAGTTCATAAAATATCCTATAACCGTTGGAATCCGCACAATACAATACAAAAACAATATGATGATAAATGGATTTACAATATAGTCATTTATGAACGGCAAATCAGCAACAGTCTTTAACAAAAAGGAATTTGAAAGCTGTATGAAAAACCATGATAAAGCAATAAAAATAGAACCAATTAGAGAATATGCAAATTCTTTTCGGTTTACTGATATTATTAATTTTAATGAATGAATCAAATTGTATGCCTCCTAATTTACAAGAGTTATATGTGAATTATTCACTTCGTATATAGCGTCAAAATATGATAATATATTCGCATGATGAGATGTCATACAAATAGTTTTGTTTGACGAACAGATAAATTCTAATATATTATGTTCAGCATCCGGATCCAGATTGTTTGTACCTTCATCGATTAGCAATATAGGTGTATTTTGCACCCATGCCCTGGCAAATCCGATACGCTGTCTCTGACCTCCCGAAAGATTCTTTCCATTAGAAATAATACGAAATTCTAAAATTTGATGGATAGTTTTATCTGGAAACGCAGAATAAAAGTCAAAGTATTTAAATAGCGCATCCCACTCAGGAAGTGTCATTTCTTTAGCAGCATTTACATTCTCCTTAATTGTTCCATCCCAGAGTAAGGTATTTGAAGATACATAAGCAATTAAGCATGTGAGTCCTTGAAAAGAATAATTATAAACAGGTTCATCCAAAATAATAATATTTCCTTGTGAGGGTGAAACGATTCCAGAAATCAATTTTAATATTGTAGTCTTTCCAGAGCCATTACAACCGGTAAATAGTATTTTTTCGCCAATTTTTTGTTCAAAAGAAATATCTTTTAATAACTCCCCATATTCGGAGTGTTTGTATTTAAAATTCACTCCATGAAAGCTTATAGCTGTTGTATACTTTTGGGGTTGAGTCAAAAACTCAGAGCTATTTTTTGTACCATATTTTTTTAGAGGACAATGCAATATCTCTATTAACCGATTACAAAAAACAAGGAGAGTTGGGAAATTCGCCATAAAATCATCTAACTCTGATAGTTCAACATTCGTTAGATAAGATAACGTAAAAATGGTCATAAACGCAGAAAAAGGAAGTTGGGATTCATTGACCAGATAACTGCCATAAATAGCAACCAGAATAAGCGGTAATTTGTTCAAAAGGAGAGCCGGACTCATAAAAGCGACTAGCGCACCCATAGATTTAGCTTGAGCAGCGCTATATTGCTTAATTTTATCTTGTACTCTCGCAACCATATCGTTCTGTATAGATGAATGAAAAATGAGTTCATTATGATGAACAACATCTTGAAATAGTGCATTCTTTTCGCTTAAAATATCCATAGATTTTTTTAATAATCGCTGTCCTCTATTCCGCCCCCAAAACTCTGCTAAAAACAAAAACGGAATTGGTAATAGAAACAGAAGCATAAGTGTAAAATCAAAATACATGATAAGCAATATGTTCGACAATAATATTAAAATACTTTTAAAAAGTTTGGGAATATAAACTGCAATCGCCTCCGCCGAACAGTCCGCATCCTCACAAATACGTCCCATTAAGTCTCCAGTATTCTGCAAACATAACCATTCATATTCCGCCCCAAAAAGGACTTCCGAATATTGAGAATAATATACTGACTTCATTTTTAACTTTAATTTTATTGAAATTCTCGAATATTCCCAACTACATATTGTATAGACACTCTTACCTGATATAAAAAAAAGAATTCCATACAAAGTGTTTTCAAAAATAATCAAATCATTAGAAACAAGTATAGAAAAACCATAAGAAAAAACCAAATTTGCCGTAAGAGAAATACAGATTATTACACATAACAGAAAGTAATATTTTATAGAAATTTTTAAATTCAGTAATGGATATAACAATGCTATTTCCCTTTCTACTTGATTTAATTCTATTTTAATAATAAAAGTATAACATAAGCAGATGGGTTGTCAATCTTTTCTTAAATAAACGATAGGGATTGTATTATCATGGTTTCCTGTGATATAGTAATATCCAAGGGCACGCCGCAATACATGCCAATATTCAAAAAAGTTTGAAAAAGAAAGAGGTCAGCCATGAAATCAAACGCAGAACGGAAACGCAGTGCAGATAAAATATTATATGATATGGGCTTATGGGAACGGCTGTGCAAAATTGGCACCCCTCATATCATTGGCAGCTATAAGATGGACATGATGGCGTGGAATGATTTAGACATAGATATTGAGAACCAGGCTATGTCTATCGAGAAGCTATACGAGCTGACTTATTATATCCTCCATACCTTCCATCCTATCTGGTACGAAGCAAAGGAGGAGATAAACGAGGACGGGAAAACTGTCTGGTTCCACGGATTCCATACCATGATTGATGAGGAATTATGGAATCTGGACCTCTGGTTCTTTGACCTGGCAACAATTAGCAAGGCAGAAGCATATTGCAGAAATATTATGAAAATGGTTAAGCAGACTCCCGAAAGCCAGGAATATATCATAAAAATGAAACAAGAACTTCAAAAACGCGGGTTATATGGATTCGAGCAATATTCTAGTATGGATGTCTACCGCGCCGTATTGGAACAGGGAATTGTAGATACCGACGAATTACTCAGCCGATATATCAGAACGGAAAATAAATTATAAAATCAAGGAGATGTCAGCCAAATGGGAAGCTTTGTAAATCCAGGGAATCAAGCATTTCTTGACGCCGTAAATGAAGACATTTATATTGACAAATCATTACTGATTAGCTACGTAAACCAAAGAATCGGTAAACGCCGAAAGTATCTGTGCGTAAGCAGACCCCGACGGTTTGGAAAATCTATTGCAGCAGATATGCTTACGGCATATTATAGCCGCGGATGCGATTCCAGCAAAGTATTCAACCGTCTTAAAATTGCAGATGATGAAACATACCAGACACATCTGAACCAGTACGATGTGATTCATATTGATGTTCAATGGTTTCGTGTTTATGCCCAAAAACCGGAAAACACCGTACCGTTGCTTCAAAAAGAGATAATCTCTGAACTCCAGACAATTTACCCAGAATGTGTGCACCAAGAGGATACTTTTCTTCCAATGGTTTTATCGCGTATTAACACAAAAGCAGGAAAACAATTTGTAATTATCATTGATGAATGGGACAGTCTGATTCGCGAGGACAAAGATAATGAACCCGTAATAGAAGATTACCTTAATCTCTTGCGTGGATTATTCAAGGGAGTACAGCCAAGTGCTTTCATCAAACATTGAATATTCCGGTGAAATTCTGATGGTCGGTATTAACTACAATTTAAAAAGCAAAAAACATCAATGTATCATCGAAAAATGGATAAAAGACTAACCAAACGTGTAAAGACGGATACCAACTATTTCATTGATATCCGCCTTTACTCGAATCCTTCGATCATTCTCTTTACCTCTTTCTTTCTCGGTTCTTCGTTCCTTGATGTTCCTTCAATTCACTTCCCGATTATGGTATTTGAATTATAAAAAAGTTTAAGTTCTTGGTGGTCCGTACCTCCTTTTCATAAACTCGTTGATTCCTGATACTTAGCGCCTTCTTCCTCAAGAATCTTTTCCAACACTTGTGTTGATTCTAAAATAACATCCTATTACTTACAGCTCGCGTCTGTCTTGTAATTCGGTTCTGTTATTTGTTAAATATAAGATATCACACTTATTACGATTTGTCAATATATTTTTCGTATTTTTATTTATTTCCTTTTACTTTTTTCTTTATTCGCTTTTTTTGCATTAGTATTATCAGAATTTTCAGATATTTATAGTCATATCCTAGTGTTCCATCCGGCCAGAAACCCCTAATACAACAAATGCCGCCGCATTAAGACAATTTTACCATTATCCTAATACGGCAGCACTCTTATCTCTTTGGATTATTCTCCCTTTCCAATGTAAATCCCCGTCCGCGCACCTCGTTAATCTGTGTAATCGTGATAAATGCCTTCGGGTCAACCAACTGAACCGTCTGACTGATGGAATACAGCTTCCGGTTCGGTATTACACACAGCACACCCTTCTGCTGTTTGGCGCCATACCCAGTCTCTATATGGACCATTGTAACACCTGCGTCAATCTCTCTGAGTACCTTCTCCTTCACTTCTTCATATTTATCTGTTATGATAAATAACTGAATCTGCGACTGCCCCATCAGCACAACTCGGTTCATCATCATCGTGGTCACTACCAACACCAGGATCCCATACAATATCTGTTCAGAGGTTGAGAAAAATGCCTGGCACACCAACACAAGGAAATCTACGATATACATGAATACCGCAACAGCTATATGGAACCATTTATGAAGCACCAGGGCAAGGATATCCGTTCCTCCCGTGGACGAGCCTACTCTCACCACCAGACCGATTCCAAGCCCAAGCAGGGCGCCCCCGTATAAGGATGCAAGCATAATATTATCCGTAAGCTTCGTAATCCCTGGAATCGCCTGCACGATTGACAGGAAAACCGGATATACAACCGTACTAATCAGGGTCGTTAATGCGAACTTTTTCCCTAATACAATCGTCCCCAATATAAAAAGAATTATATTTACAATAAAGATAATCACCGACAGATTCCCATTGATATAATGATTAAGCGTCAAGGCAACACCCGTCGCCCCTCCCATGATAATCCCATGGGGTACGACAAACGCTGCCACCGCAACTGCCAGGATAATATTGCCCAGTAACACACAAATCACAGTCTCCAGACTTTTCTTCCAACTTTGTTTCATATCCGTTCTATAACCTCTCTTAAAGTCCTTTCCTCACAGAATTTTATGAAATCCCTTTCATAGTAAGCTGAATACGCTTCTTCTTCAAATCCACACTCAGCACCTTAACGTCCACAATATCCCCGACGCTTACAACCTCCAATGGATGCTTGATAAACTTCTTGTCCGTAATCTCGGAAATATGCACCAGTCCATCCTGATGAACGCCGATATCCACAAATACTCCGAAATCAATGACATTCCTCACCGTCCCCTTAAGAAGCATCCCTTCAGTCAAGTCCTTCATTTCCAGAACATCCGTCCTTAAAATCGGCTTCGGCATCTCGTCGCGGGGATCCCTGGCAGGCTTTTCAAGTTCTTTTACAATATCTCTCAGGGTAATCTCGCCAATACCCAATTCTTCCGCCAGCCTCTTGTAATCCTTAATCGTAAGCGACAGTCCCACAAGCTTGCCGCCGCTTATATCCTCCACAGCAAAGCCCTGCCTAGTCAAAAGCTTCACAGCGGCGTCATAGGTTTCCGGATGTACGCTGGTTCCATCCAGCGGATTGTCTCCTCCCTGGATTCTCATAAAGCCCGCGCACTGTTCAAATGCCTTTGGCCCTAGCTTTGCAACCTTGAGAAGCTGCTTCCGATTGGCAAACTTCCCGTTTTCTTCCCTGTATGCCACAATATTTTTTGCAATGGTTCCGGAAATACCAGAAATATATGCCAAAAGCGGTGCAGAGGCCGTATTCAAATCTACCCCTACCCTGTTTACACAGTCCTCAACAACGCCCGACAATGCTTCGCTTAACTTCTTCTGGTTCATATCATGCTGATACTGCCCCACGCCAATAGATTTCGGGTCTATCTTCACCAGCTCTGCCAACGGATCCTGCAGACGCCTTGCAATGGAGGTGGCGCTTCTCTGCCCTACATCGAACTTCGGAAATTCCTCTGACGCCAGCTTACTAGCAGAATATACGGAAGCCCCCGCTTCGTTGACGATTACATACTGTACCTTCTGTGGAATTTCCTTGAGCAGTTCAACAATAAACATCTCTGATTCACGGGAGGCAGTACCATTTCCCACAGAAATCAGCGTTATATTATATTTCGCAATTATCTTCTTTAAAAGATCTTTGGACGCTTTAATCTTCTGGGGCGTAGTCGGAGCCGTGGGATAGATGACCGTAGTTCCAATCACCTTTCCTGTCGGGTCTACAACTGCCAGTTTACATCCGGTACGGAACGCAGGATCCCACCCAAGAACGGTCTGTCCCACAATCGGCGGCTGCATCAAGAGCTGCTCAAGGTTCTTCTTAAACACTTCAATCGCACCGTCCTCTGCCTTCTCCGTAAGGTCGCTGCGAATCTCCCTCTCGATTGCGGGCGCAATCAGCCGTTTATAGCTGTCCTCAACAACGGCTTTCAAGATAGGCGTAGTGTAAGGATTATCCCCATGGATGGTCTTTTTCTCCAGATAACGGATAATGTCCTCCTCTGGCGCCTCAATCTTGACGGATAAAAACTTCTCCTTCTCCCCGCGGTTCAACGCCAGAATCCGATGTCCTGCGAGACGGTTTACAGGTTCTTCAAAATCATAGTACATCTCGTATACGGACTCTGCCTTTTCATCCTTCGCTGCGGAAATGACCCTCCCTTTCTGGGTCGTAATCCTCCGAATCCAGATACGGTAGTCTGCCTCATCGGAAATACTCTCCGCAATAATATCCTTTGCGCCTGCAATGGCTTCCTCCACAGTATTGACATCCTTCTCGGCATCTATGTACTCTGCAGCCAGTTCTTCCACAGGCTGCTTCGTTTTCTGCAGCATAATGATTGCCGCCAGCGGCTCTAACCCCTTTTCTTTCGCTATCGTTGCCCTGGTTCTTCGCTTCGGGCGGTAGGGGCGGTATAAGTCCTCCACAACCACCAATGTCTCTGCCGCAAGAATCTGCTTCTTCAATTCCTCCGAAAGTTTTCCCTGCTCTTGTATACTGGATAATACCTGCTCCTTCTTTTCTTCAAGATTGCGAAGATAAGTCAGCCTCTCATGCAGTCTACGAAGCTGCTCGTCATCCAGGGTTCCGGTTGCCTCTTTCCTGTATCTTGCTATAAATGGGATGGTGTTGCCCTCGTCAATCAGCTTGACCGCCGCGTCCACCTGCCATTTCTTCACACCCAGTTCTTCCGTAATCTTCTGATTAATATCCATGCTTTATACCCTTTCTCACTTTTCCCTTATCATCAACCGTAAGATGATAGTCTTCGCCCACTTCATCGAGCCCCCTCACACTGTTTCTTATTATACCTAAAATCTGTTAAATCTGCAACGAAATACTCTGTACAGAGTTCACTCTGTTTTCTTGAAAACCAGATATCACTATGTTATAATTGCACTTGAAAGCTACACGGATGCAGATTCTATGCATAATACTGAAAAAGTAATATTTCCCAAGGAGTTTTATAAATGAACCAAGAAACACATGAGCTATCCAAGCAGCAGTTAAAGTCACAGGAGACGAAGGCAAAGATTTTCCGAGCCGCCAAACACATTTTACAAAAAAAAGGCTATGAAGCGCTCTCCATCAAGAATATCTGCGAGGAAGCCGGCGTCTCAAACGGAAGTTTTTATCATCATTTTAAGACAAAGGATGACCTTCTTTCTTATTACATAGAAGAACAGCCAAGCATCAACCCCGATCTTCTGGACATGCCGGCCAACGCGGAGGAAGCGAAGCAGGCCATTATCTATGTTTATCTGAATTATGTACATTACTGCCAGAAATTGGGTGTGGAATTCATGGCGAATTACTATACGCCAAAGAACCAATCCTTGAATCCGCTGATTTGGTCAGAACGTCCTTACCCTATTGTTACCGTCTCGGATTATCTGCGGAAGGCCATCGACGCCAAAGTAGTATCCCCGTCGGTGGGGCTTAACGACATTGCCACAGATATACGGATGATTGTCATTGGAAATGTCTTTGAATGGTGCCTGAAAGGCGGCGAGACAGATTTTGAAGGCAATATGAAGCGTTCTCTTGAAATTTATCTGAATGGATTATTTTAGAAAACAAAAATCCTTCGAGCAAGCGGACTCAAAGGATTTTTTAGAAGGGAATATGGTAGTGAAACCATTTACAATAATATCTTGTAAATGTATTATAACTCTGCCTTCCAAATAAATCCAATCATTAATTATAATATACCTTTTCAATTTATTGATATTATCTATAAGGAGGCTTTTATGAATGAATACACATTCATTGTGAACCCCAACTCCCGTTCTGGTCTGGGATATCGGCTGTGGAAGCAAATAGAACCCGTCTTAAAGGAACGGACGGTCAACTATGAAGTACATTTTACAAAATACAGGCGGCACGCGACTAAGCTTGTCCGCGAGTTGACCTCTGACGGGAAACACCATACTATTATAGTGGTAGGCGGAGACGGGACGATTAATGAAGTGGTGAACGGCATCCATTCTCTGTCCAAGGCCACTCTTGGATACATTCCCACCGGATCGAGCAATGATTTTGCACGCAGCCTTCGTCTTCCCACTGACCCGCTTAAGGCTCTTGACAACCTCCTTGAGCCGTCACGCTGCCTGCCTGTCAACATCGGCGTTCTTACATACAATGGCAAAAAGCGGCGTTTTGCCGTTAGTTCAGGAATGGGTTTTGACGCGGGCATCTGCCATGAAGCCATGGTTTCCCCTTTAAAGGTATTGCTGAACAAGTTACATCTTGGGAAGCTTACCTATGTTGGAATTGCGCTGCGCCAGATTCTTACCCTCACTCCTGGGCAGATTACCGTGACATTGGACGATTCCCGCACAATCAGCTTTAAGAGAGCCTATTTTGCCACGGCGATGAACCTTAAGTTCGAGGGCGGGGGCTTCAAGTTCTGTCCTGGCGCCGACTGCCAGGATGATCTTTTGGATGTTATCGTTATTGCAGGGCTGTCCAAGTTAAAGATTCTTACCCTGCTTCCGACTGCATATAGAGGGTGGCATACTCGTTTTAGCGGAGTATACCTGTATACTTGCAGGAAAATGGAGATTACAAGCAGTACTTCACTCCCCGTCCATACGGACGGAGAGCCTGTCCTTCGCCAGACGCAGGCTTCTATGTCTTTAGAGCCAGAGAAGCTAAAAATCATCGGCGCGCCATAAAGCTTGAAAGAGGATTTTGATATGTTTAAACTGATACTATTAGCAGTTCTCATTCTTTTGTATTTATTTGCAATCTCCCCGCGGTTTACGCGCCGAAGGGAGATGCGCCGCTACCGCCACACCATGTTTGCCCACCGCGGCTATCACTGTATGGAAAAAGGGATACCCGAAAACTCCATGGCAGCTTTCCGCGCCGCGTTAAGCAGAGGCTACGGTATCGAGATTGACCTTCATCTGACCAGAGACGGGCAGCTTGTGGTTTTCCACGACGATACGCTGGAACGCATCTGTGGCCGTCCGGACACGGTGGAAAACCTGACCTATGACGAGCTGAAAGCCTGCCGTCTCTGCGGCACCACAGAGACGATTCCTGCTTTTGACGAGGTGCTCTCTCTTGTAAAAGGACGTGTTCCGCTGCTGATTGAGCTTAAGATTCCGGATTCGTCCATACATATCTGCCGCGAAACCCTGCGGCAGCTTAATCATTACCAGGGGCCCTGCCTGATACAGTCCTTCAATACCATGGGGATTCGGTGGTTCCGGCTTAACGCGCCCCACATCCTTCGGGGACAGCTTTCCTCCAATCTGACCCGCGACCCTCTGAAGGAGGCATGGCTATTTCGTTTTATGGTAAAGCATTTATTGTCAAATTTTTTAGGAAGGCCCGATTTTATCTCTTATAACCTAAATGATTTACCCATTGTCAATGTCTGGATTCTAAAACATATTTTTCATGTGCCTGTGGCTGTATGGACACTCAATACTCCGGACATGCTAAAAAAAGGCTCGCAGTATTTTGACATGCAGATTTTTGAAAAAAGACATGAAAATTATTAACAAACCGTGAACTTTATTGTTGATTCTGTTCTTTCATGTTATAATTTAGTCTGAATCATGAATACATTGTAGGGACTGCCTGCATTTTCAAAATAAGCGGGAAATAGGCTTATAAAGGGGTAAGAATTATGAACGTCATTCAACGGACGAAGAACTTTATCAAAAAATATCGGCATGCGTGGGTATTGCTCTATGGATTAATTTATATGCCATGGTTCGTATATCTTGAGAGAAGGACAGACGTTCATTATTTCCTGATTCACTCGCCCCTGGACGACTATATTCCTTTTGTTGAATATTTTATCGTACCATATCTTTTGTGGTTTGCGTTTGTCGCTGTGGCAGCCGGATATTTTTTCTTTACGGATAAGTCTGGATTTTACCGCCTTTGTGCGTTCCTTATCGCTGGGATGACATTTTTTCTTATCTTATGTACCGTATTTCCCAACGGACTGAACCTGCGGCCCCAAACCTTCGAGAGAGACAACATTTTCGTGGAGTTGGTGAAATATATTTATGCCACGGATACTCCCACTAACGTACTGCCGAGTATCCATGTGTTTAATTCTATCGGCGTCTGTATTGCCATCTGGCGAAGCGAGGCGCTGAAGGCTCATCGCAGGATCCAATGCGGCGCTTATGTGCTGGCTGTGCTGATTATTCTGTCTACCGTGTTCTTAAAGCAGCATTCTGTGACAGACGTAATTGCGGCATTTGCACTGGCCTGCGTAATCTATCCCTTTGTGTATGCAGCGCAGGAGAAGAAGGCGACGAAATTATCCCATCAGCCGATATAAATTTATTTCCAATAGATTATACTTATTTAAGAGGAGGATACAGATTATGTATGCAGAATTTAGTGAAAACCTGGTAACCGGCAACGAGATGATTGATTCCCACCATAAGGAGTTGATTGACCGCATTAACAAGTTATTGGATAGTTGTGAGCAGAGCAACGCAAAGACCGCCGCAATTAAGATGATGGATTATCTTGCGGATTACACGGACTTCCATTTTTCGGCGGAGGAGAAGCTTCAGCAGGAAATCGGTTATCCGGGATATGAACAGCACAAGGCTCAGCATGAGGCTTTTAAGAAGACAATCAGCGAGCTTGAGGAGATGCTTGCTGAGGAGGAAGGCCCGTCCAATGCATTTGTGGAAAAAGTACATGAGAATGTAATCAAGTGGTTCTATACACATATTGAGGGCTTTGACAGGTCTGTGGCTGAGTATAAATTTATGAAGGAAAATAACGAGAGATTATGATTACAAAAGATTTTCATGCTTCAAAGCGAAGATTATACAGTGATTTACTGAAAGACGGGTCCGTGGGATTCGTCTTTTCTGGCAGAGAACGGGAGGATCGCGGTGATTTGATGCACCGATTTACCCCCAATGCCAATTTCTATTACCTGACCGGCTTCACGCAGCCGAAGGCTGTTCTGATGATTACTAAGACGGCGGGGAAAGTACGGGAGGAGTTATTTATCGACCATCCGGATGAAAAAGCTAAAAGATGGCTTGGCATTTTTTATACCAGGGAAAGCGTTCAGGAGGATACTGGCATCGAGAACGTGGAATATCTGGAAAAGTTTGAGGAGTCGCTTCCGTTTCTCAGATATCCGGACCGCGTGCAGCATGTGTATATTGACATTCAAAACTGGGAAGGAACCTTCTCTATGAATGAAGCCCAGAGATTCGCCGCCCGTGTCCGTGAGTATAACCCCTCGCTTCAGATACACAATTCCTTCCATGATCTGTCCTTGATGCGGCAGGTAAAGTCTGCCGAGGAGATTGACCTTCACAGGAGGGCATGTGATATCACGGCAAGGGGTGTGGAGAATATCCTTATGCATCTCCATCCGGATATGTACGAGTATGAGATTGAGGCGTATTTTGACTATACTTTGCGCTCTATGAATGCGCGCCACGCATTTCCGACCATTGCTGCTTCGGAAATCAATGCCTGTTGTATGCATTATGAAGATAATAACCGAAAAATGCAAGACGGCGATATGATTCTTTTTGATTTGGGCGTCGAATGGGGGTATTATGCCTCTGACATCAGCAGGACATTTCCGGTGAACGGGAAATTTACCGAACAACAGAAAACCCTTTATAACGTGGTGCTTAAAGGTCTTGACGCCGCTATTGCCGCCTCGAAGCCTGGACAGCCCAAGGAGGCGCTTCAAGAGCTGAGTAAGTCTGTGATGGCGGACGAGCTGGTCCGGCTTGGATATATTGATAAGCCTGACGAGATTTCCAGGTATTATTTCCATGGCTCTGGCCATTATATCGGGCTTTACGCCCATGATGTAGGGGAAAATGATGTCCCATTGGAAGAAAATATGATGTTTACACTTGAGCCGGGACTTTATTTTGATGAACTGAAGCTAGGAATCCGTATTGAGGATACGCTTCTTGTGACAAATGATGGATGCGAAGTGTTATCAGGGAAGATTCCTAAGACTGTGGAGGAGATTGAGACGTTTATGGCGCGGCATAAACCTGGAATATTGGAAACAGAATAGAATGGCTGACAACCGACTGTGATACTTAGGCAAAATACAAGATATGGTATTTTCTATAAAATAGATTAAACCATATCTTGTATTTTTTACACCCTATCCCTAACTCAAACTACCTCTGCCCGTATTTATTCATAAAGAAATCATGAAAGAACTTTATATCCTCCTGGGATATCTCTACCCCGCCTCCTATACTCTGGCAATTAATATAAACCATAGCCGTTTTCTCTAATACCTGAGAGCCTGTATACGCTTCCGCAAGGGTGCGCCCCACCGTGATTGCCCCATGGTTGGCAATCAGCGCGCCGGCTCTTTCTTTCAGAGCTTTTACCACCTCGTCGGCCATCTCCTTTGTCCCTGGCATCGTATAGGCCGCAAGCCTCACCTCGCCTCCGAGAATCTGAACCTGGTCGTCGCAGATTGGCGGAATCGTCTTTCTTGCCGCCGCAACCGTAAGCGCATAGGTAGAATGGGTATGCATGATTCCATTGACCTCCGGCCTGTCCTTGTAGACTGCGGAATGGACAATCGCCTCTATGGATGGTTTTAAATTTCCCTCATACTCCAAGGTATTCATATCTACCACAACCATATCCTCCGGACACAGGCTGTCATAATTCATGCCTGACGGCGTAATCACCATATAATCCTCGTCGATCCTTGCGGAAATATTTCCCCATGTCCCCGCCACAAGACCGCTGTGGTACATGGACTGCGCTGTACTGCACACGTCAATCTGCATCAATTTTGCCTTTTCTCTGTTCATTTCGTCTTCCTCCTGCCTTTTGCTCTATTGTTGACGGATTACCTGACACTACCTTCGTAACCGTTGTGTCCCTTATCTATATTGATATAATAAGTGCTCCCCGTTTAAGAAACGACGCACATCCGCGACAATCTGCTTTGTATGGTTGACTAACACATCATCCGTCGCGCCGGCAATGTGGGGTGTAATCACCACATTATCCAGCTCTGCCACATATGGATGGTTGCTCGCCAGCGGCTCGCTGGCATATACGTCAAACGCCGCACCGGCAATCCGTTTCTCTCTCAAAGCGTCAATCAGCGCTTCTTCATCCAGTATTGCCCCTCTGGACGCATTGATGAAATAAGCCGTTTTCTTCATATACGATATCATTTCACGGCTGATACAGCCCTTTGTCTCGTCAGTAACCTTCATATGGCATGTAACAAAATCAGACTCCTGCATCAACTGTTTGAGATTCAACGCCTTCCTTACTCCAAACTCCTCTACGTCAACTTCTCCTACGAAGGGATCGTAGATTAAGAGCTCCATACCGATGGCCCTTGCAATCTTGCCGACTCTGCGTCCGATACTTCCGTATCCTACGATTCCAAGGGTTTTACCATGTAACTGTGTTCCTTTAAACACCATATATGGAGAATCCATATTCATATCCCAGATCATATCAACCTTAAGCCCGTCTTTTGTCTCTTTTTTGGCATCCGGATTGCCGGTAAACCGCCCCTCTTTTAACGCGCAATGAGCCATGGGTATGCGTCTGGCGATGGAAAGCATCAGACCAATGGTCATCTCTGCCGTTGAATCTGAATTTCTCCCCGGCGTATAGAGCACCGGTATTCCTCTCTCCTTTGCAGCCTCTATATCCACATTGACAGGCGTAGCCCTGGTACACGCAATCAGCTTGAGCTTCGGCGCGCTCTCAATGACTTTTCTCGTAATATCGTCATAACTGGTGATAATCATGTCGGCGTCCTTCGTCTTTGTGACCAAGTCCTCCTCCGTCATCTTCGGAAGCCCCAACGCCCATCCGTCCTTGATTACCTCCCCCATGTCATACAAAGGTTTTAATTGTTCTTCATCGTATTCTGCCGTAAAAAATATCTTCATGAAACCGCCTCCTTGCTTAACGCCTTAATCTTTTTATTCATTTGATGCCTGTAATCCCAAATCTCCTGGTTATGTATCCGCACTTTCCGGTAAAGCTCATAGAGCAGATCATACTTCTTCGTGTTCACCGGATTCGGCTCATAGATGTGCCGGAAGGTGCAGGCTCTCTCTACCGCTTCTTCATAATTCCGATATAATCCCTGACTCACTCCCACCATCAGAGCAACGCCCTTCGCGCCAAGCTCTTTTCCTGCTGGAATCATAACCTTCATACCCAACACATCCGCGATCATCTGCGCCCACACCGGACTCTTGGCGCCGCCTCCTGCAAGAAAAATAGTGGCATTCTTATCCACATTTTGCAGACAGTCTCGGATAGACATGCTGATTCCCTCATATCCGGCACGAATCAACATCTCCCGCGTTGTCACCTGACTGATTCCGAAAAAACTTGCGCGGGCATAGGGGTGATAGAACGGGGCCCTCTCGCCTGCCACGCTGATATACGGATGGTAGACTACGCCTCCGCAGCCCACCGGCGCATCCTCCACCATTTTATCTATCTCGTTAAAATCCTTTGTCTTTGCTATGTTTTCCAGTATCCAGTCAATGTTGGGCGTCCCGTTGAGGGTCGGCTGCAATTCCACATACAACTCCCCTAACGGATGCTTCTCATACCTGGAATTCTCAGCCCCAAAATCACAGTCCTCCTTCTTGAGCACAATCTCATTGGCGCAGGTAGTCCCAAGAATGACGCACACATCCTTCTCATGAATCGCCCCCAAGCCTACCGCTGTGGCTGATGTGTCAAGCGCGCCTGCAATCACCGGAAGCCCCCTCTTAAGCCCCACCTCATCCGCAAAAGAATCAAGAATTGTACCCACCACCTCGTCAGAATGGGCCGGCTCTGGAAGATATCCGCGATATTCAGCAATATCCAACGCCTTCATAAGCTCTAGTGCAATCTCTCCGCTGTGCACATCAATCAGCGAAGTAAGACTGTCCGTAATCTCTGTTCTTATCTCACCTGTTATCTTATAGCGTATCCAGTCTTTACAGAATATCATCTTATCTGCGCGGTCAAGGGTTTCTTTCCGGTTCTCCTTCATCCACTTAAGAAGCATCATCTGGTTGCCCAGGAGAGGGGGCGTTCCGGTTGTCCTGTGGTATAGCCTCCCAATCTCCGGATGCTCTTTTGTAATCTCCCCCACCTCATTTACCGCCCTGCCGTCACACCACAGGATCGCATTCTGTACTGGATTCCCTTTCCCATCAATGAGCCAGCATCCTTCTCCCTGTCCGGTCACACCAATTCCAAGGATACTGTCTTTGACCTCCGGCCTGGAAGCTGCCACAAGCTTTACACATGCTTTGACATTTTCCCAGATTACAGACATATCCTGCTCGGCCTGATTCCCTGTCGCGTTGATTGTCTCGCTCTCTCGGCTTGCCACACATATTTCCTGTCCGCCCTCGTCGAATAATACCGCCTTCACATTCGACGTTCCAACATCTATCCCAAGCATATATTTCATTCCAGCTTTACCTCCTCGATATCATCCATCACAAGACGAGCCGATGTCTCGTCAATGATTAAAGTATCAATACACCCTGAACGAAGTACGGCCTGAATCGCTTCCACCTTTTCCTCACCTGTCGCGATAAGCACCACATTTTTAATATTTTTCAGACAATCCACATCTGCATTCAATAGACGGCCTGTCAGCGGGCAGTTATCATAGGTTCCGTCTTTCCTGATGGGATTCATCGCAATATCTCCCACAAATCCCTGTTCTCTTAATATCTGTACATCCTTCTTCGTAATGTGTCCTCTGGTACACATGGTAGAATGTTCGGTCAGCTCACCAACCCCCAGGACGGCAATATCACAACTCCTCATCAATTCATAGGAAGCCTTGATACTCCTCTCCTGAAGCAGCCACTCCTTCGTCTCCTCATGCTCTACAACCACCGGCGCATAGAGCATATAACTGGGACAATCCAGTTTATTCGCAAATCCTCTGGCAATCTCATCCGACTTTTCCACCAACTGCTCAATGTTCTGTGCACCCATCAACTGCACGACCCGACATGCGCTGCGGCGCTTATAGGGCATCTGCTTCGTCACTTCTGCCAGTGTCCTTCCCCATGAAACACCGATAATATCCCCCTGCTGGATGGTCTCATCCAGGTATTGGGCCGCCACATTCGCCAATTTATAGATTGCCGTATCCTTTTCTCCATAATCCGTCGCTACAATGGCCTCTCTAAGCCCAAACTGTTCTTCAAGCTGACTTTCAAGCTCTACATTATCCCTCTCATATCCGTGTATATTCACGGTAACAATCCCCAAATCCGGCAGAGAGTTGACAATCTGATTCACTTTCTGCCGCGTGAAGGACAATCTTTTTGCAATTTCATCCTGGGTCATTCCTAATGTATGATACCAGTAGGCAATCTTCACGTTTAAATTCCGCCTCATTTTACCTCCAAAAAACGCCGAAAACACGGGGCAAGCCATGCTAGTCCCGTGTTCTATCGCACATTACAGTAATTCAATAATTCCGTCTGCCATGGCTGTCAGGATAATACAACATGATGTTGCCCCTGCATCCAGAACGCCTCTTGAGCGCTCGCCAAGCCGGCTGGAACGTCCGAATTTTGCTACCATATCTTTGGTAGAATCACGGCCTTTAGCCGCTGCTGCCTTCATTTCTTCTAATGCCTCTTTGTAATCCTTGCCTGCTTCCCCTGCTGCCTTCAGCACATCCACCGCCGGAGACAAGGTATCTACCAGTGTCTTATCTCCTACCTGTGCCTCTACAATATCCTGTAACTCCTTTAAGCCATTCTCAAGCATTGCCCCCAGCTCTGATACCCCAATCTCCTCAAAATCCTCGCCGGCATCTGCCATCCCCATTAAAATATTGCCGTAAATCGGTCCCATTGAGCCGCCAATCTCGGAGAACAGGATCGTTCCCAGTTCATTCAGGCCCTCGGAAAATCCGAATTCCTTATCTTTAAAGCGGTCTTCAAACAGGCTGAAGCCTTTGTTCATATTCATGCCATGGTCGCCGTCTCCAATCAGCCCGTCCACTTCTCCAAGGTATGCCTTATTATCCTGGATGCCCTTTACCATCTTAAGCAGTACCGGTTTACCGTCTGCGTTCTTAAATGTGCCCATCTGCACTACCTCCATCCTCTCAGAACTCGTCTAAAACTGCTTTAATCCCATGCTGTTTGCCGGCATATCAATCAATTCCTTCAGCTCGTCGTCCAGCTTCATGATTGTGAGGGTTGCGCCCATCATCTCCAATGATGTAAAATAATTGCCTACATATGCTTTGTGCGTCTTAATTCCTTTTTCAGCAAGCAGCTTGTCAATCTCATCATAGAGGACGTAAAGCTCCATAACCGGCGTTGCACCAAGACCAGATACCAGTACAACTACCTCGTCGCCAGACTCAAATGGATAATCCGGCACGACTACGTCAACCATTCTCTTTGCCATCTTCTCTGCGGATTCAAGCTCACATACCTCGATCCCAGGCTCTCCGTGATGGCCGATTCCAACCTCCATGGTACCGTCTTTAATCTCAAAGTTCGGATGTCCGACTGCCGGAAGGGTACACGGCGTAAGGCCGATTCCAACTGAACGGGTATTGTCAATAGCTTTCTGTGCCGCCGCGATAACCTCGTCCAGATCTCCGCCTTTTGCAGCTTTGGCACCGCCGACTTTCCACATTAAGACTTCTCCTGCAACACCGCGGCGTTTTTCTCTCTGATCCTTCGGTGCGGAAGCCACGTCGTCGTTCGCCACAACGGTCTTAACAGTAACTCCGGCCTTCTTCGCCATCTTTACCGCCATCTTTACATTCATGTTGTCTCCGGAATAATTTCCATACAGGCACGCAACGCCCTTCCCCTGGTCAGCAACCTTCGCGGCATCCAGAAATGCCTGAGCCGTGGGAGACGAGCAAATCTCGCCTACTGCAACCGCGTCGCACAGGTTCTTTCCGCAATAGCCTACAAACGCCGGCTTATGTCCTGAGCCGCCTCCTGTAATTACGCCAACTTTACCTTCCGGAATATCCTTTGCCTTAACAACACGGGGATTCTCAGTTGCCTCCACGATATCACTGTGGGCCTTCAGGAAACCTTTCAGCATCTCGTCAACAATTATATCCGGGTCATTCATTATACGCTGCATATCTTGCTCCTCCTAAACTACCGATGTTTTATTATTTTCTTCCTTAAATTATGCCTCCATATCCGGTACAAGGATAACCTTTAAGGCGCCGCCCTCGCCAGTCTTAGCGATGTGGAAGCCTTCCTCCCATTTCTCAAGCGGGAACTTATGGGTTACAACCCCTTCCGTTGGCAGCTTGCCATTGCCAATCCACTCAATAACCGTATCGTAGCAGAACGGGCTCAAATGAACGCCAAGAAGATCCAATTCTTTTCTGTCAGAGATAATACTCCAGTCAACCGTTACAGGCGCCCCGAAAACTGAGAATTCAACGAAACGTCCCATCTTACGGATACAGTCAAGACCCTGCTGTACACTGGATGGATGTCCGCTTGCCTCAATATAGATATCACATCCATAACCGCCTGTCATCTCCTTAATCTTTGCTACAACATCCTCTTTTCCAGGATTCATAACGATATCTGCGCCAAACTCTTTTGCCTTCTCAAGACGGGCATCATTCATATCCAGTACAACGAGGCACTTGGGATTCGCCTGCTTAATCGCGCCAACCATACCAAGTCCAAGAGTTCCTACGCCAGACTGTACGACTACATCTGTTGTCTTAATCTGTGCACGGTCTACACAGTGGAAAGAGCAGCCGTAAGGCTCAATCAGAGCTGCCTTCTCAATCGGCATATCAGCCGGTACAAGATAAGGGATGGCTTCTTTTGTTAATTTTACATATTCAGCCATACCGCCGTTTACGTTGTTCTGGAAACCGAACAGGTCATGCTTCTCGCACATCCAATGGCGTCCCGTCTTACAGAACATACACTCTCCACAGGGAACAATCTGCTCAGGACAAATCCTGTCGCCAAGCTTCCAGTTACCCTTTACATTCGGTCCCATCTCAACAACCTTACCGACAAACTCATGTCCCGGAATCATAGGCTCTTTAATGTACTTCGGCTGTCCGTCAAATCCCCAGAAGCTTGCCGCGCCCGCAAATGCTTTGGTATCTCCTGCACAGATACCACATGCCTCTACCTTCAAGATCATTTCGCCCTCACCGGCTCTCGGTGTATCCACCATCTCGAATCTGTAATCTCCAGGTGCATACGCTACAATCGCTTTCATTTTTTCTGGTAAATTGCTCATAATAAACTACCTCCTGCTCTTATGTTGTTTATTTTTTAACCGACACACCGTCGATCTGATACCTTCTTAAATTACTTCTCTCTGATACGCTCTCCTGACTCAAGGTCAAACAAATGGGTCTTCTCTCCGCGAACCTCCAGCTTGATAATATCGCCCTGTTTATAACGTGTCTCAGCATCCGTAATCAGCATCAAAAGCGTCTCTCCGACATGGATACCGATACGCCTTTCATCTCCAAGGTTCTCAAAAGTAGCAACCTCCTCTGACGTACCCTTAGAATTCGGTCCGCCGATCAGCACGTCCATAGGACGGACTCCCATCTTACATTTGAAGCCGTCTTTTACAACATTGTCATAACGGGCCGGAACCGCAATCTCAAGATTACTTCCCTCAAATGTAAATACAAAATGATCTCCCTTACCCTTGATTGTTGTCTCCAAAATATTCATCGGAGGCTCACCGATAAAGGATGCGACAAATTCATTCACCGGATCATCATATACCTCTGCCGGCGTACCATACTGCTGAAGAACTCCGAAGTTGATGATCGCAATCTTATCTGCCAGTGACATGGCCTCTAACTGGTCATGTGTAACATAGATGGTGGTACACTTGATATCATTAATCAGACGCTTAATCTCTGTACGCATTGCCTGACGTGCCTTGCCGTCCAGGTGAGACAGCGGCTCATCCATCAGAAGAAGCTCAGGACGGCGGATGATGGCGCGGGCAATGTTGACACGCTGCTTCTGTCCTCCGGACAGCTTAACAGGCATCTTATCCAACAGATCATCGCACTGCATCAGAGGCGCAATCTCGCGGACACGCTTGTCAATCTCCGCCTTGTCAACGCCCTTGGCTTTCAGGTTAAATGCAATATTGTTATACACCGTAAGCGGCGGGTACATTGCGTAATCCTCAAATGCCAGACCGATATGCCTGTCCTTTGGATGAAGGTTGTTCACCAGAGTATCCCCAATATAGATCTCGCCCTTTGTTATATCCTCAAGGCCAGCCGTCATACGAAGGGTAGTCGTCTTACCGCATCCGGAAGGTCCTAACAAAGCGATGAACTCACCCTGCTCAGCCACGAGATTCAAGTCTTTTACTGCATAATCATTCTGTACAGACTTCTTCTTACCGGAATTCTCATACCGTTTATAAAGATGTTCAATTCTCAATCCTGCCATATTCTTAATCCTCCCGTATTGCAAAAGATCTAATCTCAGCTTCGTTGTATCGGGCTACATATTCTTTCGTATCAGCATTAAAGAACATTGCATGCTCAAGCTTCATATCCACATAAACCTCCTGGTCAATCTTTACAGACAGTCCGTTCGGCGCAATCATACGAAGCTGCAATTCACCCATCTCCGCAACAATAACCGACTTGTTACCAATACTCTCATAGCTGTATACAGTACACTTCAGATAGCCTTCCTTGGGTTCAAAAGAATACTTCAAATGCTGCGGCCTCATACCCATCTCAATCTTATCGAGGCCGGCCTCGTCAAACTTCTTAAATAAATCTTTATCCATCGGAAGCTTATAAGCCTTGCCGCCGGCATTCATGGTATAAGTGTAGCCGTCGCCGGACTTGGCCAGAGAGCCGCCGATAATATTAATCTCCGGATCACCCATGAGCTGAGCGACAAATTCATTACACGGCATATAATAAATCTCATCGCCGGTACCAATCTGGATAATATGTCCCTCGTTCACGATAGCAATTCTGTCACCCAGGGACATCGCCTCCATGAAGTCATGGGTAACGTAGATACTGGTCGTACCAAAATTAGCCTGAATCTCCTTAAGCTCAGTACGCATAGCGTTACGAAGCTTCGCATCCAGATGGGCAAGAGGCTCATCCATCAGATACACTCTGGGAGAACGAACCAGCGCACGTCCCATAGCGACACGCTGCTTCTGTCCGTTGGACAACTGGCTTGGAAGACGCTGCAAGAGATAATCCATCTTCATCATCTCTGCGATCTCCTGAATCTTATTCTTAATGTATTCCTCGTCCTTTTTGTAGAGATTACTTCTCAGAGGAGACGCCATATTATCATATACCGTCATCTGCGGATACAGGGCATAATTCTCGAATACCATTGCAGTATCCCTATGTGCCGCGTCCACAAGGTTCATAACCTCTCCGTCAAATTTTACTACGCCCTCCTCCGGAATCTGGATACCTGCGATACAGTTCAGGATTGTTGTCTTACCGGCGCCGGCAGGCCCGAATAATACGAAGAATTCTTTATCCTTAATATCCAGTGTAACTCCGTCAAGTGCGGTAACTTTTCCAAATTTTTTCGTAACATTTTCCAACTGTATTCTTGACATATTCTCACACCTATCCCTTCACCGCACCGAAACTCAGACCACGAACCAGATGTTTCTGAATACAAAGTGCAAATATAATAGCCGGTAATGCGGATACTGTCGCCGCTACTGCAAGCTGTCCATAGTGGGCGCTGTCAGTACCCAGGAACTTGGTAATCGCAACCGTAATCGGCTGAACATTGGTACCTGCCAGAATCAACGGGAACGTGAAACTGTTCCATGCGAAAATAAAGGCAAGGAGAGCTGAAGATACAAGACCTGGCTTAATAAGCGGAATCAGCATCTTAAAGAAAATCTGATACCATGTGTAACCGTCAACCTGCGCCGCATGTTCAATCTCCACGGAAATATCCTCAAAATATCCTCTTACAACCCAGATTAAAAGGGGCATAGAGATTAACTGGTATACCCAGATTAATCCAAAGTGAGTATCATATATCCTTAACTTCTGGAAAATCATGAACAGCGGCAGTACAACCAGAATCTCAGGCGCAAACTTAAAGGAAAGAATCTGGAAGGCAATGTCCTCCTTCTTCGGGAAATTGTATCTTGCAAGTGCGTATGCCGCAGGAACACCTGCAACAACAGATACGATAACCGCACCGCCAGATACGATCAAACTGTCAATCATATAACTTATGTAATCTGAATTAAACAATACTTCTCTGTAATTATCCAGTGTCGGATTAAATATAAACGTTGTAGTGTACATCTGAGTATCCGGCTTGAAGGTAAGGATAACCATCCAAATTAATGGAAACAAAGCAAATATCGCATATATCACTAATAATAAATTCTGAACAATCGCGCTCAATAGCTTTTTATTTGAATTCATGCTTTACATCCTTTCTGACTAAAATTATTCTTCCAGACCAGCCGCCTGCTTCTGAGCCGCACGCTGTCTCTTAACAATCTGCTTCGCAACCACATTGATAAATGCCCAGAGTACAAGAATGTATGGAAGTGCGTATCCAAATTTCTGGAACTGGAAACCTGTCTGATAGGAGGTCAGCGACAAGTTCATCAGCGTATCTCCAGGACCTCCCTTGGTCAGACCGAAAATAATCGCATACTCCTGCAACGCTGCCATCAGACGGAACAACAATGCTATGTACAAACTTGGCTTCAGCATAGGCAATGTCAGATTGCGGAAATTGAACCAAGGACTTCCCCCGTCAATCTTTGCTGACTCAAACGGTGACTTCGGCAAAGACTGTAATCCTGCAAGCACCAATAACATACAAAATGACGTGTTTACCCATACATCAATCATAACAACCGTCATCATCGCGGTTGACGCACCCGCAGCCCACGGGAAATTATATACTCCAAAAATATTCAAAAACTTCTCAACAATACCTACGGAGTTGTTCAGCATCAACTGCCAGATAATCGTAGCCGTAATCGGCGCTACCATCAATGGGAAGATTAATGCGACTCTGAGAATCTTGGAAAATCTGTTGTTCAGATTATTCAGAAGCATCGCAACGCCCATTCCAAGCCCCATCTCAAACAGTGTGCTGAAGAACGCATATCTAAGGGTTACCCAAACTGCCTTCCAGAATCCCGCGGATGAAAGAATGGAGATCCAGTTCTTTAATCCCACAAAACTATAATTCGGTAATCTGAAGGAGTAGCTTGTCAAAGAATAATAAATTGACATTATGAACGGAATCATAATACCAATTGTAATAAGCAATGCAGGAGCTACAATCAAGTAAGGACGCATCCTGGTCTTAAACGGCACTACATTCAATTCGCTCACAGCAGCGCTGTTCTTATTCTGCTCTTTCATTATGTTTCCTCCAATTCTGATTTTCTCTTTTTAAAACCGTTAATATGAATCCAAAAAATCAAGGAGGGTCAGGTAACCCCTCCTTGCTTTCAACCCATATAACAAGTGAATCAATCCCTATAGGGCCACTGTCTATTATTCAGACACTTCCAAATCAACTACAACCGCATCAAGATCCTTCTTAAGCTGCTTCATAGCTGCTTCTGTGGATTCATATTTATCTGTAAGAACTAAGTCCTGAAGAACTTCCGCCCACTTCGTTGTACACTCAAAGAAGTATGGCTGTGGTGTAAACTGAATCGTAGCGTTCTCTGACAGTGCTGCGATAGACTCAAGATAATTCTCTGCTGAACCTACTGTCTCTTTGTACTCATCACTGTCCATTACAGACTGACGAGGAGTATCAGGGCTTGCGCCTTCTGTACCTGAATACAGCATATACTCTGGGCTTGTAAAGTACTGTAAGAACATCCATGCAGCGTCTTTATTCTTAGAATCAGCGTTCATAGCCATTGACCAAATCCATACGTTAGCCTTCATATCAGCCTCTGTCTTGCCCTCCGGAAGCGGAATTGTGGACCATGCAATGTTGCCGGACTGATCAGAAGCGCCCTCGAAGTTCTGGAAATATCCAGCGCTGGTAGCGTCAAACAGCATAGCTGCTTTTCCTGCGCCAAGGTCAGAGCTTGCTTCATACCATGTATAGTTGGACCACTGGCTCGGTCCGCCTGCCTTAATAAGCTTTACCCAATAATCGGTCATCTCGATTGCTTCTTTGGAATCAAGCTGGCAAACCAGTTTGCCGTCCTCGATTGCGAAATCCTGTCCGCCCCATGTTGCAAACAGTGACATATATCCAGGATGAATCGTAGCCCAATCACGTGTACCACGAACCGCAACACCGTAAGAACCAGAACCGTTAAACTCCTTCAGCGCTGTTGCTGTCTCTAACAGCTCATCCGTCGTTGTCGGAACTTCAAGTGACTTTTCCTCAAATACGTTCTTATTGTAAGCCAGGTTATTCAATTCCCATCCCATAGGAAGCGCCCACTGAGAGCCTTCACCTACTGCATGTCCCGGAACAAGATCCCAACGAAGTGAATCAACGGTAGCCGGAATAAAGTCATCAAAATTGTAATCGGATGCCGTCTTAGCCGGATCGTTAATGTAATCATCCAACGGCTCCATGTAGCCGGCAGATGCGTACTCCCATACCTGATAAGCACCTGTCATAAATACATCCGGCGTACCAGAACGGCTGCTAAGAGATGTATTCAGCTTATCAAAGTAGTTACCCTCCGGAGTAGATGAATACTCAACGGTGATACCTGTCTTCTCCTCAAACTCGTCCAGTTTGGAGATAACTGCTTTGGAGTAATTGTGCTCGTTGAACATTACATTGATCGTCGTTCCTTCGCAGTTCTTCCAGTCAAAATCTTCTGCGCTGCCCTTTTCAGCCGGTGCATCATCCCCACCGCCACCGCTGCCGCTGTCATTTCCTCCGCCGCAGCCTGCAAGCATCGTCGCCAACATTGTTGTACAGAGAAGTACGCTTACTAATCTTTTTTTCATTCTCGTTTTTTCCTCCCTTATCATTGTCTTTGCACAAAACTTCTTCCATTCAGTTTACCTGCCCGAACCCCAGATGCGTTTTGTACGTTTTGTTTAGATTCATTATATAACCCGCTATTACTTTTGTCAAGTTTTTTTACATTTATCGTTTTTATTATTATGTCAATACATTTTTTGCATGATTTTTATGGGTTTTTTCCGATTTTTTTGTCTATTTTTTAACAAGCTCTAGCTATACTTGATAAGATACCTTTTTTAGTGTATGATTAATTCCATGCCAAAAGCAAACCTTAAAGGAGGAACAATCCATGAAATTTTTTGACTATAACAGCGGTTTTATGCGTTTCTCGCTGCTCTTAAGCCGCCTTACCATTCTGAATCTCATCTGGCTTCTGTGCTGTATTCCATTAGTTACTGCCGGCGCTTCCACAGCAGCCCAGTATTACAGCATCAGACAGCTTATGAACGGAGACACCGCGGTATTTAAAAACTTTCGCGCCGGCATGAAGCTATATTGGAAAGGGGCAACCCTTACCTGGCTGATTCTTGCCGTTCTGTCCGCCGTATTCTTCATGGCCTACTACATATTAACAACTGCCGATATACCCGCGCGCGCCGCGCTTCTGTCTATTGCCGCACTGGCATTTTTGACCCTGCTTCTCACAATGCTGTGGGTATATCCGGTAATGATTAATTTTGCCGGCAATTTGCGTGAAATCTTTTTCAATGCATTCATCTTCACCTTTATGTACGCGCCGATTACCTTGATTGCCGCAGTCTTTTATGCAGCCGCCGGCTTCTTTCTAATCCGTTTTATACTGACGCGCGGACTGGTAATTCTCTTTGGCCAGGCGTTGGTTGTGTACGCGAACCTGAATCTTTTTGAAAAAGTATTCCAGAAGTACCGCAAGGCAGACGAGGCTTAATAAACCAAAGGGTATCGGATATCATATTCCGATACCCTTTTTTTCAATTTCGCTAGAACTTGAAGGCCACCTTAAAATCTCCGTATTTGCCGGATGCATAGTCAAATGCCTTCTCCCATTCCTCAATGGCAAACATGCTGGATACCACGCCGTCTGTCTTGAGATTGCCCTTCATCATATTCTCGATTACAAACGGATATGCATAAGGGCTTAAGTGTGAGCCAAGGATATCAAGCTCTTTACGGTCACCAATAATAGACCAGTCTACGGAGGTCTCTGAGCCGAATACACTGAACTCTACAAAACGTCCGAGCTTACGTGTGATGGTTAATCCCTGGATAACACTGGAGGGATGTCCCGTTGCTTCGATATACACATCACATCCATAATCCTCTGTCAGCGCCTTAATCTCCTTGTCAATATCACATTTTCCAGGATTGAATACCAGGTCCGCGCCAAATTCCTTCGCCTTATTAAGACGCCCCTCCTGCATATCAAGGACGATTAACAGCTTCGGATTCTTCATTCTTGCATATGTAATCATTCCAAGCCCAAGGGTGCCCGCACCGGAGATTACCACAACATCCTCATTGGTGATGCTGCCGCGGTCTACCGCGTGCTTCGAGCATCCATAAGGTTCAACCAGAAGGGCCTGCTCAAGAGTCATATCCTCCGGAACCCTGCTCAGTACACAGTTCTTGGGATACCTTACATACTCTGCCATACCGCCGTTATTGTAAGACTGGAAGCCAAGCATATCATGAGGCTGGCACATCCAGTAATGTCCGTCCTTACAGAACCGGCATTTCCCACAGGGAACAATCTGATCTGCAATAATACGGTCCCCTAACTCATAGCCTTCCACATTCTCGCCCATCTCAACAATACGCCCAAAGAACTCATGTCCCGGAATAAACGGCGGTTTTACCCAGGATGGCTGAACCTCATCGCCCCAGAACATTGCCGCGCCGTGGCTGCACTTTAAATCTCCCGCGCAGATTCCGCATGCCTCTGTCTTAATGATGATGTCGTCCGGTCCACATTCCGGTGTGGGATATTCCGGCTCGAAGCGGTAATCATCCTTACTGTACGCTACCAACGCCTTCATTGTCTTTGGGGTACTTCCTTTGTTTGCCATAATTGTTTCCACCTTTCTTAAAATAAATATGTATTATACTTCAAACTGTCCCCAGACAGTATCAAGTGCTTTGCTGACTGCACGATATTTCTCGTATTTCTTCTGATAGATTGCAGTCCTCTCCGGATTCGGATAAATGCGGTCTGATACGTGTACCATATGCTCTGCCGCCTCTTTGTAATCCTTATAGACTCCCGCCGCAATAGCCGCCGCCATAGCGCTTCCAAGGGCGCCCAGTTCTTTGGCATTGACCGTCTCAACCGGAAATCCTAACGCGTCTGCGAACATCTGAACCCAGGTCTTGGAATTCACCGCCCCTCCTGCCATGCGGATTGCCTCCGGCGGCTTTCTGGAGGAGAGCAGCTTCTCGATATGGGTTCTGTGTGAAAATACTACGCCCTCGTAGATTGCCCGCAGCATATGCGCCTTATTATGATAGGTCGTCAGCCCGATAAACGCGCCTTTACCCAGAGGATGGGCATTAGAGCCGTAGAGGAAGGGCAGGAAATACACGTCGCATTCCTCCGGCTTCACGCTCTCCACCTTCTCATTAATCACCCTGTAAAGGCTGCTGCCTTCCGGAATCTGCTCATTCTCCATGCAATTCTCCAAGAACCATTCCAGATTGCCGGAGGAGGTGGCGCTGCACTCCTCCACCAGATAATAGCCCGGCATCGCAAAGAGAGAATTCATCGCAATACTTCCGTCCATAACAGGCTTTTCGGAAATATATTCATTAATACTCCAGGTTCCCGCAATAGTGCACAACTCCTTCGTGGATGTAACGTCCACCGCCACAGCGCAGGCATCAATATCAAACATGCCGCCCGCAACCGGCGTCCCCTCCGGAAGTCCGGTAAGCCCGGAGGCTTCTTTTGTAATCTTACCGCAAAGGTCATAGGAATACTTCACAGGCGCAAGCTTATCATACACCTCTCCGATTCCTAACTTCTCAAGAATCTCCCTGTCAAACCTCGCATGCTTCACGTCCATCAGACCTGAGCCAGAGATGTCTGTCGCCTCACAGTACGCCTCGCCCGTGAGACGGAACCGCACATAATCTTTTACAGAAAATACATACTTTATATTGTCGTATACATCTCTGTGATGGTCCTTGAACCATGCAAGTAAAGACACCTGCTGACATGCCATAAATTCCTGGCACAGACAGTCATGAAGCTCCTTATGTACACCGCTTTCATACCATTTCTGCGGGTACTTCCACGCCCGGCTGTCAGTAGAAATAATACCGTTATACGCAGGCTTGTTGTCCTTGCCCCAGGGATACAGCCCTTTCCCATGTCCGCATACGGCGATACCCAACACATCTTTTCCGTCAATCCCTGCCTTCAGAAGCGCATTCTTCACACACTCACAGTTGGCGAGCCATAATTCCTCCATATCCCTCTCGGTATAGCCCGACTTCGGGGTAATTACCTTCGTCTGCTTTCCCGCCGTTGCAATCTCTTTCCCGCTTAGGTCAAAAATCGCCGCCTTAGTGGAGGTGCCGCCGTTATCCAACCCGATTACATATTGTCCCATGTCTAAACACTCCTTTCCTTCGCCTTGGCAAATTGTTCGTCAAGGAACCTGCGGTTATTCCTTACAATCTCTTTCCAGTTATCTTCACCGGTATACCAGAATTCCGCGACATATCTGCGGATTCCCTGCTCATACAGCTTCGCGATGGCCGCGGGGAAATCCACCTGTCCCGTCCCATAAGGAATCTCACGGAACTTGCCCGGCACCGTCTCTTTCAAGTGAGCCGCTGCAATGTGTCCCTTTCCGGTGATGATATCCCCTACCACGTCTTTCGTCGCATTGGAAATATTACCGATATCCGGATACACCTGCAGATAGGGAGAATTCACACGGTTCACCGCGTACATTGCCTTCTCCACCGTATTCATAAAATCATTCTCCATCGTCTCCATCGCAAGCATCACGCCATGAGAAGCCGCAAACATGGTTCCCTCCTCAAGATTCCGGTAGAATCTCTCCTTCGTCTCCTCATTGCTTGTCTCCTCATAATAACAGTCATACCCCTGGGTCTGAATAATGCGGATTCCCATCCTCCGCGCAAAGAGCACGCATTTTCTCAAAAGCTCTTTGGCCTCGCTCTCCCATTTCTTGCTGCCTAAGGGATACTTTCTCTGAGCGCTGAAGCAGATTGTCTCAATGGGAAGCCCCACCTTCTTCTGCGTCTCAAGAAGCTCATAAATCTGCTCGTCCGTCCAGTCCAGACGGGACATACGCATATCTGTCTCATCAATACTCATCTCTATGTAGTCAAATCCCGCTTCCTTCGCCGCCGCCAGCCGTTCCTCCCATGTAAGCTCAACCGGCATCGCTTTCTCGTAAATGCCTATGCGATATGTATCTTCAAAACCCATACTGCGCCTCCTTATTCCTTCATTTCAACATTTCTTATATAATTTGCACAAATATTATTAGTCTCATTATACATTTGTTGAACAAAAAAGGCAATGACATTTTTCCACTATTTTTACTTTTGTACGAAATTCACTTAAAAAACTTGACTTAGGATACTCCCTCTTATATGATAATAGAAAAGAATATGGAATTTTCATAAAGGAGGAAAAGATTATCATGAAAATAGCTATTGGATGTGACCCGAATGCACAGGAAGCAAAAGAACAGCTCATCGCATTTATGGAGTCAAAGGGATATGGGGAGATTACAGACTTTGGGAGTGAAGACCCAATCTATGCGAATACCGCCATCGCAGTTGCCGAGGCAGTTGCCGCTAAGAAGTATGACCGCGGAGTCCTGCTGTGCGGAACCGGAATCGGAGTATCTCTGGCAGCAAACAAGGTGAAAGGCGCGTATGCGGCGCTGATTTCCGATGTATACTCCGCAAAAAGAGCCCGTCTGAGCAATGACGCTAATATCGCCTGCCTGGGCGCATTTACCACAGGCAACAAATTGCGCGAGGAATTAATCGACGCGTTCCTGACCAACGAATTCGTACCGGGATGCTCATCACAGCCAAAGGTAGACGCATTTGTGGCATACGAAAAAGAACATTAAGCGAGTCAGAAAAAGGCTGACAGGATACACTCCCGACAGCCTTTTATTTATTCTTAAATTAATCGGCAATCTTAATCATTGCCTTTCCTGCCCGCCGATACTCTGGCTTGGTAAACACGTCCACAATATTATCCAACGGAACCACGTTCGTAATCAGGCTCTCAAGCTCAATCATTCCGGATTCCAGGACACGGATTGCCCGTTCAAATGTATACGGGTTAATGAACGACGATGTAATCGTAAGCTCTTTCTTAAACACGTCGTCCGGCCTAAGCGGATAGGAATCCTCCGGTGAAGCCAGCCCAAAGTACATAACCGTCGCGCCTTTTCCCGCAAATTTTACTGCGTCCGCCTGTGTATGTATATTGCCTACACATTCGATTACCACGTCAACATTCTCACAGTAATCGTTCAATACTGCCTGTACGTCCTCCTCCATCGGGTTAATCACCTTGGTTGCGCCAAGCTTTAACGCCTGCTGCCGCTTCTCCTCCACAGGCTCGGACATGATTACTCTCGCCGCCCCTGCGTTCTTTGCAAGCTGCATCATAATCATACCGATAGGGCCGCCGCCCATCACAAGCACCGTACATCCGGACTTGATATTGCAAAGGTCGATTCCGTGCAGACAGCAGGAAATCGGCTCTGCCATTGCCGCCTCCATAAAGCTTAAGCTGTCGGAGAATTTATACACCTGCTTCTCACGCATAATCACATACTCAGCGAAGCCGCCGTCAACCGTTGTTCCCACGCCTACATTATTGGTACAAAAGTGCTGCATTGCATTCTTGCAGAAATAACACTCCCCGCACATATCGTTAGGGTCGCCGCTGACTCTGTCCCCTTCCTTTACCGTCGTAACCTTTGAACCAACCTTAGCCACAACGCCGGAAAATTCATGTCCCGGAATCAGCGGAGGATTCACCTCAAAGGAGCCGCCGTCCCCGTTAAAAATGTGGATGTCCGTACCGCACACGCCACAGTATTTTACCTGAATCATAACTTCATTGTCCTTAAGCTCTCTTACAGGTACTTCTTCCACCCTCAAATCCTGCGGGCCATGGTATACTGCTGCTTTCATACTATTACCTCCTGTTTCTTCACTTCACAGTATCATTGCAGTTCTATTATAACATAAAATTAATTCGTCTGCCTCTTTTTCTGATAACAGTCAAAACCTACGGCAAGTACAAGCACGATTCCCAAGACGATATTCTGTACCCAACTGTTCAGGTTAATCAAAACCATACCATTATTCAGTGCACTGATAATAAATGTACCGGCTACCACTCCGGACATCCTGCCTGAACCGCCGGATACGGATACGCCGCCTAATACGACACAGGTAATTACCTTAAATTCATATCCAAGACCTGCATTACCCATACCGGAATTCACACGGGACAAAAGTACAAGACCTGCTAAGCCTGCAAAGAACCCAGAAAGGGCGAACACCAGGTACTTTACTCTGCCGGTACGGATACCGGAAAGCCTTGCCGCCTCAATGTTACCGCCAACCGCATAAAAATAACGTCCAAAATAGGTCTTATTCAGAATAAACGCACCCAGGGCGAAACAGAGAATCATGATGATGACCGGCACAGGCACAGGACCAATCTTGCCCTGTCCGAATACCTTGAAGGACTCTGTAAACCCGTTAATCGGCTGTCCGTCGCAGATAATCAGCGCAATACCGGAAAATGCCGTCTGTGTGGCAAATGTTGCTATCAGGGACGGAATCCCTATGGTTGACACCATGAAGCCGTTCAACACGCCAATAAGCGTAGACGCTGCCAAGGTAATGATAATTGCCAGCACCATAGGCACGCCCATATGTACCATCAAATAAGAGCATAATACATTTACAAATGTAATAATAGATCCAGTCGCCAGGTCAATATCACCAAGCAGGATTACAAAGGTCATACCTACGGAGGCAATTCCCCATACCGCCACCTGGCGAAGCATGATCAACAGATTCGTCGCCGTAATGAATCTTGGGTTCGCAATCGTGAACCCGATACAAAGCACGATAAACACTACCCATATCGCCTGACTCTTAATTATATTCGTTAATTTATTTTCCTTCATCAGTCTACCCTCCTACTCATTCGACGCCGCGGACGCATACGTCATAATCGTCTCCTGGCTGAATTCT
>ERZ808044.203-NODE-203-length-81374-cov-13.151371_pt1 | contig 81374 bp, 77 predicted proteins | sample MGYA00380195_ERZ808044 | MGnify/ENA primary metagenome ERZ808044 (study PRJEB31490, sample SAMN06133423) | mouse gut metagenome | isolation source: Z7_2 | host: mice | place: China: Chengdu | collected 2015-05 ...
CCTTATGTTCATCTTCTCCCTTCCTTTCATAACACGACATACTTCAATCCATTTACTTTTGTTTTTAATCTTCATCTGAGAAACCTCCATCTCAAAAAGAACATGTCCCCATGCCGTTACTGGCACAGGGACTATCTATAGTGCCACGGTAAGAATATATATTTACATACCCTCTTTATCCGATATGGCATTCTTAAATCCACATATTATTTTGACTTAAGGCCAAAAGGTTGATAATATATAACCAAAAAAGAAGGGGATAAAGGATATGTACGAAAAAATCAAAGCCATCCATATTGATGAACTGGTTCCTTTCCAAAAGGATCAGGAGCATACATATGAAGGTGATTGGGTACAGCAGTTGACGGATTGTATCAACAAAGCCGGACTAATGGCTCCAGTCGTTATCCGCCCTGTTGATGGTGGTAAATACGAAGTCGTATGCGGCCATAACCGTGTCAAAGCACTGGAAATATTAGGCTGCAAGGATGTCTATGCAGATATAAGGGACAGACTAACTGATGATGAAGCGGCAGAGTTGTATTATAATAACCGCCTTAACCAGCAGCCTTTTTCTGCTTTGAGCTATTCACAAAGGTTTGAGGTAGTAAAATACTATGTAGGGCTGATAAAAAAGAATTCCCATCAAGGGAAACGGACTGATTTAGAAGAGAAAGCTGACAGAAAAACGGGAAAAGATACAGGAAATACTTATGTCCAACCTATGTCCAATTTAGAAATCTCAGAAGCAACTTGTGTCCATCCTATGTCTGATACTCCTATCAAACCTAAGAGAGATACCATCAGAGATGAGATGGCCCGCCGCCTCGGCATATCCAGAACAGCCTTTAGCGAATACAGGCGTATCATTAAACTTCCTGACAGACTGCTCCAATCCATTGCGCGTCTGCTTGATGAAAAAAAGATTACTTTTGAAGCCGCATATGTCATTTCCAAAATGGCTAATTCAGATATCGAAATCTTGGTCGAGGAAATAGATAAATATCCAAAGGTTAAACTTGATCTGGATATATTGAAGGAATTGGCTAAAAGAAATGGGGAAAAAAACAGCAGAATAATTTCTCCAATACGAAGGGAGCAAAAAGGACAAATCCTGAAAGCGCTGACGCCTTATGGCTGCCAATAATATAACCTAACGAAAAGAGTTAATATTTCAGGAAAACTCAGCAATATAAAACACTGGAACCTCCTATAAGATTCCAGCATTTTAGTTGCCTACACAAACTCTATAACGTATCTCTCAACTGCCCCATGCACAATTTCATTATAACCTTTTCATCAGTATCACCCTATCCTTGTCTGATATTTTCAAAGCCGTCATTGCCTGTTCTGCACTTAATTTCATGCTTTCCATTAAATTCCTCACATTTTCAAGCAGAATATTTAACCTTGCGCTTTCTGCTCTTCTATCCCCATATTTCTCAACCGCTTCACACATCTTCACTCGACCTCCTTCTTCCTTAAAATGCCTTACTCCTTTAGCCAGTTCCGGATAATACATATCCTTAGATTCCCTGCTGCCAAAATCATGCATCAGCCTTCCAATCTTGTCATACCCATTATAATTTCCATTCGCCTTTTTGACTGTTTTCTTTTGCAGCCTCATTATTAAGTTACTATTATTATATCCTATCGCGCAAAGACTCACAATCCGATTGTTCCTGACACAGTGATCTGCTTGAAATGATTGATAAACTTATTTTATTTCATGACATAATCGTGTATAATATTTATAGACACCAGAAAAGGAAATGTAATATGTGTATGTATTGTAAATGTAAGACCACAGCTTCATCCCTGACAACTCATGTCGTTAATTATTAAAACTGTATTATTATCATCAAAAACGTACCCTGTGAGGAATGTGAACAATGCGGTGAGAAATATTATTCGGGTGAAGTTACAGGACATCTAGAATCTCTTGTAAATATGGCAAAACAGCTTATGCAGGAAATTGCTGTTATTGATTATTCAGCATGACAGCGTTTGATACTATTTAGACTTCATTTTCTTTTACTTTCCTATTTTAAGTGTGATAAAATATTATATATAGAAAGCAGGTGAAAAAGTGGCTCTGCTTATCAACGATTTAAGAAAGCTCTGTACAGACGATACTATTATAATGACTGCACATGTTATAAAACGGTGCAAGGAAAGAAATATTGATTCAGACAGTATTATAAAAGTCATTATGCAAGGCGAAATCATAAAGCAATATGAAGATGATAAACCGTTCCCCAGTTGCCTGTTATTGGGAATGTCAATAAATGGCAAATACTTACATGTGGTCGTTGCAAGCGATAATATCAATCTGCATATAATAACGGCATACTATCCAAGTATTGACGAATGGGAGCCGGATTTTAAAACCAGAAAGGGGCGTTAAATATGAATTGTTTTACTTGTGGAAGCAATCACATGATTGAAGCAACAACAATCTATGTTGAAAAGTTAGAAAACGGTATCTTGATTGTAAAAAATGTTCCATGTAAAAAATGTTCCCAATGCGGCGAGGAATTTTTTTCAATGGCAATCATGAGAGAGATTGAAAAATTAAGCAGACAGGCAGAAAAAATGATCAGTGAAGTTATGATTATTGATTACAACAAGGCGGCATAAAAAAGTAATCAAGAGGGAATGAAAGATAGTGCGTCTTTTCATTCCCTCCTTTTCCAGTCTGTTCTAGCCCTCGTCCGCTGTGTCAAGGGTTGCCCTACGGCGTATCGCTTCGCTTGCCCCTTGATACGCTATGTTCTTGTCAATATAACCTACCATTGACTTATATATTCTGTTCAAGGAGTCTTCACTTTGAAGGCAACGCGCTTTCCTCCTTGATTTTATAGGCTTTTTTAGGCGCCTTTGGTTTCAAGTCCCATCTCGCGCTCTTTTTAATGGGACGGAAACGTTTAAATTGACGGCTGAATATCAGTCCTGACGCTCCTTTAAAATCGTATACGATGTGTTTTGATACTCCCCTACCAAATCCCCATTATTGTAATAGTTAACAAATATACCTTGCGCAATATGGTCAAAAAATATATTGCAATCACTGCCAGAGGGAACACTCGACAAACGACCGTCTTCTATCCATATATATTCTGTATTATCTTTTTTTCCGTTGTTAAGAACTGCTTTTACGCGAATTTCAAAATAATTGCCCGGCAGGCTGTAATTCTCAAGTGTACCAATATAAAACATGTCGCGGTCGTCGTCGGACATAGGCACCGTTGGAGTAGTGCTAGTTGGCGTTATAATCATCCACTCTGCATCGGGCGCTGTCCGTATAGCCACTTCAGACACATGGCTTTTCGGATCGCCTGTTAAATTTATATTCAATACTTTTCCTGCCGTCTGCGGTATATCAGCAGACGTTTCTGCCGGTTTCACAGATACAGATGTATCTGCAGATGCGTCAGCAACGGTTTCAGGTGCAGGCGCTTCTACTTCGGATGCCGGTGCTGCATCTGAATCAGGAATTGTGAATACCTGTCCTTCATAAATGAGATTAGGATTTTTGATTGAGTCTTTGTTTGCTTCATAAATCACTTCCCATTTGGAAGATTCGCCATAAAGTTGTTTTGCTATTTTTTTGAGATTGTCTCCGCTTTGCACAGTATAGCTTTCTGCCGCAAAAGCTGACATGCTTGTAGCTAACATGCCGACAGCGGCGCATACCGCTGCAAGTCTTTTGAATAATTTTTTACGCATAACTATTTCTCCTTTTTTTGTTTTATAGTTACCTTAAAAACCCGCTGGTAATTCAGCCATTGCCTTAATAAACAAATCTCTCATGAAGTGTACATAAGAATTATATTTATTATATCAGGGTTGGCTTTAATTTCTCATCTTTCCGACAGACAACCTGTTTATATGGATGAACGACCTGTTTTATGCAGGCAACGGACATTAATTCATAAAATAAAAACAACTTCCTGACAGACTGCTCCAATCCATTGCGCGTCTGTTTGATAAAAATGGCTGCCTTTTCATCCTCAAAATCATCGCGCACTTCTGTCCAATCTGTGCTATACTCTACCTGCTTCGAAGTAATCTGAATCCGGAGGTGAATATCTTCCCACAATGAATCATTATATTCTCATATGGTCAGTCTGTACATTTGTGGAAACCCGGGTACAGGAGGAAATCAATCTGGAAGAACTTGCTCTGCAGACAGGATTTTCTCTTGCGCACATCCGGGATGTATTCCGCAGAAATACGGGAAAGTCTCTTTCCCGCTATATACAGGAGAGAAAGATTGCCAATGCGGCTCAGGAACTTCTGTATACGGATAAAAAAATTATTGATATTGCAGTGCAGTATGGTTTTTCCGGCAGGACTGTATTTTCACGCATTTTCAGGCGTCATACCGGTTATACGCCGTCACAGTTCCGCTCAGAGCGTCCGGCGCTTACACGCATTCGGCTCTGTGCCGGCGTATTCGGTGCGGGCCTGCCTCAAAAAGCACAAAATAATCCCTGACCTGTCTGTCCGCCAGAACCGGAGCAGACAGACATAAGCAGACATAAACTTGATATGCGCAGCAAACAGCGCAGAAATGAGGTTAAAGATGGAAAACAATAACTCAACAATCTTATATGGTGTCCCTAAAGTTGCCTACTCTGAGGAAGGCTGCACTCCTTTTCCCATGTGTATACTTTCCTGTGCCAAATATCTCGGCATTCCTGTAGATTATACCCGGGCAATGGCGGAAAGCGGCGCAGCATTCAGACTGACCTGGGATACCTCCTGCTGGAACGGCGGCAATGTGGACGCAGTCTTTTCTTTTGACAGCCCGGACAAAATATTTCTCTGCGGAATGCGGGCCATGGAACGGGAACTGAATATTCTGTGGCGGACACCGGATACGAAAAAAGAGGATTTCATGGCTTTTATCCGCAATGAAATAGACCAGGGGAATCCTGTCATAGCCCTTGGTATCATAGGCCCGCCGGAAGCCTGCGTCATCACCGGTTACCGTGAAGACGGCCAGCTCCTGCTGGGATGGAATGTCTTTCAGGAATATCCGGAATATCAGGCCAGCGTACAGTTTGAAAGAAACGGCTATTTCATTACAAAAGACTGGTGGGAAAATCCCGAAACCCTTGCCCTGATTGCTTCCGGCGCCAAAGCTCTTCCTCCTCTTTCACTGAAAGAAGTTCTTCAAAATGCTGTGGAAGTACTAAGCGGACGCATGTGCGAAACCTTTGCCAAAGGGACCTTTGCCTATGATGCATGGAAAAACGCACTTTTGCGCGACATAGACTTCCCTCGGGACGCGGTTTTTCCCATGCTGGTAGAGCGGATGATGTGTCACGGCGACGCAATGGACTGTCTCTCTGACGGACGCATCCATGCCGCAAAATATCTGCGCCGAATGGCTGAAAAATATCCCTCTCAGGCCGAAACGCTGAATAAGGCCGCACAGGAATTTGAGCAGATAACCAAAATTCTGTGGGAAGAAATGATTCCTGCCCTGGGCGGCTGGGAACGGGGCGAAAAACAGACGCGCCAGTTAGCCAAACCGGAAAACCGTCATCTGTTTGTCTCTCAGATTGAACAGATGAAGACCCACGATGAGAACGCATACTCATGCCTCTGCCAGCTGGCAGAGGCTGATATAGAAGAAACGTTTTCTATGGAATCCGCCTGATCTGGATTGCCATATACTGCCTGGCCGGGAGTTCCACCTTAAACTTCCCCTGGTAAACGCCTCTCTCCTCTATCGTCATATTCCAGGTGTCAAGAACACGAACCTGCCAGCGGCTCTCCTCATCGAAATAAAATTCCCGGAAGGAGGGCCGCATAAAACTGTAATAAAACAGATAATAATCCTCTACTCCCCCCCATTTAAGGCTCTTCTGGGGAACCGCACACACTTCATCCCAGCTGCATTTCTCCCAGGGCTTTAGTCCTGCCCCCGGCGTCTCCTGCAATATTTTCAGCAAAAAGGCAAACCTTTTATGACTTTCTCCGTAAAGCTTTCCGCCGTGGGACCACCAGAGGCTTTCTTTGTTCAGATAAGTCTCGCCATGGCCCGGATATCCGCCCCGGCAGGCCGCCTCCCAGAATCTGCGCACCATTTCCTCCCCTGTCAGATTGCCCCACCCGTGCTGGATGTCCCCCTCATAACCCATCTCATCCATCACCACGGGTTTACGGTATCTCTGCCGCAGCTCGCTTACAATTTCCGCGCTTTTGTAAAGATCGGTTCTCTGCACACTGCAATGGGTAATCCAGGGGCGCTGGAAATCATACAGGCTCATGCAATTATGAATGGATCTGAGATGGTGGTAGGGATCCTTTTCACACAAAATGGACGCATACCGCTCCCAGTCCTTCAGCGTTTTCTGCGGCATCAAATCATACTCATTTGCCAGTGACCACCAGACATTGCAATAAGCGCTGAACCTGGCAATGATATATTTATAATACAGCGTATCCGCTTCCTCGCCCATACAGGAAAATCCCCACCTGTCATAGGGGTGCATGATAATCAGATCTGCTTCAATTCCAAGCTTTTGCAGCTTTTCAATGCAATGGTCAAGATGCTGAAAATACTGTGGACGAAACCGCGTAAAATCCCAGCAGTTTCCTTCGGTTCTTCCTGTATAGTCCCAGAAATTCTCACTGTTGATGCCGCTGGAATCCACCGGCGTCCCTTCATAGGGATAACACTCCGGTTCTCCCAGATTGTAGTCATAATGCTTGGGGAAAATACAGAATCTGATCTTGTTAAAAGCGCTTTTCCCCAGCATCTCCAGAGTTTCTTTCTGTCTCTCTGATGACTGAAGCTGCCACACATAGCAGGTGGTTCCAATGGAATAATAAGGCGTGCCGTCCTCATAGGCAAAATGCCAGGTATCAGCCACCCTTACAGGGCCGTGGTTATCCTTATCCGGCGCCTCTGTCCGGAATGTGCCTGTCTGTTCTTCTCCAAAGCTGCTGCTTACCGTAAAGGAATACTCTCCCTCAAAGGAAGGCATGAATCTCACACGGTAAATTCCCTCTCCGTCATAAAAACCATCGCAGGAAACGCTTTCCTTCTCTCCGCAAAATACCGCCCTGACCTCCTGATCCGTAAAGGGGTTCCCATCCTTCGGTCCGTCAAGCGCAAGCTCGAACACTCCCCATTTTTTCACCGTGCCCTGATATCCAAGCTCTTTCATTTCTCTTAATCCTCTCCCTTTCTGATTCATGAAAAATTTCCGTTTCATCTTTTCAGTTTCTGTCATATCCCTATTATACAAAGATGCGCTCATCTTTCCAATTGAAATTTGATTAACATAAGGATGGCTGGCGAAGCCTGGCATCCGTTGTTTATGTATAAAAAGAGACGAATGCTTTATTCTAAGAAATATGCTAAAATGAAACCATACACTTATACTTTAGGAGGACTTTTATGTCATTTATCAGTGTGTTCGATGTGATAGGCCCCAACATGGTAGGCCCTTCCAGCTCCCATACCGCCGGAGCCTGCGCCATCGCTTATCTGGCCCAGAAAATGAATAACGGCATTCTCAAAAATGTAACCTTCACCCTTTATGGTTCCTTCGCCAAAACTTACCGCGGGCATGGCACAGACCGGGCCCTCCTTGGCGGAATTATGGGTTTTTCCACGGATGATATCCGGATCCGCGACTCCTTTTCCATTGCCGGGGAGCAGGGAATCGGCTTCTCCTTTGTCCCGGATGAGACCGATACGGACGTCCACCCCAACACCGTTGATATCCGTATGGAGAATGCGGATGGAAGGGTGATGACGGTAAGAGGAGAATCCACAGGCGGCGGAAAGGTCAGAATTGTGAGAATCAATCAGGTTCAGGTGGATTTTACAGGAGAATTCAATGCTGTGATCATTATCCAGCAGGACAAGCCCGGTGTGGCAGCCCACATTACCAAATGCCTGGGCGATCAGAATGTAAACATTGCCTTTATGCGTATTTTCCGGGAATCCAAAGGGGAAACGGCATATACCATCGTCGAGTCCGACGGAAGACTCCCTGACGATATCACGCCGCGGCTGATGGCCAATCCTCATGTTCATGATGTGATGTTGATTCAAAATTAAATTCTTGGGCCACTTAAGAAAGGATACTTAACCTTATGACAGATTTTAAAAACACGGAAGAATTGTTAAATTTATGCGACGGCAGGCAGCAGCCCATCTCTGAAATTATGAAGCAGAGGGAATGTGATCTGACGGAAACACCCCTGACGGAAGTCCTCCAAAAAATGGCGCGCGCCCTGGAAATCATGCGTGAATCTGCCTTTGCCCCCTTAAAAACTCCTGTCCGCTCCATGGGCGGATTAATTGGCGGTCAGGCTAAAATGTTAAACACCCGCCTTGAAAGCGGTGGTTCCATATGTGGAAGCGTTTTAACCCGCGGCATTACCTACGCCATGGCAGTATTGGAGGTCAATGCTTCCATGGGTGTGATTGTGGCGGCTCCCACTGCCGGCTCCTCCGGTATCGTCCCGGGATTACTGCTCTCCCTCCAGGAAAGTTACTCCTTTTCCGATGAACAGATGATTAATGCTCTCTTCAATGCCGGGGCGATCGGCTATCTTGCCATGCGCAATGCCACCGTGGCAGGAGCTGTCGGCGGCTGTCAGGCAGAGGTAGGTGTGGCCGCCGCCATGGCCGCTTCCGCTTCTGTGGAGCTTATGGGCGGAACACCCAGGCAGTGCCTGGATGCTGCCTCCACCGTTCTGATCAATATGCTCGGCCTGGTCTGCGACCCGGTGGGCGGGCTGGTGGAATATCCCTGCCAGAACAGGAATGCCGCCGGCGTTGCAAATGCTCTTGCCGCTGCCGAAATTGCTCTTGCCGGCATCCGCCAGATGATTTCCTTTGATGAAATGCTGGACACCATGTACCATGTTGGGAAAAGGATTCCCTATGAGCTCCGGGAAACTGCTCTGGGCGGCTGCGCGGCTACGCCCTCGGGGTGTAAATTTTGCCATACCTGATGTTAAAAACTGTTCTGATAACAAGAGCCAGCCTAACGGCCAGCTCTTAAAATTTGCACAATTACCTTTTACTTACTCTTTATCCCGTAGCTTCCTTCCGTGTCAAAGGTAACCTCCTGCACATTCTCCTTCATCCTGGAGTTTGCCCGATGTTCATTGAGCTTCTCCAAGAAAAGATCCTCGTCAAAAGGAATTTCCACCGGCTTTCCCAGCCAGCTTGAAAGATGCATGGCGTTGGAAAGGGTCAGTCCGTTGATGCCTTCCTCTCCCCTTGCCACCAAAGGCTCACCGCGCAGGATATTTGCGGCAAAGGCCCGCAGGACGCCTACATGCTGCAGATTTTCCCCGTCTGTCTCCACTTTCACCTCATGTCCGGCAGGCTTTTCAAATCCTTCTTTACTGGTAAAGCAATGCTCTCTCTCATTGACCTCCAGCTCATATAAGGAAAGGGTATCGTTCTCGCAGACCAGCTTGCCCTTTTCCATAGTAACCTCGAATCGGTTGGTTCCGGGAGCATCCGCCGTGGAAGTGATGAATACTCCTGTGGCCCCGTTTTCAAATTCCAGATAGGCTGTCACATCATCCTCCACCTCGATATCGTGCCATTTTCCATTGTGGCAGAAAGCCTGAACCTTCACCGGAAGACCGCAGATCCACTGCAATAAATCCAGGTTGTGAGGACACTGGTTCAGCAGAACGCCGCCGCCCTCTCCGGCCCATGTGGCTCTCCAGCCGCCGGAATTATAATATGCCTGAGTGCGGTACCAGTCGGTGATGATCCAGTTCACCCTTTTGATTTTTCCGTAATCTCCGCTGCTTACCAGCTCCTTCATTTTCCGGTATACATGGTTAGTACGCTGGTTGAACATCATACCGAATACCTTATCTGTCTTTGCCGCCGCCTCGTTCATCTCCCTCACCTGCTTGGTGTAGACTCCGGCAGGCTTCTCACACATCACATGCAGCCCTTTCTCAAATGCCTTGATGGCAAAAGTCGGATGGTCATAGTGCGGTACGGCAATCAGCACGGCGTCACAGGCGCCTGAATCAATCAGGCTATCCCCATCCTCAAATATTGCCACGCTCTCCGGCAGTGTTTCCTTCGCCCAGGCTCTCCTTGCCTCCCTTATATCCGCCACAGCCGTAAGCTCAATCTCCGGCACCAAACCTTTCAACAGGTTTCCGATATGGCCGCTTCCCATATTTCCAATTCCAATAATCCCCAACTTTACTTTATCCATTTTTACCGTACTCCTTTCACATTTTCCTTCCCTTTTTGCTGGAAACCTTGTCCAACATAAGGCTGTCAGGCTCCGCCAGTCCTCCTTATGCCACAATAAGCTGACTCACTTTGCAAAACAGCATTTGTTTTTCATCAACGATATCCTGCAGCCGCAAGATGATCATAGCTCATCTTAAGGCAGTCAAAAGGGCTTCCCTGGCAGCACACATCCTGCTCTACCAGCATATATTTACAGCTTGTATTCTCCAGCGCCTTAAGGATCGCCGGGAAGTTCAGGTTTCCTTCCATTACCGGAGCCATCACCGCTCCGCCCTCTTCCACTGCCATATCTTTCAAATGAACGCAGGGAATCCTGTCCGCAAGAAGCCCGATCCACTCACAGACATCCCCTCCGGCCGCCTGCACCCAATAGGTGTCCAGGGTAAAGCCCAGTTCATCCGGCTTAAACCAGTCCATCATATATTCTATCACGCGCCTTGGCTCCGTCCCCGGAGTCCCTTCCGCTTTCAGCCTGCGGAACTCAAAATTGTGATTGTGATACATCAAAAGCTTCCCTGCATCCGCAATCTTTTTGGCAGGCTCCCGGAAATCCTCCGCAAAATGGGAAAGCCACTCCGGCGTCTTGTATTTCTCCGGCATAGAGCCAATCCCAATATAAGGGCAGCCCAGAATTTCATGCTCGGCAATCAGCTTTTCTGTGTCATATAAAATACGGTTCACATCGCTGTGGGTCAGCACAATTTCCAGTCCTTCCCCGTCGCAGATCTCACGGAGCCGCTCTGGCGGAATATCCTTTCCGATTGCGGAGAGCTGAACCGTCTTATAACCGATTTCCGCAATTCTTTTCATGGTACAGGCGAAATCCTTTTCATTCTGGGTGTACGCCCTTACCGTGTAAAGCTGTGCTCCTGTTTTCATTTTCCACCTCATTTCCGCGCTGCTTTTGTCAGCGCCTGTTTTTCTTCCGTAAGCCGGTCAGCGCTTACTGATATAAGGATATCACATATCCGTTATTTTTTATATAACGCTTTACAGCGAAATGTCGATACTGCCGCCCTCGGTCATGACGGTAATCTCTGTCAGCGGCTGCGCTCCCTGGGCGGCGATCACCCCGCCAAGCTCTAAGGAAACCCCATTCGAAGTGCCATTGGAAGGACCGCCCACGCCAAAATCGCTTTTAATGGAATCAAGCCCCTCCTGTCTCTCTCTTTCCAGCTTGTTGAACATGGCCTTCAGATATTTCATATCCGCTTCCATGATCTCTTTCATCTCCTTGGTACGGTGCTTTTTCTTTAAAAGCTCCAAGTCCTCGGGATCCATCTCCTCCGAAGAAATGGGTATAAGCTCCTCAAGGTCAAGGCCGGTATTGTCCTCCATTTCCTTCATGACCTCCTCAAGCTCCTGCATCAGCTTCTTCATTTCTTCCCGGCTCAAGATTTCCTCGCCGCCTAAATCCTCCATAAGCTTTTCTTCCGTGGACGCAGCCTCCTCGGTTTTTTCCGCAACCTCCGCCTCGCAGATGCCGCCCTTTTTCTTCGCATCCTGCTCTTCCTGCAGATGCCTCATTTTCTTCTTGGCTATCCGGACCATCCTCTCCGCATGAATGATTGCGTGCCGTAGTTCTTCCTCGTCATATCCGCCGTTTTTCTTTCTCAAAAGGTTAACCACCTCGTGGCGGGCTTTCGTAACCACACGCCTTGCAACGCCGGGGGTCTTGGCGGATAATATCTGACCGGATATCCGCTTAAAGCTGTACCTCAGCGATTTCTTTTTTTCTGGACCTGATTTTCGGTATGTCATAGTCCCGGCCACGCTTCCATCCCTGTTCCGCACAATGGCCTTATTGACACTACTTCCACTGACCCCCATCATACTCATCACATCATCCTCCTTGATTTCTGTAAAAAGTAATTATTATTTCATTGACCTGATTGTCTCATAGGAAACACAGTATTCCCCGGCTTCCAAATAACATCTTCCATCTTTCACATTGGCAAAAACCGGATTGCCCGGGTTCGCTTCACAGATTCCCTCAGGCGCCAGAGGAAGCAAAAGCTCTGCGCTGCACCCAAAGGGCACTGTCACCTTCACTTCCAGATGGTTCTCATCCAGAGCCTTCCAACTGCTCTCCCATGTTCCAGAAGCAGACTCATACCGGGCATCTACTGCTCTGAGCTCCCAATTTACCTCCGGACAGAAAATCACACGCCGAAAGCCCGGCTGAGTCTCATCCTGCAAAATTCCGGCACAGCGGGAATAAATCCACTCCACAATAGAACCATAAGCATAGTGATTTAAGCTGTTCATACCTGTGGAGGAAATACTTCCGTCAGAGAGCACACTGTTCCAGCGCTCCCAGATGGTGGTAGCTCCCAGCTTCACCTCATAAAGCCAGCCGGGATATTCCTCATTAAGAAGCAGGTCATAGGCCATATCCACCCTGCCGATGCGGGTGAGTTCTTCACACAGGAGAGGTGTCCCCACAAAGCCGGTCTTAAGCATTCCGTTGTTATCCTTAAGCTTCTGCACCAGCGCTTCCGCCGTCTTCTGAGGATTGACCGAAAGCCCGTGGCGCAGGGTGAGCAAAAGTCCTGTCTGGGTATCAATACAGCAGCGTCCCAACGGTGAAAAATACTCCTGCCGGATTCCCTGAAGGATTTTGTCCGCCAGCGCTTCATAGCGGGCCGCCTCTTCCTCCTTCCCCAGAACTCCCGCCGCTTTCGCCAAAATCTGTGTGCTGTAGCGGTAATAGGTGCTGGCAATAAAGCCCACTTCTGTACCGCCCATAACGCCGTCCACGCCGCCGGGGCCGTCCAGCGCCAGCCAGTCACCGAAATGGAATCTTCTGCGCCAGCCGTTGTCATCGCCGTCCACCCGGGTCATGTAATCCACCCATGCTTTCATGCTCTCATACTGCTCTTCCAGTATCTGTTTATCTCCATAGAAACGATACAAATTCCAGGGAATCACGCAGGCCGCATCTCCCCATGCGCAGGAGGTATTATCATGTCCAAAGGAGGGCACCACCTCCGGCACCCGGCCCTCTCCTTCCCGCTGTTCCGTACTCATATCGTACAGATATTTCCTGAAAAAGGCATAGCTGTCCATCTGATAGCAGGCGGTTGCCGAAAATACCTGAGCATCTCCCGTCCATCCCATACGTTCATCACGCTGAGGACAGTCCGTAGGCACATCCAAAAAATTCCCCTTCTGTCCCCACTGGGTATTCAGTATCAGCCGGTTAACCAACCCATTACCTGTGGTTAAAAAGCCTGTCTGCGCCAGCTCGGAATAAAGCACAAGACCCGTGAAATCCTCCTTTTTCAGACCGGAAACACCTTCCACCTTCACGTAACGATAACCATAGAAGGTAAAATGAGGCGTCAGTACATGCTCCTTTCCATCGGAAATATAAGTGTACTCCGCTTTGGCGGAACGAAGATTATCCCTGTAAAAATTCCCCTGCTGAAGAATCTCGCCAAACTGCAGGCGGATATGCGTCCCCTCCGGCTCCTTCACCTTAAGTCGGAAGCTTCCGGCAATATTCTGCCCCAAATCAAGCACCGTCTCCCCCGCAGGTGTGTGGATAAGCTCTGTGACAGGCAGCTCCTCCCGCACCTTTACAGGCGTACTGAGCCTTGCGCTTAAGGGCGCCTTCGGCGCATCCATAAGCTGTACCTTAGGTGCCTCAGTCTCCGGCAGAGTGTCATCCACATGCTCCCCGTCATAGAGGTTGGAATCCATGATATTGCTCCACTTCATCTGCCAGTTCTCGTCCGTGCCGAACACCTCACTGCTGCCATCCGTATAGGTCACCTTTAGCTCCGCAATCAGCCTCCAGTCATCGCCGTAATAGCCCTTTCCGGTACTGTCATCATAACTGAAACGCCCCTTGTACCAGCCGTTGCCCAGATGCACCTCCAGCTTTACGGCTCCCTGCTCTGGGGTCTTCTGTGCCGAGGACTCCTGTACCAGCCCCTCCTGTGTCAAATCTTTCTGCCGCAGAAGCTCTGCCACATCATAGGTCTGATACTGCAGCCAGGCATGGTAATTGTTGCTGTAAGGGGTAAGCAGCTCATCCCCCGCTTTTCTGCCGTTAAGATAAGCTTCATAAAGGCCCAGCCCGCAGATATAAAGCCGCGCCTTTGCAACCTCTCCCGAAAGGAAAAACTCCCTGGAAAAAATGGGATGCCTTTTTTCTTTGCATTCACTCCCAATCCACTTTGCCTTCCAGGGCTCCTGCTCTTTGGCAGTCTCAAACCAGTTACTCTCTCCGGCCGTCTCCTCGTCCGCATCACTCCTCACCCGAACCGTCCAGTAATATCTGGTACAGGGAGCCATGGATAAATGAAACCTGCTTCCCAGAGAGTCCAAATCCTCCCGCCATCCGGTATCCAGCACTGGCTCGCTTAAATCTTCCTTCACGGAAACCAGGATTCTTGCGGCTTTCTGTTTTTTGCCTGCAGCCCCCCTTACTTTCCATGAAAACACCGGCTCCTCTATCCGGTACCCCAATGGATTTACCAGATGATTCACCTTGCAGTCATATACCTGCATTTTCGTCACCTCCTTAATACTTTTCTTTTATATTCATAAAATTTCTTTGTCTTTATCCCTGTCCACAAGAAGTTTTTTGATCAAGGCTTCTTCCGTCTCTTTTTCATCATCCTTCTCCCGGAGGGCAAGCTGCTCACCTGCCTTTCTCTGCTGCTCTCTCGCCTCCCTTATCTGCTCACGAATCTCATCCTCCGCCTCGTCAAAGCTTTCCATCAGCTTATCCCATTCCTTCTCGGTGTACTCGCAGGCTCCAATGCGAATCTTTACCTCCGTTTCCCCTTTCCGGACTTTGTCATAGATTTCCTGCTTTCTCTCACGGATAAACCGCATCATATCTTCCGTAGTCAGCAGAGGATTTTCCTCCGAAATATTCTTCTCTTCCTCCTGCGCAAGAACCTGTGACATTCTGGCAAGGAAGTCATCCTCCCCTGCTGATTTTGATTTTCTTTCGCTCCTTTTCTGCGGCGTATACTCTGTTCTAATACTGTTATTTACTTCCATGATACCCTCTCTTTTCATAATCTGCCATAGTAAACCCTCATATCAGCCTTACTGATACCACCATGGATGAAAGAGGGTTTACTATGAGCCTCCGGCGGATGCGCAGAAAACGGGAGTGGAAGATATCACTTCGTGACCCCGTTTTCGCGCAGTTCAGCGCCGGAGCGCTGAACTTTCATAGCAAAAAAGCGTATTTTCATCAGATTAACTCTTTTGAAAATACGCATTGCTGCTCATACAAAAGCTTCACATTCCGTCTCTTGCAGGAAGCCGGTTTTCTCACCATCTGAAGTCTATATGCTGTCCTCTTGCCCTTTCGAAGTCTGTCTGCACGTAATCGCTCATGGCTCCGTAGGTTATGTCGTTGATTTTTCTGATCAGCTCCTCTATGGAAGAGGCTGTCACCGTAACCAAATCCTCCTGGTTCTCGGCCTTATCGGCACGTTTCTCCTTTAACTTTTCTTCGGCTGCCTGTTTGGCATCCTTCTTAGCATCAGCCTTCTTCTCCTCGGCCTTCTTTTCTTTATTCTTCTGAATCCGTTCTCTCTGCATCGCCAGGGACTTGTCAACCACTGCAAAGAAGGAAGCGTTCCCACCGTCGCTTACCTGCATACCAAAACCCTTAACCGCCGGGTTACTGCCCACGCTCTTCTGCATCTGAGGAAGTTTCACACCGGCTCCGGCGATGATTGCCTCATACTGCTTGCGGAACTTCTCGTCCGTAGCCATCCTCTCTATCTTTTCTTCGTCGATCAGAACCACAAGCTTGTTGGGATTGGCATAGCTGCCTGCCTGTGCTTTGGCAATATCCTTCATGTCCTTGCTCACAAGGATAAAATCCATGTTGGAGTACTTCTTCTTTAATTCCTCATAATACTTCTGACCTTCCTCGCTGAGCTCCGGATTACCTATGGTCCTTCCATAATTTGCCGGCTTCTTCTTGGCGCCGGATGTTTCATAGGCCGCATTGGTCTGCGCGGCATATTCTGCCTGAGATACTGTATTCATTTAACACCTCCGTTTGTCTGTTACCGAAAAAACAATTTTCCCACAACTCCGTTACAAATTTTATTATTTTCATTACAACCGTTGTGCATTTTTCTATTTCTTCGGTTCGAAATCCTTTTCTACGTATATATTATCGGACAAAACGAAGGAATTTTTTATATGCTGTGGTAAAGATTTACAGCTTTTCTCCGATCAGCACCTTCTTTCCGCAAAAAGCAAACCCATACTTTCGAATGCGCTCCTTTGGGATTTTCTTTGCCACAAGCGCTGCTTCTGATAAAGGCAACGATCTCCTTCCAGTAACCATTTACCCACGCTTCCTGCATGGGAGTGTCGTATTCATCCAGAAGAATGATCACCCTTTTGCCGTAATATTTCATCAGATATCCTGACAGAGCGTTCAGGGATTCCGTTGCCACGTAATCCTCCATTTCAGCCGAAACCTTTCGGAAAAATTCCTGTTCATACTCATTTAATTTTCCACTCTCCGGCAGGAAATCGAATTGATTGTACAGCGTTCTGATAATCTGGCAAATCTTTTTCCTGGCATTTGCATAAGTGGTTTCCTTCACCTTTGCAAAGCTAAGCGCAATCACAGGATAGGTTCTCTGAAGCTGCCTGTATTTGTAATCCTCCGAAGAAGATTTCTCCAAAGAGGATTTCTCCTCATTAGGAGTTTTTTCTTCCCATATGGAAAGCCCCTCAAACAAATCTCCCTGCCCGGCATATTGAATGGAAAAAACTGTTCCAACATACTCATATTCAGGGTTTTTCCAAATCGTCTCGGACGAACAATCAGCGTCACATCATCAGACGCCTCCCACCACTGGCGTATAAAATCAGTTTTATCAACATAGAAATTATGGTTAACTCTTATCTTCTCAAAATCCTGTCTTCCGATACCGATTGTTCTGGCCATAATTTTTCCTCCGACTGCTTTTTCCCTATTTACAGTATATCTATTCTCCGCCGGAAAGCAATAAGTCCCTAACGCAAAAGAAGTGCGGCTTTTACCCACACTTCATTATCTAGCTTACCACATCCTGAAAATAAAGTCTAGTATTTTTTTTATTTTTCGTTACAATAAAATAGCACTCTGAAAAACACCACAGAAAGGAGATGACACCCATGAATCACGAAGAAAAAAATCAGCCTTTTTCTACAGATACCGTTTCTTCTGCTCCCTCTGACCTTTCCAGGCAGGACAATCGGCGAGCCGAGGAAGCACATCTTGAGGAAACCCTTGCGATCGTTCACAGCAACGTGGAGAGCTACGGCAGAGAAGTGGCCAAAATGCAGGCGGATATCGATGAGATGCTGGATCATTACCATGACAATGATGCGGAGGTTTATATCATCCTGAACAACACCATCACCCTTCATGACCATATGAAGCGGGCTCTTGTCAGAAATGAAAAGGCTTTGAGCAAGCCCTATTTCGGCAGGATCGTCTTCCGGGATGAAACGCTTGGCAAGGAAGAAGACCTTTATATAGGAAGAGGCGGCATTGCCAGAGATACCACTCATCAGATGGTCATCGACTGGCGGGCCCCTGTGGCGAACGCCTACTATGAAAACGGTCTTGGCAAATGCAGCTATCCCTCCCCGTCAGGCGCCCCCGTGAGCATCGACTTGAAGCTGAAAAGGACCTACGAGATTGAGGATGGCAAACTTCTTGACTTTTATGACACGGAAGTGGTAGCCAATGATGACCTTCTGACCAAATATCTTGCCCGGAACAAACAGGCCGTGCTGGGGGAAATCATCGCCACCATCCAAAAGGAGCAGAATGATATTATCCGCAAATCTCCTTACCACAGCCTGATTGTACAGGGCGTGGCAGGCTCCGGCAAAACCACCGTGGCAATGCACCGGATCTCTTTTATCCTTTATAATTATCAGGAACGCTTCAAGCCGGATGATTTTTATATTGTGGGCAGCAACCGGATTCTGCTGAACTATATCACCGGCGTCCTGCCTGATCTGGATGTGTACGGAATCCGTCAGATGACCATGGAACAGCTTTTTGTCCGTCTCCTGTACGAGGACTGGGATGAGAAAAAGTACCGGATTTTAAGCGCTGACCAGATGCGGCGGGAGGACGCCGTTAAGGGCACCCTTGGCTGGTTCCACAATCTGGAGGACTTCTGCCTCAGACTGGAAAGGGAAACCATTCCCTTAGACTCCGTACTGCTTAACCGGCGTCAGTTTACAGAAGAAATCATAAACGGCCGAACTGTTATTGTGGACAAAACCGGCGGAAAACCGCCCCGGCCGGGGGAAGTGATCGAGCTTCTCTCAGAGGATGCCATTCTGGATTATCTCCGGCAGAATCCTTCCGTCTCCATCCAGAGCAAGATCAATATGCTCAATGACCGTCTTATGATTAAGATCAAGGATGAATTCCTGGGCAAGGAAATTTCTTACTCGGAACTCCAGCGAAAGACGATCCTTGGCGCTTACCGCGGAAGGTTTGGAGGAAAGGTCTGGAAAAAATCCATCTTCCGTCTGTATCAGGATTTCCTTATAAGACAACAGGTAAAGGGCTATGCTGTGGAAATTCCCGAAACTGCCTTTGACGTTTACGATCTGGCAGCCCTTGCCTATCTTTACAAGCGGGTAAAGGAAACGGAAATCATCAGTGAAGCCCATCATGTGGTCATTGACGAGGCCCAGGATTTCGGCATGATGGCCTACAGCGTTCTGGATTTTTGTATCAGGGACTGCACCTACACCATCATGGGCGACGTTTCCCAGAATATTCACTTCGGCTATGGCCTGAATGACTGGGAGGAACTGAAAGAACTGATTTTGACCGATGAGATGGCTCATTTCGGAGTGCTGAAAAAAAGCTACCGAAACACCGTGGAAATCTCGGAGTTTGCCACCGACATCCTCCACCATGGGCAGTTTTCCAGCTATCCCGTAGAACCCATTATCCGCCACGGCGAGCCGGTTCAGATCACAGAGACAGGAGCCGGAAAGGAAATGTACCAAAAGGCTGCTCACATTTTAAAAAGCTGGCAGCAAAAAGGCCTGGACACCATCGCCGTAGTCTGCCGGAACCGTGAAAGCGCTGATTTGGCGGCAAAGGAGCTTGGCAAATACCTTCCCGTATTGGAAAACGATCTGGAAAAAGCAGTCTTCGGAAGCGGCATCATGGTGCTTCCGGTAGAGTACACCAAGGGTCTGGAATTTGACGCCGTGCTGATCTTAAATCCCACCCGGACGGAATATCCCGTGGATGACGGCCACGCCAAGCTTCTGTACGTGGCGGCCACCCGGGCATTGCATGAGCTATGTGTACTTCATGCCGGAAACCTTACCGGGCTGATTGCAGATCCTTTGCCGGAGAAAATTGCGGAGACAATTACGAATCCGCTGCCGGAGAAAATTGCGGAGACAATCGCGAATCCGTTGCCCCCCCCCCAAAAATACAGCGACGATCGCAGACCCGCTGCCAAAGTCCTCTGTGCTGCAGAAGGAAATAAAGCAGCCGCAGGAAATATCAGAGCGGAAAGCCCCCCGGAAAAAGGTGACAGCCACTTTAGCCACTCCCAAGGTCAAGGAACCCCCTTCCCAGACCATCCTGCTCTCCCGCCCCCGGGCGGCTGCCCCGGGAACTGCCTTTAGCGCCTCTAAAGCCACGCCCGGAACAGCTAAACCGGCAGCATATACGGCAAAACCTGTCAGCACAGAGATAAGCCCGGCTGTTGGAAATCCTTCTGGCACAGGACAGCCGGGAGTTCAGCCGGAAATTTCTTTCGGAGATATGCCTGCCACGGAAAAGCTGCGCCCCTCAGGCCATCCAAAAATCGACCTTTCTGCCAGATGGGTGACCAAACAGGCGGACGGGCTTTTTATCCAGAGCCGCTACGGTCTGCTTCGTTTGAGTCCCATCAGTGATTCCATCGTCCGAATCAGTTTTACCAGGGATAGGAACCTGCCGGAAATAACAAACGCTGTCACGCCTTGAGAGCGGAGGTCCTTCGGGAGGATTTGTGGAACTTTTGACCGACGAACTCTGCTTAAGGGTCAGGAAAGACACAGGGTCTATCAGTTATTTTACCCGTGATAAAAAACTCCTTCTTGCGGAAAGGGAAAAGGAAAGCCGTCAGATTGAGGAACTATCGGCCGGTAAGTCCCGAATGTGGCTCTTTTTAAGCTGGCAGAAGGGCGAGAATCTCTACGGAATGGTAGGGGAAGGCAGAAGCGGACTATCCCTGCGCGGCAGAGCCCACTATATTTCCCACGGCGGCTCTGATCAGCCTCTGCCGCAAACACAAGCGCCAAAACTGCCGCAGGAACCATTGTCGTCCCGCGAACTGCCCTTCCTTCTTTCTGACAAGGGCTACGGCATCCTTATGGCTACTGACCATCCTGCCATCTGCTGCGATATCCCCGCCTACGGCTCCTATCTTTACACGGAAAACGAGGCGATGATGGATTACTATTTTATTGCCGGGAAAACGCAGAAAGAGATTGTGGAACATTGTGGAAAGTTGTGCGGGAAGGAGTAATAAAATTGACATGAACATTGTTATAAGAGAAATTGAAAGTAAAGATTATATATCCATAATCGCAATCTGGCGTGGTGCACTTGGCCTTTTGTTGGCAACTGATGAAAATGTTGCCAAAACTTTTGAAAAGATGAAAGGTGACAGCCGCTACTGCACATTTGTTGCCGATGTGAATGGCAATGTTGTCGGCTTCGTTACGACTGTTGAAACTTTGGCGATCGACCAGCCAAATGGATACATGAAAGTGAACGGGCTTGCCGTTTTGCCTGAATTTCAGCGTCGCGGTATAGGAAAAATGCTGATGGAACGTGTTGAAAAGCTGGCAATTGAGCGAAACATTTCGCTTATCGGACTTGCATCAGGTTTTCAGCGGACAGGCGCGCACGAGTTTTATGAACATTTGGGCTATCAAAAGTTATCGTTTTGGTTCCGTAAGAGAATATAAAGTGTGATCGACGCAAATTCAGGTTTGGAGAATAATCAAAAAAGGGAGTATGTTTAGGAAGGCTGCAACGCTTATGCGCTGCAGTCTCCAAACGTCCGTAAGGGAGGTAAGCACCAGCCCTGTCCACATTACAGCAATTCCTTTGTCCTCCCCGCCAGATATAAGGGAAGATTGGTAAGCAGTCCATCCTTTCGATACCCCCGCTTAGAAAAACGGACAGCGCACTCCGGCTGATATTTGGAAATATACCGTTTAAAGGAAGGCGCAGATTTATCTTCACCGCCCTTTACCTCTATTGGAATAATTTCCGTTCCATTTTGCAGTACAAAATCAATCTCGCCCGTCTTGTCTGAAAAATACCGGGGTTCTACCTCAAACTGACTGCGAAGCTGTTGCAAAACAAAATTTTCAGTCAGCGGCCCTTTAAACTGATAATCACTTTTTAACAAAATAGCGCTGTTATCGATCCCGGCCATAGACTTAAGCAGCCCGGTGTCAAAGACAAAGAGCTTAAACTGATCCAGCCTGTCAAAAGCAGCAAGCGGATGCTCCATCCTGGAAACATTATAAATACGGTTAAGCATCCCTGCAGAAACCAGCCATTCAATCGCTTCCTCAAACTCTCTCGCCCGGCCTCCCTCCCGAACCGCGCCATACATAAACTTTTCATTCGCTTTTGCCAACTGTGAAACAATGCTGCGGAAAACCATAAGGATTCTTCCACTGTTGACTTTTCCATTATGTTTGGAAAAATCGTTTTCATATACTTCCACCAATTCCCGCTGAATTTTCGCAATTCTGGCAGGATCTTTATACTTTATCCAGGAAGCCACGCATTCTGGCATTCCCCCGATAATAAAATAATGATTACAGGCTTCCATCAGACGGTTATGAAAAATCTCTTCTATCCTCTGCCCCTTTTGAATGCTGCGATAATAGGTAGAAAGCATCTCATCAGTAGCCATAAGAAATTCGTCAAAGGTCAAAGGGGAAATATCAAGTAAATTAATCATGCCCACCGGATAAGATTGAGGCCTGGCAAGCAATGTTCCCAAAAGACTGCCCGCTGCAATTACATGATACTCATTTGCCTTTTCTTTAAAATATTTGAGAGCGTTTAACGCTGGCGGACATTCCTGGATCTCATCAAAAATAATAAGCGTTTCTCCCGGAAGAATCCTTTCCCCGGCAATCAGAGACAACAGTTCTATAATTCGCCGGGGCGACTTATTGGTTTCGAAAACAGATTTCAATTCATCCTCTTCATCAAAATTATAATAGACAAAATTCCGGTAACAGCTATGTCCAAACTCCTTCATCAACCAGGTTTTTCCCACCTGCCGCGCTCCTTTCAGCACCATGGGCTTGCGTTCTTCGCTAACCTTCCACTGTAATAAATCTTCTATTGCATTACGTTTCATAAAAATCTCCTCTACAATAAAGCATTTTTCAGTATATCCAATTAAATCTTATCACATTTTTCCGAGTTTTTCAGTATATACTTTACACATTTTCCCGAGTTATTTTATCATAAATTACACATTTTGCAGGAACCACAAAGAGGAATCCACCTGACGATGAATCCCTCCCTATGAATTGGATATATTATTTTAAGGAGATATTACCTTTACTTATTTTTCACTGCCCCGCAGCCGCCGCAGTGCGCACAGTCACAGCCGCACTGCAGAGATTTTCCGCTTTTTTTATCCTTTATCATCTTTCGCACCACCAGTCCTACAATACAGACCAGCACCGCTGCAGTAACGATCGTTCCCATATCAATATCATTTCCTTTCTTTTAACAGTTCAGATACATTCAACTCTCACCAGTAATATACTTCTCTGAAACTATTTTATGCACTTATTCTTATTTTGCCCGTGCCATTTTCTTCATATCAACCTTCAGAGTAGTAACCTCTTTATAAGGTCTGAAAAGCAGATACAAAAAGCCAATCACCAAAAGCAGGGCCACAACAGTTCCGATTCCAAAAACGCCTGCCGTAAGGAGATTTCCAATCTGGTATACACACAATGACACCACATAAGCAAGGAGTGTCTGATAACCGATGGCAAACCAGAACCATTTGATGTTGTTCATCTCTCTCTTGATTGCGCCCATGGCTGCAAAGCAGGGTGCGCACAACAGGTTAAATACCAGGAAAGAGTATGCGGCAACGGCGGTCATGCTTCCTGCAAGCTGTCCCCAGATTTCTTCGCCTTCCTCTGCCACTTCTGCAAATCCGAAGAGAATACCGAAGGTACCTACCACGTTTTCCTTTGCAATCAGTCCGGTAATGGCCGCAACTGCCATCTTCCAGTCACCCCAGCCAAGAGGAGCAAACAACGGTGCAAGCACTCCGCCGAGGGAAGCCAGAATACTGCTGTCAAGCATTTCCGCATCCAGCATTCCAAAGGAACCGTCCACCCAGCCAAAACTCATAAGGAACCAGAGTACGATAGTAGACAAAAGGATGATGGTGCCCGCCTTCTTGATGAAGGACCAGCCTCTCTCCCACATGCTCCGAAGCACGTTGCCCACCGTAGGCATATGGTAGGCAGGCAGCTCCATTACAAAGGGGGCCGGGTCGCCTGCAAACATTTTGGTTTTCTTTAAAATGATACCGGAGCAGATAATTGCTGCAATTCCTACAAAGTAAGCGGAAGGAGCCACCCACCATGCACCGCCAAAGAGCGCGCCTGCGATCAGTCCGATAATGGGAAGCTTTGCGCCGCAGGGAACAAAGGTTGTGGTCATGATGGTCATCTTCCGGTCGCGGTCATTTTCAATGGTCCTCGATGCCATAACGCCGGGAACACCGCAGCCGCTGCCGATGAGCATGGGGATAAAGGACTTGCCGGAAAGACCGAACTTTCTGAAAATCCTGTCCATGATAAAGGCCACCCTTGCCATATAACCGCAGGCTTCCAAAAATGCCAGGAAGATAAAGAGCACCAGCATCTGAGGCACAAATCCAAGCACCGCTCCCACACCGGCCACAATACCATCCAAAATCAGGCCGGAAAGCCAGTCAGCACAGCCGATTGCCGTAAGCAGATTTTCTACCAGCACAGGGATGCCGGGGATTTCCAGTCCAAACAGGCTCCAGCCTTCGCCGAATACGCCGTCGTTGGCCCAATCCGTAGCCCAGGTTCCCACTGTGGTGACAGAGACATAATATACAAGAAACATTACGATGGCAAAGATCGGCAGGGCCGCCCATCTGTTGGTCACAATCTTATCAATTTTGTCGGATACCGTCAACTTTTCCTTGCTGGCTTTCTTATAGCAGTCACCGATAATGGAGGAAATGTAAACGTAACGCTCGTTGGTAATGATACTTTCCGTATCATCATCCATCTCCTTTTCAATCTGGCTGATCTGCGCCGATACGTTGGGAACCGTCTTCATCTGCTCTGCAATCTTGTCGTCTCTCTCAAGGAGCTTGATGGCGAAGAAACGCTTCTGCTCCTTGGGAATATCGCTTCCCAACTGATCTTCGATCTGCTCCAGTACATTTTCAACCTTAACGGAGAATTTATGTACCTTAACAGAGGCTTCCTTTTTATTTGCAAGGGCAATCGCCTTCTCTGCCGCTTTCGTTACCCCGCTTCCCTTAAGGGCGGAAATCTCAACCACCTCGCAGCCGAGCTTTTCGCTGAGTTTGGATACATTGATGGTATCGCCGCTCTTTGCCACCACATCCATCATGTTAACCGCCATGACTACGGGAATGCCCAGCTCCATAAGCTGAGTGGACAGGTAAAGATTTCTCTCAATATTAGTTCCGTCCACAATGTTGATGATAGCGTCCGGCCGCTCTGTGATCAGGTAATTCCGTGCCACCACCTCTTCCAGTGTATAGGGGGAAAGGGAATAAATACCGGGAAGGTCCATGATGATTACGTCCTTATGCCCCTTTAACTTCCCTTCCTTCTTTTCTACCGTAACCCCCGGCCAGTTTCCCACAAATTGGTTGGACCCGGTCAAGGCATTGAACAATGTTGTTTTACCGCAGTTTGGATTTCCTGCCAGTGCAATTTTGATTGCCATTTGTAATCTCTCCTCTATCTCTTATTAGTCTGTACTAACTCTTTTTCAATAAATATGCCCGCCTATAGCGAGCCTGCTGCACTTTAAATTTTACTCTACCAGAATCATTTCAGCGTCCGCCTTGCGCAAAGACAACTCATAACCCCGCACCGTCACTTCCACGGGATCCCCTAAGGGCGCCACCTTTCTCACGAAAACTTCAACGCCTTTTGTGATGCCCATATCCATAATCCTTCTTTTCACCGGGCCTTCACCGGTGAGCTTTGCCACCCTGACCGTATTGCCGCAGGTGATCTCCTTTAATGTTTTCATAACCGTCTCCTCCTTGCTCTAGTTCACCAAAATTTTGTTTGCCATATCTCTGCCGATCGCCACCCTTGCATCCTTCACATTGACAATGAGATTCCCGCCGATTTGGGAAATCACAGTGACCACACCTCCGGATACAAAGCCAAGGTTTTCAAGAAACTTCCTGGTTTCCTCCTTACCTCCGACCTTATGTATCACACCTGGTTCTCCTTCTTTCACTAATGATAACGGCATAATCGCACCTTCTTTCTTAAAATTTTCAGTGATCTATAATGCGAACAAATAATTTATTTATCTATCTTTTGTTAGTATATTCTACCTTTCATTAGTTGTCAATACACATTTCAGAATTTTTTTATATTTTTTAGAGCACTTTTATGGTATACTGTAAAAAATACCATTTAAATAGAAAACAGCAAAATATGAACAGAAGTCAGAGGAATGATCTATGCATATTAATGAATCCGCCGAAAATTATCTGGAAACCATCCTTATATTAAGCAAAAGCCATCCCGTTGTCCGTTCCGTGGATATCGCGGAGGAGTTGGGTTTCAAGAAATCCAGCGTCAGCGTCGCCATGAAGAATCTCCGTGAAAAGGAGCACATCACCGTCACCAGAGAGGGCTTTATTTACTTAACCCCCTCCGGGAAGGAAATTGCAGAGATGATCTATGAGCGCCACGAGCTTTTTACCAAATGGCTGATACAATTGGGCGTGGATGAAAAGGTGGCCGCACAGGACGCCTGCAAAATCGAACATGACATCAGTAAGGAGAGCTTTGAAGCTATCAAAAGGCATATTAAAACACTATGAGAACAAAACATATATCATCCGGTCAGGCTCAGATCCCTATCATTCCGGATTCCCGGTTTGAGGAAATTATGGACAAAAAGGTGATTCCTTATCTTACCTCCATCTGTCAGACAGGTTATATGGAAATCCTGCCCGGGGGAGGCAGTCTTTATTATGAATCCTACTGCCCTCAGGGGGCCAAAGGCGCTGTGGTGATCAGCCACGGCTATACGGAATCCATCGAAAAGTATAAAGAGGTCATTTACTATTTTGTGAAAGCCGGTTATCAGGTTTATCTGGCCGATCACCGCGGGCATGGGCGTTCTTTTCGGGAGACCACCCACCCCAATATGGTCCACGTAAACCGCTTTACCGATTATGTAAAGGATCTCCATGCTTTTGTAACAGGGATTGTACAGCCCTCCTGCGGCAGCCTTCCCTTATATTTGTATGCCCATTCCATGGGCGGCTGTATCGGAGCTTTCTATCTGGAAATTTATCCTCATACCTTCCAGAGGGCTATCCTGAACGCTCCCATGCTGGGAATATCGGTGGGGATTCCTGCCCTTGCAGGAAGGATTCTGGGGCGCATCATGATGTGCCTGCACAGAGAAAATACCTATGCCCCCGGACAGCACGCCTTTGTTCCCGGGAAAAATTTTAAGGACAGTTGCTCCGCCTGCCTCCAGAGATACCGTTACTACCAACGCAAAAGAGAGCAGAACCCCCTTTTACAAAACAGCGGCTCCAGCTTTGGCTGGGCATATCAATCCTTAAACGCATGTAATTTCATTACACAAAAAAAGAACTGCAAAAGAATTGCAGTTCCTGTTCTTGTATTTCAGTCCACAGACGACAGTACCGTAAAGGGCTCTGCCATTGTGAATTTCGTGCGCCATACTCCCAGCGCGCATCTGGTGAAGGTGCCGGAGAGCAAACACGAAATCTATAACAGTCCGGCCCGTGTGCTGAGAGGGTACTATGATAAGATTTTTCGTTTTTTGTCAGCCGCCGAATAATATTTTGCCTGGGCATGCCACAGCTCATAGTATTTCCCCTTTTCATCAGAGACAAGCTGCTCATGGCTGCCCTTCTGGATGATCCTTCCCTGATCAAACACTGCAATCTCATCGCAGAAGCGGCAGGAGGAAAGGCGGTGGCTGATATAGATTGCCGTTTTATCCTCCACGATCTCATTAAATTTTGAGTAAATCTCATATTCCGCCACCGGGTCAAGGGCTGCAGTGGGTTCATCTAAGATGATAAAGGGTGCGTCCTTATAAAGGGCTCTTGCAAGAGCAATCTTTTGAGCTTCCCCGCCGGAAATCTCCACGCCGTCACCCTCATAATCCTTATAAAGAAAGGTTTCAAGCCCTGAGGGCATCTTTTCAAGGCTCCCGTCAAATCCGGCTTTTACAAGACAGCTTTCGGCCTTTCCCCTGTCGTAATCCACACCCGCTGCCACATTCTGTCCAAGGCTGAAGGAAAACAGCTTAAAGTCCTGAAATACCACCGAGAAAATCCTCATATATTCTCCGTAATCATACTTTTTAATGTTAATCCCATTGAGTAATATCTCTCCTTCCGAAGGGTCATATAACCGGCAGAGAAGCTTGATCAATGTGGTTTTTCCGCTGCCGTTTTGACCCACCACCGCCAGACGTTCCCCCACATGAAACTCCAGGTTGATATGGCTCAGCGCATACCCCTCGCAGCCGGGATACTGAAAAGACACATCCCGGAACTCGATTTTATAATCGTTGTCGCCGCCCTCGCAAAACGCACGCTTTTCCACGGGGAGCTTTCCCTTGACCAGTACATCCTCTATATGGAAGTACTCCAGGGTGGAAAGCTGCCGCCCCCCTGAAACGGCATACTCCTCCAGAGCCGTGAACAGATTGGCCAGCGATTGGGAAAATCTGTAGATAATCCCTGCATACTTCACCACTTCCCCCATGCTCAGGAGCCCTCCTGCTGCCCGGAGCACCACAAACAAATAGGACACCGTCTGAAGGAATCCTGCCAGAAAATTACTCCAGTACCCTGACTGCATGTTATTCCTGACCATCTTCCATATCCACGCATTCTTTACGGGAAGATCTCCCTTCAATTTACTTTCGATCAGCGCCTTCGCATCATAGATGCGGATATCCTTGCCGACATGATAATCCTGACCTCTGTGCTGGTAATAGATGAAATAGCTTTTATCCAGAGAGTGATCATCCAGCAGCCTGTACAGTTCCTTTCCCTTTGCCGATTGAATCCCCATATTAAGCGCCACCGCAAGAGCAAACAGAAGAAAAAGCGCTATAGCGGAACCGTCCGCAAAAACAGGATATCTCAAAAACAGCGGCAGAATCAGACAGACCGAGAGAATTGTGGAAATCAGGTTGTCCAAAAGATAAGGCAATTGCCACACCAGGGAGTAAAAACCGGCTCCCCAGCTATTGTCATGCTGGATCCTGGTTCTGATTTCATTTACCTCAGGGCTGTCAAGCAAAGGATAATCCATGGTGATCGTTTTCATGCTCATCATTGTATCAAACCGTTTTCCGCACCTATTGATATGAACCGACTTGAGCTTCTTAAAATAATCTTTCAGCACGGTAAGTATAAAAATCCCAAAAACTGCGCTCAATGAAACGACTAAAAGCCTTTCTATCTCTTCCCCTTCTCTGAGACCATCCAGCACATAGCCTGAAAGAACGATTGCAATAAAGGGAATGGCAACCTCGGCCATAGATGCAATCAAAATAAATACCAAAAGCTGTCTGTCTAATTCCCATATTAATCTGACCGCAATACGGATATTCTTCCATTTACCACTCTGCATCTTCTGCCTTTCCCTCCTCATCCTGGTAATATTTGCTCTGCAGCAGGAACATTTCCCTGTATGCTCCGTCCCTTTCCATCAGTTCCTCATGCGTTCCCTCCTCTGTGATTCTCCCGCCGCTCAGAAATGAAATTTTATCGCAAAACCGGGTGGACGCGAGTCTGTGGGAGATATAAATTGCGGTTTTTCCCGATGCAATCTCCTGAAACTGTTCGTAGGTCTCACTCTCCGCAATCGGGTCAAGAGCCGCCGTAGGCTCATCCAGAATCAGGATGGGAGCATCCTTGTAAAGGGCCCTTGCCATAAGAAGTTTTTGCTGCTCTCCCCCTGACAGGACAATGCCCTCTGTAATCTCCCTTGTCATCGCCGTATCCATCCCCGCTTCACAGGAAGCTATTTTTTCCCAAAGCCCGGCCTGAACCAGACATTTCTCTGCTTTGCTCTGATCTGTCCTTTCCTTCTCTCTCATGGAAACATTCTCCAAAACGGAAAAAGGCGGAATATAAATATCCTGAAATACGGCGGAAAACAACTTAAGCAAATCCCTTTTCCGAAAGTGCCTGATATCCTCCCCTCCGATCAGTATCTGCCCTGAATCCGGCTGATAGAAGCCGCAAAGCAGCTTGATCATGGTCGTCTTACCGGCACCGTTTACTCCCACCAACGCGACTTTTTCTCCCGGATGGATCTTCAGGCAGAAATGATCCAGCACCTTCCCGGCATCCGCCTGATAGGAAAAACACACATCCTTAAATTCGATGGAATAATCCCTGAGCTCTGAAAGCTCCTTTGGCTCCTCCGGCTCCGGCTCATCGGTCTGATCAAGGAACTCCCGCATGGTATTCATCTGCAGGTTCGCCCCGTTTAACTCATTGAAAGAGTTTACGATACTGCCCACGAAACCGGAAAAAGCAGTAAGCGCCCCGAAATACAGGGTAAAATCAGGAATTGTAATGCGCCCGGACGCTGCGGAAGAAATCAGATAAGTATAGGCAATCCCGTCCCGAAGCAAAAGAACCAGACCATTGACAACGCCGGAGAAAAAATATCTGTTCTGAACCTTATTGACCAGCTTTGTACTCTGATTGATCAGACTCTCCCGCAAATCCATAAACCAGCCCTCTGTCTGATACAGCCGCATATCCTTGCCATACTGCACATCGCTTCCCGCCCGGCTGATATACCCCAGCTTTTTTTCGTATTCCGCCGCTTCTTCTTTCCGGCTGTGCTCATAGCCCTGTGCATGACGTGTGCCCAGCAGACTGACCAGAGATAATGCGATCAGGATCAGCATCATCACAGGACTCAGCGCGGACACAATACCGGAATAAATGATAAAACACAATGTGCTGACTACAATATTGATTGCCGAAACCAGCATGACAGAAGTTCCGGATCAGTCGCCTGCATAGAGCGTAGCCATTGCCTTCTGATATTTCGCCTGTCCCTCCTTACTCTCCACATTTTTGTAATCGCAGCTTAGCGACTGCAGAAGTATCTCTTTCTGATAATAAGTTCTCATATCATTGTAGAGCATATACTTCCCTTCGCCTGCCATCCCTGAAAGAGCCATGGAAAGGGCCATCACCAGCCCAAAGACTCCCAAAACCAAAAATATTCTCCCGTAATCTGCCTGCTGCGCCACCAAATCCAGCGCAATCTTGGGGATATAGATGCCAAACACCGGCGAGACCACCGAAAGAATCATCTGCATGAAGATAAAAAGGAGCAAAAGCGGGTACTCCTTTTTGATATCTTTAAGCAAAAATAAAACATTCTGGAAAACATGATATTTCATTGATGTTCCCTCCTTCCTGACCAAAACATATCACACAGGAACCGGGAAAAAAGATTTGCGGCACGAACTGTCATGATTTTGACACGAATGGTAAAACAACAGGCAGCATGATTTCCGTTGCGAATACCCCTTCTTCATCCTGCCGGTCGATATATCCGTCATATTTTTTCACGATCCTGTCCACCCGCATCAGGCCGAACCCATGGCCTGCACTGTTTTTGGTAGACAGATACTTTTTTCCCTCTTTCCTGAGCCGGCCGCTTACGGAATTTGAAACGGAAATATAAAGCTGATCCTTCAATATCCCAATAAAAAGCCGGATAAACCCGCCCTCTGCCTGCCCGTGTCCCTGGCAGGCTTCTGCGGCATTATCCATAAGATTTCCCAGGATCACACACAGATCAATCTCCGAGATCGGCAGATCAGCAGGAACCACCGCCCTGGCATTGATATCAATCCCCCTTGACTTAAGGAGTGATAATTTGGAATTCAGGATGGCGTCCACCATCACATTCCCTGTCTTTATCACTGTATCCACAGAAGTGAGGTCAGCGTTTAAATCCAAAAGGTACTCCCTCGTTTTTTCCTTATCATCAGATAAAGCAAGCAGGGTCTGGATATGATTATGGTAATCATGTCTCCAGCCCCGCATGGTCTTATATATATTCTGCACCTCGTCGCAATGCTTTTTGATCAGGTCATTTTGATATTCCGCTATCCTGCGGTCGATCACTCCTGCGAAAAGCATGTCCATAAGCTTCATTGCAGCTCCCCCTTAAAATGCCGGATAAACGCCTGGTTCACAGTCTGATAATTGCTGCGGGAAAGAGGAACCTTTTCCCAATTATCCAAAATCACTTCTGTCCTGGAAATACGCCTGATACAGGCAACCCGGACCAGATAGGAACGGTGAGTACGGATAAACCCCTCCCCCAACTCCTTTTCAAGCTCCGAGAAATTCTGCCTGACTTCAAACTGTCCCTTTAAGGTACTGATACGGCAAAAATGCGCCAGTGCCTCCGCATAAAGGATCTCCCCCGCATCCACCCGGAATGCCTCTCCATTTACCATAAAAATCAGTGATCTGTCCGCCTTTTTCAGATTGGACACAGCCCTTTCAAGAACCCTGTAAAAGGACTCCTCCTCCAAAGGCTTTAACAGATAATGCAGCGCGGCCACCTCATACCCCTGAGCCATAAAATCCGGGAATCCGGTGACAAACAGGATCTGTATCTTATCGTTATCCTGACGCAGCTTCTTTGCCAGGGATATCCCATCCATACCGTTCATCTCGATATCCAGCAACAGAATATCATAATCCTTATCTTCCGCATAGTGAAACAGAAAGCTTTCTGCTGACGGAAAAGTATCTATGTGCAGAGCAAGACGGCCTTTTGATCCCCAGCGCATTGTCAGCTCCTTAATAAAGTTCTGGTCTGCTGCCGAATCATCGCATATTGCAATTTTATAGTTCACGGCCAGCCCTCCCCAAAGATATTTTTTTCTAATGCTTTGTACATAAATTTTTAACAATTATTAACTCTGACATATGATATAATGAAGTATGCTGATGAGGAGGTTCCATTCCATGAAAAATAAACCCAAACAGATTGCGGCCATCATTTGTATCATACTGCTCGTCCTTTTGTATGTGGCCACATTGATCGTTTCCATCTTGGATTTTCCCGGGTCAGACAGGCTCTTCGGGGCATGCATCGTTGCCACAATCGGGCTTCCTATCCTGCTTTGGCTCTTTATCTGGGTGTATGGAAGATACACCAATAAGTCAACGATCGCGGAGATTTTTCCTGAGGGAACAGATGAAGGAGCCGACAATAAGTAACGGCCAAACTGCCTGGACTTTTTATCAAAAATAATATGCTGTCATTTTTCCCACAACTGCTTCATCTTCTCATCTGTCCAGACAACCATATTTCGTCCCTTCTTTTTTGCGTCGTACAGCATCATATCCGCAATTTTTAAGTAAAATTCATAAACACTTTCCTTTTGGGGAATAACGGTTACACCCCCAACGCTGACCGTAACCCACTGAGCTACTGATGGGTCATGGGGTATGTGGAGATTCTCTATCGCCTGCCGTATTTTCTTTACATGTCCAAACATCTGTTCCGAATGATTGCCCATGGAAAATGCCACAAATTCTTCTCCTCCATAGCGGGCGAAAAGATCGGTATTACGCTGCAAATAGGAAGCTGCTGTTTGGGCTACAGCGGTGATTACTTTATCTCCTTCTGGATGTCCAAACGTATCATTATATACCTTAAATCGGTCAATATCAAACATACAAATAGAGCACGGAACTTGTAAACGGATGGCTTCGCTCCATTTTTCAATGCTGTATCGTTCATACTTGCGCCTGTTGGCAACCCCTGTCAATTGATCGATCATGGATTGCTGTTCGGCCTGCCTGCGATATCGGTAGAGCTTGATGTGTGTATTTACTCTTGCCTTTACGATCAAGGGATTAAATGGCTTTGTAATATAGTCAACTGCTCCCAGTATCAGCCCTCGCTCTTCACTCCCCACATCAGAGAGACTAGTAATCAAAATTACCGGAACGCTTTGCGTAATGATTTCCTCCTGGAGCTTTTTCAGCAGCGTAAAACCGTCCATCCCCGGCATCACTACGTCCAGCAGAATCAGGGAAAATTTTTCACTGATTACTTTTCCAAGTCCATCTTCCGCCGTCTGCACGATGGTAACATCATACATATCATCTAAAATTGACTTTAATTGTGTTGCCTGCAGGAGACTGTCATCAACGATCAATATTTTCTCCATATCCTCCTCCTTATCTTTGCTGTCCACACTGACGCTCAGCAACCAAATTCCCCAGTATCGCAAATCTTGGTAAATAAATGTTTATTTTCTTTCAGTTAACAACAAACCGTTTTTCAGGATGATTGGGGATTCGTTACAGGTCTTTTACAGCATTGCTGCCAGCTCCCCCTTCACCTGCTCCAAAGTATGAAACACAATCCCCTCCATACCTTCGGCTTTCGCTGCCTCAACATTCTTCTCTACATCGTCAATAAACACGCATTCACAAGCCGTCAAAGCGAATTTACTACACAGGAGCCGATAAATCTCCGGCGAAGGTTTAATCAGATTCACTTGATAGGACAAAATGGCTCCGTCCACCTCCTTAAGAAAATCCAGCGCATCCGCACATTCCATATGCGCCTTGTGGGCAAAGTTGGAAATGATATATATTCCATAACCCTTTTCTTTCAACTCGCGAATCCAGGGAATGGCATAGTCATAACGCCGGACCATGCCCTGAACATTCTCAAAAACCTCTCTGATCTCTTTTTCTATGGAAGGGTCATTCTTAATAAAACCGGCAAGAAGTTCCTCGTCGCTCATGGCCCCCCTGTCCATCTCATTCCACATGGGGCTTTTCACTGTTGCATCCGCCAACTTTTGAAAAATTTCCTCCGAATATCCAAAGCTGCGGTAAAAATCCTGCCATACGAAGCCTGCCAATACGTTTCCGATGTCGAATACAATATTTTTAATCATATGATACTCTTTTTCCTTTCCATCCTCTGTCTCTTTCGCAATTATAAGGAACAACAAAATAATTTGGCATTTCCTATATCATACCACACCCTGCGAAGCCTGACCATTCTTTTTCCCCATCACCATCCCTAAAAACTCTGCCGCCGCTCTGGAGATACCGCCCTTTTCATCCCTGATCACACAGATCTGCCTCCTGGGGATAATCTTGTTAAAACGAAGCTCAAAAAGCCTCCCATCCTCCAAATATTCCTGCGCAAAGTCCCGCACCACGCTTCCCACGCCAAGACTCCTTAAGGCGAACTGCACAATCATATCGCTGGTAGCCAGTTCAAACTCCGGGTGAAGCTCTACCCCATTTTGAGCCAGGAACCAGGTCATATAGCTTTTGGCGCTGGTATCGCCTTCTAAGAATATAATAGGAAGCTTTTCAAGCTCCTGTAAGTCCAGCATATGGTTTTTGTACTGGATAAACCGACGCCCTGCCACAAATACATCCTCAATCTCCCTGACCGGCATCACATCAAACGCAGGGCTGTCTTGACTTATGGAATCAAGCCCCTCTCCCCCCGGGCCTGACGTGCTGACCACACCGAAGTCAATCTTTCCCTCCTTCAAAAGCTCAATCGTCCGGGGCGTGGGCCCGTTTGTAACCGTCACCTTGATACCGGGAAAGCGTTCATGGTATTCCTGCAAAAGCGGAAGCAGGTAATATTTTAAAGACATATCGCTTGCGCCTATTTTCAGCTCCCCGAATTCCAACTGCAGCATGGAAGAAAGCCGCTTTTCCCCCAATCGGATCTGCTCATACCCTGCCTTTACATACTCATAGAGCACCTGCCCCTCAGGCGTGAGCCGGATTCCCTTTGCGGAGCGCACAAACAGCTTCACATTGAGAGCGGATTCCAACTGCTTTAAGGACTGGCTCACCGCAGGCTGGGAAATGGAAAGCTCTGCCGCCGCCATTGTCAGGCTGGCGTTTTTCGCCGCATAATAGAACACTTTGTAATATTCAAGACTGCCTGTCACTTATCCACTCCCTTTCCAGCTCCGCCCCCCTGATCCACTTCATTTCATCGTCCTCTTTGGAATCTCTCACTTTCAAAAACAGGCTCTTCTTCCCAAGAAAGGGCTGCATATTCCGGTGCAGTACCTCCTTATCCCGTATCTTAAGCTCTTCCCCGGCCAGCACCAGGATCAGTTTTGACCGGGCATGGAAAAGCTTCAGCTTCCCGGCAAGGCTATCCAGGGACTTGTCCTCTGTTCGTCTCACATACCCCTCAAAGCACTTGCTCATTTGAAGGAAGGAAATGGGAATCACCCGGTTTTCCAGCTCCTCATCGCTTTTAAAATATAAAAGGTTCAGCCGCACATTGCGGAACACCTCACTGTGGGCGCGCAACGTTGCCGCTATGTCCGCCGCCGTATTTCGGACATACTCCGCCGGAAGCGCACAGTCCACCACCAGGGTCATCTCCAGAATTCCCCCGGTATAATTCCCCGGCACATGCAGCACCCTCTCGACGGCATTATTCAAATTCATTTTTGCAATGACATTCATTTTCTGTCTCTTGCTCCTTTCCCAAAAGTATTGTATGATAGGTTAGTTGCTTTCCGCAAGGACAAATAACAATTTTCACCCGGAGGTTATCATCACAAATGAAACAGCTTACCTACAAACATACCATTTATTCCTGTTTTACAGGTTATATTGTGCAGGCAATCATCAACAATTTCCTGCCCCTGCTTTTTCTCACCTTTCAGTCCTCTTATGGAATACCGCTTTCCCGGATCACCTTTCTTGTGACCTTCAATTTCGGCCTGCAGCTTGTGATCGATCTGGTTTCCCCGGCCTTTATCGATAAGATCGGGTACCGCGCTTCCATTATTATCGCCCATGTCTGCGCCGGAGCGGGACTGATCGGGCTGACCTTTTTGCCTGAGCTGCTCCCCACTCCCTTTATGGGGCTGATGGCCTGTGTTATCATTTACGCCGTGGGCGGCGGCCTGATTGAGGTGCTGATCAGCCCCATCGTGGAGGCCTGCCCTACGGATAACAAGGAAACCGCCATGAGCCTTCTCCATTCCTTTTACTGCTGGGGGCATGTGGGTGTGGTCTTACTCTCCACTCTGTTTTTCTATTTTATCGGGATTCGTAACTGGAAGGTGCTCTCCGCCCTCTGGGCTATCGTGCCTATTGCCAATATCTACTTCTTTGCCCGGGTTCCCATTGCACCGCTCCTTGGAGAGGACGAAAAGGGTATGTCCTTCGGAGAACTTCTGGGAAACAAGCTTTTCTGGATTTTGCTGATTCTTATGGTATGTGCCGGAGCCTGCGAGCAGGCGGTCAGCCAGTGGGCCTCCACCTTTGCGGAAAAAGGCCTTAATGTGAGCAAAACCATCGGCGATTTGACAGGCCCCATGCTCTTTGCCATCCTGATGGGCAGTTCCAGGGCCATTTATGGAAAATATGGAGAAAAAATTGATCTGCACAAATTTATGTTTTTCAGCGGCGTTTTGTGTCTGCTCAGTTATCTGCTGATCTCCTTTTCCGCCTCCCCCGTCCCCGGACTGATCGGATGCGGACTGTGCGGCCTCTCCGTGGGTATTCTCTGGCCCGGTACCTTCAGCATCTCCGCTGCCAGAATGAAAAGAGGAGGGACGCTTCTCTTCGCCCTGCTGGCTCTCGGCGGTGACGTGGGCTGTTCCTTAGGCCCTACCGTTGTGGGAATCGCTACCAGCCATTTTGGCGATAATTTGAAAAAGGGAATATTGACGGCAGTAATTTTCCCTGTACTGCTGCTGGTGTTTTTGCCGTTTACCAAACAATCAGGCAGGAAGGATTAATTCTGATTTTGAAATGGGAAGATGTAACATTGAATCAGGGGCAAGGGCACAGACGCCTTGCCCCTGATATTAACTTATGGTTAAAAAAATTACTTCTCAGTTAACAACTGCTCAATTGTTTTTTTGGGAAATACACAAGTATAATAAAGTTAACAAAAGCTTTTGTAACATTCTCAATAAGGAGGCTTCTGTTATGCCTATGAACTTAGTTATACAAGAAAAAAGGAAAAAATTAGGACTCACCCAGGAACAAGTTGCAGAATATCTCAATGTGTCTATTCCGGCAGTCAGTAAATGGGAAAAAGGAACAACCAGTCCAGATATTTCGCTTTTAGCTCCGTTAGCCCGATTGTTAAAAATTGACTTAAACGCCCTTTTTTGTTTTCACGAAGATATAACACAGCAAGAAATTAATTTGTTCAGCAAGGAGGTCGGAAAGACTGTTGGAGATAAAGGAATCGAAGAAGGGTTTGCAGCAGTAAGGCAAAAGCTCCACGAGTATCCTCACAATGAGAGTCTCATGCATATTCTTACATTCCAACTGGATGGACTTCTTTCCATGTCCGGCTTGACTGCAGATGAAATGCGCCCCTATGATGAGCAGATCCTTGAATGGTATCATCGACTTGCCGGGAGCACAGATATAAAAATAAGCAACTGTGCAAATTTTATGTTGGCAAGCAGATATCTTCGCAGTGGAGAATATGAAAAAGCCCAGGAAACATTAGACTTAATGCCTGACAGAAACGATATTGTCGGCAGCATGGCTGATAAGTTCTGGTTACAGGTTGAAATTGATAAACATCAGGGCAAATCAGAGAAAGCGGCAGAGGATTTACAGAGAGAGTTACTGTTGGCTCTCAACAGGGTTCAGCTGCTGCTATACAAAATGATGAGTATTGAGTTAGAGTGCGGCGAATTTCTCACTGCAAAAAAGATAGCAGATAAATCGGCACAGATGGTCACGCTTTTTGAAATGTGGAAGTATAACGCATTCACTGCACCATTGGAAATCGCCTTTGCAGAAAAGGATGTCGATAAATGTATTTCTATTTTGAGAGAAATGCTTGCGGCAATGCGCGAACCATGGAACATGAATAAAACCTTATTATTTAATCGTATACCTGCGCAAGCGACTCAACCAGAGCAAATGATTCCTGTAATCCTTTCTGCAATGGAAAAAGAACCTCTGTTGCAAAACTCCTCAGAGTTTCAAGAACTAATCACAGAGTATGAGCGATTCAAAGACAGGAAATAGATCGTATGATCAGGACCACCCATTTTATAGGTGGTCCTGATTTTATCCTTCCATAATCCTGCTGGCGTTGCGAAGCCCCATCGCCATCATCTTTTCCATTTCTGCCTTGCCGTCGGCCTTTTTCTCCTTGCCGCTCTTTTGCCCGTCCTCACCGGTATTTTCGTTGGTGACTCTCTCAGAGGTGCGCTCCTTACTCTTTTTCGTCTCCTCATCAAGCGTTTCCATACAGCTGCTCTGTATCATGGAATGCATCTGGGAAACGGCCTTTCTGGTTCTCTCGTCTTCCTTCTTTCTTTTCTCCACCTTTGAGAGCTGCTGCTGTTTAAATTCCTTTAAGTCGCTCAGGCTGCCAATCTGCATTTTCCCCTCTCCTTTCTCTGTTTCCGATCCCCTTTTTATCATCAGGAAGTCCCTAATGACCCATACGCAGCATCCGTGTGCTTCCTCATAGCATATATCGGAAAAAGAGAAAAATCTTTAAGGTCAGTGGCACGAATTCATTACTTATTGAAATAAACAAAGCAGCTCACGTCTTCTCTCCAACCCGGCAAAATATCTTCAGCAAATCTATATCTCCAACAGTTCCATAATCTCTTCCCTGCTCAGGCCCCCAAGCTGCCCCACATCACCGCTGATGATCTGGTCCGCAAGGTCTTTCTTGGCATCCTGGAGCTTTTGTATCTTCTCCTCAATGGTATTTTTTACGATCAGCTTATAAACTGTCACCTTTTTGGTCTGGCCAATCCGGTGTGCCCTGTCGGTAGCCTGATTCTGCACCGCAAGATTCCACCATGGGTCATAGTGGATGACCATATCCGCACCAATCAGGTTAAGACCCACTCCTCCGGCTTTCAGAGAAATCAAAAACACCGGGGTATCTCCCTCGTTGAATTCCTTCACCATCTGCAGGCGCTTCTCTTTGGAGGTGCTTCCCGTGATGGTGAAGTAGGGAATTTCCGCAGCCGACAGTTCTCTCTGCAAAATCTCCAGCATGGAGGTAAACTGGGAGAACACCAGCATCCTGTGGCCACCGTCCATAGCGCTTTGAATCAACTGCAGACAGGCTTCTAACTTGGCCACCTCCCCCCTGTAGTTGTCGAAGCAAAGGGACGGGTCACAGCAAATCTGGCGCAGCCTGGTCAGCTCTGCCAGAATCAGGAGCTTGTTTTTGTTAAACTCCTCATCATTCTGCCCGGCAAGCCGCTCCCGCATGTGGACTACCTGGCCGTCATAGAGCTTTTGCTGTTCCTCTGCGAAACGCACATAGCGGTATTCCTCCAACTTCTCCGGCAGGTCTTTGAGCACGTCCTCCTTGAGCCTGCGCAGGATAAAGGGGTTCACCATTTTTTGCAGGCGCTTCATGGCCGTCTCGTCCTTACTCTTGACAATCGGTGTCTCCATCTCCTTTTTGAACACGTCATAGCCATACAAAAATCCAGGCATGAGGAAATCAAAAATACTCCACAGCTCACTCAAACGGTTTTCAATGGGCGTACCTGTCAGGGCATACCGGGTCTTACTGCTTATAACCTTCACCGCCTTTGCCGCCGCGGTGGTATGGTTTTTGATATACTGGGCCTCGTCTATAATCTGGTACAAAAACTGCTTGTCCTCATACAGATGAATATCCCGTTTGAGCAGATCGTAGGAGGTCACCAATACGTCCGCTTCCTGCCATGCGTCGATCTTTTCCTGCCGCTCTTCCTGATGGCCTGCAATCAGGGAAATCTTAAGCTCCGGGGCAAATCGGGCAAATTCCTCCCCCCAGTTATAGACCAGGGAAGCAGGCGCCACCACAAGGGAGGTTCCCTCCTTTCCCTCCTCCTTGGCGGCCAGAAGCACAGAAATGATCTGCAAAGTCTTGCCAAGCCCCATATCATCCGCCAGGATTCCGCCGAACTGCCAGGTCTCCAGGGTGCGCAGCCATTTATAGCCGTTTTTCTGATACTTGCGCATAATCTTCGACAGACTCTTCGGCTCCTCAAAATCTGCATCCTTTACGGTCTTAAAGCCCTTGACCACCTTTCGGAAATGGCTGTCCCTGCTGCTGTAGACACCCTCATTTTCCTCCAGCATCTTGTCAAGATAAAGGGTGCGGTACATGGGAAGGTGCATCTTGCCCGCCACAAATTCCTTGGGTTTTAAATGGGCGGCCTCCATCAGTTCCGCAAGAAACTCCAGGGAGGAATCATTGAGACTTACAAAGGAGCCGTCCTTTAACCGATAGTATTTCTTTTTGGCCCGATAGCTGTTTAAGATTTCCAAAAGCTCGCTCTGGGGCACATCCTCCGTGGCAATATCCAGCTCCAGAAGCCCGGAGGAAACCGAAACACCCACCGAGACCTTCACCGGCTTCACCGTGTGATAGCCAAGGAACTTTTTCGTGCAATGTACCTCCCCTAACTCCATCAGACGCTCCGTTCCGCTCTCCATCATCTGATAGACCAGATTTTCATCGCCGCCGCAGTGCAGTTCCTCCTTATCCCAGTCGATCTCGGGAAGAAGCTGCATCACATAGAAGAGCACTTCGTCCTCCCGGCCGCCGTCGCGGAAGGGCTCTAACCCGACTCCTCCCGGTCTGCTTTTATTCACTCCATCCAGCAGAGAAACCTCTTTATCCCCATACAGCGCATAGGCTCTGCAGGTGACATTCTTTTCCTCCGCATCCAGATAAAACATAAAACGCACATCCGGCAGCAGATAAGATCTGAATTTCTCCGGATCTGTCTCCGTCACATCTACAATATCTTCGAGAGACGGTAAAATCCGATGATAAAACTCTGAAATATTATTTCTTCCTATATGAAAAGAAAACTTTGAGCTTTCCGCTAAATTTGCCAGCGGCTCGATCTTTTCAAGGAAACCTTTTTCCACCCGGTAAAGTTTTTCATCTCCTATGTAATAGGCCGTATCTGTTCCGTAAAACAGTTCCGGAAGGCTTCCTTCCACCTGGATTCCGTGGAATTCCTCCGGCTTTGCCTTTTTTTCCGTTTTCTTCTTTTTGGATTTCTGCATAGCACTTGGCTGCCAGCTTCCGTAATAGGGATCCTCGGGCTCGTCCGAGAGCTCCTCATCCGAAATATGCATTGTCACCCTGGGATTTTTCTCCGCACAGATAAGGGTACCCTTCTTCTTCTCCCGGCCATCCCGATCCTCATACTCTACAGAGCTATCTCCAAGCTGTTCATAAAATTCATCCAGCCGCCATCCAAAAAGATTTAAATCACTGCCCACCCCTGGGCTGCGGTAATAATAATAATTTCTGGCATCCAAAAGGCGCTGCTGGAACTCCTTCTCCTCCCGGACAATCCGGTTAATGAAACGGATCCACCGCCTTCCCTCATCCGTAAAATTCTCAATATCATGGTTAAACTGGGTTTTCGTACCGTAGGTGTCAGTGGCAGACTCCTTCACATTCCTGCAGAACTCGTCCAGCTTCTTTACAATGAACAGCTTCCCCTCTCCTATTTTAAAGGAAACAGACAGACCGCCGTCCTTTTTCACCAGTCTGGGAAGGAGTTTAAGGCTCTCCTTTCTGCCTGTGGCGTCGGCCAGAACCGAATTTGTCTTCTTTTGATGATAAAAATACATGAGCTGCTGGGCGTTCTGGTCGGTGGCATCCCCTATATTATGGGTATTTAAATATTCCTCCAAAAGCTGCAAGGCGCCCGCCTTATAGGGACAGTCCGTCTTATTCGTATTCCAACTGTAATAATAATTTTTCCGGCACTTGGGGCAGCCGCACTCATAGCTGGAAACCGCTGTCCTGGAAAAAATCATCCGCAGGGCAAACTCTTCTCTCCCCGATTGCCCTACCGCATCCATCTGCCCTTTGATTTCCCTGCTGTTTCTCTCATATCCTGAAAGTACCCTATCAAGGCGTATCTTTCCTATCCGGGCCAGCTCCGCCCCGTCTCTGTAGGTTTCCCTGGCAATCTCCATGGATTCCCGGATGGCGGTACCGTCAAAATAGCTGTAGCTTTCCAGCTCGGCAATCGATCTGCCCCCACCGCTTACCCCTTCCGGCTCTTCCTCCCATGACTCTCCAAGAAGTGTATATTCTTCCTTTCGTTTTTCCAGACTGATACGCTTTTCTTCCTCTTTACGCTCCTGCTCCTGCTGACGGCGTATTTCCTCCTCCTTAAGCCTTTTCTCTTCCTCAATGCGCCTGGCTTCTTCCTTCCGATGCATTTCCTCTTCCTCACGACGTCTCTTCTCTGCCCTGGCCATGGCTTCCTGCTCCTTTTGCTTTTTTTCCGCTTTGCGGAGTGCCTCCTCAGCCTTCTGCTGCCTGATTTTTTCTCTGCGTGCTTCCTCCGCCAAGCGTTTTTCCGTCTCTCTGCGGCGCTCTTCCTCCGCCTTAAGTCTCTGCTCCTCCTGCCGCCTAGCTCTCTCTGCCTTGCGCTGCTCCCGGGCTTCTTTCTGGGCCGTGCGACGCTCCTGCTCTTCCTTTTGTCTTTTGGCTTCTTCCTCCAGGCGGGCTTCTTCTCCGCTTTCCTTCATCTCGATGGCATACAAGACCGCCGCCATGTGCTCACAGCTCTTTCCGCCCTTCGCCACCGGGCAACTGCAGGTTAAGCGCATATGCCCGTCCCCCCTGACTCTCACCGTTACCTCATTGCGCTGCCTTCCCAGCACTGCTGCCCGATAGCCGCCCTTTACCTTCTCGAAATCGGTTACTTTTTTATTTAAATAAGAAGCTTCTCCTTTTTCAAGGACGCTCTGGTCAAATTTATTTTTCCACTGGATCATTGTACTTTTACACTTTCCTCTTCCTGTGCCGACACTTGAATTTATTCACTTTACCTTATCATGCTTACTGATAAAAGTAAATATTTAAATGTCAAAAGTGCCGCGCAAATCCTGCTCCCCCACAGCCATGCGGCAAGTGCATGAATCCAATGTAAACTGAACAATTACCAGGAAAACACATTGACACAGACATTGAATCCGATATAATAAGCGCAGGCACATGAAATCCAATATTTGTTTACTTTAAGAGGTCACTTATGGCATCACGCATCAAAAACATGACAGAGGGCAATCCCCTCTCCCTGATTTTCACTTTTGCACTGCCCCTTATGATCGGCAATGTATTTCAGCAGCTCTACACCGTGATAGATACTATGGTGGTTGGCAAGGCCCTGGGCGTTGGCGCCCTTGCGGCTTTAGGCGCCGCCGACTGGATGAACTGGATGATGCTGGGCATTGTCCAGGGACTAACTCAAGGCTTTGGCATACTCATGGCCCAGAAATTTGGCGCAGGTATGCAGGAAGATCTGCGGAAAGTGATCGGTAATTCCGTAGTTCTCTCTCTCATTTCCTCCCTGATACTACTGTTGTCCGGGCAGCTCCTTGCCCGTCCGGTTTTAGGGCTCTTGCAGACACCGCCTGAAATCATGGACAATGCCCTGCTCTATCTGCGCATTATGTACCTGGGAATCCCTGTCGTTATGACCTATAATCTTCTGGCATGCATTCTGCGCTCCTTAGGGGACAGCCAGACGCCGCTACATGCCATGATTGTGGCCGCCATTGTAAATATCGTGCTGGATCTTCTCTTTGTCCTGGGCTTTGGCCTGGGTATCGGCGGGGCTGCTGCCGCTACCCTGATCGCACAGCTCATCTCCAGCCTTTATTGTCTCCATTATATTCGGAAGATCGATATTCTGACTTTCATCCCTGCCGATTTTTGCCTTCAAAAAGGGCTGCCTGCGCGGCTGTTTGTGTTGGGCTTTCCCATGGCGTTTCAAAATGCCATTATCTCCATCGGCGGAATGATCGTACAGTTTGTGGTCAACGGCTTCGGCGTCCTCTTTATTGCCGGATTTACCGCCACCAACAAACTCTACGGTGTGCTGGAGGTGGCCGCCACCTCCTACGGCTATGCCATGGTCACCTACGTGGGACAAAACCTGGGAGCAGGCAGGATGGACCGCATTCGAAAAGGCATGCGGGCATCTCTTCTGATTTCCCTGATCACCTCAGTGGTGATTGCTCTTTTCATGCTCCTTGCAGGAAAAGCAATCCTTGGCTGTTTTATCTCCGGCACACCTCAGGAATTTGAGCAGACCTTGCAGATTGCTTACTTTTATCTTGCCATTATGAGCATCTGCCTGCCCATCCTTTATATTCTGCACGTGACCCGCTCCGCTATTCAGGGCATGGGAAATACCGTCCTCCCTATGGTATCGGGTATTGCGGAATTTATTATGAGAGCCCTAACCGCCATCTTTCTGCCCATGATTATTGGGGAAACCGGCATCTTTTTTGCGGAAATTACGGCCTGGATCGGAGCGGATGTTATCCTTGTCACCAGTTACTTGCTTGTGATGAAAAAGACGGAACAGATGCTGGAGGGCTTATGAAACAAAAAATATGCATTATTGAGGACGATCCTGTCATACGGACAGAATTAAAAACTTTATTGACCGGAAACGGCTACGAGGTATTTTGCATCACCGATTTTGACCGGACTGAAGAAAAAACAGCGGATATCAGGCTCTGGCAGCCCCACCTGATTCTCCTGGATATCAGGTTGCCGGAAACAGACGGCTTCACCCTTTGCTCCCAGATCCGCAGCTTTTCTGATGCTCCGATTATTTTTGTGACGGCCTGCGACACGGATATGGATGAGCTTCACAGCATCATGCTGGGAGGGGATGCTTTTATCAGAAAGCCCTACAACACGGCAATCTTACTGGCCAAAATAGCCTCTCTTCTAAAAAAGAACTATCCCATGCCGTCCCAGGAGCTCCTCACCTGTCAGGGCTGTATTCTCCATTTGGACAGCAGCAGGCTGGAACATAACGGAAAGCAGGCAGATTTAACCAAAAACGAGCTAAAAATCCTTTTTTACCTTTTCAGACACGCCGGAAGCATCTGTGCCAGAGCGGATATCATTGAATATCTCTGGGACAACCAGCTCTATGTAGATGACAACACCTTAAGCGTCAATATCGGGCGCATCCGCGAAAAGCTCTCCTTAATCGGCCTCCACGATTTCATCAAAACCAGGCACCGGCAGGGGTATGTCATTGAAAATATTTCACATGGAGATCAGTCATGAGCGGAAAATTATTTTTTGCCGGGCAGCTTCCTCTTCTTTGTCTGCACTTAGTGTGTATGGCGGCGCTGGCACTGTTTTTGCTGGTAAGCGGCAACAGTATTGACAGTATTCTTCTTATTATATTGATATGGCTTCTGATTCTGACAACCTATCTCGTGATAACATATCACACCAGAAACACAGAGCTGAAAAAGCTTCTGGCACTGTCTGAGCAGCTTAAGGAACGCTATCTGATTTCAGAAATTATGGAAAAGCCGGTCAGGGCCGACGATCAGGTTTATTACCAAATTTTAAAAGCGTCCGGCAAATCCATGTTGGAGCAGGTCTCTGCAGTAAAACGCCAGCGTCTGGAATACCAGGAGTACATTGAGCAATGGGTCCATGAGATGAAAACACCGCTTACGGCCATGAAACTTCTGTGCGAAAATCACCGCCTGCCTCTCACCAGAGAATTACTGCCTCAGCTTGAAAAGCTGAACCGCTTTACGGAGCAGGTTCTTTATTATGCCCGAAGCGAGCACACGGAAAAGGACTACTCTGTGCGGGAAATCCGTCTCTTTGATGTTGTGCATCAATCCATTGCTGAAAATAAACATCTGCTTTTGCAATGCGGCGTCAAAATTGAGTTAAGCGAAACAGAAGAAACGGTTTTTTCCGATGAGAAATGGCTGTGCTTTATCTTAAACCAGATCATCGTCAACGCGGTAAAGTACCGCACAAATGAGCCGGTACTGCACTTCTTTATCGAAAAGAGCTCTTCCGGCAGCCAAAACGGAAGAGAGGTTATTTTGTGTATAAAGGATAACGGTATCGGTATCCATGCTCAGGATTTACCCCGCATCTTTGAAAAGGGCTTCACCGGAGTCAACGGACGCGGCTTTTCAGAAAATCCCACTCAAAACGCCACCGGCATGGGGCTTTACCTGTGCAAAAGGCTGTGTGATAAGCTGGGGATTGGAATCAGCGCCTCTTCCTCCCAGTCAGGAACCGTTTTTCGTCTTTCTTTTCAGGTCAATGACCTTCTTACATTTTTGTAAGAACTTCGTAAGAAAACCTGATACAAATCAAAATCCACTTCCGATATAATCGGGCTAAAAGGAGGATGATTCACCATGAAAGAACTTTTGAAGTTGGAACACATCCAGAAATACTACCGTAATCAGGGGAATCTTACAAAAGCCTTAGGCGATATCAGCTTTTCAGTCAATGCCGGAGAGTTTATAGGCATTATGGGAGCCTCCGGCTCCGGCAAAACAACGCTGCTCAACTGCATTTCCACAATTGATTCGGTAAGCGCGGGACATATTTATCTAGCTGGATCCGATGTGACGGAAATCAAAGAAAAAGAACTGTCCCGCTTCCGCAGGGAAAATCTTGGCTTTATTTTCCAGGATTTCAACCTTCTCGACACACTGACTCTGAGAGAAAACATTACCCTGGCTCTGACCATCAACCATACGCCGGCCCGTGAAATCCCCACGCAAGTGGAAAAGACAGCCGAAAGCCTGAACATTAAGGACATTCTGGACAAATATCCCTATCAGGTTTCCGGCGGCCAAAAGCAACGCTGTGCCTGCGCAAGGGCAATCATTACTCACCCCAAATTGCTCCTTGCCGACGAGCCCACCGGAGCCCTGGACAGCCATTCCTCCCAGATGCTTCTTGGCACACTGCAGGGCATCAACCAGCAGCTTGGCGCCACCATCCTGATGGTGACACACGATGCCTTTTCTGCCAGCTATGCCAGCCGCATCCTGTTTTTGCAGGATGGCATGATCTTCACGGAAATTTTAAAGGGCGGGGATTCCCGCAGGGTCTTTTTTGACAAGATCCTGGATGTCCTCACTATGCTGGGAGGAGGGCACACAGATGTATACTAAGCTCATTTTTCGGAATGTCAGAAGGTCTGTCAGGGATTATCTGATTTACCTTGTGACAATGACCATCTGCGTCACGCTGTTTTACGCCTTCCTCTCCATTTCCAGCAGCTTTTATCATCCTTCCCTGGGTACGGAATACGATATCTCCATGCTCGGCGATGGTATGAAAATGGCAATCCTGGCAATCACCCTGTTACTCCTGTTCCTGATCAGGTATGTAAACGGCTATATGCTTCGCCGCAGACAAAAAGAGTTTGCCATACAGGCCGTGATGGGAATGGAACAGCGAACTTTAAGCTGGCTGTTCTTTGCAGAAACCTTCCTTATGGGCATGGCTGCCATTGCCGCCGGTATTTTGCTGGGAAGTCTCTGTTCCCAGTTTCTGACCGCAATGCTCCTCTCCTCCTACGGCCAGCCCTATCGGTTATCCTGGATGCTCTTCCCCGACACGACAGCGCTGACCCTTGCATTTTTTGGCTTAAGCTTCTTGTTGGTGGGATTGTTTAATCTCCGTTCTATCCGAAAAATCAAGGTGATTGACATGCTGCACGCGGAGCGCTATAACGAAAAGAGCCTGCGGCGCAGCCGCTTCATGCCAATCATTGTCTCTTTGTATCTCATCACTGCGGCGGTGATGGCCTGGGCCGGAATCGTGAATAAACATTTTTACTTTGACAGGCGGATGGCTATCCCTGTCCACATCATGTTCTGGGGAAATATCCTGATGCCCGCCCTCACCCTTTTCATTTTCCTTATCTGGCTGGTGATGCGGAAAAAGTGGGCTTTTCAGCATTTTCTCATAGCAATGCTTATTGCCGCAGCGCTCAATACCTGCTTTGCCGCCGCTATCCCTCAGATGCAGACCCGGTATCTGCTCTCCATTGGCAGCGGCAATATGAACCGGTATCTGACGTTTATCCTTGCAGACTTATCCTTCATTGTCTGCTGCATCATTTACCTTGCAGGCTTACTTTTGGAGGAATGGAAAGAAAAATCAAAGACCATGAAATATGAAGGCTACAATCTGTTTTTCTTTGGACAGATCATCACAAAGCTAAACAGCTCCGTCAAGGCAATGACCCTGATCTGCCTGACCCTGGTGCTTTCCCTCTTTTTGTTTGTAGCTGCACCTGCCCTGGTTGGCTGGTCTTTTGGCTATCTGGAGGCCCGCTCCCAATATGACATCCAAATCACCTCCCACTACAACAATGTTTACAGCCAGAGCGAGCTGCCCAAGGGAGATTATGAGCTGATAAGTGACTTTCTCGCACAGCAGCAGATCACTCCTGCCTATGACCTTGCTTTCAGTCTTTACCTGCCCCAAAAAGAAGACTTTCACAGTCGCATCAAGCAGGATTTCCCGGCAGTGGCAATCTCCCTTTCCGATTACAATAAGGTCCGGCAGATGTGCGGCTATGCGCCAGTCACTTTGAAAGAGGGAGAATTTACCACCCAGTGGAGCGCAGTTGCTGCCCAGGAGGAGATTGACGACTTCCTCGCCTTGCACACTGCCATTTCCACCGATGCAGGAGAGTTAGCACTGTCAGAACATGCTTATTTTACAGAACATCTGGGAACCACTCTGTACAATCTATACACCGATATGGTATACGTGTTCCCGGACAGTGCCTGCAGCTCCCTCCTTTCCGTCATCAGAAACCGTTATTGTATGCTCCGGGAAACCGAAACACTCTCTTATAACCAAACTCAAATGCTCCGTGAGCGTTTCATGGAACAGTACCCTGAGGACGGCGAAGGCGTCCATTACTTTCTCCGCACCCGCACAGAACAGGTGAATGACAACAAAGCAAACAACTTTGTCCTTAAGTCATCCATGACTTATGGTGCGGTGGTTCTGATGGTCATCTGCCTGACCATCCTCTCCCTACAACAGCTTATGGACGCCCCCTATTACAAATACCGCTTCGGCGTCCTGCGGAAAATGGGCGCTTCAAAACAGGATATCGGAACACTCATCCTGAAACAGCTCCTTGTCTGGTTCGGCCTGCCGATTCTCACGGCGACAGGGATAGCCGCAGTCGTAATCGTTTACTTTTTCCGGATGTTCTCCGTTCAGCTTGCAGCTTACATGGGGTTTGATAAGCTTCTTATCCAGGTGGGCGGAATCCTTTTTATTCTTTTTGGCTTGCTAGGATGCTACTTCGTCAGCACGTGGAGTATGTTCAGAAGGTCTGTGTAAAAGATATGGCTTCCGCCTAACACCTTGAAACTTCTAAACAAATATGCGATGATACTATCAGAAGAATCATATCACAATCTTATGGAAAACATTTATGTTATGGGGGAATTACGGCTGGCTGATAAAAGGTACTGGTTGGTAAGCGGCGCATGCATGTTTATTGACTTACTTTTTCTTATAACGCCTGTCCCGATTTCCTCCAACCAGTTCAATATAATCTGAAAGCCCCTGTAAAATAACTTTAGTGCGACTCTCTTTCAAATGTAACAATTCGCAAAAATCCCAAATGCCATACTCTTTCCCTTCTTCCATAAATGCAAGAATTTTATCATACTGCATTTGAGTCTTTTTCGTCACTTTTTTATCGCCGCTTTTTATCGCCGCTTTTTTATCGCCGCTTTTTATCGCCGCTTTTTTATCGCCGCTTTTTCTATTTACATTTTCTTTATTTCTCCAAATACCATCTGCACCTACTTGCCCATACTGACCATATCGCAGCATAGACATATATTTTTCGCATCCATACGCACTGATTGAAACTCCCCCATTTTCAGCATCTATAATAGGAAGCGGCGCATTTACTTTTTTACATTCCGCTTTTATTTTTAAAAATCCTCTGCCCCATGCCTCCACATCTCCTGAACGAAAAGACACATCTGCAATTTTAGGATTATGTGGTACAGATTCATGTTTCTCATATATCCGTTCATCCGTTGGTACACGTTTCGGCCAAAAACCCATATTAAATATAATAATTCGATCTTCATATATGGATACCTGAATCGGCACACCTGTTGCATAATCTTTATGGTCAACCGCGTTGAGAAGCAATTCCCGAATTATTCCTCTGGTAAGCATATAAGTTTCTGTACGTTGAATGCCTTCATAATCTACCAATGCTTTAAAATATTTTGTAAAAATCAGATCAATTGCTTTATCAACCTGTAAAAGAAGTGGTCCATCTACAACATCCTGATATTGTAAATCCTCTATTGGTTCAGCATTTTCACCAAAAGTTCCCAGCAATGAAAAATAACCGATTTTGATATAAGAACCTGTTACATAGCGTTCCGGTGTCGGATGAAACAATAGAATTGCTGCCCTTGTTAAATATTCGCCATCAAACAATTTTAAATTGCGCAGCAATAACTCGTCAGAAACATTTACTTCACTCTCTGTCATCCGGTTGCTTTTAACTGCTTTCATTCTAAACGCGTTCAAAGCGTCTTTACTCAAATCTGACACACCAGTCTTTGGAACAGGAACTGTATCCCACGTTTTTCCGGCACGTTCCAAAAGAAAATTTTGCAATTCAAAACCATTTAATTCATGCAGTGTCGAACCGGAACGTTTATAATATTTTCCTTCACACGAAACAGCAAACGGATATTTTATCACTTCTATGGATATATACTCCCTTGTACCATCCGCTTCTTCCCATATTTTATTCTCTTTTTCAATAACCTCAAGCGTCTTATACCGTTTATCGGTACTTTCCATCCTTTCACAATTTAGTTTTCCACAAACATATTGGTTAATTAGTTTCCCTGAAATACTTTTAGGAATGCGATTCCCATAACGTATATTTTCAGCTCCATGTGTTTTATAAATATTGATGCTGGCTATCATCCCCAACTTGTCACGAATTTTGTTCGGCAGACTTTCTAGCATTCTTTTAGAGTTTTCAATTCCAACCACATAGCCATCATCATTTACCCCGATATATAGTGTCCCGCCGTCCGTATTGGCATATCCGCATAACCATTTTAAAAATTCATCCTGCCATGACCATTTCCATTCTATTAGTTGGGATTCTTGATTTTTCTGTTGTTTTGCGTTGTAATTATCTATTTTATCCACAAGATTCCTTTCCATCCAATAAAGCCTATATTTTCCACCCTATATTTCTATTTTATTATGCGGTTTCTTTTATGAAAAAGCAATAAATTACACTAAAAAAAGAAACAATCACCAAATTTTCTGTGCTCCATCCACTAATCTCCATACCCTCTCACCACCGTATCGGAAACAGCCGGCTCCAGATAGTCCATGATCTGTGTGTCACACCCAAGGTTTTCCTTTAACATTTTCTTAAGCAGCTGCGCACAAATCTGCTGCTTATCAGAAACGGCAATGTTATCTCTCATTATGCCTGCACATTCCTCCTCCCTCATCATACCCCTGAAAATTTCCTCAAGCACGATACTGCACAGATTTTCTATCAGTTCCTCATACTCCTCATGATATGCCCTGAGCATTTTTCTGACCAATGAAGCTGGAAACTTTCCCAAAAATCTCTGCTCCACCGCAATACATCTGACGTATTCCCAAACCGCATTTACTCCGGATAATCCCCTTAAATTCTTTAAAACCGGATAATCCAGCGTCAGGAGCGTCTCCTGAGGCGAAAACCTTACATCATAATTCAGAAAAAAGGAAGGAATTCCCTGCCTGAAAGTATCTCCCAGGCAAACCAGTCCATAGTCCTGAAAATCAGAAATCATCCCATTGTAAAGCTCCCGAAGCTTTTTCACTTTTTCAAGTACAAGTTCCTGTCCCCTCCTGCAGGCTTCCTCTGCGGAAATCTTTTTATCCCTGAAAGATACTTCATATATCCTTTCTGTCTCTTCTCCTGAGCTCTTCTCTTTTGAGGTTTCCTGTTCCTTTTCTTCTCTTCCGTCCTGCACAAGAGAGTTTTCATACTCCCCAATACAGTACAAAACCGCCCCCATCAGCATTTGCGCCTTTTCATAAGTGACAGAAGAATGCTCATGCCCCGTATACTTTTCTGCCAGAGCGGCCACAACAGGAATCAATTCCTCCATCTCATATCCGTATGTCTCCATAAAAACTCCTCCCCAAACTCTCCCGAAACCCAAACAACAGACGGCATATTGCGCAAACTTTCTGCTGCCCGTCTCCTATGCCAGCAGCTCATTTAGCGCCGCCAGATACAATCCCTTATCCCACCTCGGCACAATATCAAACTTTTCAAATTCTCCCCTTCCTCCCGTGGCCTTGTAGCCGGAATACCCCGCGCGGATGGCCTGGGCAAAAATATCCAGGCAGGTGCCCTCCAGATAATCCAAATCTCCATAGCACACGCCGTCGAACTGCTCCCTCATAAATTCCAGAAGCTCGTCATCCGTGATCTCATCCATCATTTCGTTCTTATAAAGGAAGAAAATCTCCTGAAGCCGGACCAGGGTATCGCAATAGCCATCCTGCGTGATATACGCAGAGTCGCAAAAAGCATCTATTATTTTAGGCAAAACTCCCTGCCCAAACTCTACCCTTCGCTCCTTTTTCAGTACCTCCCCTCTCTCTGCGATCAAAAGTTCCGCCTCTCTTTCACTTAGAACAAGCCCAAACCTTTCTGTGTCCTGATTCCTTGCAAGAACTTCTTTTACCTGGGTCTGCTTTGACATGAATTCCAGCCAGTTTTTCTCTTCCATAAGATGTGACCTCCCTGTAAGATTTCATATTGTGACCAACAGCAATCCGACTCCTGAAAAGCGAATCAGTTTTATATGTAGTATCTATTATAGTTTTTCGGAAATACATTACAAGACTTGACTTTTTATCGATTTTATGGTATAGTATATACTAGGAAATGATATAAGATTATTTCCAAAGAAAATCACCTTTCCTTCAATAGTGGCTTGAGCACTTCTATTTTATGGAAAGGTGATTGTATTATCATGCGATTGCTCTATCGTTTTTTTGGCAATTCTGTACTTTCTCGGCGTCATGCCGTACCGCTTCTGGAAAATCCGGTGAAAATAACTGATGTTGTCATATCCCACCGACATCCCGATATCCATCACTGACATGGTGGTGTGCTCTAAGAGATATACCGCCTGGTTAAGTCTCTTTTCCTGTACCAGATCCGTATAATTTTTCCCCGTGATTCTTTTGATTTCCTTCGACAGCCAGTATAAATCATAGTGAAGAAGACTGGCAAGCTCTGAGAGCTCCCCGTCCCTATAATGCTCCTCCACATACCCCAGCACGGAAATCATGATCCCCTGCTGCCTGTTACCTGAACTGGTTTCCATCCTGTCTGTGTAGTTCATGAGTTGAAGAAACAAAAGCCCCATAGTAATCTGATTGATGCTCCGCTTATTCGACTGCCTGTGCCAGATAGACCATATCAGATTTTCCAGAAGATTTTGAATAGGAAGGATATCCGCCACCTTAAAATGAATATATCCTGCGGCGCCATTCTCGCCTTTGAGACAGTCGATCACAAAATCCCGCAAAAGGTTTTTTTCTTCCCCCATCATCTTTAGGCTGTAGTCAAAAAATTCCGGCAGTACAATGAAATTCACCGCCACATCATCGATACCTGCCGGATAAATTTCCTGCACTGCCTTCTGATTCAAAAGGAGCACTTCCCCTTTCTGTAAAAAAACATCATTGCCGTCTATCACATGATGTGTGATCCCCGAGCACATATAAATTACTTCTATATAATTATGAGTGTGTTTTGGGAAATGCACAAACCTGGTATGGGTACGCACCTGAATCAGCTTTCCTGCATCTAAAAGCCGCTTCGCCTCCACAGTATCCTGTCCTTTCGACATATAAATGTCCTTCTCTATTTCCTCCTGTCCTGCCAGAATACTTTCCTCCTCCGGCGTGATCTTCTTTAATTCCTCCAGCAATTCATCCCTCATACCTTATTACTCCAGCCTGTCCCGAAGCTTCACCCGGAAAATCCTGCGAAGAGACTCATTGATCTGCTCCTCCGTCAAAGAACCGTTCTGCAGCGCTTCAAGCACTCCCGTATAAGCCGTCCCGTAATCCTCCGGCATAAAAATCATATCCACACCTGCCTGCAGCGCCTTAACTGCCGCCTCGTCCGCTGTATAATATTCTGTGATTGCCGCCACATTCATCGCATCCGTAATAATAATTCCCTGGAAACCAAGCTGCTGGCGTAAAATTTCCGTAACCATTTTTCCGGAAAGAGAGGATGGTGTATTATCACCGGTAACATTGGGCAGAGAAAGATGACTGACCATCACGAAATCAGCTCCCGCCGAAATGCCCGACTGATATGCTGGAAAATCCCTCTCCATAAAGGCTTCTATCGCTTTATCCGAAGTAATCATTCCCTCACTGGCATTTCCTTCCACATCCCCAAGTCCCGGAAAATATTTAAGACAAGTACTCACGCCAGTACTTTTACTTCCCTCCACAAAAGCGGTAACCATGGAAGATACCTGCCCTTGATCCGAGCCAAACCCCCTCTCTCCAATTAAGGTATTCCCCTCTACCACAACATCCGATACCGGCGCAAAGTTAACATTAAACCCATAGCCTGCAAGATAAGTTCCGAGCGTATTTCCAGCATTTTGCGCTGCTGATACATCTCCTGCGGCACCGATATCTGCCATTTTTCCCACATTTTCCGCAAGCCCCTTCTCCGCCACAGGGCTAAGGCTCCCGCCTTCCTCCTCCACTCCAAGGAAGATTGCTGATTTACTGTAGCTTTTGGTATTCTGAAGCATCTCCTTTAACTGCGTCTCTTCCAAAAAGTTTTTGGAAGAATAAACAAGCCCGCCTACCGGCTGCTCCCCTAACTTATCTCTGGTGGTATCACCAGCCTGGGTCACTGTATCCATTCCGGTAAGAGCTTCCGGCGTGATAAAGAAAAGTCCTGCCACCTTATCCTCAAGTGACATTCCGCCAATAGTCTCCTCCACCATCATCTCCAGCCAATCTGTCTCTTCCTCCGGCTCCGGATTTAGATCCTCAGAAGGCGCTTCCACCGTCTGTTGCTCGTTCTCTGCATTGGCAATATCCTCTAACTGTTTCTCCAGCTCCTCTGCCTGCTTTTTGTCATTAATCATGGACATTACCTTACGCACTCCAACAATTCCACCAGCAATCAGCCCGGCAAATATGATCGTAATGACAATATAAGAGATAATCTGATTTCTTACCCGTCTTTTATGTCTGTATATCTTTCTTTCCATTTCTTCCTGCTGTGTTTCCTTGCTTGCCATACCAATCCTCCATACCGTTCTTTCGTGTACAACCTATATCATAACTTATTTACACCCTAATTTCTACATAAATTTTATGGAAAACATATCTGGAAAAGAAATCGGTTACGAAACCGCACGGTACACAGCAAAGCGGGTATCAATCTTTTCAACTGACACCCGCTTCTAAACTATACTATCCAACGGCCTTTACCTCTCTTTCCTTTTATTTTGGATAATACTCCCTATTCAGTTTTCTTCTTCTCTTTCGTACTTCTGCTCTTCTTCCTTTGTACTAATGTACTGTAACGTTCTTCTTACCTGTAGATGATTTCTAAATAGAGTCATCCGTTGTTTTCTTTTGTTCTGCGTTACATCCTCTTCTGCATCCTGTACGAATTCGAAATCCGCTTTCTTTGGTACTTAATTCTTTTGTACTTTAAAAGCTAACTCTTCCACATTTTGTTATCTGAAATCAGATAACTCATCTTATGTTTTCGGTGGTCTGTACCTTCCTTTCTTTAAGATTATCTATGTGAATTTGTTTTGTTGATTTTATTATATATAGTCCTCCCCTATTTGTCAACACATTTTTTCATTTTTTTCTAAAAATTTTCATTTTTCTTTTTTATCCCTCTTTTTATCAGAAATTATTGGATATTTTTCCAAGTTTTCTCAATAAATTGCGTTCAAAAAGCTTACTCTGCGGCAAGAGATAACGGTTATCTGACTAATGGATATATTCATCATAAAAATCAACAAAATTCCCGAACAACTCCAAATCCAGTGAATTACACCATTTCTCCCTGTCAAGGTTTTGGTATATATAATCGGCTTTATCCTCCGAAAACCGTTCCCTGTTTTCCGCTGTCTCATAGTCATAGTCAAGCGTTTTGAGCCATAGGTCAAATTCCGCATTAAACTCATTGCGATAAGTGTCATCATTAAAATAGTTATGTCCTTTATTTTCAAGAGGAAGGAAACTGAAGCGGGAATCGTCCTTATACTTTTCATAATAAACTTCATAGCCGTATTCGGCCGGAACAATTTCATCGTCAAAGCTGTGCACAATCATAACGGCGGCGTTACTCCTTGAAAAGCCGTCCATCGCAGTATTTGAAGCATACCCGCCATATTGAAGCCTCTCATGGAGCTTCACAAACGGCAGCATCAGATAGATCCCGTTCCCTGCCTGCTTTTTCCCCTCCGCTTCAAACAGATTCGGTGAAGCGTTAAATCCCGAACACGCTATGACTGCCTTTACTTCGGGGTGATATGTAAGTACGCTGCAAACACTATAGCCGCCCCAGCTATGTCCGAATAAAACGATTGGAAGCCTGGGAAAATTCCCGCTTTCTTCTACAAAGGTGATTGCATGGTCAAGGTCTATTACCCCCTGCACAAGCCCTCCGACTCCTTCCCCCTCGCTTTCATCATTTCCCGTAGCGTCATAGGCGAAAACATAGTATCCATGACGGGCAAAATAATCCGCACAATCCATGTAGGAATTATGTCCTCCGCCGCCGAAGCCATGCGCCATCACGATTATGCCGCGTTGATTTCCTCCTGAACTGTACATATATCCTGTCAGTTTCTGCCCCTTGTTGGAAGTAAACTCATATTTCGTGCGTTGCAATCCGTCAAAATCGTCAACATACAGCATAAGCGGCTCATAGCTTTCAAAACGCCGGTTAAAATTCTCGTTGTATACCATTACAGTCAACGCCCAATCACCGGCAATGATTAGTATAGCTATGATAGATAATACAACAAAGAGAATCCTTTTCTTTTTGGATTTGGGTTTCATGTTCCTGTCCTTTTTGACTTATTATATAGAAGGACGGCAGCATTTCGGCTGTCGTCCCCTGATTACAGGAAATTTCCAGGATATTTCCAGGACATTTCCTTTATTATCCTATAAGCGGATATTTATCCGTCAGTTTCCGCACAATTGCCTTTGCCTCCGGAATCTTTTCTTCCCCGCCCTTGACGATCATGGCAATCGCCTCCGCGATCTGATCCATGTCCTTTGTATTCATTCCTCTGGAGGTAACGGCCGGAGTTCCCAGCCGGATTCCGCTGGTCACAAAAGGAGACTTGGGATCATTGGGAATGGTATTTTTATTGGCTGTAATATGCGCCTCATCCAGCATTTTTTCAACGGCCTTACCAGTCAGGTCAAAGGTGGTAAGATCCATCAGCATCAGATGATTATCCGTACCGCCGGAAACAATCTTAATGCCTCTGTCCATCAGACCTTTGCAGAGAGCCTGGGCATTGTCAATAATATTCTTCTGGTATACCTTAAAGTCCTCTGAGAGCGCTTCCTTGAAGCACACCGCCTTGGCTGCGATCACATGCATAAGAGGACCGCCCTGAATACCGGGGAAAACAGCCTTATTGAAGTTGTATTTTTCGGCCGCTTCTTTGTTTGCAAGAATCAGACCGCCTCTGGGACCCCTTAAGGTTTTATGGGTGGTGGTAGTCACCACATCCGCATAAGGAATCGGGCTTGGATGAAGGCCTGCAGCCACAAGGCCTGCAATGTGAGCCATATCCACCATCAAAACAGCGCCAACCTCGTCAGCCACCTCTCTGAATTTTTTGAAATCGATGGTTCTTGCATAGGCAGATGCGCCTGCAATAATCATTTTGGGCCTGCATTCCAGAGCAATTTCCCTGAGTTTCTCATAATCCAGAAATCCCTCGTCATTTACGCCGTAAGGCACGATCTTAAAATATTTTCCGGAAATATTCACCGGACTTCCGTGGGTGAGGTGTCCGCCGTGATCCAGATTCATTCCCATAATCGTATCGCCGGGATTACAGATTGCAAACTGAACCGCCAGATTAGCCTGCGCCCCGGAATGAGGCTGCACATTGGCATAGTCGCAGCCAAAAAGCTCTTTCGCTCTCTCAATGGCAAGATTTTCTGCCACATCAACGCACTGACAGCCGCCATAATAACGCTTGCCCGGATAGCCTTCCGCATATTTGTTAGTCAACGGGCTCCCCATAGCTGCCATCACTGCTTTGCTGACCCAGTTTTCTGATGCAATCAGCTCAATGTGGCTATTCTGCCTCTCCTGCTCATCCACAATCGCCTGAGCAATTTCCGGATCAACCTTTTTTACTTCTTCAAGTGAATACATGTTTTTCCTCCTCATCTTATATATAAATTGATATTACTTTCGATTCCTTATAATCCCTACGCGCACATCAGTGCGCTTCATTATACCATAAATATTTTTTTAAGAAAACCCGTCATGCCGCATCTTTGTCCGATATCCTGACATTAACCACCAAAATTCCGGTGCATACCAGCACTAGCGCACCCACATTTTTTATCGTGAATGCCTGAGCCGTCTCCCCCAACAGCATCGCTGACAGAAAAACGCCGATGACAGGATTGGAAAATCCATAGATTGCCACCTTAGAAACCGGATTATGTTTCAGGAGAATACCCCATATCGTAAAAGCTGCCGCTGACAAAAAGGCCAGGTATAAAAGCACGCCCACCGCCCTGACCACGCTGTCCGCCCCTTCCAGCCCTATCCTGCCGCCCAGAGCCAGTCCCAGCACGATTAGAAGAATGCCGCCCAGGATGAACTGATAGCCGGAGAGCATGACCGGATTTTCTTCCGCTGAATAAATCTTTATCATGACGGAAGAAAACGCAGATGCCACCACAGCCATAAGCACAAATCCTTCTCCCATAACGGACATGTCAAAACCGATGCCGCTGCCGTCCAGATTTGCCAGAATCACGCCGGCAAGCCCTACCAGACATCCTGCCAGCTTTTTGGCCGTCAGCTTTTCCTGATGAAATAAGAGACTTGCCACCAAAATAGCCAACAGACTGTTAGTCCCCACGATAATAGCCCCTTTTACGCCGCTGGTATGTGCCAACCCAATGTAAAAAAAGAAATATTGAAGCGCCGTCTGCAAAAGAGAGAGCCGGAAAATCTTACCCCATGCGCTCTTTTTGGGACTGATCCATTTTCTCTGTACCAGAGAGCCAAACAAAATTGCCATGACACCCGCCAATATAAAGCGAACTCCCGCAAATAGCATTTGAGCTCCGGGCGCATCGGAGGGGATATGATAGATCTGATAGCCCAGCTTTATAAATGGGAAAGCGCTTCCCCAAAGTGCGCAGCAAAAGACTGCCAGCACAGCAACTATCCATGGATTCTGTAATATTTTTCCTGCTCTCATCATAATACCCCTGTCTATCTGCACTTATTATAGAAAGAATACTAACAGTCTATCACTACTCATTAGATTTGCCTATCCTTTTTCTTCTTTCATCATAAAAATTTCGAAACATAAAGTAATAATATCCTAAGTATTCCTTAAGATTTACGGAATTTGCCAAAAATCCTTTACTCTCTCTAAATTAACTGCTAGAATAGAAAACGATTTCAGAGGGATATAAAATATGTATTACATAATCATAAATCCGGCTTCCAAATCCGGCCGGGGCGCAAAAATCTGGTCCATGCTTGAACCCGTACTGCGCCAGAAAAAGATAGCATATAAAGCCTTGATATCCAGGGAAGTAGGACATGTCACCAGGCTGGTGAGTGAGTTGTCGTCTTCCCTGTTAGTAAGTGACCCTGAAATTATTTTAAAGTTAATTGTACTTGGAGGAGACGGTACCCTGAATGAAGTCCTCCAGGGAATCAATGATTTTGGCCGGGCAGAGATTGGGTATATTCCCACTGGCTCTAGCAATGATATGGCAAGAGATTTAAAACTTCCCAAAGACCCTCTGGATGTTTTGGAGCTGATCTTATCCTGCCGGGAGCCTGTTTTAATGGATTTGGGATGCCTTACCTATGAGCGCATCTCCGGGGAATATTCCAGACAGCATGCTAAGCACCCTGTAAGCAAACGGTATTTTATCGTGAGCAGCGGCATTGGATTTGATGCTGCCGTGTGTGAGGAAGCTCTTGCTTCTAAATTTAAAAGCATACTGAATAAAATAGGTTTAGGCAAGCTGACCTACTTAAGTATTGCCTTAAAGCAACTGGTCAAGGCTAAAAAAGTCACTTGTTCCATCACCTTAGCCGATGGAAAAACGGTGTATCTGCCCAAGTTTTTGTTTGTTGCCGGCATGATTCATCAGTATGAAGGCGGAGGATTTAAGTTTTGCCCCGGTGCCAGTTATCACGATGGACTGCTCGATGTATGTGCAGTAGGAAACATCCCCAAATGGCTGATACTGATTGCCCTGCCAACAGCTTTTATCGGGCAGCACTACCGCTTTCAGGGCATTGACCGCTATCGTGCTTCCCGTATCCATCTGGAAACCTCTATTCCGTTGTGGGTACACACTGACGGTGAGGTGACTATGAAAAGTGATTCCATCACCATGACCTGTGAAAAAAACAAAGTGCGATTTTTATTATAAATTTGAGGAGGCTGTTATGAAAAACTTTTATGAAAGGTATAAACATGCGATTCCGCTGATGGTTTATGCCGTAATTTATTGTGTCTGGTTCGCCTGGCTTGAGAGGAAGGTGATCAATCCCCCTTTTATCATCCATATGAAGCTGGATGATATGATTCCCTTCTGTGAACTGTTTGTAATCCCTTATTTCCTGTGGTTCGCCTATGTTTCTGTGGTGGTTTTATATTGCTTCTTTGTAAACAAACAGGAATACTATAACACCTGCGTATTTCTTTTTACCGGAATGACCGTCTTCCTTGTCATCTCCACACTCTGGCCCAACGGACATCATCTAAGGCCCTATGCAATGCCCAGAGACAATATTTTCACCGCTCTCATAGCGCATTTATACCGTATGGATACGCCTACTAATCTTTGGCCAAGCATCCATGTATATAATTCCATCGGTGCACATTTAGCTGTTATTCACTCTCCAAAGCTTGCCAAAAATAAAAAGATATGCATCGGCTCTTTTGTGCTGTGCATCTTAATTATTCTCTCTACCGTATTTATCAAACAGCATTCCATGTTTGATGTGATGACTGCATTTGTCATGGCAGGCGTTATGTATGCAGTGGTGTATCAGGCCAATATTGTTGTCGTATATCAGACATACCGTTCTGGTTCCAAGCGTAACAGAAGAGTCAGACAGGTATAAAAAAGTTGGCTTTTGCCAACTTTTTTATATGCGCAGACCCGTGCACAAAGCGCTGAGGCGCTTGGAAGCTTGCCGCTGAAGCGGCGCACGGGTCGCGCGATAAGCAGGGATAAAATCTTCCCTACTCGATCTATAACTAATTAAAATTGAAAAACCTTCGACAAATCTTATACCCCTCAATAGAAATCTTCCTGCCACCCTTGCCAGGCAGATTGGTACAGCTTCCAAGCAGGCCATACCTGAGTTTTCTGTAAAGGAGCCAATCCTTTTTGTTTAGATAATTCCAAAGCTCCTTCTTCTTGGCCAGATTTTCTTTGGTACCGGAACGTATCAGCAAAATGGAGGATATCGTTGTGATAATATCCAGATAACTGATCATATACCTTTCCATCTTTTTGACGGAAGCAATACGGCTTTTGTTTTCCACCATATAATCAATCATCATTTTGTTCACGGTAAGCTGCTGATCTATCCTGCCGATCATAATATCTTCATTTACCGACTGCCCCTCCCTGCCAATGTAATAGCGATAGAAGTTCACATCCAGATAATACATATTCCGCACATAGGGGAGAGGTTCAAACACGTAAAGGTTGTCCACATAAAAGGTATGCTCCGGAAGCTTTAAACCGCATTCTCTCAGCAGCTTGGTGCGGAAGATAACGGAGTGCATTAAAATATACTGCCCTTTATGAAAATACTTAACCTCATCCCAGCTAAAAAGCTCTCCCACCGGTAACGCGTGTTTGTAGCGCATAACCTTATGCCTGTTTTCTCCCAGCTTTTCATAGACAAAGTTGCTGATCAGCATGTCCAGCACCTTTTCTCCGCCTGTGAGTTCCTTTAAGGTTTCCAGTATCTGCATATAGGCATCTTCTTTTACCCAATCGTCACTGTCCACCACCTTAAAATATAAGCCTTCCGCTTTCTCTATTCCCGTATTGACCGCCGAGCCATGACCGCCATTCTCTTTGTGGAAAGCCCTGATAATGGAAGGATAAGCAGCAGCATACCTGTCCGCAATTTCCGCCGTCTCATCGGAAGAACCATCATCTATAATGAGAATCTCCACATCCTCTCCGCCTTTTAACAGAGAATCCACACACTTTTCCATATAGGCTGCTGAATTATAACAGGGTATTGCAAATGATAAAAGCTTCATCTCCCACACTCCTATTCACTTTCTGGTATTTCTTCTTATAGTGAACGGCAAAATAATTTGTCGTTCACTATATCTTACCCAGTTTAGTGGAAATAATCAACTTAAGAAATTCTGAAGATAGGCATGATAGGCAGACGGGATGGGATACCTCTCCCTTGCCTCCTGTCTTTCCACGAAGATCAGATCGCTGTCCTTTCTTTTTTCTGCCAGTTCGTCCACCTTCACCGCATATCCAATCATATGCCACTCCTTATGAGTAAAAATGTGCTTACTGCGCTGCAGGGCCTCTATCTTCAACACCAAAAGCCCTTCCTTCTCCCGCAGATAGTCAAGCACCTCCTCCTCTGACAGATGCCCCTCCAGACAGGGGAATTCATACATACCTGCAAGCAAACCTTTCTTTGGCCGCTGACGCAGAGCCGCTCTGCTCTCATCCCGTATAATGAGCACAGTCTTCTCCTCAACCGTTCTTGGTTTCTTCTTTGCCTTATACGGATAATCCAGCTCCCTGTCTGTAAGATGCGCAATGCAGAACCCCTTCCATGGGCATTCCCCGCAATGAGGCGCTCCTGTGGGAATGCACACCGTTGCTCCCAATTCCATCAGCGCTTGATTAAAGTCTCCTGGTCTTTGCTTCGGGATAGCCTGCCTTACCTTCTCCTCCACCTGCGTGCGCACGCTCTGGCTGGAAATATCCCGTTCATCCCCTTCAAGTCTTGCGAGAATCCTGAGCACATTGCCATCCACCGCCGGCTCTCTCTTCCCACAGGCTATGGAGCTTATGGCCCCTGCAGTATAACTTCCGATTCCCGGAAGCCTGAGCAATTCTTCATATTCCGAGGGCATAACACCGCCATATTCCTCCATAATAATCTGTGCTGCTTTTTTCAGGTTTCTGACACGATTATAATAGCCCAGTCCTTCCCAGAGCTTAAGCAGCTCATCTTCCTCGGCCTGTGCCAGATGGGAGATATCAGGAAGCGCCCTCATAAACCTGTCATAATAGGGCTTTACGGCTTCCACCCGGGTTTGCTGCAGCATGATCTCTGATACCCAGACACGGTAAGGTGTTGGCTCCCCTCTCCAGGGGAGTATCCTTTTGACCAAGTCATACCACTTGAGCAAAGGCTCTGCCACAGCTTCAAGCAAAGAAAGCCTGACTGGTACAGGCTCATGGATTACCATGGAATCCGGGGTCACTTTACAATCGAAAGCAAGTATCTTAACTCCTGCCTGCTTTGCCCTTAAAAGCGCGGTTGCAAATTCCGGCTGTGTTTTTCGGTTAGGGGTAAAGCATTTCACCTTTTCCATTTGAATGACAAAGAGTACATAAGCCTTATAGCCTTCCCCCGCAGCTTCTATCAACTCGTTTATATGTTTCAACGCTCTCTCGGAAGGGGCATCCGGAAACAGCACCACATCCTCCTGCTCTAACGTGACGCCCTTTACTTCTATAAATATCTTATCCTCCGGCGTCTCCACATAAAAGTCAAGCCGGGAGCTATGATAGGTCATCTCCGGCCTGACCAGCTTCACATCGGGAAACAATCCGCCAGCCTTGAGCCATTCCTCCACCGCCTTATTGGGTGATTGTGAGTCCATATTGATGATGCGATGGCTTTTTTGGACGGCAACCAGGTCATAGGATGTGCTCCTTAAAGGATTATTGCTCTTACTTAAGTACACCAAAGCATTCTCTGTGAGAAGCTCTCTGCATCGTCCCGTATTCTTTACGTGAACCTTCTCCCGCCTGCCATCAATTGTCACATACGCAATAAATCTGTTAGGGCGGCTCTCAAACCGCCCCTCTTTTATGTTATCATAATGCATTTATGGATCCCTCTCATGCTCCGCCAGGCACTTCTGCTTGTAAGGCACTCTCGCGGAGGGGACTACCTCCGAAGCCGGAGCGGTATGTACTGCCTGATCATCAAAAAAGATATGTGCACCAAAAGCCTTGAGAACATCTCGCTTGGTAATACCTCCCAGAAAAAAAGCCTCATCAATCCGAACATTCCACGCCCGGAGAGTGCGGATCACACGTTCATGGGCCGGTGCGCTCCTTGCTGTCACAAGCGCTGTCCGAAGAGGCGCCTGTTCCGGCTGAAATTCTTTTTGAATATCAGAAATCGTCTTTAAAAATTTGGCAAAGGGCCCCTGCTTTAGGGGATTCTCCGCCTGTATTCTCTCATTTTCCTCGAAAGCCTCCAGTCCCCTTTCCCGGAAGATCTGTTCCGATTCATCCGAAAAAAGCACTGCATCCCCATCAAAGGCAATCCTGATCTGCGATATCTCTTTTCCATTTCCATATGTCTTAATCTCATCACAACAGATGATCCCCGCCGCGATACCACAGTCAATGGCTGACTGTACGTCCATCTCATCCGCCGATAAATACAGATCCGTATGGAAAGCTTCCAGATAGGGCGTAAGGGAAGCACCGCTGGCAAGCACTGCCCTGGATATATCAAGGCCATAATGAGCAATGGAATGAAATACCCGAAGAGACGTATCCGGACTGTTGTGGGACATAATGATTACTTCCACTCTGCCCTCCTGGCCAGGAAGCTTATTGATATTAAGAAGCGCCTCTATCAGCCGAAAGCCGTTTCCGGGCGCAAGAAGCTCTTTTTCATGTTCCACCTGGTACCTGCAATAGGCCTCCACTCCCTGAGTGCGGAAAATTTCATTTTCAATTGTGAGGTCAAATAATGCTCTGGAGGATACTCCAATCACCAGTCTGTTCTCCAAATCAAATGCCATAGCTGCTCCTTTCTTCCCGCAGTGTCAAAATATATCAGGCAGGCCGCCTATGTCATTGACCAGAGATTAAACCGACATTTTATAGTGCTCCACAAGGTAATTCATTGTTCACTATACTTATCTCAGACGGCTGCTTCTGCTCTCATATCTCTGACGAGTGGAGAGGCATGTGCGGAGTTCATCAAACCGTTCCTCTATATCGCCATCCTTGATTTCCACATCGGCCGCAATTGACATGACGTTAATCATGGAATCCGTAATGCGGGGACGAAGCTGAGAGAGTATCTTAAGGCGCTCCTCATAGCTTCTCGCATCCAAAAATTCCAACACCAGCGGGTCTATATTCATTTCTTCTTCAGGATGTACATCCCCTGTCAAAGTAACAGGTTCCTGCTCTGTCTCTCTCTCAACAGCCGGCTCCGGTTCAGGAGTATTTTCAGCCCAATCTGTCTCTCTCTCAAAAGATTCCGCGGAAGAAGGCATTTCAATCAACTCCTTTTGAAGTTCAAAACGAAAATCTGCTTCTACGTCGGGATACTGCCTTTTGTCCAGCCTTTCCACAAACATGGAAAGAGGTCTCGCATAAACCTTATACTTCCCATACAATGCCTGATAGATCACCAGCATATTTCCGGTTTCACTGTCTTCTGCCAGAGTCACTATTCTGTATAGATTCCCTTTATAATGTCGATAAATCTGCCCGGGTAATGGAATATTTGACATAGCTTCCTCTTTTCTGCGCGGCTTTGCGCATACTTGATTTATATAATGAACGACAAAATAATTTATCGTTCACTATAGTAAACGGCAAACTTATTTGACGCTTACTATTGAACTGCCCTGCGAAAGATTTGATAAGTGAAGGTCTGTGATTGCCGCACGGACGCAGACTCCGCACCGAAAAACTCTCTCACCTGCGCAGGAACAACTATACCAATTATAATCCCAGTTTCAGCAATTGTCATTCTTCTTTTTTGAAATCCATTTTGGGCGCGATTCTGACTACCTGTTTCCTTTCTATCTTATATTATAGTTGATAACGTGTACCATAAACAGGACTTAGTCGTCCATTTGAAATTTTTAGAAGAAATTTTCCGGTATATTGCTGATTTAGTTCGATAGGAGTATAATAGGATGAAATTATCAAAAAAGAGAGGTTCTATGAATAACTTAATCATTCCACCAAATTACCGGTCTGCTCTAAATCTTCATGATACACAGATCGGCATCAAAACAGTAAAAGATTTTTTCCAGAATATGCTGGCGGAGCGTATGCATCTTTTGCGTGTTTCCGCGCCTTTGTTCGTTGACCCCAATTCCGGCCTGAATGACAACTTAAATGGCGTGGAGCGCCCGGTTAAGTTCGGCATCAAAGAACAAAATGATGCTGAGGCGGAAATTGTGCATTCCCTGGCGAAATGGAAACGCTTTGCACTTAAGGAGTACGGATTTTCCTATGGAGAAGGGCTCTATACGGATATGAGTGCCATCCGCCGTGATGAGCAGACAGACAACATCCATTCCATCTACGTCGATCAGTGGGACTGGGAAAAAATTATTTCCAGACAAGAGCGCAACCTGGATTTCTTGAAGGACACTGTGCGCACCGTCTACAAAACTCTCCGCAAAACAGAAAAATATATGGCGATTCGTTACGACTACATAGAAGAAATCCTGCCACATGATATTTTCTTCCTCACCACTCAAGAACTGGAAGACTTATATCCTGACCTCACTCCCAAGGAGAGAGAATATCGCATCACCAGAGAAAAGGGCGCCGTCTGCCTGATGCAGATTGGCGATAAACTGAGGTCCGGTGAGAAGCATGACGGCCGTGCGCCTGATTATGATGACTGGGCGCTGAATGCCGATATTATCGTATACTATCCCGTATTGGATATCGCACTGGAATTATCCTCCATGGGAATCCGTGTGGACAAGGAATCTTTGATCAGCCAGCTTGAGAAAGCAGGCTGCCCTGAAAGGGCAAAGCTCCCCTTCCAAAAGGCAATTCTGGAGGATGCACTTCCGTTAACTGTGGGCGGCGGCATTGGCCAGTCACGTATCTGTATGTTTTTCCTGCGCAAAGCCCATATCGGAGAAGTACAGTCTTCCTTATGGCCCAAAGATGTGGCGAGGGAAGCGCGCAGGAATGGTATTCAATTGCTTTAATTTTTCAAACGAAATAGGAATATTTACCAAAAGGTCTTTATATCATTTGCGCGATATAAAGATCTTTTTTCATTGCTGCCCATTCAATTCCACCCGGACAGGCGCTTTTCTTTCTTATTTACATACAATAAATCATCAATCACCGGCTGCAACGCTGCAATGTCCGGCCTGTTAAATTTGAAAATGGAGGTTATTATGAAAAGAAATCCAAACACTACCAAACCCAAATCTGCCTACCGAAAAGCAGCCTGTCTTTTATTGACAGTACTGCTTGTGGCAGGCTCCCTCATGGGATGCGCTGGAAAAAGCACTGATGGCAGCACCAGTAAGAATTCCTCTGAGCTCACAAAGGTTACCTTAAATGAGGTGGCACATTCGATTTTTTATGCACCCATGTACGTGGCCATCGAGGAAGGATATTTTAAAGAAGAAGGCATAGACTTAACCCTGGTCACAGGCTTCGGCGCAGACAAAACCATGACCGCCGTTCTCACAGACGAAGCCGACATCGGCTTTATGGGAAGCGAATCTACCATCTATACCTATGCAGGAGGTACCGATGATTACGTGGTCAACTTTGCCCAGCTCACACAGAGAGCCGGAAATTTCTTAGTTTCACGCACCCCCATTGATAATTTCAGTTGGGATATGTTAAAGGGAACCACTGTGCTGGGCGGTCGGGCAGGGGGTATGCCGGAAATGGTATTTGAATTCATTTTGAAGAAAAACAGCATTGACCCCAAAGCAGACCTTTCCATCGACCAGAGTATTGACTTCGGTTCCACTGCCGCAGCATTCTCTGGAGGGCAGGGTGACTTCACAGTAGATTAAATATAGTTACTACACCAATAGAAGTTCTGGCGATTGCATAAACATAATGTGCAGAGCACTCAGTTTTCATGGCGTGATAGTTCGTCATGTCAATGGCGTATATCCATTACTCTATGAAACTCCATGTTTTGGACCCTACAATTCCGTCTACTGTCAAACCATAATCAACTTGAAATGCTTTTACAGCTTCAAGGGTTTTGGAACCGAAGATTCCGTCAATAGTACCTACCCCATATCCGCAGGCTGCAAGGCGCTGCTGCAGGTATGTGACATCAGCTCCGCGGCTCCCGATTTTAAGTACAGTCCTCCTGCTAGTTACAATGTTGTCATACTGCGTCAAATTGTACTTGCTGATCTTGCTGAGACAGTTTTTGATATATGTACTACTTGTACAATAGTTGGAATCTTTAATTGCCTTCAGGTATGCTTCTGGTGTATCAGTGTTTCTTACGCTGGCATACCTTTTCATATCCAGGAAATCATAGTAACCTACAAGGCCAGATTCCATATCGGGAAATACACGAAAGTAATCCGTGATCTGCGTTATCACGCCCGGTTTATATTCTTCCCCGGTCTTAAGAGACACGGAAGGCTTGCCCTGGCTCAGCCAGTACTGGCCGCATTTCATTCCGTGATAATTGTGGTATTTTTCCGCAAGCAGGCTGATACCTCTTGTGCTTTTGCTGGATAATGACTCCTGTAATGCCTGAGCGATTGCAGGAGAAACCACTTTATATCCTCTGACCTTTGCCTCTCTTTGCAAGATAGGGGCTATCTGTCGGATAAAATTATTAATCTGTGTTACTGTTGCCATATCATCCCTCCGTATTAAAAAGGCCTACAGCCATAATGGCAATGTAGGCCCTAAAAACAAATGTAATATTATTTATACCTGTGCATCACTTCATCCCCGGCCAGTGCTGCCTGAGTAAAGCTGTTGTTCTTCCACCACGCCCACAAGGAAGCTCCTACAGTCAGAGCCATAGACACTGCCTGTCCTACTTCATTCTCCGAAAACGGAAGTGGGCTACGGCCGCTGATCGTCAATGCCTGATTTGCCAGCGCAAATACAAGGACTCCAGTTCTTACAATAGTTCCTTTTTCAATTTTCTTTTTCATTATTTTCTCCTTCCTACAAGCCTAACTTTATAATCATTAACAATGCCGTTACACCAGCACCTACAATTACACTGACCACTGCCGTTATGATGGTCGTTTTAATCTGCTTATGCATCTCAGCCGGCTCCATCTCAATCTTATCCAAGCGTTCTCCCTGCTTTTTTTGTTCTGCCAGCATATTTTCCATGTTCACGGCCATTTTTTCTATTGATACTGTCATGGCATTAATATGTTGTCCATTTTCCTCCAAGAGAGCAATCCTCCTATTTTGTCTCTCATTTTCGGCGTCTATCCGGCGAGCGAATTCCTCGTGTTCCTTCCTTGTAATCATGTCTTCCATCCATAGGACCTCCGCAAAAATATTTGGTATTATAAGGGATGGTTAAAGAATTTATCCTCGCCAGCCCTCATGCGTTAATTTTCCTGTATCCATTTTATTGTTTTAGCCCTCCAAAATGAAGGTACATCCTCCAATTTCCAAGCATTACCTGTCTTTGGATTGATCTCTTCATTTTGGATTTTACTCCCATAAAAAGCTCCCATTACTGCACACCTCCTTCCATCAAATCTGACATTGTCCGGCCCAGCTCATCAATACCGGAATCTTGTATCGTCTGGCCTTTTTCTACAGCGGATAGCCTTTCTTCCATTAATTCCAAAGCAGACTTGCTACGCAGGCTAAATGTAGCCAGTATTTTACCATCCGCTTTTTCTTCTCCCTGAAAATAGTTCAATACCATATCCTGGTATGTTCCGACTGTTAGCCCATCCTGGTTTTTAATGGTAATCTGCTTCAGATTGTCACTGGTAAACTGCCCCCATAGAGCGCAGGCCTCCTGCTTACTATTTACAGCAATGTGTAGAGCCCCTATTCCCTGTGACGATTCAAGTTCAATTTCCGTGCTATCATTGAGCACGATTTTGTCATTATTCATGATAATGACCTCCTTTCTTTTTTAATAAAAATAAAGACCCCTAAGGAGTCTTGTTTACAAAGTATGTTAGCTAAATAGCAAATTAGTTACAGTCGAATCAGTAACCTTAATCAAAAAAACAAATAGTAACTACGAAATTGATAGTACAAATTATCCATTTGTTTATAAAAATGGTTTTTTGATTGGTAGTTTGCATGTTACTTGCAAATCACCCTCTTCAACTTATGTAATTGTGGCCAACATCCCTGATGGATACAATATCCATGGGGCTACATTTTATTGGCAAGAGGATGAAGTATCTGGAAATGCTGATGTGCCTAGGATATTTTTACATGCGTCTAATAACGTAATAGGTATTCGTGGTGGTCAGGCAAACAAGGCTTATATGGGGGCGATTTACTTACCCTGTGTAAAAAATTAAACTTTTACAGCATAAACATACAATGAATATCCTGCAACATTTGATGTTAGTGTGAACTTTTTTTCTGTACTATTGTATTCCACAACCCCGCTCCAATAATTATAATAATCGATGACTTGTGGATGCATATCAAAAAGAACTTTAGGCATAAATAAGCCGCCAACGTATTTTGCAATGTTGGACGCATATCCTACCGCATATACCATGTTGTAATTTGTCATGTCAAATGAAATTGTTGCAGGTGAACTGTTAGTGGCATGACCCACGGAAACAAAATTCATCCGGTTATTTAAATTGCTATTTATCTCACCAATTTTATCGTCCAGCGCCTTTCCCTGCACCGCATCCAGTGGGGTTCCGGCAACCGTTGCAAGTAGATTATTCGTCGGAATTGCCCATGTTCCATCGCCTCTGAGATAACCATTTTGCTTACCTGCACCAGGAGCCGGAACTAACCCAGCCTTTCCCGCCGCACTTGCTGTAGCTGCTGACATATTGCCATATGTAGTATTGGCATCAATAGACCAACTCATAAAAACAAATTGCGTCCCATCATATACAAACATCATCGGCCTGTTGGCTGTGCCGGCATAACTAAGATTTGAGGTTGTTATAACCGCCGTATTGTACCATACTTTTTTGGCACCAGTATTGTTTACATTAAAGGTAGGATTTTGCGCAGTATTGGTATTGGTAAACTTAACAATGACTATTGCGCCTGCCTTTAACTCCCACTTTGTGTTACCAGATATCGTAATTACCTTTGCCGCCGTAGCTGCTGCTGTAGCGCACGTACCATAAACTACATTGGTAAAATCAACCTTTAATTTATCGGCCGCACTCATGAGACCATTTGAGGATTCAGTCGCTGCCCCATAGGTGGTATCTGTATATTTGCGCTGTACCCACGATGACCAACCGCTCGAATCCTTATAACGTGCATAAGTAGTCCCCATATAGGTTGTAGCAAATTGTGTAAAATATGCGGAACCCGAACTCGCGTATACCTGTAAGACGGTTAACATATAACCTCTGGCCGTTGTTGGGGTATTTGCAATTGTAGCAGCGTAGGTACTATCAATAACTCCATAAACTCCTGGAGTAGTATAATCATCCAGATCAGCATTTTTAGGGATATTGTTAGTTGCATCTGGTTTAAGTACCATCAAGGGATCCACTATATCATCAGCAGATATTGAATGCCATGTGGCATCTTCCCAAAGGGTTTTCCTGGTCCCTGCTGTAGTACCAGGTGATGGAACAAGGCCAGATTTTGCACCAGCGCCGGATTTTACAAAATTGGAATATGTAGTATTAGTATTAACGTCTCCAACTAAATCATATTGCGTACCATTGTATCTAAATATATAGGTACGGCCAGACGCAAGGTATCCGGCTGTGATAGCAGCTCCACGGTAATAAATAGGCTTTGCTCCCGTACCATTAACGTTGAGAGTGGGATTTGCTGCCGTATTTGTGACCGTAAACCTTACTGTTATTTCCGCACCCGTTACCAGCCCAAATCCTGTGCATGAGACAGTTTTTGCTGCTGTAGCCGCAGCCGTGGAGCACGTCCCATAATTAGCCCGATTTGATGTCCCGTCTATAATAAGGCCGTTTACATTCCGGCCATTCGTCCACTTTTCCGCCGATGCAGCCGCTTCCGTTTTAGACAGCTTTTTTCCTATTGCCTCGTTTAAAGCATCAATAACAGCTTCATTTTCCGCAAATGCTTCAGCAATCTCCCCAAAAGTATCTAATGTCTCTGGTGCTCCATTAATAAGCGCACTCACAATCATTTTTACAAAAGCGGTTGTAGCAATCCTTGTGCTGTTATCTGATTCTGCTGGCGTTGGTGCTTTTGGCGCTCCTGTAAATGTCGGGCTTGCGGTTTTTGCATACCCGGAATCATTTTCAATCTGGCTGACTTTCGTAGGAACAGAGATATCAACAATTACATCCCCGCTTTGGTTTGCGCTAAACGTCTGTATATCTGTCCCATTTTCCCGAATAGTCAGAGTGCCATTATTTACAGTTGGAATTGTAGGCTTATGTTTGATAAATGCATCACTTGATGTATCAGCAACGTCCCAATCAGACTGGACATTAACTTCTGCACCTGAAGCTATCTCCTTGAGCTTATTTTTTTCCGTGGTGGTGTAATCATTGGTCGAAAGCCCCTTACCGGAAACCTTATCAACCTTTTTTCCTATTGCATCATTTAAGGCATCAATGAAGGTCCTATTCTCTGCCAATGCAGCGGCAACCTCACCCAAGGTATCCAGAGTCTCAGGAGCATCATTCACCAGCATTGCTATTATCGCTTTAACAAAAGCTGTCGTCGCTATCTGTGTATCATCAGCACTCATTTTGGGTGTGGGAGCTTTAGGCGTACCCGTGAACACAGGGCTCATTGTACTGGCAAAATTACTATCGTTTTCAAATTCCGAAAGTTTCGTAGGCACCCCTGATAAATCTATGTATTTTCCGGAAAAAGATATAGGATTAAGATCTGCGAACCACTTCCTTATTTTTCCCAACAAGATAGGCAGCTCTTCACCAGTTTTAATATTCTCCCTCTTTACTGCTTCTTCAAATTCTGGTTTTTTCAAAACAGAGATTTCATCTGACAATGCCAGTTCTGCCGCATTTGCGCGGTTAGCTTCCGCTGCAATTTCTGCTAAAACCATATTATCGGATACTGTGATACAAGGCATTGCGTCCGGAGAAATTGTTATATGGTAACGCAAAAGCATCCTCGCTGGAGCTATTCCATTATAAGGCGGCCAAAAATCAGCTCCATCAGTGGCTGCTGTAGTAATAGAGCACAGAATTTCTTTATCTGATCCTTTCAATTTCCCATAAACACCAACTTCCGTCATGCGATAGCCCATGGACAATCCGTCATTGGATACTAGTGCCACAAGCAATATGCTCTCTTCTGAAACCTTTTCATACCGCAAAAATGGAAATGACTGCTGTCTATTTTTTAATCTATTCATAGATAATAAGTTTTCTGTGCCATCATATATACCGCTTCCCGTTTCCAATCGGATAAATTCTATCTCTTCTCCAGCCACTGCACCAACCAGTAAATCATTTCCATTTGTTGTAAGTACAGATCTATTAAAAACAGCCATTTTTATCACCCGCCTTTTAATACCTAAAAATATCCGTGTCTATAATTAAAATACTTCTAGCAACTCATAAAATAGTAATAGATGTAAAGAACATATCAACGGATGATGAATCAACTGTACATACAGTAACCGTCTCAGCAACCGAAAAATTGAATTCTCCATAACCTGTATGAATGTGCTGATCATCCCCAGTTGAATGCCATTCCCATAGTGTTGATCCTGCACTATTTCTTATTATGCAATACGATTCGTAATTTCCAAAATGTTGTCCCACGACATATACACGATGCATGCCTGCAGATAATAATACCTGCCTTGATACATCTTTTTTGGTAGACTCACATGGCATCCAGTAAAATCCAGTACTGATTCCATACGCTCCTGGATTGGCTATAACATCTGCTTGCCCTTGTATCCGGCCATCACCATAACCAGCATTATACCTATCATCATACATAATACTTATAGCTGCCACTATCTGTTCAGGACCTTGTGGAGCGGCAGGGCCGTATCCTAAGGCTGTAAGCCGGTCCACGATCATCTTACAGCCATCCCGAAAAGACTGCGTCAGGCTATCTAAGGAGCGTTTCAGCTCATCTATCATATCCTTTAGTGCCTTCCCCTGCCGCGAATCCAGCACCCCTCCCTCTTCTGTAGCCATCAAATGATTCACCACAACGGAAAAAGCACCTGTTTTGAGGTCTGCTATTACCTTTGATATAATCCCCATAATGACAGATAACTTTGATCCAGAAGATATATTTTTTCTATCTTTTGCCTGTTCAAATGTAACATTCAGGTTACTACCATCCCCATCCTTATCCAGTTTACCTTCCTTCAGGCCGCTGATTTCTGTACTCAGTGTCTGTTTGATCAGCTCAAACTCTTCCCGCAGCACACAGGCTCCCTGAGTATTTACTGACACTTCCGCATCTGGAGATATCGTTATATAATAATCCTGCACAATCTGGCATTCCTGTAGCCCATTATAAGGCGGGAAAGTATCAGATTCTTCCAGGCTCTTTGTAACTGCAATAGAACAAAGAAAATCTGCCTCATCCTCTGTCCTTTTCCCATAGATACCTATTTCAGTTATTTTATAGCTGTAGTCCAATTCCCTATTTGAAATAACTGCTGTCAGCAAAACACACTGCTCACTCACTTTTTTATAAGCAGAAAAGGTAAACTCCTGCTTGATGTCTTTCAGGGACGTCATTCTTTCAAGTGCGCTTCGCTCCCTTTCCCTATCCGAATATTCACCACATCCTACTACCATCCGTGTAAATGTGATCCTATCGCCTGCCACTGCATCAACCAGCAACTCATTTCCTCTGGTTGTAAGCACTGCACTATTAAAAACTGCCATATTCCGTCATACCTCCGTAATGATCTGCATCCGGTCAACTGTTAAAACCATACCGGACATAACATCCTGATCAATATCCTTTTCCACGGTTCCGAAATCCACAACTGCCTGTTTCCGGAACGCCTCATTTACCTCTCCAACAGAATGGCTTAACAGGTTTTCTTCGGAATGTTCTACGAAGAAATCCACAATCACCTGCCGCGTCCAAGATACAGAGGCCACCCCCGAATACATGGTTGATCTCATACTCCGGTGGAAGATCAGCGCCTCTAAGAGGGAGCGGGTATTTTTCACTGCCCTGACTGCTTTGATAAAACTGTCAATCTCGTCAATAGCCAGGAGTCTGTTTTCCTCCAGCATTTCCAACCTGAACGTAAAAGGCCTTCTGCCCTCATAATTAAACCACTCTTGGACAATACTTCTTCCATACCGGAATTCACACAGCTCCCGCACAGCAGATACGGTCCCCGCTTTCTTATGCCATGGAAGTGCCCTTTTTACCGCCTCCCGCTTATCCTCAACCGGAAGGGATACATCATAATACTGCGCTCTTAATTCCTCTGCCAGCAGGTCAACTATCGGCTCTGGCAGCAAATCAATCATTGCATAGACACTGGAACGGTCAACCTTTCCCATCAACATACGCATTGTTTTCTGCAGTGCATAGCTTGCAGCCTGTATCTGCACATCCTTTCGGAACACCCCCGGAATGACCTGAAGAGTCAGGCAATCCTCTAAGTTAATCATCCTCCACCCCTCCGTACAGCACAACCGCATCCCCGGACGGCAGCGCTATGCTGTTGCGTGTAATTCTCCGGAAATCCGGCTCATTAATATTGACCCTTTTGGCCCCTGCAGAAATGACTAATTTTCGAAGCTGATCCGGATTAATATCCCTCCCAATCTTTTCCCTCTGCCATGCAATAAACTCATCAACAGCAGCCCCTACCTTTTCCTGGATAGATGCCGCTTTCATACGGTCGCTCTCATTGATGTAATAAACCAGGTCGATCGCATAATTCTGGACCTCTGGGGCCTGGACGATCACCTGGTCCGTCAAAGGTCTTATGTCTTCATCCTGTAAATATAAAGCGAGCTCTTCTGTCATCGCTTCATCCGGAAGCTGCCCTCCCTGTAGGATAAAATAAATTTCTACGACTCCTGGTACCTCAGACTCCACTCGTACATCCGTGATCGCCGCATCAAATGTTTTTACCCAGTATTTGTAGGCATCATCCGGCCCCGCAGTTGACCAGGATGAGGGTGCCAGGTAAATGCGCTCTGCAAGGTTTTCATCCGTTTCCAAATCCGCACCACCCTCTGTCGCTGTTAGATTTTTTACTTTATCTATGTAGGGAACCGGATCAACAAGCACCTTCAATTCCCCAGGCCGGTAACCGTTCCCCTTTATCCCCATTTCCCTACAGGCGGCATTAACTTCCCCAGAAAGTTCTCCCGCAGGTATTTCCAGGATGTCTAATGTTTCGAAGTATGTCCCATCCCCGGCAGTGACTCTTGTGCCAGCCGGGATGATAACCACATTATTGCGCTGCATAGACAGGGTAAAGCGCAACTTTGTCATGGCGGCAGCACCCTGCAGACGCTCAATTCCCTTTAATGCCCCGATATTTTCCAGATAATCCCCAAAACTATACTTTAACAATGACATTTTCCCTGCCCTGTCTGCATACTGGACAACCTGATATAATAAAAGGCAGTCCGCATATGCGATCAGTCGCATAGGGTCTGCCTCTTTCATTACTAATTCTTTTCCTGTCAGCTCACGGTACTTTTCTCTCATAGCATCCAGATAAAACTCCTGTATATCCTCCAAGGACATATGATCGATAAAACTGATTTCCGGGAAATCTGACAGCAACTTTTTTATACTCAAAATCCATCACCTCTTTTCAGGCTGATGACAGGTATCATCTGCCCTTCCCCGCCAAACACATAATCTACTTTTTCAACCTCCACACGCTTTTCATAACGCTTTGTCTTTTCGATCACCTCCAAGGCAAGCATATTTTTTGCTATGTTCATCGGCTTATCAAGGAAGCCACAATCAAGCCCAAAATTCCTGTCAAGCGGCTGCTCTCCGGTGCGGACAGAATACAATGCCGTAAGGCACCTCCTGATATCATCAGCCTCATTTTCAGCGAATCCTCTCAGGTTTATCACTGCGCTTACAACATCAATCATACATATTCCTCCATGCTGATATTCAAAGATGCCCTTGCGATCTCCCCGCCGCCCAGGACAACATCCAGAGCTTCCGATACAGACGAAATATAAAACCTGCCGCTTCCTACCGGCCTGCCGCCAATGACCAGGTATTCCACTTCCCCAGTCTCCACCGCCGCTTCGATATTATCCATGACCTCCCGTGGCCGGATCCCCATTGATACATCTAAAAGTATCTTAAACGATACACTCTCGTTACCGGGTCCGGTAAACTCTGGACGGTCTTTCTGACCTATTACACTGTGCTTGGAATATTTCCCGGAAACCTTTTTTGTCATGCCGGAAAAAGTCAGGATCCTTCTGTCAGACGTCTCAAATACAATCCTGCTCCCAAAATTTCCAATCAATCCCATATCAGCCTAACCTCCCAGCCCCTCCAGTTTCTCCATTATTTCCGCTAATGTCGTGCTATGTTCACCGTCCGACAAGACCAGCTCTCCCCCCGAAGAGATTTCTACCCTTTCTTTTCCGGATACCTTCACTCCGGATCCAGCCTCCAATTCCATCTGCTCCCCGGCCTCGACTTTAATCTCTGTCCCTGCTTTCAGTTCCAGATTTTCAATTAGCTCCAACGCAGCTTTCATGATGACCGCTTCCAATAAATTATCCTGCATCCTAAAGCCGACATCTGCCTCCACGCCAAGCTCCACCCTATCACTTTCCCCTGCAGTTAATAGCACCTCCGGCACATCTATATTCAAATAATCGCTCTGCAAAAGTATGGAAATATTCGCAGCAATCTCCAGCTTAGGTCCATCCAAAACTGTTTTATTTACCCCATTCAGGTGCAGATTTGCCACCTTTATGAGATATTCGCCAGTTTCATCGGAATAGCGGATGTATGCAGCATCCTTCTTCCTTGACAGTTCCTTCCGGTAAAGCTCCTTGCCAGCTTCATAAGGGACATACTTCTGATTCCACAGGGTACCGATAATCGCTCCCCTACTGCTTCCATTGGACAAATGTGCGACAACTACATCCTGGCCAACCTGCGGCATCCGGTATTCGTCGTTATTGGTCAGGATTGGAAATTCACAGGTCACCGTATCATCCTTATCCCTATAGGTAACCCGTGCCATGCCAGCCTCATAATTGATGGATGATACCCTTCCCACCCGAATCTCACTGTTCGCCATTACCTCCGCCTCCTTCGCCTGAGGGAATCTGAAGCTCTGTTCCAGGGACAAGCCAATGCCCATTGCTGGAATCCTTCTTTCCGCGCCCCTTTGCTGCCTCCTCTATCACTTCCTTATTCAGGTTATATATTTCCGCATAACGCAGGGGGGAGTCCAAATACTGCTCTGCAATTGTCCACAGGGTATCTCCCTTCACAACCGTATGAGATCCTCTTTCGCCAGAGACAGGCTCCTCCGGCTGCGCGTCTATGAGCACCGTCGCATCATCCATCCTATAGCCTACACGATGCATGGTCAAAGTCTGTTGGGATGCACCATTGCCTCCGATCTTAGTCACCACCTGATCCAGATAATAAGTCCCATCAGGAGTCCCAAAACCTGCGATATTTACACAACAACTGGCGATCAATGATCTTCTCGCCATCACCGTCCCGCTGAATGTAGTATCTTTTTTATTGGCGTTATTCAGGGCTGCGACGGCTTTCCGCCGGGCATCCTCTGCACTGTCCGCCTCCTCATTGATCTCCATCAGCCTGCTGCCGCCGCCAACCATAACAATATGATCCTCCGCAGTTCCCGGATCCGTATAGGCTATCTTTGCCCCGGTATAAGTTCCAGCCAATGTGGAGTTAAAACTCCATTTGCTGAAATCCTCATAATGGAGCGTATCCACCGCTCCGGCCGACTCATACTGCGCCTCATCAAAAATAACGATCTTTCCAGCAAATACCTTCATGGCTAAGCCATACTTTTCACACACCGAATACAAAAATTTGCAGTCTGTCTGCTTATCCTGCTCCATTGCCCGTACTGGTATGTCCTCTGCCTGGTAAAAGAGATTTATGCCCGCACGGCCTGCGATCTCTGAAGCAATCTCCTGAACCGTCACATTCTCCCAGTTTTTGGTGCGCTCCTCCTCATTAAAAGCCTCTGACCGTGGGATGGATACCGCCTTGATACTGCAAGAAGCCGGAGGCCCTGACATGGACACATCATCCACCTCAAATTCTCCGCAGTACATCCCCCAGTTATCTCCATCCCCTGTCCAATCCCTGAAATCGGCATTGGCGCTCATATGATCCCCTTTTTTCGGGGACCATCCGCCCATCCATTTCTTTTCCCTGTCCTGGACAGTTATAGAAATAGAGTCGCTTCCGCCGGATGCAATATCCGTGTATGAGAATGACTTAAGGCATCCCTCAAGGTCATCTGTAATGCTTACATGTTCATAGCTTATATCTACCGATGCTCTTCTTGCTCTGCTCATAATCCTTTCCTCCATGGCGGCAGATTTTCTTCCCCCTTGGGAAGCGGCAGGGTATTCAGGATTGTCCCTGCGGAAAATACTGCTATATCTAATAGAGGCATATTATTCTGCATTAGGTAGCCTATATACTTTTCACTGCCGTAGACCGTCTTTGCGGCTTCGTCCCAACATTCTCCTTGCCTGGTTGCATACATAATTTTTTCCTTCATTTAAACCAATAGGTTATTTCAAATTTTATGCGATTAAATACGTAATTTCTGCAAATTGTTCTATCCTATCCTTACAATCTCGGTATATCTCCCTATAGTCCATACCCATTGACATATTAATTTCTATAGTCTGCTTTATGATGCTCTCCACAAGTGTAAGGGTGTTCAATTCCGAAACCGTCATATCGTCGCGTTTGCCACCGACGATACTATTTGCCAGTTTGGAATATATCAAATACAGTTTGTCCGAATGAGTGCTGCCCTGTTCTTTTGCGTATTCCGCAAGAAGTTTTATTACGTCCGTTTCTTTCAGACGGTTCTCCTTGCAGGCAAGCCTTGTGTCATTCCACAACTTAGATTGTTTTTCAATTAAAAAGCGCCGCATAGCATAAAACTGCCGCACTAACTCTTTTTTAAATTTCACAACCACTTTAGAGTTTCTTAAAAGAGTAATTAAGAACGTCGCCTGTTCTTCATTAAGATAATATATCTTTTCTCTTGTTGCTCCTTTGTAATTTTCATGTGGTAGCACTCGCATTTCAAATGAGAGTATTCCAAATTCTTCTATATCGGAAAAATATTTCCTGAATCCGTGAGACTTATTGTCTCGGCACATTGACAACTGTATATTTAATCAGCATTAGTATTGATTGCCATTAT
>ERZ808044.204-NODE-204-length-81311-cov-10.355541_pt1 | contig 81311 bp, 78 predicted proteins | sample MGYA00380195_ERZ808044 | MGnify/ENA primary metagenome ERZ808044 (study PRJEB31490, sample SAMN06133423) | mouse gut metagenome | isolation source: Z7_2 | host: mice | place: China: Chengdu | collected 2015-05 ...
TTATGCTGTCTTGTGGCAAAGCGAGGTATTGGGAGTGGTCGTAACGGTAACTACGGCGGATTCTATGCGAGCTTATATTGCCGTGAATAATTCAGGTTAAGTTAGGGAGTTCGAGTAAATCGGGTTACTTTTCACGGGGTTAGTGTAGAATTCCATGAAAACTTTCCGGTTTTTTTATTGACAATTATTTTTATGTCTGCTATGATAGAAAATGCGTTAAAAAAGGTTACACATACTTTCTTACATGAGCAGGCGACCGTAGTCTAATGGATAGAACACTGGACTCCGACTCCAGCAATGCGGGTTCGATTCCCGCCGGGCGCATTTTTTTTGTTACTATTTGATACTATGTGAAAGAAAGGTATGGTAGATAAAATGGCTTTTTCTAAAGGAAAAGATAACTCGGAAAATACAGTGAACAACGATAATCATAAAAACAATGACATTTTAGCATTCGTAAAGCAGAATATACGGTATTTTACAGCGGGTGCATTATTGATAGTGTTGGTTTTGGTGTTAGTCAACTGCGGTACACCGAAAAACAATGATGAGGGCGGTGGGAATGTTGCCGCTACCGAGACGGAGAGTGAGACAGAAGAGGCGTTTGAGGTGGATGCCCACGAGGACGTAAATGCCTTGATTAATCAGTATTTTACCGCATATGCGGCAGGAGACGTGGATACCATTGCCGCTATTGCAACCCCCATATCAGAAAATGAGAAGAGCTACATTGCAGAATACAGCAAATATGTGGACAGTTACGAGAATATCAAATGCTATACCAAGCGTGGGTTAGATGATAGTTCTTATCTGGTATCTGTTTCCATTGAAATCAAGTTTTCCGATGCGGAGATGATGGCACCGGGACTGGATTTCTTTTATGTCAGAACCAATGAGGACGGTTCTCTGTTTATTGACAATCTTTACAGCCAGTACAACTCCAAGATTAAAGAGAATGCCGTGGATACCAGTGTCCAGCGGCTCATTGATAAATTTGAGGAAAGTGCGGATTTGATTGCACTTCAGCAGGAGATTCAGGAGAAGTACAACGAAGCGGTGGCGGCGGATACCACTTTGGCTGATGTGATTAACGTGAAGCTCCCCGCGGCGATGACTGCGTGGAAGCAGGATATTCTCGCTCAGACTGCAGAGAATGAGACAGAGGCACCGGAGGAAACGGAAGTGCCGGAAGAGACGGAAACCACGGAGACACCGGAGGAAACAGAGACACCGGAGCCGGAGCAGACAGAGGATAAATCAGAGACAGTATATGCGGTAGATACAGTAAATGTCAGGGCAGCGGCAGATACTTCTTCTGAAAAAATAGGGACAGTGGAAAAGGGAACTGCCATCGGCAGAACCGGTACAGACGGAGACTGGAGTATTGTCAATTACGGCGGTACAACCGGATACATCAAAACGGAATATCTGGCTACAGAGAAGCCGCAGACGGATAACAGCGATAACACTGCTGATACTTCGGAGAATACAGCAAAGGCTTTGCCAGAGGGACAGGTTATTACCTTGTCCGGTTCTACGAATATTCGTTCCGGTATGAGCGAGACTTCCGATAAGATTGGAACTGCTTTTGCAGGAGAAAAGGTGACAGTCGTTATGAGCTATGCAGAGGGCTGGACAAAAGTGACATGGAACGGTGAGACGGGCTATATTAAGACGGATCTGTTGCAGTAAGATAAGATGTAAAATGAAAGGAAGCGGAGACTTTTACCTAAGAAGTCTCCGTTTTTCCATATGGAAAGGAGCTGCCGGAAGCATTTGGGTTTTCGGTGGTTCGCCGGAACATGTGACGGAAAGAGGCGGCGGGAACTGTTTTGCTTTCCGGTAGTTTTGCGGAAAATAAGGCGGAAAAGGCGACGGAAAAATTTGTGGAGAATATGTGGATGGACGAAAATGGAGTGAGAATTAACAAATATCTCAGCGAAGCCGGAGTGTGTTCGAGGAGAGAAGCGGACCGCCAGGTGGAGGCGGGAAACGTCACTGTCGACGGAAATGTGGCGGAGATGGGGACGAAGGTTTTTCCTGGGCAGCAGGTGCTTTTTCTGGGAAATCCGGTAAAAAAGGAAGAGGAAATGATATTGCTGGCATTTCATAAGCCGGTGGGGATTGTCTGCACTGCCGAGAAGCGGGAAAAAAATAATGTGGTGGATTTTATCGGCTATCCAAAGCGGATTTATCCGGTGGGAAGGTTAGACAAGGATTCCGAGGGGCTGCTTTTACTGACCAACAACGGGGATATTGTCAACCGTATCATGCGTGCCGGAAACATGCATGAAAAGGAATATCTTGTGACCGTCAATAAAACGGTGACGGACAGCTTTTTAAGAGGGCTTGCAGGAGGCGTGCCTTTGGTGGAGCTACAGACAACCACCCGGAAATGCAGGGTGGAGCAGACGGGAAAACGGCAGTTTAAGATTGTCCTCACCCAGGGGCTGAACCGCCAGATACGCCGCATGTGCGAATATTTTGGATACCGGGTGGAAAAATTAGTCAGAACCCGTATTATGAATATCGAATTGGGCAACTTAAAAAGTGGAACTTATCGGAATGTGACAGGGGAAGAATATGGCAGGCTGTTAGAATTAATCAAGAATTCATCCAGTACAACAATCATACCGGAAAAAGACGGAGGAAACCATGACAGTAGAAGAGCAAATCAAAGAACTGCGGGAAAAAATAAATTATCACAGTGACCGTTATTACAATCAGGACAGTCCTGAGATTACTGATTATGAATTTGACATGATGATGCGGGAATTGAAAAAGTTAGAAAAAGAACACCCGGAGCTGGCGACGGAGGATTCCCCCACAAAGCATGTGGGCGGAACGGCTAAGCGGACGGCAGGAGTGTTAGTGGCTCACAATGTTCCAATGTTAAGTTTGCAGGACGTTTTTTCTAAGGAGGAGGTCTGTGAATTTGTGGAGCAGATGCGGGAGCAGTTAGATAATCCTGAATTTGTGGTGGAATATAAGATTGACGGGCTTTCTATGGCACTGCGCTATGAGCAGGGGAATCTTGCGTTGGCGCTGACCCGTGGGGACGGTGTGAATTTCGGGGAAGATGTAACGGCAAACGCCAAGGTCATTGGTGATGTGAAAAAGAAATTGAAGGACGCCCCGGAATATTTGGAAATCCGCGGGGAAGTCTATATGAAAAACGAGGCCTTTGAGCGGGTAAACGAACGGCAGGAGCTGTTGGGAAAAAAGCCCTTTGCCAATCCAAGAAATTGTGCAGCCGGAACCTTAAGGCAGCTTGACAGCAGCGTCACAAAGGAGAGGGAGCTGTCCATGTTTGTTTTTAATATCCAGCAGGTGCGGGGCATGGAGTTTGCCACCCACACGGAGGGGTATGAGTTTTTGAAAAAACAGGGCATTACTGTCATTGACGATTATAAGGTCTGCAGGACGGCGGAAGAAGTCTGGGATGCCATCTGTGCCATCGGGGAGAACCGGGGGAATTTAGCTTACGATATTGACGGTGCCGTGGTGAAAATTAACAGCTATGCCGATAGGGAAAAGCTAGGAAGCACTTCTAAAGTGCCGAGATGGGCGGTGGCATACAAGTACCCGCCGGAGGAAAAAGAGAGTAAGCTTCTTGACATAGAGCTTTCTGTCGGCAGAACCGGAAGAATCACGCCCACTGCCATTTTTGAGCCGGTGCGTCTCTGCGGAACTTCCGTTTCAAGGGCAACTCTGCACAATCAGGATTTTATTGATGAGCTGGATATCGGTGTCGGAGATACGATTGTGGTATATAAATCGGGGGAAATTATTCCTAAGGTGAAGGAAGTAAAGAAAGAAAAACGTCCGGCGGACTGGAAGAGGTTTCTGATTCCAGATACCTGCCCGGTGTGCGGAGCAAGAACCGAGCGGGAAAAGGATACGGCGGATATTAAATGTACCTCCCCGAACTGCCCGGCGCAGTTAGAGCGTCACATCATTAATTTTGTGGGACGTGACGCCATGGATATCAAAGGCTTCGGTACGGTTTATATTGAAGATTTGGTCCGTTTGGGGTATATTAAAGATGTTGCAGATATTTTTGAATTGAAAAAGTACAGGGAGGAACTGATAGAGCAGGGAATCATCGGAAAAGAAAAAAATACGGACAAGCTCCTCGATACCATTGAGAAAGCAAAGCAGAATGACGCCTGCAAGCTGCTGACAGGTTTTGGTATTCCCAATGTGGGAAAGGCGGCGGCGAAATCCATTATGAAATATTTTAAATCCATGGAACGTTTAGAACACGCCACGGCGGAAGAACTGACAGCGGTAAACGATATCGGCGAGATCAGCGCCCAGTGTATCCGTGCTTTTTTTGAAGATGAAAAGAATCAGGAAATGGTGGAACGGCTAAAAACGTTGGGCGTGAATATGGAGACAAAAGAGGCTGAGACGATAGAATCGGCTTTGACCGGAAAAACAGTGGTGGTGACAGGAACACTGCCGAACCTCGGAAGAAAAGAGGCGGCAGAGCTGATTGAAAAGTACGGCGGAAAGGTTTCCGGTTCTGTCTCTAAAAAAACAGATTATGTACTTGCAGGAGAAAATGCAGGGAGCAAACTGGATAAGGCAAACCAGCTTGGAATTACCGTTATCAGTGAGGAAGAGCTGTATCGGATGTTAAATATTAATATGTAAAAAGTTACTGCAATATCTGTCAGGGAACGGACAGTAACAGGACAGTTATTTGTAAAGGGAAGAGGGATAGATATGCCAATAAAGACACAGAGCGATTTGCCGGCAAAAGAAATACTGGAAAAGGAAAATATTTTTGTTATGGATGAGAAACGAGCGACACATCAGGATATACGCGCAATCCAGATTGGTATTTTAAATCTGATGCCATTGAAAGAAGAGACAGAGCTGCAGCTTTTACGTTCCCTGTCTAATACACCGTTGCAGGTAGAAGTGACTTTTGTTACAGTTTCCACCCATGAATTCAAAAATACATCCATGAGTCATCTGAATAAATTTTATGAGACCTTTGAGCAGGTGAAGAACCGTTTTTTTGACGGTTTGATTATTACCGGTGCGCCTCTTGAGCAGATGGAATATGAAGAGGTGGATTATTGGAAGGAGCTTTGTGAGATTTTTGACTGGACAAAAACCCACGTGACCTCCACCCTGCATTTATGCTGGGGTGCCCAGGCAGGACTTTACTATCATTACGGATTACAGAAAACGCTGCTGCCGAAGAAAATGTTCGGCGTATTTGAGCACCGCGTGATGAACCGGAAGGTGCCGCTGGTACGCGGATTTGACGATTATTTTATGGCACCCCATTCCAGACATACCGAGGTGAGCGCCGAGGCAATCCGCAATGTGAAGGAGCTGACGATTTTGGCAGAGTCTGAGGAGGCAGGCGTGTTCCTCGCCATTGCGGACGAGGGCAGGCGGATTTTCGTCATGGGACACCCGGAGTATGACCGCATTACCTTAGATAAGGAGTATAAGCGGGATAAGGAAAAGGGGTTGCCTATTGAGGTCCCGGTGAATTATTATCCAGAGGATGATGATACCCAAAAGCCGAGGCTTCAGTGGAGGTCCCATGGAAATATTTTGTATTCGAACTGGCTGAATTATTATGTATACCAGCAGACGCCGTATGAGTTTATTGACACGGCGGAGATTGTAGGGAAGTGACTTGTCACTTCCCTGAAATAGCCAGTAAAATTAAGGACTCCAGTTACAAGGAAGAAATTTCACATTAGGCGGTATAGCCCCGATTACAAGGGTTTTGCCGCCTTTTTGAGTTCCTGTTGGACATCCCATTTCCTGTGCTTCATTTTCTCCGAATATTTACACGATATAGTCTCTCTTTTTTGTGCAAGGATAGAGAGGAAAAATTTAAGAATAAGCCTTATTATAATGATAAAGACAAATTTTTGTCTACAAAGCATAATACGAGGAGGTATCTCATGGAATGGGTTGAAAGATTAAACCAAAGCATGAATTATATTGAGGAACATTTGACAGACGAAATTGACTATGAACAGCTTGGGCGGATTGCTTGCTGCTCCACCTATCACTATCAGAGGATGTTTACTTACATGGCGGGTATCACTCTGGCGGAGTATATCCGAAGAAGAAAAATGTCTTTAGCGGCAGTAGACTTGCAGGGTGGGGATGAACGGATTATTGATATTGCAGAGAAGTACGGCTACCGTTCCCCGACTGCATTTAACAGGGCATTTCAGTCTTTTCATGGGATAGCCCCCTCGTCTGTGAAAGATGAGGGAGTGTCTGTGAAATCTTTTTCTCCCATTGTGTTTAGAATTGCCATAAAAGGAGCGACAGAAATGAATTATAGAATTGAAACAAAAGAAGCATTTCGCATTATTGGCGTATCTGCACCGCTTAGTAAGGAAATCGAAAATAACTTTGTGGTTGTGCCTAAGATGTGGCAGGAAGCATCTGTAAATGGAACCATACAGAAATTGGCAGGAATGATGGATACGCTGCCAATGGGACTTTTGGGCGTGAGTGCCTGTAATGATGAAGAACAATGGAAATATTTTATTGCCGTTTCCAGTACAAAAACAAGTGGTGAGTTTGAAGAATATACTGTTCCTGCGTCTACTTGGGCAATCTTTTCCGGAACGGGTACAAGCCAGTCAATACAGGAATTGGAACAGCGGATTATAACGGAGTGGCTTCCGAGTTCTGGATATGAATATGCCAATGCCCCCGATATTGAGGTTTACTTAAATCCAGATCCACAGAATGCGCAATATGAGGTATGGATACCCGTAGCAAAGAAAAAGGCATAACGGAGGGACTTATGCCGTTTTGCAATTATCCGGTATCGGTATCGATGATTATTGCAGGATCTCCTGCCAAGTCAGAGAATGTGGCATGGGGAAACGGAAGCTGTTCCATAGGCTTGTGGATTACGCAACAGTTTATTCGGACGGCAGGGTGGTGTTCATTTTCCGCAATGGGGCGGAGATTAGCACAAGGATTTAAAGCCGGAAGCGGCCGGAGCATCAGGTTTGCACCAGATGCTTTCGGCTGTTTTTTTGTATGCGGAAATAGAGTGTACTGTGTATGGAAATTTATGAAGAATTGAGGTATAATTTCAATGTTGGAAGATACCAGCAAATCGGAAGTTATAGGGAGAATCATTCATATGGATACAGAAATTACGGCTTCAAAGCCGCTTAAAATTGATACAACTTTTAATACGAGGGATTTGGGCGGATACAAAACGAAAGATGGTAAAACAACAAAAATGCGTGCTTTCCTTCGTTCTGATCTACCGGCGCAAATAACGGATTACAGCAAAAAAGTCTTATTGGATTATGGAGTCCGATGTGTTGTTGATTTAAGAAGTTTGGCAGAAGTAAATTCCATGCCAAATCCCCTGAGATCCATACCGGAAATTGACTATTATTTACTTCCGATGTTGGATCAAACAACTTCACAGGGGTTTAATGGTAAAATGCCGGATAATATGGGAACGGTTTATATTGATCTATTAAACAATTCTCAAATAAATTTTGGTAAAATGTTTCATATTTTTGCGCAGCATAAAGATACTACCAACCTTTTTAATTGCACTGCCGGTAAAGACAGAACCGGTGTGACTGCAATGCTTCTTCTGAATCTTGCTGGAGTTGATAGTGAAACCATTTTAGTCGATTATGAAGTTACAGAAAGCAATATGCATACAGTTTTTGAAAAACAAAAAGTAATGATAAAAGAAAAATATGGCATAGATGTGCCGGATAGTGTTTTCTCTTCGGAACGTTTTCAAATGGAAATGGCTATCGACTATTTAGAGAGAAAATGGGGGATGCAGAAAAGTATCTTCTTGATGCGGCGGTTTCGGAAGAAGATATAAGAATCGTTAAGTCCATGCTTGTCGATTAAATTAGCTTGTTTTTGGAACAAACAGAGGAAAGTGAAACAATTTCTAAAATGATTTACGAACATAGTGATGAATAATTTCATGTTAATAATGAGGATAATACTGCTTCTGCAAAAGAGGATTTAACGACATGGCTTGAAGATTTGGAAAATTAGGAGGATACGGTATAAAACCAATGTAAGCCATAATTTTTATTCCATGTACAAGAGAGGAGGAAAAACCAATGTTCCATAAACCGCAAAAAAAGCTCACCTACGACAAAGAAAATACAATTCCTATCCTGCACTGCAGTATTTGCACCGGAGAGCAGGTGGCAGGCTTTAAAAACCTGCATACCGGAAAGTTTGAGGAAGTCATGCTGATTCGGAACAGCAGCGATTTAGACAGGTTCATGAAAACCTACGATTTGACTGACATAACCAAGGAGTACTAAAAGACAGTGCTTCCTGCCGCATATATGCTCAGTGAAAGTATTTAATTGAAAAATTAATACTTTTTTTGGTTCCCAAAACAGGAATAGTCTGTTATAATATTCACATAATATCACTTAGGAGGCATTTAGCGATGGGTGAGGATAGAAAAACATTTAAAATAAAGGATGGTAATTTAGGAGAAGTGAAGATTGCAGATGAAGTAGTTGCCATCATTGCAGGCCTGGCTGCAACAGAGGTTGAGGGCGTAGGTTCTATGGCTGGCAACATCACAAACGAACTGGTTAGTAAGCTTGGTATGAAGAACCTTTCTAAGGGGATTCGCGTTGAAGTGCAGGAAGGCACGGCAACGGTGGATGTGGCACTGAATATCTCTTATGGTTATGCCATTCCTGAGGTATCTGCGAAGGTGCAGGAAAGAGTGAAAAATGCGATTGAAAATATGACAGGATTGGAAGTATCCAATGTGAACATCCGTATCGCAAGTGTGGACATGGGCAACAATAAATAGTGCTTTTGGAAAAAGATGGGAAGGGTGTCGTTGCGACATCCTTTTTTATCTTGCGGAAGAGGGCGTAGGAAGGATAGAATATGACGAGAAGAGAGCAGAGGGAGCAGGTCTTTAAGATGTTGTTCCGGGTGGAGTTTCATGACAAAGAGGACATGCTGCAGCAGATTGCGGTTGCGCAGGGCGGTATGGAGGATGTGGCTTGGAATGAGAAAGACTCTGATTATATCTTAGGGAAATGCAGGAAGATTGTGGAGCGTATTCCGGAGATTGATGAGGCGGTGAATGAGGTTTCTAAGGGATGGAAAACCAAGCGTATGGGGAAGGTGGATTTGACCCTGATACGGCTGGCGGTTTATGAGATGAAGTATGAGGAAGACATTCCGGTGCAGGTGGCGATTAATGAGGCGGTGGAATTGGCGAAACAGTATGGAACGGATGATTCACCGTCGTTTGTGAATGGAGTATTGGCGAAATTAGCATGATGAAGAATGTTTATTCCGTGGGACAGGTAAATACATATATTAAGAACATGTTCGCTCAGGATTTTATGATGCAGCATATCAGTGTCAAGGGAGAGGTGTCTAACTGTAAATACCATACCTCAGGGCATATTTATTTTACGCTGAAGGATTCGGTGGGGGCGATTAGTGCCATTATGTTTGCCGGAAACAGGCGGGGATTGAAGTTTCCCATGAAAGAGGGCGACAAGGTGGTGGTGACCGGTTCTGTGGAGGTTTATGAGCGGGACGGGAAATACCAGCTTTATGCCAGGGAGATTGAGCCGGACGGGGCGGGCAGCCTGTTTTTGAAATTTGAAGCGCTGAAGCGTGAATTAGAGGAAATGGGAATGTTTGCGTCAGAATATAAGCGGCCGATACCGAAATACGCCAGAACCATCGGCGTAGTGACGGCGCCTACGGGAGCGGCAGTGCGGGATATCCAGAAGATTGCCGCCAGGAGGAATCCTTATGTTCAGTTGATTCTTTATCCTGCTTTGGTGCAGGGAGAGGGAGCCGTAGAGAGTATTATCAATGGAATCCACGCATTAGATGCTTACGGCGTGGATGTGATGATTGTAGGCAGGGGCGGCGGCTCCATTGAGGACTTGTGGGCGTTTAATGAGGAGGAAGTGGCACGGGCGATTTTTGAGTGTGACACCCCTGTGATTTCTGCGGTAGGACATGAGACAGATACCACCATCGCCGATTTTGTGGCGGATTTGCGTGCACCTACCCCCTCAGCGGCAGCAGAGCTGGCAGTTTTTGATTATTATGCGGTAAAGGAGCAGCTTTTGGCGGCGGAGAATCGGATGCGGTTTATGCTGACGCAGAAAATAGACCGAAACCGGATGAAATTAGAGCATTACAGAACCAGACTTCAGGCGGCAAGCCCTGCGGGGAAGCTTCGGGAGAACCGCAGATATGCAGTGGATTTAGAGGAAAAGCTAAAGCAACGGATGGAGCAGGTTTTGACGGAAAAACGCCACCGCCTTGCGCTGCTTTCCGGGCAGCTTGAGGGGGTGTCTCCGGCGAAAAAACTAAGCCAGGGTTATTCTTATGTGGCAGATTCCGAGGGTAAGCCTGTGACAGAGGCATCACAGGTGCTTCCGGGGGACGAGCTGCAGATTCATTTATATAAGGGCAGATTAAAAGCAAAAGTTACGGAGGTCAGCAGTGAGTAAAGAAATGGCGCCAACCTTAGAGGAAAATTTTTCAAAATTAGAAGGGATTATTGCGAAAATGGAGCAGCCGGAGGTTACCTTAGATGACTCCTTTGCGTTGTACCAGAGCGGAATGGAAACCTTGAAAAACTGTAACAGCATCCTTGACGCAGTGGAAAAGAAAATGCAGGTTTTGACTGCGGACGGAGAGACGGAAGAGTTTTAAGCGGGGGAGGAATGGGTCGATGGATTTTCAGACAGAATATAAGAAAAGAACAGATGAGATAGAAAAAGTGATTACTGCCTATCTCCCAAAGGAAGAGGGCTATCAGAAAACTGTTATGGAGGCGATGAATTATAGTTTTCTTGCGGGGGGAAAACGATTGCGCCCTATGCTGATGTGGGAAACCTACCGGCTTTTCGGCGGGGAAGCAAAGGTGATAGAACCTTTTATGGCGGCAATGGAAATGATACACACTTATTCCCTGGTGCATGACGATTTACCGGCCATGGACAATGACGAATACCGCCGGGGCAAGGAGACAACCTGGAAGGTCTATGGGGAGGCCATGGGTATTTTGGCAGGAGATGCCCTGCTGACCTATGCCTTTGAGACGGCGGCAAAAGCCTTTGATTTGGAGCCGCAGAATCCGGGACTTGGGAAAGCCATGCAGATTTTGGCAGGAAAAGCCGGGATTTTCGGCATGGTAGGCGGTCAGGTGGTGGATGTGGAATCCGAAAATGACACTTCCATGACAAAAGAAAAACTGGATTTTATTTACCGATTAAAAACCAGCGCATTGATGGAAAGCTCTATGCGGATCGGAGCCGTTTTGGCGGGGGCAGATCAGGAGGAACAGAATGCCATCGGGGAAATCGCAGGAAAAGTGGGATTGGCTTTCCAGATACAGGACGATATTTTAGACGTGACCAGTACTATGGAGGTGCTAGGAAAGCCCATTGGCAGCGATGAGAAAAACCATAAGATTACCTATGTCACATACGAAGGGCTTAAGAAAGCGAAAGAGGATGTGGCGCGGTTGTCAGAGGATGCCATTGCGCAGCTAGAAGGGTTATCTGTAAAAAATGAATTTTTGACGGAGTTGCTGCGGTATCTCATTTTCCGTGAGAAATAGGCTCATCTGTACGTGAGAAAACTGCGACAGGGGATGCGGTTTCTGAAAAATCATCATACATAAGGTATGAATTTATATAGGAAGCAGAGGTACTCTGTATGGTATTAGAAAAAATAAAAAAAGAGAATGACATCAAGAAGTTGTCGGAGGAGGAACTGAAAATTCTAGCCTCTGAAATTCGGGAGTTTTTAATTGAAAAAATATCCATGACGGGAGGGCATTTAGCCTCTAATCTCGGCGTGATAGAGCTGACCATGGCGTTACATCTTTCCATGGATTTCCCGAAGGATAAATTAATCTGGGACGTGGGACACCAGTCTTACACCCACAAGATTCTGACGGGAAGGCAGGAAGGCTTTGATGAACTGCGGAAATACGGTGGCATGAGCGGTTTCCCCAAACGGAAGGAAAGCAGTTGCGACTGTTTTGACACCGGACACAGCTCCACTTCTATTTCTGCAGGGTTAGGACTTGCCAGCGCCAGGGAGATTACAGGAGAGAATTATAAAGTAGTTTCGGTGATTGGCGACGGGGCGCTCACCGGGGGAATGGCATTCGAGGCGTTAAACAATGTGGCGCGGCTGAAATCGAATTTCATTATCGTGCTGAATGATAATAATATGTCCATTTCGGAAAATGTAGGCGGTCTTTCTACCTATCTTTCCGGTTTCCGCACCGCGGACGCTTATCTGGATTTAAAAATGGGGGTGATGAATTCCCTGAATAAAATCCCGGTCTACGGTGATAAGATGGTAGAAAGAATCCGCAGAACCAAGAGTGGCATTAAGCAGCTTTTGATACCGGGTATGCTGTTTGAAGATATGGGAATTATTTATCTCGGTCCGGTGGACGGCGGCGATATTAAGGGAATCATGAAGCTGATGCGGGAAGCCTCCAACATCGACGGTCCGGTTATGATTCACGTGCTGACCCATAAAGGGGCGGGTTATGAGCCTGCGGAACGCCACCCGGCGAGATTTCACGGGACGGAACCCTTTGAGATTGAGACAGGGCTACCGAAGACACCACGGGTGAAAGCAAACTATACCGATATTTTTTCTACGGTCATGCGGAAATTAGGCGACAGGGACGAGAAGGTGGTGGCAATCACGGCGGCAATGACGGACGGTACCGGGTTAAAGCGTTTCCACAATATGTTTCCGGAGCGGTTCTTTGATGTGGGGATTGCGGAGGAACATGCGGTGACCTTTGCGGCGGGGCTTGCGGCGGCGGGCTTAAAACCGATTTTTGCGGTGTATTCCTCTTTTTTGCAGAGGGCATATGACCAGATACTCCATGACGTCTGCATCCAGAATCTTCCGGTGGTATTTGCCATTGACCGGGCGGGGCTGGTGGGAAGCGACGGGGAGACCCATCAGGGAATTTTTGATCTTTCCTATTTATCCGGTATTCCCAATATGACCATTATGGCACCGAAAAATAAATGGGAATTATCCGATATGATAAAATATGCGGTTTCCTTTGGCGGTCCCATTGCGGTAAGATATCCCAGAGGAGAGGCTTACGACGGGTTAAAGGAGTTCCGCAGCCCTATTTCCTTAGGAAAAAGCGAATGGATCTACAGAGAGAGCGGCATTGTCCTGTTTGCCTTAGGATCTATGGTGAAGGTGGCAGAGCAGGTGAGGGAGGCAGTGAAAAAAGCGGGTTATTCCTGCAGCCTGATCAATGCCCGTTTCGCAAAGCCTTTTGATGAACAGATGTTGCAGGAGGTTGTGAAAAACCATAAATTAATCGTCACCATGGAAGAAAATGTAAAAAATGGCGGTTTTGGGGAACACATCACTTCCTTTTATAATGAATGCGGCAGTAAGATAAAGGTATGGAATGTGGCGATTCCCGATGAATATGTGGAGCATGGAAATGTGGCTATTCTCTGCAAAGAGGTAGGAATCGACAGCGAGAGTATCACAGCAGGGATTTTAGAGCGAATGAGGTAGAGTTGATTGAAAGAAAGATTAGACGTTTTACTGGTAAACAGAGGGTTAGCGCCTTCCAGGGAAAAGGCGAAAACCATGATTATGGAAGGAAACGTGTTTGTGGAGAACCAGCGGGAGGATAAGGCCGGGGCTTCCTTTGACACCGAAGCACAGATTGAAATTAAGGGCAATACCTTAAAATATGTCAGCCGAGGCGGGCTGAAATTAGAGAAAGCCATGATCCGTTTCGGGATAAAGCTGGAGGATAAAATCTGCATGGATATCGGTGCTTCCACCGGAGGCTTTACGGACTGTATGCTGCAGAACGGAGCGAAAAAGGTGTATGCCGTGGACGTGGGGTACGGACAGTTCGCCTGGAAACTGCGGCAGGATGAGCGGGTGGTCTGCATGGAAAAGACCAATATCCGCTATGTAACGCCGGAGGATATTGCAGATCAGCTGGATTTTGCTTCCGTGGACGTGTCCTTTATTTCCTTGACGAAGGTGTTAGAGCCTGCCAGAAATCTGCTGACGGAGGACGGTGAGATGGTCTGTCTGATTAAACCGCAATTTGAAGCAGGAAGAGAAAAGGTAGGGAAAAAAGGCGTTGTGAGGGAGAAATCCGTACATGAGGAGGTCATTCACAAGGTTGTTGATTTTGCGGTATCCATCGGTTTTGTGGTGCTGAATTTAGAATATTCCCCTATCAAAGGTCCGGAGGGAAATATTGAATATCTGGTATATATCAAAAAAGCGGAAACCGGAAGCGCATCGGAGATTGATGTCAATGCAGTGGTAGAAGCGGCACATGGTGAATTGGACAAATAGAAATGAAACATTTTTTGATTATCACAAATTCCTTTAAGGATACGGGATTGGAACTGACAGGAAAATTAAAAGAGTATATCGGGGCGAAGGGCGGCAGCGCAGTATCTTTTGTGAGCAACGGGGAAGAGACGGAAAAGGCAGCTCCTAAGAAAGACGAAATTCCGGCGGATACGGAGGGGGTTATTGTGCTTGGTGGAGACGGTACACTGATACGGGCTGCGTCTGCGCTGGTAAAAACCGGGCTTCCCCTCATAGGCATTAATATGGGAACTCTGGGTTATCTCTGCGAGTTAGAGGAAAAGGACGCCATTTCTGCGGTAAATCTTCTGATGGAGGACGCTTATCTTGTGGAGGAGCGGATGATGTTAGACGGCTATGGTATGAAAGGCGGCAGCAAGGTGGCAGCCAGCGTGGCGTTAAATGACATTGTCATTCACCGGACGGGAGCGCTCTCCGTAGTAAATCTCATTGTCTATGTCAATGGAGAATACTTAAATACCTTTCACGCCGACGGAATTATCATTTCCACCCCCACCGGTTCCACCGGGTATAACATGTCTGCGGGAGGGCCTATTGTAGACCCCAAAGCCCGGATGATACTGATTACCCCCATCAACGCCCACAACTTAAATTCCCGCAGCATTGTCATCGGTGCGGAGGATGAGGTGACGGTGGAAATCGGCAAAAGACGTTCCCAGAAGGACGAGACGGTGGAGGTCAGCTTTGACGGAGACAATGCGGTGAGGTTAGAGGTTGGAGACAAATTTATCGTACACCGTGCCAAAGATATGACAAGAATCTGTAAACTGAAAAAGGAAAGTTTTCTTGAAATATTGCGGAGAAAAATGCAGGCTTATAATTAAAAAACTTTTGTGCAGAACTTTTGAAAAATTCCGTTTTTTACAGAATGAGCCGGTTGAAAAGGAAAATAAGGAACTGTCCAGAAATAACTTTTAATATTAAAAGTTATTTCTGGACAGTTCCTAAGAAGTGAGGAAAGCATGAAAACAAAACGACAGGCAAAAATGTTAGAACTGATTCAGAAAAACAATATTGAAACCCAGGAGGAACTCTCCGACTTTTTGGAAAAAGAGGGCTTTCAGGTGACCCAGGCGACGGTGTCAAGAGATATCCGGGAGCTAAAGCTCACCAAGGTTGCCATGAGTAATGGCAGGCAGAAATATGTGGCGTTGCAGGAGTCGGGGGAGGATTTGTCCGAGAAATATATCCGAATCTTTCGGGACGCTTTTGTTTCCATGGATTTAGCCCAGAATATCCTGGTGATTAAAACCGTATCGGGAATGGCGATGGCGGTGGCTGCGGCGGTGGATGCCATGCACCTCCATGAGATGTTAGGCTGTATTGCCGGGGATGATACGATTATGTGTGCCATTCGTACCAACGAGGATGCTGTGGAAGTGATGGGAAGGCTTCGGAAGATGATAGAGGAAAGGCAGGGGTAAGGGTTGTTACAAAATCTGCATGTAAAAAATTTAGCGTTGATTGACGAGACAGAAGTGGATTTTTCTGAGGGATTGAATATTTTATCCGGTGAGACGGGAGCCGGAAAATCCATTATCATTGGCTCCATCAATATAGCGTTAGGGGAAAAGGTACAAAAGGAAATGCTGCGGGACGGGGAGCAGAATGCCCTCGTGGAGCTTATTTTTACGGTTACCAGCGAAAAACAGAAAGCGATGTTAGCGGAATTAGACGTATTTCCGGAGGATGATACCGTCATTTTAAGCCGGAAAATCGTGGGGGGCAGAGGTACGGCAAAGGTCAACGGGGAGAGCGTCCCTGCGTCTAAAATGAAAGAAATTGCAGCGGTTTTGATTGACATTCACGGTCAGCATGAGCACCAGTCGCTGTTATCGAAAAAAAAGCATCTGGAGATTCTTGATGATTATGCCAGAGAGGAGTTAGCGCCCTTAAAGGAGGCAGTGGCAAAAGATTACCGTCTCTACCGTCAGTTAGAGACGGAGCTTAAAAATGCAGATGTGGACGAAGAGGAACGGCTGCGGGAAGTTTCCCTTTTAGAGTATGAAATCAACGAGTTAGAAGAGGCGGATTTAAGAGAGGGAGAGGACGAGGAATTAGAGGCGGATTACAGGAAGTTTGTAAACGGAAAAAAAATTATGGAGGCGTTAAACGGGGCATACCAGTGCACCGGAGGAGAGGAGCAGGCATCGGAGCTCACCGGGCGGGCGCTAAGGGAGCTTGGCAGTGTGTCTTCCTATGATGAAAAAATAGAAAATTTAGAGCAACAGTTATTGGAAATTGATAATCTGCTGAATGATTTTAACCGTGAAATCGCAGCCTATATGGAAGATACGGAATTTGACGAGGAAACCTTTTATCAGATTGAGAAACGGTTAGACGAGGTGAATCACTTAAAGTCAAAATACGGCAGCAGCATTACGGCGGTGTTAGAAGCCTTTGAACAGAAACAGAAACGGTTAGAACAGCTGCAGGATTATGATAATTATCTGAATACCTTAAAGGATAAGGTAAATGCGGCAGAGCAGGCTCTTTTGGCTTCCAGCGAGAAAGTTTCGAAGGTACGGCAAAAGCATGCGAAAACCCTGGTAAAAGCCGTGACGGAAGCATTAAAAGACTTAAATTTCTTAGATGTGATTTTTGAAATGAAATTTGAGCGGCAGGCAGGATTTACGGCAAACGGCTTTGATGACGCAGAATTTCTCATTTCCACCAATCCGGGGGAACCGGTAAAGCCTTTGGGAAAAGTGGCGTCCGGCGGTGAGCTTTCCCGAATCATGTTAGCAATCAAGACGGTGTTAGCGGATCAGGATGCGGTGGAGACCCTGATTTTTGATGAAATTGACAGCGGTATCAGCGGACGGACGGCGCAGATGGTTTCGGAAAAAATGAATGTATTAGGCAGAAGCCACCAGATTATCTGCATTACCCATCTGCCGCAGATTGCAGCTATGGCGGATGCCCATTACCTGATTGAAAAATCTGTCCGGAACAAGAATACTGTTTCCACTATCCGGCAGTTAGAGGGAGAGGAAATCATCGAAGAGCTGTCCCGTATGCTTGGCGGTGTGGAGATTACCGACACGGTGAAAAAGAGTGCCAGGGAGATGAAGAAGCTGGCGGCATCTAAGAAAGAGACTGGAAAGAACTGACAGAGTAAATGGTGAGTGAAAAAAGAAATATGCCGCATAATAAAAGGAGATACGAAGAGAACCGTATCTCCTTTTTTATGCACAGCCCCATGCAAAGGAAGTATGCCGCTGATGCGGCACATGGGGCGCACGGCGAGTAGGGAAAAATTCTTCCCTACTCGATTGTACAGACCCTATCCGATTGAGATTACAAAAAACGCCCGCTGCGGCAGAATGAGAGGAAATTATGGCAAAATATCAGAATATCATAAAACAAATTACTTATCTCGGCTTTTTTCTCGTGGCAATGTTTGCCGTGAAGTCCTTTCATGATGCGGTGCCGGATCAGATTTATGTGAACATGGGGGAAGAGCTCTCCTATGATTTTGATGTGCCTGTGAGCCTGGTGTTAAAGGAGGACAGCCGGGAGGTGTTTGAGACACCTTCCGGTTCCATAGCGGAGAACGGAAAGGAGTATCCCTCCTATACAGTTACCTGTAAGCTCTTTGGGATTTTTCCGGTAAAAGACGTGGAGGTTATGTTGGTGGAGCCGGAGGCGGTCTATGCCAGCGGAATGCCCATCGGCATTTATGTAAAAACCGAGGGAGTACTGATTATCGGCACCGGAGAGGTGGAGACGAAGGGGGAGGGAACAGTAAAACCGGCGGAAAATCTGGTGAAAAAAGGAGACTATATTGTCAGCATTAACGGGGAAAAAGTAGAGGAAAAGGAAGATTTAATCGAAAAAATCAACGCCTTTGGGCAGCAGAAAGAGGTTTTAGGTGTGCTGCGGGGAGATGAATATATTGAGGTTTCCTTAAAACCCGCAAAGAGCAGTGACGGAAAATATATGCTGGGAATCTGGGTGAGGGATGACCTGGCAGGGGTGGGAACCCTTACCTATTATAGGCAGGACGGCAGCTTCGGAGCTCTGGGGCATGCGGTTAGCGACGGAGAGACGGGAACGCTGATGGAAATGGAGGAGGGATGGATTTACCATACGAATATCATCGGCATACGCAAAGGCGGCAGCGGCAGTCCCGGGGAACTTTCCGGTGTCATCGAATACCGGAAGGATGCCTGTCTTGGTAGCGTAGAAAAGAACACTCCGCTGGGGATTTACGGCAGCCTGGACGGAAATTTAAACCAGCTTCAGATGGGAAAAAGCTATGGCGTTACTTATAAACAGGACATTCATTCCGGAACGGCATATGTACTTTCCTCCCTGAGCGGAGAGGTAAAATCCTATGAAATTGAGATTGAAAGCTTAGATTACAGTGATACGGAGGAAAATAAGGGGATACTTTTTAAAGTCACGGACCCGGAACTGCTGGAACTGACAGGAGGCATTGTACAGGGTATGAGCGGCAGCCCTATTATTCAGAACGGGAACATTGTGGGGGCGGTGACGCATGTGTTTGTCTCGGATTCCACCATGGGGTATGGGATTTTTATAGAGAAAATGTTAGCCCAGAAGTGAAATGTTAAAAAGAGGTCTATCTTATCGTTTTTTGCTTGATTTCCTGGAAAAATATGGTATCATATTGAGAAAAAGAAAAATGTAGGTGAATGATGCTGACGCGGGATGCAAGAATTTTGATATTAGCGACGTAGTTCGACAAAATCGCTTAAGACGAAATCGGTATCATCATAAAGCAAACATTTTTGTCACAGGAGGCCTTGAAAATGGAAAAGTTAAATGTAGCGATTGCCGATGATAATGAGAGAATGCTGCGATTGTTAGGTAATATTATCGAAAGCGATGACGAACTGAATGTAGTAGGAACTGCAAAAGATGGAGAAGAAGCATATAATGTGATAAAAGCAAAAGAACCGGATGTGGTATTGTTAGATATTGTCATGCCTAAGTTGGACGGGCTTGGGGTATTAGACCGTTTTAATAATGATAAATCCGTTAAGAAACGTCCTACCTTCATTATCATCAGCGCCATCGGACAGGAGAAAATTACAGAAGACGCCTTTAATTTAGGCGCAGATTACTATATTATGAAGCCCTTTGACAATGATATGGTATTAAACCGTATCAAGCATGTGAAGCAGCGCGCGTCTGCAAAACCCCAGGAGGTGCGCAAGGTAAATGCTTATGAGCGTGAGGAGGATTTGAATGAGCGCAATTTAGAAGCGGATGTGACGGAGATTATCCATGAAATCGGAGTTCCGGCACATATCAAGGGATATCAGTACTTAAGGGATGCTATCGTAATGTCGGTGAACGATATGGATATGTTAAATTCCATCACCAAAATTCTCTATCCCACCATCGCGAAGAAATACCAGACTACCTCAAGCCGTGTGGAGCGTGCCATCCGTCATGCCATTGAAGTTGCATGGAGCAGGGGAAAAATGGATACTATAGATGAGATGTTTGGCTATACCATTCACAATGGCAAGGGAAAGCCCACCAACTCGGAGTTTATCGCCCTGATTACAGATAGAATCCGTTTGGAATATAAAATGTATTAAGGCTTTTCAGAAAGCGAAAAAAGAGTTATAATATTTCTAAGATTTCAAGGAAAAACTTGGAGTTTGGAGGGTTATAACATGAAAAAAATATTATTTGCTACATCTGAGGCTGTGCCTTTCATGAAAACTGGAGGACTTGCAGACGTAACCGGCTCGTTGCCGCGTTATTTTGATAAGGAAGAATACGATGTGCGTGTTATCTTACCGAAATATGCCTGCATGGACGAAAAATGGAAAGGACAGCTTCATTTTTTGTGCCATTTTTATGTCAATTTAAGTTGGCGGCAGCAGTACGTAGGCATTTTTGAGACGAAATATGAGGGCATTACGTATTATCTGGTGGACAATGAATTTTATTTTGCCGGGAATATGCCCTATAATAATATTTATGAGGATGTGGAAAAATTTGCCTATTTTTCCAAGGCGGTTTTGGAAGCGCTGCCCTATCTGGATTTCTGCCCCGAGGTGATACATTGCCATGACTGGCAGACAGGACTGATTCCGGTATTCCTGCGGACGTTGTATGGGGACGAGCACTATTATGCGGGAATTAAGACCGTCTTTTCCATTCACAACCTGAAATTTCAGGGCAGGTGGATGCTTCCAGCGGTGATGGATATTACCGGGCTGCCGAAGCAGATATTTACAGCGGATAAGCTGGAGGCTTACGGAGAGGCGAATTATTTAAAGGGCGGTATCGTCTATGCAGACGCTGTCACCACGGTAAGCCCCACTTACGCTCATGAGATTACCACACCGGAAGGCGGTGAGGGATTAGACGGTCTTTTGTATGCCTGTCGGGAAAAACTCTATGGTATTTTGAACGGATTGGATTATGAAGAGTATAATCCGAAGAAAGATGCTTATATTGGCAGTCATTTTGATTCGGCGGATATGTCAGGTAAGGCAAAAAATAAGGCCAAGCTGCAGCAGGCATTGGGGCTTCCGGTGGATGACAAAGTATTTCTTCTGGGCATGGTGTCGAGGATGACGGACCAGAAAGGGTTTGATCTGATTGCCTACATTATGGACGAGCTTTTGGCTAAGGAAAAAATACAGATTGTCATTGTGGGGACAGGGGAGAACCAGTATCAGGATATGCTGCGGTATTTTGCCGGGAAATATCCCCAGAAGCTTAGCGTCACCATCGGCTATTCCGAGAGCCTGGCACATCAGATTTACGGCTCCTGCGACGGTTTTTTAATGCCTTCCCTGTTTGAGCCCTGCGGCCTCAGCCAGTTGATGAGCCTGCGTTACGGCACGGTACCCATTGTCCGTGAGACGGGCGGCCTTAAGGACACGGTAATCCCCTATAATGAGTACACGGGAGAGGGGACGGGCTTTTCCTTTGCCAACTATAACGCCCATGAGATGCTTCATACAATCCAGTATGCCATGAGTGTCTACTATGGAAAGAAAGATGCCTGGAATCGGCTGGTAAGACAGGGAATGGAGCAGGACTTCTCCTGGGAAAAATCCGTTCTGGAATACGGAAAACTGTACCATAAGCTGACGGAATAAAGAAACGCTCCTTTATAACCGAAAGATTATAAGGTGAGTTTCCCGGTCTCTCTGGAAAAATAATAGACGTGGTCGGAGAGGATTTCCTCTCCGGAAAGCTGGGTGGCATTGACTTCCCGCACCATATCGGACAATTCCTCATAGGTGCCGTTTTGATTTGCAGGGATGATTAGAACCTCATGGATACTGCTGGGCAGAAGATACAGGTCGCATCCTAAGCGGCGGGAGAAATCCGACAGCAGATTCGGGTAGAGCATACAGACAGAGCCATGGAGCTTGCGGCGGTTTGACAGCAGATACATAGGAAAGACTTCCTGGGAGGAAAACTCTCCGGGAACGCACTGGTCTTCCCAGAGCAGCTCTTTTAGTACGTCGGTCATATTCCGCAGGTCATAGGGCAGCAGTTTGGGCGTATTTGCCATGGCAAGGGCATAGAGGTCATCTTTTGTAATGTTCCAGAGGGAAAGATGGCGGTTTTGAATCAGAATAGTGGCGGTGCCGGTTTCGTCTGTCTTTGCCAGGCAGTGAAAGACGATGGCTAAGTCTAAAAAGCGGAAGTAGGGTACATTTTTTAAAAGTTCCCGGTTTCGTTGGTAATTAATCAGCTTAAAAACAATACGGGATTTTACTTTGCTATAAATAGTAAAGAAGGAAATGTCGATATTAATACTGGGACTATTTTCCTGATAAGCGTTCCGGATGTCACGGTAAATTTCGGGAAGGGGACGGCCTTTTTCGTACTGGCTGTAATAATAGTTCAGATAAATAGTGGGAGAGATATTACACCCTTCTGTAAAGACAGTCAGACCGTCTAAGTGGATATCGTTGTTTTTGATGATGTCCTGGATGGAAATTCTTGTGGCAGGGGGAAACTCCTGCTGTAAGCCGGTTACGATGTGTTGTTTAAATTCCTGATATGTCATAAGACCTCCTGAAAGACAGGAGAAAGGTGTATCTGTCAAAACAGAAAACTGGGAAAGTAAAGCCCTACAGGCTTAAAAACTGCGTAGACACAGTGTAGCACAGGAAAATGTCAGAGACAAGAAAAAATCAGAAAAAACGCGAAACGCGGATTTCAGAAAAAATATGGAGGGAAACCGCTGATGAATAAAAAGAAAAACATAAGAGGAGGAGACAACAACTATGACAATGTTTTTTAAAAATTTGAGCATCAGGTACAAAATCCTGATTCCGGTGGGGCTTTTGGGCATTCTGACACTGCTGCTAGGAATTAGCAGCTTGACTAATACCGGACAGCTTATGAAGGGCAGTGAGGAAATTTCCGGTGTATATGCACAGAAAATCGAACAGTTTGGTGATGTGGCAACTTCTTATCAGACGTTGCGCCGTGTGGCTTTTGCTCATATCGTGGCAGAAGGTGATGCCGATTTGCAGCGAGAACTAGAACAGGAAGCAGATAATCTGAAAAGCGAAATAAACAGTCTGTGTGGCGAGATTGAGAGCAATCTTGTGACGGATGATGAAACAGCCGATTTTAAACAGTTTGAAGAGTATTATGCCAACTATCTGACTATCTATGACGCTATTCTCGATTACAGCGCCAATGGTAAGAAAGAAGAGGCATCCGCATTGGCAAATGTGGACTTGAGGGAGGCTGGTGTAGCTCTTACTGCGGAACTGGAAAGTATGAGCGAAAGAAATAAAAATGACATGGCTCTTGCTGTGGTACGCCAGAACATGACATATGACATAACAAAATGGATTACAGTTGTGCTTTGCGTGCTTAGCGTCTTCATTTTCTTATTTGTAGTGTTCATTTCCTGGAAATGGGCAATCAAGCGCTTAATCAATATCAACAAGCAGCTTCGGGAAGTAATTGCCACGATTGAAGAGGGCAGGGGCGATTTGACAAAGCGTGTCCAGTGCTTCTGTACCGATGAAATCGGTACTCTTGCAGCGGGTATCAACACCTTTATTGAGACTCTGCAGAATATTATGGGACAGATTAATATCAGCTCCGGTCAATTGGGTACGATTGTAAATCTGGTATCGGATAAGGTTTCCTTAGCAAACAGCAATTCCTGCGATATTTCTGCCGTGATGGAGGAATTATCGGCATCCATGGAAGAAATTTCCTCTGCCATTACTGACATAAAAGAAAATGTGGATACGGTGGATCAGAATATTATAGAGCTTTCCTCAGAATCCAGGGGAATGTATGATTATGCGGGAAAAATGCAGAAACGTGCAGAAAATCTCGAACAGAGCGCCGTTGAGAATAAACAGAATACCAGCAATGTTGTCAGTGATATTATTGAAAAATTAAAACAGGCCATTGAGAGCAGTAAGAGTGTTGACCGTGTCAACGATTTGACCGACGAGATTTTGAGCATTTCCAGCCAGACGAACCTGTTGTCCTTAAATGCGTCCATCGAGGCGGCAAGAGCCGGGGAAGCAGGCAGAGGTTTTGCCGTTGTGGCAGATGAAATCAGCCAGTTGGCAAATTCCAGCAGGGAAGCGGCAAATAACATCCAGACCATCAACAACATGGTGGTGGAGGCTGTGAGGGATTTGACAGACAGCGCAAATTCTATTGTAAATTATATCAATGAGAACATCCTCCCCGATTATGAGGGTTTTGTAAGTGCAGGAAAGCAGTACAATGAGGACGCCATTCATGTTAATGAAGTTGTTACCAGATTCAATGACATGTCCGATAACCTGAAACAGCTCATGGACAGCATTACGGGATCTATCAACGGTATTAATTCCGCCGTGGAAGAGAGTGCAAAGGGAACGACAAATGTTGCCACAAACACCTCCGATTTAGTGAAGGAAATTGACGAGATTTCAAATGCAATGAACGATAACAGACAGATAGCAGGAAATCTGACAGAGGAAGCGGAGCGCTTTGTGCAATTATAAGGTTTTGTATGAAGCGGATAGGGGCTGCTGCAGAATAAAAAATTTCTGTGGCAGCTATTTCTCGTCATTACGAAAAGATGACCACGGATGACAGGATATAAAATCCTTGAGAAAATGTGTGAAGTAATCTTGAAAAAATCAAAATTGACATTTTTGATGAAAAATGGTAACGTAGAGGATGAAAAACTCGATTTTCGTGAGGTGATACAATGGATAAAAAACAGATATTAATTGTTGATGATGAAGAATTAAACCGTGTGGTATTAATTGGTTTGTTTGATGAGGAATATGAGATCCTAGAAGCAGGAAACGGGGAAGAGGCAGTAGAGCAGATTGAGAATAATTCTAATATAGCATTAATTCTCTTGGATGTTGTGATGCCGGTGAAGGATGGTTTTTGGGTATTGGAGTATATGAAAAACCATGATCTGATTGAAAATATCCCGATTATATTGATTACCGCAGAGACGATTTTGGATACTGAGGATCAGGCATATGCCTATGGCGTGGCGGATGTGATACATAAGCCTTTTTATCCGCATATTGTAAGACGCAGGGCAAAGAATATTATTGAACTATATCAAAATAAGTATCATATGGAGGAACGCCTGAAGGAACAGGAAAAAGAGATTAGGGCACAGGAGAAAAAGCTGCGGGAAGGCAACGACTTTATGATAGAAGCCCTTAGTTCTGTGGTTGAATTTAGAAGCCTTGAGACGGGAGATCATGTCCGGCGTGTCAAATATTTTACAAGAATTATGCTTAAGTATCTTATGACATATTTTCCCAAGTATGGATTGACACCGACACAGGTAGATGAGATTGCCAGAGCTTCGGCGCTTCATGATATCGGCAAAATCGGAATTCCGGATGCCATTCTTTTTAAGCCGGCACGCCTGACAACGGAAGAATTCGAGATTATGAAGACACATACCACGATTGGGTGTGAGGTTTTGGAAAAATTCCACGCTCATCAATCAGAAGAATTTTACCGTTATTGTTATGAAATTTGCCGTTATCACCATGAAAGATGGGATGGCAATGGATATCCTGACCATTTGGTAGGAGAAGATATTCCAATTAGTGCACATGTTGTTGCTATTGCTGATGTTTATGATGCATTGGTGAGTCCTAGAGTGTATAAAAGTCCATATGCGAATAATACGGCATATGACATGATATTAAATGGAGAATGTGGGCAGTTTTCACCAGATGTATTAGAATGTTTCAAACTTGCCAAGGAAGATTTTTTTAACATTGTGGAAGTGATTAAGATGTTCGATTTTTTGTGATGAACATGAAACAAATATCAGGTAGCAAATAGTATTTTTGCTACCTAGTTTTTTACGAAGGTCTGTCTCATAGAAAGTTTCACTTGTTGTTCGGTTTACGAAGGATTTTTTTAAAACATGCAGGTTTAGGAAAGGACATGGATATTATAATGGAACAAAAGGAAAAATTCCCGGTCGGAGTATTTCCGGGGGAAGACGCGTTAGAGATGCTTCTGGTGTTCGAACAGACAGGAACGATTTCTTATGCAAATACGTCTGCCAGACAAAAACTGGAATATGAAGATGAGTTATGCGGTAAAAATATCAGTGACATTTTTCCCAATGATTTCAAAACAGGGAAAGGCAATGCCGAGAAGCTTGATTTTGAGGAAAATAAACTGCAGCATCTTACTGCATATCGTAAAAATCTGACTTGTTTTCCGGTTGAAGCCAGAATAATAGAAAGCAGTATCTGGCCTGAAATGTACATATGTATGGCAAATGATATATTAGAGAAGGAGTTCCTAAACAGAGAGGTAGAGCGAATCAGGCAGGAAGCAGAAGATGCGATGAAGGTCAAATCAGAATTTGTGGCAAATGTGACACATGAGCTTCGAACACCGGTGAACGGGATATTGGGAAATGTCAGAGAAATGTTAAGCCGCAGTTTAGAAGGTGAGACAGAAAAGCAGCTTCGGCTGATAGAACGCTGCTGTAATGATATGAACAAGATTATAAATAATATTCTTGATTTTTCTAAGCTAGAAGCAGGAAAGTTTATTTTAGAGCCTCGTAAATTTCATTTTAGAAATATGTTGGATTATGTAAAAAGTAATCATATTAATAAAATTACGGAAAAAGGTCTGGAGTTTTTTATGACGGTATCACCGCAGGTGCCGGAGTACGTGATAGGTGATGAACTTCGTATCGTACAGATACTTAACAACCTTCTTTCGAATGCATTAAAATTTACCGCATTGGGGAAAATTACAGTCGGAGTGTTCAGGACGGCACAGGTAAACAATAAAATGGAATTATTTTTTGTCGTGTCGGATACCGGAATTGGAATCGCCGAAGAAGACAGAGATAAATTGTTTCAGAGTTTTTCACAGGTGGATGCCTCTATTTCGAGAAAATATGGGGGCACCGGTTTAGGACTGAATATTTGCAAGCAGTTAGTAGAACTGATGGGTGGAGGAATTGATGTAGAAAGTGAGAAAAACAGAGGCAGTAATTTTTCATTTTCTATCTGGGTCGAAGCCTGTGGAGGAGACGAGGTCTTACAGCAGCCGGATGATGTGAAAAATAAGAATGTTTTTGTTCAGACGGTGGAAGAATCCCAAGGTGCCCAGGAGGATGCCAGAAAGTACGGAACAAAGGATAACAGGGAAAATCTAAAGAGAAATTTGTCGAAGCTAATCTTATGTGTGGAAATGGAAAATTGGGAGAAGGCGGAGACATTTATGGAAACCATTAGAGAATTGACACAGGAAGCTCCGCAGGAAGTTAAGCGTGTGGTCTTACGGTTGAAGATGGCAATTCAGAAAGAGAATTACGAAAAAGTGACTGCAGGATACGAAGAATTAAATCAATTTTTATGATGGGGGATAATGTAAGATGAAGACAACCCGTAAAGCTAAGATACTGATTGTTGATGATGTGGAAATCAATCGATATATTCTAAAAGAAATCATAGAAGATATGGGGGATATCCCGATTACAGCAGAAAGCGGAAAAATGGCATTAGAGTTAATGTCGAAGGAGCATCCCCAGCTGGTACTTACAGATATTTCTATGCCGGAGATGGACGGATATGAATTGTGCCGAATTTTAAAAAAGAATGAGGAAACAAAAAATATTCCGGTTGTGTTTATTTCAGCGTTTGATGATCCGGAGGATATTGTGGAGGGCTTTTCTCTTGGAGGAGAAGATTATATTACCAAACCATTTATACCGGAGGTGATACAAGCCAGAGTTGGTGTGCAGCTTCGTCTGCATGAGATGCAGGAACAGCTGATAGAAACGAACAGGCGTCTTCAGGTTTCCGTAAGTGAGCAGTTAGAACAGATGGAATCAGAGAAGAAGAAGATCCTGTATGCAATGGCCAATGTGGCGGCACAAAATGCTGATTATGAGGAAGAGCATATGAAACGCCTGGGACAAAACTGCAGGATATTGGCACAGGGAATGCAGTTATCACCTATGTTTGAAGGTCAGCTTTCAGATACACAGATTGATACCATAGAAATAGCAGCACCTTTGTGTGATATAGGAAATATTGGTATTCCAAAGGAGATTTTGCAAAAAAGAGAAAAACTGACGCAGGAAGAAACGGAGGTAATAGAAAAACATCCGGATGTAGGGGCAAATCTCTTGGGTGATTTGCAGGTGAATAATGATTATAATGATTTTATCAGTATAGCTATTGATATGGCAAGATTTCACCACGAAAACTGGGATGGAAGCGGATATCCGGAAGGATTAAAGGGAGAAAAAATCCCTCTTGCAGCACAGATTGTTTCCATTATGGACAGATACTGTGCATTGACCGGGGAAAAAGCTTATTCCAGAGAAGAAGCACTGGAAGTTATGAAGGAGGAGGCCGGAATAAAATTTAATCCGGATATTTATAATATATGTTATAAAATATCGAGGCAGTTTTGCTAAGCAGGTAATTGATTTATGAGGAGGTAGGAAAATTGATTACGGATGAGGAAGTTATAAGAATCTCAGCTTATATGAAGCAGCGATATGGCATTGACTTAAGTCAGAAAAAAGTGATTATCAATGGTCGATTGGAGAATTATTTGAAGAGAAGAGGCTGGAAAAATTTTCATCAACTCATGGATGTTGTAGAAAAGGATGAAACTGGAAATGAAGAGAAAATGCTGGTTAATTTTCTGACTACCAATCATACTTATTTTATGAGGGAATTTGAACATTTTGATTTTTTTAAGAAAGAGGTTTTACCATGGCTGAAGGTTAAGGAAAGCAAAAATAAGGATTTGCACATATGGTGCGGCGCGGCTTCAACGGGAGAAGAACCCTATATGATAGCAATGGTACTGGCTGACTTTTTTGGACTGGAACGAGACCAGTGGGATACCAGAGTACTTGCAACGGATATTTCAACGAAGGCGTTACAGCAGGCAATCACTGGTATTTATTCTTCGGAACAGCTCGATAAATTGCCTGAGCAGTGGAAGAGGCATTTTTTTAAAGAAATCAATGGGGGAATACAGTACCAGGTGAAAAATGAACTGAAAAGGGAAGTGATATTCCGCCAGTTTAATTTGATGGATCCATTTCCTTTTAAGAAGAAGTTACACACGGTATTTTTGCGTAATGTCATGATATATTTTGATGATAATACCAAGCGGGAACTGATTCAAAAGGTTTATGACGCTTTAGAGCCCGGAGGGTATTTATTCATAGGGACGACTGAAACATTAGATAGAAGCAATACGCCTTTTCAGATTATTCAACCGTCTATTTTTAGAAAAGGAGAGAGAAAATAAAGCATGAGACCAATCAGAGTTTTAGTGGTGGATGATTCGATTGTGTTCAGGGAACTGTTGGTTCAGAACTTAAATAAAGATCCTGCAATTCAGGTAGTGGGGACCGCTAAAGATCCTTTTGAAGCAAGAGATGCTATTTTAAGCCTGAAGCCGGATGTTATGACTTTGGATATAGAACTTCCCAGAATGAGTGGAATTGAGTTTTTACAGAAGCTGATGCCGCAATATCCGCTTCCGGTAATCGTTATTAGTTCTTTAAGTGAAAAGGTGTTTGATGCGATGAATGCGGGAGCTGTTGATTTCGTAGCAAAGCCTGTGGTAGCAAACCGTATGCAGTTGGAAGAATTTATCAGAAACGAGCTTTTAGTAAAAATCAAAATTGCTTCAACTGCAAAGATCAGCAGTATTAAGAAGGTAATCAGACAACGGGAGGAACAGCATTTAAAGGTAACGGACAGCAATTTAATTGTGGCGATTGGCGCTTCTACAGGAGGAACAGAAGCAATTTTTGAAGTTGTCAAGGAATTTGGAACAGATATTCCGGGAATCGTGGTGGTGCAGCATATGCCGCCGGGGTTTACGGCAATGTATGCAAAAAGGCTGAATGACCAATGCCGAATTCAGGTGAAAGAGGCGGAGACAGGAGACAGGGTAATGCCGGGTCATATGCTGATTGCGCCGGGTGGCGACAGACATATGAGGCTTGTAAAGGTAAATGGAGTTTATCAGGTGGAATGTAAGGCAGGTCCTAAGGTAAACGGACATTGCCCTTCCGTTGAGGTATTGTTTGAATCAGTTGCCAAATCTGCCGGTTCTAATGCCGTTGGGATTATATTAACCGGTATGGGCGGTGATGGCGCGAAAGGATTACTGGCGATGAGGCAGGCAGGTGCCAGAACGATTGGGCAGGATGAATCCACTTGTGTCGTATACGGAATGCCGAAGGTCGCTTATGATATCGGTGCAGTGGAGTATCAGGAAAAATTGACTGATATAGCAAAAAGAACTTACGCGATATTAAATAAAATGTAAAGGATAAGGGATATGAAGATTTTATTGGCAGAAGATGATTTTGCGACAAGGAAGTTTATGCTAAGCTTCCTGTCGAAGTATGGAGAATGTGATGTCACAGTAGACGGAATGGAAGCAGTGGATGCCTTTATGATGGCGTTAGAAGACGGGGAGCCTTATGATTTGGTGTGTCTGGACATTATGATGCCGGTGATGGACGGATATCAGTCGCTGATAGGGATACGGAATCTGGAAAAAGAAAGAAATATACCGGAGGAGCAGGCAGTAAAGGTAATTATGACCACAGCGCTGAATGAAGAGAGAAATGTAAAAATGGCATTTGAGTTAGGGTGCACAATCTATTCGGGAAAGCCTATTGACCAGAATAAGTTTGAGCAGGCATTAAAAAAGCTGGGGCTGATTTAATGTCTCAGGTCTGCGGTGGAGAAAGCATAAGATAAAATTAGGGAGAAAGGAGAAGAAAATGGCTGAAGAATTTAGTACAGACGGTATGCTGGATATCTATCTGTTTGAAAATGAACAGCTTTTAGAGCAGCTTCAGGACAGGGTGCTAGAACAAAAGGATGCGGACTGTTTTGACGAAGACAGCATAAATGAAATATTCCGGACCATGCACACGATCAAGGGTTCATCAGGTATCATGATGTTTGACAACATAACTGCCATATCACATAAGCTAGAAGACGTGTTTTTTTACCTGAGGGAGTCGCATCCGCAGAATGTGCCGCACTTAGAGCTGGTGGAACATGTACTGGAGGTGCAGGATTTCATTTCAGGGGAAATGGACAAGATTAAGAACGGGGAAACGGCAGACGGAGACCCGGCGGAGATGCTAGAAAGGCTGGATGCGTTTCTCGAAAAGATAAAAGGTGACGGGAAAAGTGCAGGAAAAGGCGCTGCAAAAGAAAAGGGGACTAAAAAAGAAGATGTGCCCTCTAACGTACATGAGGAGCCGAAGCAGTTCTACATAGCGCCGGTAGCAACGAGTGCAAGTCGGTTTTATAAGATATACATTACGTTTTTTCCGGAAACAGAGATGGTAGATGTACGTGCATATAAGGCAGTATATACATTAAAGGAGATTGCAGAGGATCTGCTGTATTCACCGGAAGATATTATTTCGGATGAAAGCAGTGCCGATGTGATAAAGGAAGAAGGGTTCAAAATCCTGCTGCAGACTCAAAGCAGTGAGGAGGATATCCGGAAACTGGTAAAAGTCGGATATGACATTCAAAAGGTTGAGATATTTGAATGTAAAGCAGAAGAGTTTCTGCAGGGCTTTGACTTTGGAGAGCAGGAGGAACAGATTGATCTAGAGTCCGGTGGAGGAGAGAAGGGTTCCGGGACAAAGGAAAAGGCAGAGAACAACGGGGGAGGAACCAAAAAGGAGACGAAGAAACCGGAGATTGCACCTGGAGACTTTGTTATTCAATCCAAGGAGCCGGGCAGACAGAAGAAGCTGGCGCGAGATAAACCGAAGGCCAAAACGGAAAAAGCCTCCTTTATCAGCGTGAATGTGAGCAAGATGGATCAGCTGATGGATCTGATCGGAGAGCTGGTAATCTCGGAGTCGGTGGTACTGCAAAATCCGGACTTAAAGGTGCCTGGGCTTAACCTGAACAGCTTTAACAAGGCAGCGGCGCAGTTGTCCAAGATATCAACGGATTTGCAAAATGTAATTATGTCCATGCGGATGGTACCGCTGACCAATACCTTCCAGAAGATGAACCGTATCGTCTTTGACGTGTCAAGAAAGCTGGGGAAAGAAATTGAGTTTGAGATGGTAGGAGAGCACACCGAGGTGGATAAGAACATCATCGAACACATCTCGGATCCTTTGATGCATCTGGTAAGAAATGCCGTGGACCATGGAATCGAGACCAACGAAGAGCGGGCACAAAGCGGGAAAAAGGAAAAAGGCAAGGTGACGATGTCGGCGAGAACCGAAGCCGGCAAGGTATGGATCTGTGTAGAAGATAACGGAAAGGGACTTGACCGGGAGAAAATCCTGGCAAAGGCAAGGAAGCAGGGGATTTTAGATGCAAGCAAGCCGGATTCCGCTTATACGGACAAGGAAGTGTACCAGTTCATTACCCTTCCGGGATTTTCTACCAACGAGCAGGTAACCGAGTACTCCGGAAGGGGAGTAGGGATGGATGTGGTGGTGCAGAACATCCAGCAGATAGGAGGAACGCTGGAAATTGAGAGCACCCCGGGCTTCGGAAGCATCATGAGTCTGAAGATACCGCTGACACTGGCGATTGTAGACGGTATCGTCATAGAGACAGGAAAATCTGCATTCGTATTGGAAACAGGAGTCATCAAGGAATTTGTGAGAGTGACGGAAGATATGATGATTCATGAGCCGTGTGGGGATGAATATATTATGATCCGCGGAGAATGTTATCCGGTGGTGCGGCTGGGTGAGTGGTATAAAATGTCGGAGTATGCCAAAAATGTGGAAGACGGAGTGATGCTGATTCTTGAAATGGAAGAAAAGAAAATCTGCCTTTTTGTTGACAGACTGATCGGCGAACAGGAGATTGTGGTAAAGCCGATCCCGTCCTATATAAAGAAAGTGAAAGGACTGTCCGGATGTACCCAGTTAGGAGACGGAAGCATAGCGCTGATACTGGATGCAGCGGGACTGGTAGGATAAAATAACAGAAAGGAATGATAAAACAGATGGATGAATCAAGCATGGAGAAGCAGATGTATGAGAGCCGTGCGGATACAGATGAACGGAATGGGATGTACATGACGTTCAAATCCGGGGAAGAGTACTTCGGGCTGAAGATACAGTACGTAAGCGAGATAATCCAGTTTCAGGCAATCACGGAGATACCGGAGACAGAGGATTATATCAAAGGTCTCATCAACCTGAGAGGAAAGGTAATTCCGGTGATAGACGTAAGGCTGCGTTTTTGTCAGCAGCCCTTCGAGTATAATGACCGGACCTGTATTATCGTACTCAATGTAAACACAATGCTGGTGGGGCTGATCGTGGAGAAGATCGCCGAGGTAGTGGATATCCGGGAAGAGAATATCCTGCCGCCGCCAAAGCTTGGAAGAAGCGACAGGCTGCAAAACAAGTATGTATATGGAATAGGCAAGGTAGGAAATTCCGTAAAGCTGTTGCTAGATCCGGACAAGCTGCTGAATGATGAGGAACCGACAGTAGTTGAACAGGCAAATGATATGCCAAATGAAGAAGAATGAGAGGTATGAAGGTATGAAAAACATGAAGATGAAAACAAAATTGATTGTAGGTTTTGGGATTCCTATTATTCTTTCAATTATTAATGTGTTAATAGGAATGTATTTTATACGTACGATTACAAATGATGTAATTGCAATGCAGCAGGAAGAAGTCGTAACAGTTCAGGATACAATGAAAGAGATTGGTGCAGATGAGTCAAAAGCACAGATGGTTATTGATGCAATTACAGAAATAAAAACAAAAGATTTGACAGCCATACAAGATTCTACAAACCTTTCTAATGTAATTAGTGGTACATTAATTACAGTATCCGTATTGATTTCCTTTGCTATTGCATTTTCGCTGGTAAAGATTATTAGAAAATCTGTAGATCAGCTGTCTAAAGCAGCGACGGAAATTGCAAAGGGACGTGTTGATATTGAATTGGTGAAGCATAATAATGATGAATTTGGTGAATTGGTAGATAAATACACAGAGGTAATTAATAACATAAAATCTCAGGCTCAGGTTGCAGAGGAAGTAGCAAACGGTAACCTTACGGTTCAGGTTAACGTGAAGTCAAGCGAAGATATGCTGGGTAATGCATTAAAGAAATTGGTAGATGACAACTTGCATGCGCTTTCTAATATCAGCGAAGCAGGTTCACAGGTTACCGTTAGTTCTTCTCAGGTGGCAAGCGCAAGTCAGGCATTGGCACAGGGTTCTACAGAGCAGGCAAGCGCCATTCAGGAGATTACAGCATCTATCAATGAGATTGCAGAAAAAACCAAACAGAATGCGGAGCAGGCAAATGATGCATCCGGTCTCGTAAATAAAGCAATTACTGATGTAAAAGAAGGAAATGAGCAGATGAAGAACATGGTGGGAGCTATGCAGGAAATCAATAAATCATCTGAGAGCATTTCTAAGATTATTAAGGTTATTGACGATATTGCATTCCAGACCAATATCCTTGCTTTGAATGCTGCAGTTGAAGCGGCCCGGGCAGGAGAAGCAGGAAAGGGATTTGCCGTAGTAGCGGAAGAGGTAAGAAGCCTTGCAGCTAAGAGTGCGTCAGCGGCGGCAGAGACAGCAGAGCTGATAGAAGAATCTATTGGCAAGGTCAATGCGGGAAGCAAGATAGCAGATGAGACGGCAGAGGCGATGGAAACCATTGCAAAGACGGTACAGCAGAGTGAAGTGATCATCAACGGAATAGCAGAGTCTTCTAACTATCAGGCAACAGCAGTGGCTCAGATTGAGCAGGCAGTCACCCAGGTATCTCAGGTGGTGCAGACTAATTCCGCAACCAGTGAGGAATGTGCGGCAGCCAGTGAAGAATTGTCTAATCAGGCAGCTAAGATGAGAGAGATGCTTTCCATCTACAATCTGGGCTCGGGAAGTTCTTTTTCTTTTAAAAACTCTTCCTATCAGAACTCTGCATCAAGCGAAAATGAGCAGTTGATTTCTCTCGGAGATGAATTTGACAAGTATTAAAGAAAATTTGTAATTGATACCTTATAGGCTTCCCCATTGGCTGATGCTGATGGGGAAAGCATTGGGGAATAAAAATTTTCCCTAATAAAATAGTCAGAATCGGCACTTTCAAAGCAAAAAAATTAAATTAGATATTGCAATTTTAGAAAAATCCGATATAATAATCTCATGTGGTATTTTATAGAAAGTATTGCCGCATAGTTATGCCGATATGGCTCAGTTGGTAGAGCAACGCATTCGTAATGCGTAGGTCGTCGGTTCGAGTCCGACTATCGGCTTATAAAAGGTAGAGCTCTCAATATTTCAATTACGAGGTATTCGGGAGTTTTATTTTTTATAAGGGAGCAGTCCGCAGACAAAAAAAGCGGACAAGTCTGCCCGGTTTTATATAGATTAGAAACCGGACAATATCACAGGAGGAAAACATTATGAAGAAAAAGGTAATGAGCTTACTGTTGGCAGCAGCAATGACAGCTTCCCTGTTCGCAGGTTGTGGCAATTCGGGTAATGGCACAGCAGGCAGCAACGGAACATCGGACGGCGCAGCGGAGACCGATGGGGTTGACAATGCAGTAGAGAGTACCGAGAGCAGTGCCGCAGATGATACCTCAGCAGACGGTTACGAGTTAGCCCTCGTTATCGACGTGGGAACGATTGATGACAAGTCATTTAACCAAGGTTCCTGGGAAGGTATTCAGAAATACGCAGAGGAGAGCGGTGTTGCATCAAAATACTACAAGTCAGCAGAGGCAACCACAGACTCTTTTATGGAAACGATTGAATTAGCCATCGAGGGCGGTGCAAAAACAGTAGTCTGCCCCGGTTTCTTATTTGAAGAGCCTATCTATAATTTACAGACCCAATATCCAGAGGTTCATTTTATTTTAGTAGACGGTGTACCGCATGATGCAGACAATAACTACAATACGGCAGAAAATACCATGCCGATTCTTTACGAAGAGGATGAGGCAGGTTTCCTTGCAGGTTATGCAGCAGTGAAAGACGGTTACACCAAGCTTGGCTTCATGGGCGGTCTTGCTCTTCCGGCAGTTATCCGTTACGGTTATGGTTTTCTTGCAGGCGCTAATTATGCAGCAGAGGAAATGGGGATTGACGGTGTGGAAGTAACCTATTACTATACAGGTTCCTTTGATGCAACACCGGAAGCACAGACCATGGCAGCTTCTTGGTATCAGGCAGGAACCGAGGTGATTTTCGCCTGCGGAGGTTCTGTAGGAAATTCCGTTATGGCAGCGGCAGAGGCATCTGAGGGTGCAAAGGTAATCGGTGTTGACGTTGACCAGTCCTCTGAGTCTGAGACCGTTATCACATCTGCGATGAAGATGTTATCCAACTCCGTATATGATGCAGTGAAATCTGTTTATGACGGTTCCTTCAAGGGAGGAGAGACAGCCACTTTTAACGCAGCAAACGACGGTGTGGGACTTCCCATGGATACCTCTAAATTTGAGACTTTCACACAGGCAGATTATGACACTGTTTACGCAGCTATCGTTGCAGGCGACATCACCATTGACAATGATACCGACAAAGAAATCAGCGACCTTGGCTTAACCAAAGTAACAGTCACCGAGGTACAGTAAAGAATAACCTCGCACGTCAAAGGTGCGAGGTTATTCGCTACCCAAACGAAGCGAAGCGGAGTTCGGGTTTCCCGAAGGCACGTCAAAGGTGCGAGGTTATTCGCTACCCAAACGAAGCGAAGCGGAGTTCGGGTTTCCCGATGTAAATTTTATAAGAAGGGGTGCTTGTAACAGCACCCCTTTTATTGTAAAATAATAAATAATATGGGAGCGTTTTTTATACAGTTTTCCGGTATAAAATAATTAGGAGAGGATAAAAACAGGGGGAATGCGAAAGAATGGAGAAACAGATGGACTATATTATCGAAATGTTAGATATCACAAAGGAATTTCCGGGTATTATCGCAAATGACCACATTACACTCCAGATAAAAAAAGGAGAAATACATGCGCTTTTAGGGGAGAACGGTGCCGGGAAATCCACGTTAATGAGTGTGCTGTTCGGCTTATATCAGCCGGAAGGCGGATGTATTAAGGTGCGGGGGAAAGAAGTAAAGATTAACAACCCGTTAGATGCCAATGCGTTGGGCATTGGTATGGTACACCAGCATTTTAAGCTGGTTCATAATTTTACGGTGCTGCAGAACATTGTGTTAGGCAATGAGGACACAAAGCACGGTCTTTTGGAAATGAAAGAGGCAAGAAAAAAGGTTGTGGAGCTGAGCCGGAAATACCATCTCTCCGTAGATCCGGATGCGGAAATACAGGATATTACCGTGGGAATGCAGCAGAGGGTTGAGATTTTAAAAATGCTTTACCGGGACAACGATATTCTGATTTTCGATGAGCCTACGGCAGTGCTGACACCGCAGGAAATCGACGAATTGATGAATATTATGCGGGAACTGGTAAAAGAGGGCAAATCCATTATCTTTATTACCCATAAATTGAACGAAATCAAGGCGGTGGCAGACCGTTGCTCCGTTCTGCGCCGTGGAAAATATATCGGTACAGTGGATGTGGCGGATACCGATAAGGAGGCTCTCTCCGAGATGATGGTAGGCCATAAGGTCAGCCTTACGGTGGACAAGCAGGAGGCAAAGCCCTCAGATGTGGTGCTGGAAGTGAAAGATCTGGTGGTAAAGGATAAAAAGCAGGGGCACACAAAGGATATTATCAGGAACGTCAGTTTTCAGGTGCGGAAAGGTGAGATTGTCTGCATTGCAGGAATCGACGGAAACGGACAGACGGAATTGGTGGAAGCTGTCACCGGAATGATAAAAGCGGACGGGGGAACCGTCTATGTAAAGGGAGAGGATATGACGAAAAAATCCATCCGCTACCGGAATACCCATGGGATGTCCCATATTCCGGAGGACCGCCATAAGCACGGATTGGTATTAGACTATTCCTTAGAGGAAAATCTAGTGTTGCAGGACTATTTTGAACCGAGATTCCAAAATCATGGATTTATCCGGCAGAATGAGGTGACGGCTTACGCAGAGAAATTAATTGAAAAATATGATATCCGAAGCGGGCAGGGAGCTGTGACGAAGGTCAGGAGCATGTCCGGCGGCAATCAGCAGAAAGCCATTATCGCCAGGGAGATATCCAAAAATCCTGAAGTACTTGTGGCAGTGCAGCCCACCAGAGGTCTTGATGTGGGGGCGATAGAGTTTATCCATAAACAGATTGTGGCAGAGCGTGACGCAGGGGCAGGGGTTTTGCTGGTGTCCTTAGAGTTAGAAGAGGTAATGAACTTAAGCGATAGGATTCTGGTGATTTATGAGGGAGAGCTTGTGGCGGACCTCAATCCGAAGGAAACCACGGTACAGGAACTTGGACTTTATATGGCAGGTTCAAAACGGAAGGAGGTAAAATAGCATGAAACGAAAGAGAGACAGCATTGGATTTTTATCCTCCCTGTTCGCCATTGTGGTAGGTCTTCTGGTAGGATTTCTGATTTTGCTGGTAAGTAATCCAAGTCAGGCGGGAGCGGGTTTCTGGACCATTATCACAGGTCCGCTGACCCATGGCAGCAAGGGGGTGGGACAGGTATTTTATTACGCCACACCGATTATCCTGACGGGTTTATCCGTTGGATTTGCCTTTAAGACGGGGCTGTTTAACATCGGTTCTTCGGGACAGTTTATCATGGGTGCATTTGCGGCGGTTGTGGTAGGTATCAAGGGAGAGGCCCTAGGCAGTGTGCAGTGGGTGGTGGCTCTGTTTACGGCAATCCTTGCAGGAGCCATCTGGGGAGCCATTCCCGGACTGGTAAAAGCCTATTTTAATGTAAATGAAGTAATTGCCTGTATCATGACGAATTATATTGGTATGTATCTGGTGAATTATCTGGTGTCCACCAATAAAGGCTTATATGACAAAATCCACAACTATTCCAAGAGCGTGGCGGAAACGGCGAATATCCCCAGGATGGGGCTGGACAAGATTTTTGAGGGCTCTAGTGTCAATGGAGGTTTTTTCATTGCGGTGATTGCAGCTGTTGTGATTTATATTCTGTTAAATAGGACTACCTTCGGTTATGAATTAAAAGCCGCGGGTTTTAACAAGGATGCAAGTAAATATGCAGGAATGAATGAAAAGAGAAACATTGTACTTTCCATGGCAATCGCAGGGGCTTTATCCGGCCTTGCGGGAGCATTATTGTACCTTGCGGGTTCCGGAAAGCACATTGAGATTCAGGACGTGCTGGCGGGAGAGGGCTTTACAGGTATTTCCGTGGCATTGTTAGGACTTTCTAATCCCCTGGGAATCTTATTGGCAGGTATTTTTATCGCTTATATCACAGCCGGAGGATTTTATTTACAGCTGCTTAATTTCTCCACGGAGATTATTGATATTATCATCGCAGTTATTATTTACTTCTCTGCATTTTCCTTATTTGTGCGGGTAATCATTACCAGGATGCAGAAAAAGAAAGAGGATGCAAAGACAGCGGAAAAAGGAGGTAAAAAATAATGGATACGTTATATCTGGTATTTCAGCAGACAATGTTTTTTACCATACCGTTGTTATTAGTGGCATTGGGCGGTATGTTTTCGGAGCGCTCCGGTATCATCAACATTGCCTTAGAGGGCATTATGATTATGGGAGCATTTACCAGCATTTTATTTATTAATCTGACACAGGATAAACTGAGCGGGCAGGTACAGCTTTTGCTGGCAATCCTGATTGCGGCGGGAACCGGAATTATCTTTTCCCTGTTTCATGCGTTTGCGTCCGTTAATATGAAAGCAGACCAGACCATCAGCGGTACGGCGTTAAACCTTTTTGCCCCGGCTTTTGCCATTTTCGTAGCGCGACGTATCGGCGGCACACAGCAGGTGCAGTTTAAGAATACTTTTCGTATTGAATCAGTTCCTGTGCTGGGAGATATTCCGGTCATCGGTGATTTACTCTTTAAAAACACTTATATCACTACGTATATCGGTTTCGTTATATTGGTGATTTCAGTGATAGTGATTTACCGCACTCGTTTTGGTTTACGCTTAAGAGCCTGCGGCGAGCACCCACAGGCAGCGGATTCCGTAGGTATCAATGTCTATAAGATGCAGTATGCCGGAGTGATTATTTCCGGGGCGTTAGGAGGGCTTGGGGGACTGGTTTTCGTAGTACCCACCTCCACTAACTTCAATGCCACTGTGGCAGGCTATGGTTTCCTTGCCTTGGCAGTACTGATTTTCGGACAGTGGCATCCGGTAAAAATCCTTGGGGCAGCCTTTTTCTTCGGTTTGATGAAAACCGTTGCGGCTTCTTATTCCGCGATTCCCGTGCTTGCCACCAGCGGAATCCCAAGCTATATTTATAAGATGATACCTTATATCGCAACCCTGATTGTCCTGATATTTACATCGAAAAATTCCCAGGCGCCTAAGGCGGAGGGAATCCCGTATGATAAGGGACAAAGATGATAGGGTGATTTGCCTTGAGGGCAAATCACCCGGAAGAATGCAAAAGCGGCATTCTTCCCAGTGAGAGTATGAGAGGCAAATCACCCGGAGGAATGCAAAAGCGGCATTCTTCCCAGTGAGAGTATGAGAGGCAAATCGCCCGGAGGAATGCAAAAGCGGCATTCTTCCCAGTGAGAATATGAGAGGCAAATCACCCTAAGAAAGGAAAATCTGAATAGGAAGGAGCATAGATAATGATAGATACAAAGTATTTTGACCATACGATTTTGAAGGCGGAGGCGACGGAGGCACAGGTGGCGAAAATCTGTGAGGAGGCACTGGCGCACGATTTTGCTTCGGTCTGCGTGAACCAGTATTACACGAAGTTTGTGGCAGAAAAGTTGAAGGGTTCTGACGTGAAGGTGTGTACGGTAGTGGGTTTTCCTCTGGGAATGTCGGAGACGAGGGTGAAGGCATTTGAGACGAAGGCTGCCATCGAGGACGGTGCCACGGAAGTAGACATGGTGATTAATGTGGGGGCGCTGAAGGATAAAAAGTACGATTATGTGCGAAACGACATCAAAACCTTGAAGGAAGTCTGCGGAAAAGACGTGGTATTGAAGGTAATCATTGAGACTTGCCTTTTGACAGACGAGGAGAAAATCAGGGCATGTGAGCTTTCCAAAGAGGCGGGAGCGGATTTTGTAAAGACCTCCACCGGTTTTTCCACCGGGGGTGCAAAGGCGGAGGATGTGGCGCTGATGCGCAAAACCGTGGGAGAAGAGATGGGAGTGAAGGCTTCCGGCGGCATTCATACGGCAGAGGAGGCACAGGCGATGATTGATGCAGGTGCCAGCCGTCTTGGAACCAGCGCAACTCTTGCGATTATCGGAAAGTAGGAGAGCTATGGATACAATATTAATTGGAATTGCCGGAGGGACGGGAAGCGGAAAGACCACTCTGGCAAATAGATTAGTGGAAAGCTTTGGCGGGGATGAGGTGAGCATTCTCCGCCATGACAACTATTACCGCCGCCATGATGATATGGAATATGAAGAGCGGACGAAACTCAATTATGACCATCCGGATGCCTTTGATACGGAGCTTTTGTGTGAGCATATCAGAGCCTTAAAGGCGGGGAAGAGCATTCGGATGCCAGTGTACGATTATTCCTTACATAACCGTTCGGACAGGACCATCGAGGTGAAGCCTGCACCTGTCATTGTCTTAGAGGGAATTTTGATTTTTGCGGAAGTCTCTCTCTGTGAACTGATGGACATTAAAGTTTTTGTGGACACGGATGCGGACGTGCGGATTTTAAGGAGAATTGTAAGGGATGTTAAGCATCGGGGGCGTTCTCTTGACAGTGTCATCAGTCAGTATTTAACTACGGTAAAGCCTATGCATGAGCAGTTTGTGGAACCTAGCAAGCGCCGGGCGGATATCATTATCCCGGAGGGCGGGGAAAATAGGGTGGCACTTGATATGCTGATACAGAGGGTGAGAAAGCATTTAGCGGTAACGGAATAAAATACAAAAGCGGGAGGCAGCAAAACCTCCCGCTTTTGTATTATTCGTTTACGAGTGTCAGACCTGAAATATCCGGATGTATGGTCATGGAGTAATTGGTATAGTAGACTACAAAGCCCGGCGCACTGCCCCCCGGTTTCTTTACATTTTTTTTCTGGAGATAATCAATCTCAATCTTATCATTTTCCCTGCCCTTCGAATAGTAGGCGGCAAGCTTCGCCGCTTCTTCGAAGGCACGGTCCGGCAGCTCCTCGTTATTGGCTTTCACAATGACATGGGAACCGGGCATTCCCTTGGCATGGAACCACCAGTCGTTTCCGGTGGCAAATTTAAAGGTCAGCTCATCGTTCTGGTAATTATTTTTCCCGACATACATATGGTAGCCGTCAGAGGAAATATAGTGGAAGGGCTTGCTCTTGATTTTCACCTTTTTCCCGGAGTGTTTGCGCTTGATATAGCCGAACTCCGTCAGTTCCTCTTTAATCTGCACCAGGTCATCCTCCGTCAGGGCAATGTCTAAGGAGGTGGCAATACTTTCTAAGTGCTCGATTTCCATTCCGGTTTCCGTGATTAAGTCCGTCAAAGCTTCATAGGTACGTTTCAGCTTGTTGTATTTATCAAAATATTTCTGGGCGTTTGCCTTGGCGTCTAAGGTGGAATCCAAAGGGATGGTAATCATTTCGTTTGTGTAGTAATTTAACGCCTCTAACTCCTTTGCCCCCTCGGGCAGCCCGTAGCCGTAGGTGTGGATTAATTCGCCGTAAATCTTGTATTTATCACGTTTTTCCGTATCCTTTAATTGCTTTTCCTGTAACTGGTATTTTTTCCGGTTGCGGTCGAGGGCGGTGGAAACGATTTTCCGCAAATCCACGGATTTCTGGCGGATACGGGTGTAGACGTTTTTAGAGGCATAATAGCGCTCTAATACCTCGGAAATCGAGGAGTATTCCGTCATGCGGTAGGTTTCCGCCGTATCCCCGGAGGGAGTACAGATGGGGGCGGAATCCTGATCGGTGTATTCCGACAGCTTAAAGCAGGAAAATTCCACCGGCTCGCTGCCCCTGGTGATGATGTTGGGGCGGTAATTGTGGTTTTTTACGTCCTCCATCAGCCAGAGAAAATTATGGTATAAATGCTTCTTGCCGTCTGCGTCTAAGGAATCCACCGCCATGTCTCCGTCCACGGAAGCCCGGAAGCAGATTTCATTGGCAATGACAGGGCTGATTCCGGTGAAGGAGGTATAAATTGCCCTGGCGATGGAGAGGGGCTTTTTCATGACAGTTTCCATAAATGCTTCTTCCGTTACTTCTAAGGGGTTAAGCCTGTCCCCCTGAGTGGCGGGAATGCAGTAGTCCCTGCCGGGAAGAACCTCCCTAAGGGAGCTCATCATGGAGGATACATGCTTAATACTGTCGATAATCATGCCCTCACCGTTACAGAAAATGATATTGCTGTGCTTTCCCATCAGTTCTACAATGAGAGTTTTGGTGCACAAATCCCCCAGCTCATCAAGGTGCTCAATTTCAAAATGGATAATACGCTCCATATGGGGCTGATAAATTTTGGTAAGGCGCCCGTTGGCAATGTGTTTCCGCAGTACCATGCAGAAATTTGGTGCCGTCAGGGGGCTGGGTTTATTATTGTCTGTCAGGTACAAAAAGGGCAGGGAGGCGCTTGCGGACATGGCAAGGCGAAACTGTCCCCGGGGCCCCTTTAAGGTGAAAAGCAGCTCGTCATTTTCGGGCTGTGCAATTTTGCTGATTTTGGTATTTAAGATGGTCTGGTTTAATTCGTAAACAAGATTGGAGATAACAAGTCCGTCGAAAGCCATAAAAAAATCCTCCGTTATTTCTATAGTAGATGCGCCGGAAAAGCAGGCGCATTTTTGTTTATGTCAACAGGTTTCATTATAGAGGATTTTTCACGTAAAAACAATGGTGTAATGGGCGGAAATATTACTTTACATTTTGGCAGCAAGAGCGTAAATTATAAATGTATGGTTTCGCGGTTAGAGGATGCTAACTGCGAGGCAAGAGAAAGGATGCCCGCAGGCAAAAGAACGCAGGCATCGGAAAGGTAAGGTTATTATGGCAAAAGAATTATTAAAACGAAGCGAGGTAAAGGAAGAGTTTACCTGGAATTTAAAAGATATGTATGTTTCCGATGAGGCATGGAAAAAGGAACTGGAAACAATACAGACCATGGTGGAGGAAATAGCGCAGTTTGAGGGAAAACTGACGGCTTCTGCGGCAAATCTGTTAAAGGCATTGGAGTTAAATGCGGCGGCAGGAGAAAAATTTGAACTGGCGGGAAACTATGCGGCACGGCTTCATGACGAAGACCAGAAAAATACCGCACATCAGGCAATGTACCAGAAAATACTTGCGATGGACGCAGAGCTCAGCAGCAAAACCGCCTTTTTTGTGCCGGAAATTATAGCGACGGCTCCCGCTGTCCTAGAACAGTATTTTAAGGAATTGCCGGAATTAGAGCTTTACCGCAAACAGATTGCGGAAATCCAGCGCCTAAAGGAGCATACCTTATCTACGGAGCAGGAGAAAATGCTTGCCGGTGCAAAGGAAATGCAGGCACTGCCGGAGCAGGTATTTGCCATCATGAACAACGCAGATTTTTCTTTCCCAGAAATCAAAGATGAGAATGGGGAAAATGTGCGGATTTCCCACGGAAACTTCATTCCGCTGTTAGAGAGTGCGGACCGCAGGGTGAGAAAGGACGCCTTTACTGCTTTTTATCAGGTGTACAGGCAGTATGCCAATACCCTGGCAGCCCTCTATAGCGGGCAGATAAAACAGTTGATTTTTGAGGCTTCCGCAAGAAAATATCCATCCACCTTAGAGGCAGCGGTAGATGCCAATCATGTGACTTCCTCCGTTTACCATAATTTGGTGGAGACGGTAAATAAAAATATGGACAAAATGCACCGCTATGTAAAACTACGCAAGAAATGCTTAGGGGTGGAGGAGCTCCATATGTACGACGTATACACGCCGATGATTGCAGACGCTGCCAAAAAGATTTCCTTTGAAGAGGCAAAGGAGACGGTGTTAAAAGCATTGGCTCCTCTGGGGGAGGATTACGTGGCAAAGGTAAAAGAGGGCTTTGAGAACCGCTGGATTGACGTTTACGAGAATGAAGGAAAACGCAGCGGCGCTTATTCTGCAGGGGCATTTGGTGTTCACCCCTACGTGTTGTTAAACCACAACGATACCTTAGACAATATGTTTACCTTAGCGCATGAGATGGGCCACGCTATGCACTCTTACTATTCTAATTCCACCCAGCCTTATATTTATTCCCAGTATAAGATTTTTGTGGCGGAAGTGGCATCCACCTGCAATGAGATTCTCCTGATGGAATATCTCCTGAAAAATACCACGGATAAAAAAGAGCGCGCTTACCTGTTAAATCATTACTTAGACAGCTTTAAGGGTACCGTCTACCGCCAGACCATGTTTGCGGAGTTTGAAATGCGTACCAACCGAATGGTGGAAGAGGGAGAGAGCTTGACAGCGGAGAACTTAAATGCCCTTTACCATGAGTTAAACAGCACTTATTACGGGCCGGATATGGTATCAGACGAGGAAATCTCTTATGAATGGGCGCGAATCCCCCATTTTTACTATAATTTCTATGTGTACCAGTATGCCACAGGCTTTTCGTCCGCAGTAGCCCTTGCCCATGGTATCTTAAAAGAGGGTGCTCCGGCGTTGGAACGTTATAAAAAATTCCTTTCCGGCGGCTGCTCCGAGTCTCCGGTGGAACTGCTTAAGATGGCAGGGGTCAACTTAGAGACACCGCAGCCGATTCAGGAGGCGTTAGATGTCTTTGGAGAGATTTTAGACGAAATCGAGACATTGGTGTAAAATCACATTGACAAAACAGGTCGATAGGTATAGACTAAAAGTAGAAAAAGGTCTATAACTATCGACCTGTTTGATTTTTGCACAGTCCCATGCAGAGGAAGTATGCCGCTGAGGCGGCGCATGGGGCGCGCGGCGAGTAGGGAAAAATTCTTCCCTACTCGATTAAAAGAATCAGGTCAAAGAAGAGGGAAAAGTAATCGATGATGTGAAAGGGGGAAAAGAATGGGAATGTATTTATTTGAACTGGTAAAGCAGATGGCGTTTAACGCAGCCTTTGTCATTTTGATTGTGCTTTGCTGCAGGGGAATTTTGAGCAGGCTGCCAAGGATGTATTCTTATGTATTGTGGCTGGTGGTGGCGCTTCGGCTGCTCTGCCCGGTCATGCTGCCGTCGGATATGAGCATATTCGGGTTGTTAGGGCAGGCAGACAATGCAGTGGTGCAGCAGGTTCGTCCGGTGATAGAGGACAGGGCAAAAAATGACGGGACAATGTTGCAGAAAGAGCAGGCTGCCGGAAAAACGTCTGCGGAAATAGGGCAGTCTGCAGTGCCGGAAAAGAAGGAGACAGGAAAACAGCTGTTGTTTTACGGCTGGGTGGCAGGTATGGCAGCCTTCGGTGCATACGGTTTTGCAGCAAACTTGATTTTAAAGGAGAAACTGAAATATGCCACAAAGCTGGAAGAAAAATCAGCCGCATATGAAAATGAAGGAAGGCGGAAGGTGAAAATCTATGAGAGCGGCGCCATCAAATCGCCCTTTGTATATGGAATCGTGATGCCTAAGATTTATCTTCCTTACCATTTGACAGAGCAGGAGCAGGAGTATATTTTAGCCCATGAGCAGTATCATATCAGAAGGAAGGATTACTTGGTAAAGGCTCTGGCATATCTGCTGCTCTGTGTGTACTGGTTCCATCCGCTGGTGTGGCTTTCCTATTATCTGATGAACCGTGATATGGAAATCAGCTGTGATGAAGCTGTGATGAGGGGGAAAAGCGATGCGGACAGGGAAGATTATGCGGCGCTGCTGCTATCCTTTGCTGCCGGAAAAAGGGAACATCTTTTTGCCCCCATTTCCTTCGGGGAAAACAGTATCAAACAGAGAGTGTACTATATTTTGCAGGAAAAAAGAAGGGTATTTGCGGGAAGCTTTCTTGCGGTGGCAGTGATTGCCTTTGCGGCGGTAATCTGCCTGACAGACGCAGATACTTCCACGGAAATTTCCACGGAAATTTCCACGGAAATTTCCACGGATATTTCCACGGAAATTTCCGTGGATACGGCAGAGAGCGGCGGGATAGCTTCAAAAGAAGCGCAGCATTTATATGAAAACCGCAACCCTTATGTGGGGGATGCCTCCGCTAACGGGGCTCTGCTGACGGCGATAGATGAGGTCTGTGGGATGGAGTTTTCAGAAAAGTTTTTTCTTACCACTGAACTGCAGACAGACCAGGAGCCCTACGCATTTATCATGCACTTAACCCCGGCAGAGGGACAGCAATACCTGAACCTGACGGAGGGGGAGGAGACAAATATGTGGACACGTGCTGTTCTGTTCCTTGCCCTGACGGAGAACTGCGGTGAAGTGCAGTGGGACTACGAGACGGAGGAAGGTCTGCTTACCTCTTTTATACGTGTAGAGGACGTACCGGTGGAAGAGGGGATATCAGATGTGAAGGAATATGGCACTTCCCCGGAGATGTTGGATAAGCTGCTGGCGAGACTGACGGTGGAAACACCCGAAGGGGAAAAACCGGGAAACGGCAGGCAGGGAACTGCGGAAAAAGAGACGGAGACAGAGCCGGAGTGGGTAAAGATTACTCTGAGTGACGGAACGACGGGATATGTGAAACAGGAATATTTGAGTGAGGAAAATCCGGGAGTCGGATGGTTGGAAATTCAGTTAGAGGACGGAACGACGGGATATGTGAAACAGGAATATCTTGGAAACGAGAAGTTGGAAATCCCGTTAAAGGACGAAACGCTAGAAGACACGGAAAAGGAAGAGTTATATAAAGAATATCTGCGGAAGTTAGAAGCTATAAAAAGGCATCAGGAAGAGTTAGAACAGGAGCGGAAAAATCTTGAGGCACAGGTTGAAAATGCTGCCAATCAGTAATTTCAGGTTTAATTGGGCAAAGAATGCGTGCATATGGAGGAAACTATGGAAGATTTAAAATTATGTGACAGTGATTATAAATTTATGATGATTGTGTGGGAACATGCCCCGGTGAGTTCCGGCGGGTTGGTAAAGCTTTGCAGCGAGGAGCTGGGCTGGAAAAAATCCACCACCTACACTGTGATAAAAAAGCTGTGTGAACGGGGCTTTATCTGCAATGAAAATGCTACCGTTTCCGTGCTGGTGGAAAAGGAGCAGTGCCAGAGAGTGGAATCCGATTACTTTATTGAGCGTACCTTTGGCGGCTCCCTGCCCCGGTTTATCGCTGCTTTTTTGGGGGACGGAAAACAGCTTTCCGAGGAAGAAGCGGAAGAAATCAAGGAGATGATTGACGCCCACAGAAAAAAGTAAAAATGGGGAAAATAGAGAACGGACAGAAAAATTAGATAGAGCGCTTCGCAGTTCTTGATTTGAATAAAATTAAAGATTGACTTTAATAATATTAAATGTTATCTTTAATTATATTCCAGTGCCAAGGTTATTTTGATGGGACTAGGGCTGCGGGGTGCTTTCTTTTTTTCCGGGAAGTAAAGACTGCCTAAAGGGGCTGTCAGTACGGTACAATGCATCCGGCACGGAAAATTTTAACAGAGAAGGAGAGGGAGATTATGGCAATTGACCGGATTCCCGACTGGATGCGGGAGTTGGAGGAGGAGGATGTACAGTTCATCAAAAAATTTGTGCTTGCCTCCGGTTCACTGAAAGAAATCGCTGCTTTATATGGGGTGACATATCCCACGGTACGGCTCCGCCTTGACCGCCTGATTGAGAAAATTAAAATGGGGGAGAAAGAGGAACGGCAGCCCTATGTGGATTTAATTAAGCGGCTGGTGGTCAATGACAAAATTGATTTCGACACGGCAAAGCTTTTGATTACGGAGTATAAGAAGGAAAAAGGGGGAAATGCAGATGAATAGTTCGTTTTGGATATTGGTTTTCGGGGGAGTGTTTTTCATAGCAACCGTCATATTGCAGGTATATCTCTCTAAAAGAAAATCGAAAGTACCGGGGCTGGTACTGCCTGTTCTCACATTTCTTATAGCCGTGTTTGCTGCCGCGGAAGTCATTCTGGCAGGCGTCATGTATGGAGGGATAAAGACACAGGTGCAGAATGTTGAGGTTCAGAATGAAGAAGCCGTCATTCAAAATGAAGAGGCTGTCCTTGCGTATGAGGAGGCCGTAGACGGAAGCGATATCCCTGGGACAGACAGTAATGATGATACCACTTATATCGTGGAGGATAACAGCAGCTTCATAAGCGGCAATACAGGAAACGGCGGGAACAACACAGCGGATTTTTATCCCCCCGGGGAAGAAAAAACGGGCGGCAGCATGGCGCAGTTTATTTCGGTGGGAGTGGTCACATTTTTTGTTTATAATCTTCCTACCTTGCTGTACGGAGGCATCTATATTTTCTTCCGGAAAAGAAAATATAAGGCAGAGGGCGGGAAAAACAGCGCCGTGGACAAGATGAAAATTCAGGATTTATAAAAAACTGCATATCTTTGGGAAAAATCGGGCATAAGATATCTATAGAATTTTCTGCCTTCCCCCGGAAAAGAGGAATATCGTTTGTTTACCGCAAAGAAACGGTAGGCGGAGGGAGAGGGCAGATGGAAAAGAGGAATCTTTCATGAAAAAAATAGATGTATTAATCAATGCCCCGGAAAAGGCAGTCAGACTTTGCGAAATTTTAAGCAATCACACCGGTCCCTTTGATCTGGCAAAGGGCAACTATACCGTAGACGGAAAATCCATTCTCGGAATCTGCAGTATGGATTTATCGGTCCCGCTGACATTGATCGTATATGATGAACAGGATTTTGCAGAGGAAGAAATCAGGGAATTTGTGGTATAAAAAGAAAAGACAGAAGGAGATTCAGGGGAACGGGAAGCTGTTCCCCTGAAAAGGTTTTTACAGGTAAGCTTTCATTTCCTCCGCTAAATGTTCCTCTAATTTGATAATATCCCTGCAAAAATCCTGTGCTTCTTCCTCCGCAGCCACGTATTCGTTGAGATAGCGGTAGAGGGTTTTAACTCCCATGTTGCAGCCGTCCGTAATTAAGCCGGCGCAGACTCTGTCGCTGTCCTCCATGGCAAGCTTTGCATTGGTTTTCATCCAGGACATGCCCTTTGCCATGGCGCTTGGGGCCTTTGTCTCGTCGCCGTATTTCTGCAGCTGGATATGGAGTTTGTCGCCGATGGTTTCGTGTTTTGTTTTAGAGGCGGAGAGAATGTCTTTCATTTTCTGGTCCTTAACTTTTTCTAAAACTTCATCAATGGAGTAAACTGCCATTTTAGTGCCGGAGTTGCATTCGCGGAGCAGATAGATGGTGTCTTTGTTAATCATAAGGGTTCGTTCCTTTCTTTATTCTTTTTGGGTTAGTATCTGGGAAAAGAAAAAAACGATACTGGGATATTCTGGAAGCCCTCCGTATTTTATGAAAATTTTGGAAAAAGGTCGGGAAGCCACGGCAAAAATCCGGGCGGCTGTCATACAAATTCCCCGAATTGTAAAAATATTTTTGTAATAACTGTCTTGTCACCTGTATAGATAAGTGCTATACTAACTGTCAGTTACATAAAAATCGGCGGAACCGCCGCCGTCTCTGACACGGCGGGCAAACCTGTCAGGCGGCGCAGCTTTCCCGCCGGAGGGCACACAAAAAGCAAAAAGGTTGAGGAACAATGACAAAACAGGAAGAAATCAAACAATTAAAGCAGGAGAAAGATGCCGTTCTTCTCGCCCACTACTATGTCTCACCGGAGGTACAGGAAGTGGCGGATTATATCGGGGATTCTTTCTTCCTGAGCAAAAAAGCAACCGAACTATCCAACCGGACACTGGTATTCTGCGGTGTTTCCTTTATGGGAGAGAGCGCAAAGCTGTTAAATCCCGAAAAGACAGTGCTGCTGCCGGATGCGGCGGCGGACTGTCCTATGGCGCATATGGTGTCAAAGGAAACCGTAGAGGCGGCACGGGCAAAATACCCGGATCTGGCAGTGGTCTGCTATATCAATTCCACTGCGGAAATCAAGTCCTGGTCCGATGTATCGGTGACCTCCGCCAATGCGGTGGATATTGTGAGAAATCTGCCGAATAAGCATATTTTATTTATTCCGGATAGGAATCTGGCAAGGCATGTGGCAGAACAGGTGCCGGAGAAGGAAATACATATCAATGAGGGCTACTGCCCCATTCACGAGACCATGAAAGGGGAGGAAATCCTGGCATTAAAAAAGGAACACCCTGACGCAGAGGTGTTAGTCCACCCGGAATGCAATGCGAAGGTATTGGAATTAGCGGACTATATTGGCTCCACCAGCGGTATCATTGCCTATGCGGGAAAGAGTGAAAAGAAGGAATTTATTATCGGAACGGAGGAAGGTGTTTCCTTTGCATTAAAGCAAAAGCGTCCCGATGCGTCCTTCTATTTTCCGAAAACAACCCCGGTCTGTGTGGATATGAAAAAAATTACCTTAGACAACATTATCCATGTATTAAATACAGGGGAAAATGCAGTTGCTGCTGACGAAAACACCGCAGAGCCGGCGAAAAAAACACTGACGAAGATGTTGGAATTAGCAGGGAAATGAGGCCTTTATGAAAAATTATAATTATGACGTGGTAATCGCCGGATGCGGAGTGGCAGGGCTTTATACGGCGTTAAAGCTGCCCCGGGAGAAAAAAATATTAATGCTTTCGAAGGAAGATTTAGAAAGCTGCGATTCCATGTTAGCCCAGGGAGGTATCTGCGTCCTGTTAAATGAAGCGGACTACGATGCTTATTTTGAAGATACCATGCGGGCAGGACATTACGAGAACCGGAAAGAGAGCGTGGATATCATGATACGCTCCAGCCGGGATATCATTGACGATTTGCAAAAGCTTGGGGTGCGTTTTGCCCAAAAACCGGACGGAACCCTTGATTATACCAAAGAGGGAGCCCACTCTAAACCACGAATCTGCTACCACAAGGATATTACCGGAAAGGAAATCACAACCAACTTGCTTTCCCATGTGAAAAAACTGTCTAACGTCACCATTATGGAATACACCACCATGACGGACATTCTTGTTTCCGGAGAGGAATGTATCGGAATGGCTGCAAAGACAAGGGACGGGGAAGTGCTATATATTTACGCTGATGACACCATTCTGGCAACCGGGGGAATCGGCGGGCTTTATGCTCACTCTACGAATTTCCCCTGCCTGACGGGGGACGGTTGCCGGATTGCGGGGGAGCACGGGGTAGAGCTAGAGCATATGGATTATGTGCAGATACACCCCACCTGCCTTTACAGCGAAAAGCCGGGAAGAAGTTTTCTGATTTCCGAGTCGGCGCGGGGAGAGGGGGCAATACTGCTCAACAGCAAAGGGGAGCGTTTTGTCAATGAGCTTTTACCCAGGGATGTGGTGACCAAGGCAATTTTAGAGGAAATGGAAAAAGAGGGCACAGGCCATGTCTGGCTTTCCTTTGCCGGTGTGCCGAAGGAGACGATTTTAAATCATTTCCCCAACATCTATGAGAAATGCTTAGAGGAAGGCTACGATTTGCTGAAAGAGCCGGTTCCGGTGGTTCCGGCGCAGCACTATTTTATGGGGGGCGTCCATGTGGATAAAAATTCCATGACCACTATGCCCCATTTATATGCCGTGGGAGAAACCAGTTGCAACGGTGTGCACGGGAAGAACCGTCTTGCCAGCAACAGTCTGTTAGAGAGTCTGGTTTTTGCCAAACGGGCGGCAAAAGAGATTACCAGCACACAGAAAGGAAAGAAAGAATATGAATCCAATTACCATGCAGCTTGTTGCTGATAAATATATCCGTCTTGCTTTAGAGGAGGACATTCACAGCGAGGACGTATCCACCAATGCGGTGATGCCGGAGTACAAACCGGGAGAAGTGCAGCTGATTTGCAAGGAGGACGGCATTATCGCAGGGCTTCCTGTTTTTGAGCGGGTATTTACCCTGTTAGATGAGAATACCAAGGTGACTTTCCAGGAAAAGGACGGCAAAGTCATCCGGGATGGCGATAAAGTGGAAAAGGGGCAGCTTCTTGCCGTTGTCACAGGAGATATCCGGGTGCTTCTGTCCGGGGAGCGTACCGCATTAAATTATTTACAGCGCATGAGCGGAATTGCAACCTACACCCACACCGTGTCGGAACTGTTATCCGGCACAAAGACGAAGCTTTTAGACACCAGAAAAACGACGCCCTGTATGCGTATTTTTGAGAAATATGCGGTGAAAGCAGGCGGTGGCTGCAATCACAGATACAACCTTTCCGACGGCGTTCTGTTAAAGGACAACCACATAGACGCAGCAGGAGGAGTAAAAAAAGCCGTTTTAGCAGCAAAAGAATATGCTCCTTTTGTCCGCAAAATTGAGGTGGAAACCGAGAACCTTGACATGGTAAAAGAAGCCGTGGAGGCAGGAGCCGACATCATTATGCTTGATAATATGACACCGGAGATGATGGCTGAGGCAATCCGTATCATCGACGGCAGGGCGGAGACGGAATGCTCCGGAAATATTACCAAAGAAAATATCAAAACCATTACGGAGCTGGGAGTAGACTATGTTTCCAGCGGAGCGCTGACTCATTCTGCACCGATTCTTGATATTAGCTTAAAGCATTTGAAGGTACTCGGATAAAGAAGAGATTTTTAGTACAGTCCGTCAGGAAAGAAAATGCAGGAAAGCTATCAATTTTTTATAGAAAATCAGAAAGGAGTTTGCAATGGAAAAGGAAATGACAGGAGCAGATAGAAGAAAGCTGCTGATATCCATGATGCGGGAGACAGATCAGCCAGTGTCAGGTACTGCCCTTGGAAAGAAGACAGGAGTCAGCAGGCAGGTGATCGTACAGGATATTGCATTGCTTCGGACCGAAGGATATCCCATCGTTTCCACAGCCAGAGGATATATGATAGACAAGCCCCGGGAAGTGTACCGGGTCATAAAGGTCTGCCACACCAACGAGCAGGTGGAGGACGAGCTTACGACGATTGTTGATTTGGGCGGCAGTGTGGCAAATGTCATGGTAAACCACCGGGTTTACGGCATGTTAGACGCTCCCCTGGAGATTAAGAACCGCAGGGACGTGGCGAAGTTTGTCAATGATTTAAAGACAGGAAAATCCACCTCGCTGCTAAATGTCACTTCCGGCTATCATTTTCATAAAATCAGTGCGGAGTCGGAGGAGATCTTAGACGAAATCGAAGAAGCGCTGCGGCAGAAAAATTATCTGGCAGAGCTTTTGCCTTATGAAATGGTTTAGCGTCGATTCAATTTGACAGATATTCCTTTTTTCAGTAAAATCTTTAGTAACCGTAGCAGTTGCCGGAAAATCTCCGGGAACGGCTGTGAATGAAAGGAAAAAGGAGTAACGTTGAAAATGGCATCGATAAAAACACCTGATTTTTATATCAAGGATTGGTATCAAAAGAAAACAACAGCAGTAAAAACCGCTTTTTTTGCTGCTGTTATTTTTGGTCTTATGACACATCTTTATCAGTTTACCAACAAACTATATAATTATGATGAATTAGCCAACACCCCCAGCGGAAACGGAGCCAGCGTGGAGCAGGGAAGATGGTTTTTAAAATGGATGGGAGATATCTTGGTGAAATATACCGGGGGCGTTTACTCCCTGCCTTTGTTAAACGGGCTGCTTTCCCTGCTGTTGTTAGCAGTGACAGCAGCCTTGATTGCAGAAATGTTTCAGGTCACCCACTGGATACCGGCAGCATTTATCGGCGGCTTTACTGTGGTGTTCCCGTCGGTGGTCTGCATGTTTTTCTATATGTTTACGTCGGTATTTTATGCCATCGGCATTTTATTCAGTGTATTAGCGGCGTATTTTGTGGTACGTTATCCAAGGAGCATTCCGGCGCATATTGGGGCGGTTGTGCTGTTAGCCTGCTCCCTGGGGGTTTATCAGGCATATTTCCCGAATGCAGTATGCCTTCTTGTGATATCCGTGATTTTGCTGTCTGCTTTCCGGGAGGAAAACAGGACATGGAAAAACATATTTTTTACGGCGCTGCGTTATGTGGGAGTTCTGGCAGCAGGAATGGTAGTTTATTTTTTCATCAATATGGTGGTATTAAAGGTCAACGGTGTGGAAATGATTAGCTATCAGGGCGGCGCAAGTATGGGTCAGATTACACTACGGCAGTTTTTGTCGGCGGTGAAGCGCTGCTACCGGGACTTTATTGCCCTTGGCAATGACAATGTGCTGGTGTTAAATGCCACAGGGGTTTTAAGAGTCTGCTACTGGCTGGTGATGGGGCTGTTTGCGGTGAGTGCCCTGTTGCTGCTGGTATTTGAAAAGGGAGACTGGCTGAAAAAGGCAATCATGGCTGCCGGATTTTTAGCCCTTCCGGTGGCAATGTTTCTGGTGTATATCATGGCACCGGACGCTCAGACCTACACGCTGATGGGATATGCGGTGGTGTATCTTCTGATTTTTTTTGCGGTATGGACGGATTATTACAGTAGAAAAGTGCACTGTAAGGGAGAACTGCTGGTCGGGTTTACGTGGGTGGCAGAGATTATCTGCTTTGTTATGCTGGCAACCTATATCTGGTATGGAAATGGGTGCTATATGTCTTTAGAGTATACGAAAAATCATGATATGGCGTATTTTCAGACCATGATTACCCAGATTAAGAGTGTGGAAGGTTATGAGGATAATCTTCCGGTGGCATTTGTGGGAGATACCATTGAGGATGCCACCAATACGCAGGGCGGCCTTATGGGTCCGGTGTTTGGAATTAACGGAAAAGCAGAGTCGAATGTCAACTCCTTTTCTAGAAGCCACATTATTATTGAGTATCTCGGCTTTGCGCCGACGATTTGCGGGTATGAGGAAACCAAAGTTCTCAGGGAGTCAGAGGAAGTGAAAAATATGCCGAGTTACCCGGATGACGGCTCTATACAGATAATAGATAATATTATTGTGGTGAAATTTTCGGATTAAGATAAAACGAAAAATAATACAGTGATGAAATTTTAAAATTGCAGGTAAAGCGGAAAATAATAAGGTGGGGAGAACGGAGCAGAGACACATGAGGAAAACAGAAGAGAATAAGAACAGAAACAGAATCATCTTAGGAGTAGTACTGGTGTTACAACTCCTTATCCTTGTGGCTGGTTTCGTTGGGATTTTTCGGACGGAGCGCTTTTATCAGGTGTTTGTCGGAACAGAATTTCCAACGGGGGAGAGCACCATTGCCTTAGCGAAGGGGTCCTATGAAGTAACTGTGGCTTATGAAATGAATGTGGATGCCGTTCGTATCACACCCATGTTTGAGGCTGGCTACGGAGCGGATTGTGCGGAAAGCATTTTATTGCAGAAAGAATATGAAACCAAAACCTTTGAGCTGATGCTTCCGGCAAGCGCCGAAACCTTTTATTTTCAGATGCCGGAATTAGAAAATCCGGAGGATTTCACTATAACTTCGGCGGAGATAAGAGAGACAAACCAGGCAGACCGTGTGGTCATTTTTGTGCTGTTATTCTTCTTTGTCCTAGTGGATGTATTTTTTTATCTGAGGGATAAAAAACAGATATTTGCCGGGCTGACGAAGGAACAGAAGGGGACGGGTGTCTGTGTGGGGCTTATCATTTTGTTTTCCTGTGTTCCTCTGTACGTGAATTATCTCACCGGCGGGCATGACTTAACCTTTCATCTTATGCGGATTGAGGGTTTGGCGGAGGGCTTGCGTCAGGGGCAGTTTCCGGTGAAAATGCAGCCCTTATGGCTGAATGATTATGGCTATCCTGTTTCCGTTATGTATGGGGATTTGTTTTTATATCTGCCGGCATTGCTCCGTATCATTGGCTTTTCCCTGCAAAGCTGCTATAAAATATATCTGGTCTTTATCCAGATAGTCACGGCAGTGACTTCCTATGTATGCCTGAAAGAGGTGGCGGATAACCGCAAGCTGGGGGTAGTGGGCTGCTTTCTTTATATGTTTGCCACAAACCGTATCACCAATATGTTTTATCGGAGCGCGGTGGGGGAATTTACGGCGCTGGCGTTTCTGCCGCTGGTCTTTTTGGGACTTTGGTATCTTCTGGGAAAGGAAGAAACGGAGGAAGGGGACAGGAAAAAGGCATTCTATCTGCTGGCGGCAGGCTATACCTGTATGCTGCAGTCACATCTTCTGAGTTTTAATATTGCCATTATTTTTTCTCTGCTGTACTGCCTGATAAGCGGGAAAAGATTCCGCAAAAATTTTGTGTTTCTGGTAAAAACAGCTCTGGTGACCATTGGGTTAAATCTCTGCTTTTTGGTGCCTATGGCAGACTATATGCTGTCCCACGACATGAAGGTAAAATTTGCTGCTAATATTGAAAATATGCAGGAGCATGGCTTGTTTTTGTCACAGATGTTCCAAATGTTCTGTTTCCCGGTGAGCGGTTCCGGTAACGTGATGAGCGGCGTGGGCGGCGATATGGCGGTGGGAATCGGGATGAGCTTTATGCTGATTTTGGCGTTGTTTTGCTGGGAGATACTGACCTTTTTTATCCGCAGGAAAAAAGAGGAGGCGGCGTTGCAGCTAAAGTTGGCACAGCCGGTGAAAATTATTGTTCTGTTTTGCCTTTCCCTGCTGATGTCCTGCTATTTCTTCCCCTGGAATGCCCTTGGGAAACTGCCTGGGCTTGGCGGATTTTTGACGCCTTATCAGTTTGCATGGCGTTTTATCGGGATTGCCACGTTTTTGGGTGTGGTGCTGGCAATGTACGCCCTGAAGTTTCTGGAAAAACTGACAGACCGCACCATAAAGGTGGGGGCAATAGCGGTGCTTTGTACCCTTACCTTAATCGGCTCCCAGTATCTTGTGGACAATAAGCTGTCGACCGGGGATATGGTAAAGGTCACAAGCGCAGCCTCCATTGACACCAGAGGGGCGGTGGCAGGAGGGGAGTATCTTTTTGTGGAATCCTCGGTTTTACTGATTGGAAATCCCAATCCTGTGCCGGAAAATGACACAGATCTTGTGATAGAGAATTTTGAAAAAAAAGACAGCGCAGTTACCCTGGTTTGTGAAAATCTGTTGTCAGAAGAACGGAATATTCAGGTACCCTTTTTAGATTACAAAGGCTACCGTGCGATAAATAAAGAAACCGGAGAGCAGCTTTCCCTAGTGAGCGATGAACAGCATGTGCTGTCCGTGGTGCTGCCGGGAAATTTCCGGGGAGAGGTGGAAGTGGCATTTCATCAGCCCTGGTACTGGAGAGCGGCGGAGCTGCTGTCACTGGCAGTGCTGCTGGTTTTATTTCATAAAGCACGTTGGAAAGCGCAGATATTTGCATTTCACAGCAGATAATTGCATTTCACATACCAAAAACTTGAATCCTCTTTTTCTGCTGATATAATCATGATATCAAAAGAAATGAGGAGAATTAACATGAACACATTTTTACTTATTTTGTTATGCGTTTTTGAAGCAGGCTTTGCCTTTACAGCCATCAGCCGCAAGGCGGATAAAATGGGTTGGCAGACAGGCAGGCTGATCTGCAATGCCGGTCAACTGGGATTATACTTTGTAATGCTCCTTGCACCCGGAATAGATATGAGTTTCCGCTTTATGGGACTGTTTGTCCTGCTGCTGCTTCGTATCATCATCGCCTTTATCGGAATGATGTTCATAAAAAATAAAGAAGATAAGAGTAAGCATCCTGCAATGATGATACTCAGCGCATTGCTCTCAGTTGCTCTTATCTCAGGCAGTATGATACCTTCATTTGTTATAACCGATTACAGCGGACTGCCTGTTTCCGGAGCATATGATGTTGCGGAAACCCATGCAATCCTAATCGATGAGAGCAGGAAAGAAGAGTTCGAAACGGACGGATCAAAGCGTGAGATACCGGTTTACATTTATTATCCCTCCAACGCCGCAGGGGGTGAAAAATTTCCACTTATCATATTCTCACACGGTGCATTCGGATATTATCAGAGCAACCATTCCACTTATGCAGAGCTTGCTTCAAACGGCTATGTTGTGATAAGTATCGAACACCCGTACCATTCGCTTTTTACAAAGGATACAAACGGAGATACCATAATCGTCGACGCATCATTTTTAAACGGTGTTATGGGAATCAATGCGGAGGACGTTTCTGAGGAGACTGTATTTGAATTATCTTCTCAATGGCTGAAACTCCGCTGTGATGATATTAACTTTGTCATAGATTCTGTAAAGTCTGCGGCAGGCAGAAATGCGCTTCCGGAATTTTGGTACACAGATGGCGGACAGAATGCGAATATTATTGCTGCTCTTGCTATGACAAATACGGACAAAATAGGCGTTATGGGTCATTCCTTAGGCGGTGCAGCAGCAGTATCAATGGGCAGAACAAGAAACGACATTAGCGCAGTCATCGACCTTGACGGAACAATGCTTGGCGAGGTAACGGGCGTAGAAAATGGCAGGGATATCGTCAATCATGAGCCTTACACAACACCGATTTTATCCTTCGATAATGAGGAGCATCATTTCGCTTCTCAAGAAGAAAGAAAAAATGATGTGCCCTATGCCAACAATATTGTTCACGATTATGCGGTATGCGGTTACAGAACATATATTGCGGGAACAGGTCATATGAATTTTACGGACCTGCCCATGTATGCTCCTCCTCTTGCAAAGATGCTTGGAACGGGCAGTGTGGCTCCCGAAGAATGTATGATGACTATAAATAAGATAGTACTTGAATTTTTCGACAGCTTTCTAAAAGAAAGGAAGGTATTTAGTGTACAGGAATGTATCAACATATCATAGTATGGATGTGAAGATAAGCAGAATACCAGAAGATGAAAATGAACTTGTGGATATACGTTGTCATAAGGAAACAGATGTTGTCCGCGAGATAGCCGGCTTTGTGAAATCAAGGCAGGGACAGATTTTGGGAACGCTTGACGGCAGACAGTACGGCATAGCGGTTTCAGAAATAATGTATATCGAGTCAGTGGACAACAAGACCTTTATTTACACTTCATCAAAGGTGTATGAGTCAAGGCAGCGTATATATGAGTTGGAAAATATTTTGAAATCAAGGTGTTTTCTTCGTATATCCAAAGCTGCCATTGCAAATCTTATGAAAATAAGCTCTGTAAAACCTGCGCTGGGAGGACGTTTCAGCGCAGTGCTTTCCAATGGGGAGGAAATCATTATTTCCCGCAAATATGTTTCTGACCTGAAAAAAACTTTGAGAGGTGAAGAAGTATGAGTTTTAAGGAACATATTAAGATTGTCATGTCACAATTCTTTGTTATAGTTACGCTTATTAACTTAGCAACATTTATGATAGGAGAGATTTTCCGACCGGATCAACGCTTCGGATATGAGGCATTTTTATTTCCGATTATCTATGCAGTAATTGCTGTTATTCCGATGCTTTGCATGTATTCAAAAAAGGAACTTACCATAAAGCAATATATTTTAAAAAAATTGCTGCTGCTTATCTCTATCGAAATTCTGCTTATTTTTTTCGTACTTGGAGCAAAAAGTCTTGAACCCGGCAATATTGCTCTCACGGTAAGCTTTGCGTTGTCCATACTTGTTATCTTTGTCTTTGTACACGTGATAGCATGGGTGCTTGATTGGAAAGATGCAAAGAAACTCAATTCCGATCTTAAACTTTTTCAAAAAAGAGTTTCGGAAAAGTTGGAATGAGATTGTAATCCCTGTGTTTCAAGACGAAGTGCATTTCTAGGCCTAGACAACCCTAAGTTCCTGCATTTGTATCAGAAATTTTTCTGCTGCCTTTGTGAATGTCTGATATTTCTTCCAGATTACATAAAGCGGGGTTTCTGCTTTGGGGAACAGTGGCCGGAAACAGAGATTGCTGTAGCCGCTGACATTGATGATTTTATCAAGGCACAGAGCGTATCCGATTCCTTCATCAACCATAATAGAACCGTTATACAGCAGATTGTAGGAAGCTACGATGTTTAGTTTTTCCTGGTTGCATTTAAGTAGCTTTCCTACCTCGGTATTGCGGAGCATCTGCCGAGAAGCAATGAGAGGCTTATCCCATAAATCCTCCGGCGCGATAAATTCTTTTTCGGCAAGAGGAGAATCCCGGCGCATGAGAATTCCAAAGGAATCATTTCCCGGAACTTTCAGATATTCATATTTGGCAGTGTCAATTTCCCGGCACAGGAAACCAAAATCAATCAATCCACGGTCTAGATTTTCTTCTACACTTTCCCCATCGCCGCTGATGATATGCAGATGAATATCGGGATAGTGTTTTTGAAGTGCTTTTGTGGTTTGAGCCAGAAAACGAACTCCATCAGTTTCCCCAGCGCCTATGGTAATATCACCGGCAATGAATTCATCTGAAGTTGCAATTTCATGTTCTGCTTTTTGTACGAGCTCCATGATTTCTTCTGCCCGCTTGCGGAGAATCATCCCTTCTTCTGTCAGCGTGATCCGTCGGTTGCCGCGAATCAAAAGCTGTTTACCCAATTCTTCTTCCATATCCTTGAGCTGGCGGGAAAGTGTGGGCTGAGACAGATGCAGAGATTCTGCTGCTCCGGAAATGCTCTGTTCCCTTGTGACTGCTAGAAAATACTGAAGAACTCTTAATTCCATAAAATCTACCTCCATGTCTTAGAGCATATATTTCATCTGGTCAATAGAAATCCCAGAAAACTTCTTTTGTTTGCCGTGCAAATTGAGAAATGGCGCATTTCTGCGCATCGGTTGTTGTGGGACTATTTTTATTATAGCGTCATCTGACATGCTCGTCAACTATACCTAACTATCCGGTATAAGTATTTGCTATTATATGTATGCAGAAGTACAATAGAAATATCAACAGGACATTTGGTCTGCCGGAAGAAGCACCGGAGGAGACACCTCAGTTCTTCAAGGATTATGTTCAGTATTACAAGAGAGAACGCGGCTACCATCCCCTCTCCGCAAATTCCGGCAGAGGCTGGGCAGCTACTGCAAATGGCTCGCTGATGAATATGCGTCTGTTTTCCTATGCGCCTGAAATCAGAAGCGCAGTCTTACTGGTACACGGCGAACAGGCTCATTCCCTGATGTACAGCCAGGCCGTCTATCCGCTTTTGAAGGGAGAGAATAAGGAGCTTATGATTATCCCTGGAGAATCAGTTGAAGAAAATATTGAGAAAATTGTGGGAAAAACGGTTTGATTTTCGGGGTGGTCATGCTATACTGTGTGTAGTGTGTTCCGCTCTTCGCCGCGATTATCAGATACCTGATAGCTGATAATGGAGCGTCTGGCAGCATCCATGAGAAATCAGGGTTTTATAGAATTTCAGACCAATAAAAATGGGTAGTTTTTGACATTACCTGATAAAGAAGGGAGATAAAACGATGGAACAATTAAAGGTATATTTTGTAAGAGAGATTACATCAGAAAATTTGATTAAAATTTACAGGGCGCTGAATATTTCGCTACCGGGAAAGGTTGCGGTAAAACTTCATTCCGGGGAAGCTGGAAATCAGAACTATGTGAAACCGGAATTTGTAAAACCTCTGATCGATGAGCTTCGGGGTACGGTAGTGGAATGTAATACGGCCTATCCGGGAGAAAGGGATACAACGAAAAAGCACGAGGCGTTAATGAAAGCTCATGGATGGAGTAATTATTTTGATGTGGATATTATGGATTCCGAAGGACCGGATATGCAGCTTGCAATTCCGGCAGGACATCAGATTAAGACGGATTATGTAGGAACACACATGAGCAGCTATGATTCTATGCTGGTACTGTCTCATTTTAAGGGGCATCCGATGGGTGGATACGGCGGAGCCTTAAAGCAGCTTTCCATTGGCTGTGCATCCTCTTTTGGCAAGGCGTATATTCACGGTGCCGGAGAGCCTGATAAAATGTGGAATACAGAACAGGATAGATTTCTGGAAGCAATGGCAGATGCGGCGTGGGCTGTGGCAGAATATTTCAAAGATAAAATCGCCTATATCAATGTAATGTGCAACTTGTCTGTGGATTGCGACTGCTGTGCAGTAGCGGAAGATCCGTGTATGAAGGACATCGGCATAGTGGCAGGTCTTGACCCGGTAGCCGTGGATCAGGCGTGTATTGACCTGATTTATCAATCTGACGATCCGGGAAAGAAACATTTCATGGAACGTGTGGAGAGCAGAAATGGAATACACACGATAGAAGCCGCTGCTGCTCTTGGTTTGGGAAACAGGACGTATCAGCTGATTCAGCTTTGAAAAAGGAAATTCATATTGTTTCCGCATGGAGCAAGGAGAATGGATTCCATGGGAACTCATTTTCGTTGGGGGTAGCCGCTTATGGTTAAGAAACTTGGCTTTTTTACACAATTTGTCCGGCATCTGGTTCAGCTTGCCGCTTTTATCCTGTTTCCGGGGCTGTTTATCACGGTGTTTTCTGCGGTGCGGGATCTGGTAACGGCATTTATGGACGGACAATTTTCTTTTAGCGGGATGTTTCCGCAGATCATTCTTGTTTTTACGGTATTTCTGATAACCGCACTGTGGGGACGTTTTTTCTGTGGTTTCCTATGCTCTTTTGGGATGCTGCAGGAGCTTCTTTTCTTTTTTTCAAGGCGGGCTCTGTTCAAAAAGGTACGGGTACCGGAACGGTTTGATGCTGTGATGAAATATCTGAAATATGGTATTCTTGCTTTTATAACGGCGGGCGTATGGATATTGGCGCTGCCTGTGGATTCTTCCTGGAATCCCTGGGGCGTGTTTGGAATGTTGGTCTCAGGAAACCTTTCTGTGGTTTCCCGGGCCATACCAACCGCGGGGTTTGTGCTGCTTTTGGCCATAGCTGCCGGTTCCTTGTTTGTGGAGCGTTTTTTCTGCAGGTATCTGTGCCCGCTGGGGGCGCTGTTTGTCATGGTTTCCGGAAAGAGGCTGTATAAAGTAAGACGCCGGAGCGATACCTGTACAAACTGTGGGCTTTGCACCAGGACGTGCAGCATGGGAATCCATATACCGGAAAAGGATGCGGTAGTGTCGGGGGAGTGCATCCAGTGTATGCAGTGTCTTGCCATATGCCCCAAAGAAAGCCTTTCGGCGAATCCTGCCGGAGCCATAGCGGGAACTGCCGCTGCTGCTGCAATCGGCGGCACGGTCGTTGCAGGCAATCTGGTATCTTTTCCTGCTTCCGAAACCATATCGAGCCGGCAAGTTACGGAAAAAGCGGAAAAAGGAATTTACAAGGACGGCGTATACACAGGCGCGGGAGAAGGCTTTCGGGGAACGACACAGGTGCAGGTCACGGTGGAGGACGGATACATTGTGGATATTACGGTGCTTTCCTACCGGGATGACAGGGAGTTTTTCCAAAAAGCGCAGTCTGCCGTAATAAACGCTATTCTTACCGAACAAACGCCTGATGTCGATGCAGTCAGCGGCGCCACATTTTCCAGCAGCAGCATTATGGATGCCGTTGCGGATGCGTTAGGAGCAGGCTCTGCCGGACAGGAGCAGCCTGCGGGCAATGAAAACGGATTTGAAACGGAGATCCCGGAAGCAGGAGAGGAAAGCGGCTCCGGGGCCGGGCAGCCGGGAGCGGGCGGAGGAAATGGTCATGGTTGGGGGCAACCGGGAGCAGGTCAGGAAAACGACTCCGAAGCCGGACAGCCGGGCAATGGCAGACATGGAGGCGGCTGGCACGGCGGCTTGGGCGGTGGCAGACATAGAGGAAAGCGGAACTGAGGGATTTGCGGAAAAGGAAAACATGAGAATCATGTGACTTTGTTACATACAGGAACCTTCGTTTTTGATAGAATAACGCTATCAGGAACGAGGGTTCTTTAAGTTTGAACAGGAGGATGACACGATGAAATCTAAAAAGTATGCGCAAGCGGATAAGGCAGAATGTGTAGCCTGTGGTGCATGTATCAAGGAATGTCCGCGTAATGCAATAGAAATATGGGAAGGAAGTTATGCCATAATCAATGCAGATGTATGCGTAGGATGTGGTAAATGTGCTTCCATATGTCCGGCAGGAAGTATTGAGGTTTACGCGAGGGAGGATGAAGATGAGTAAGAAAAAACATTGGTATGATTACTTGTGGATATGGTCCATCGTTTATTTTGCATTAGGATTTTTTAATATTCTTTTTGCATGGCTTGGTATGATAGATTTTCTGATCCCTTTGATTTTCGCTTTTGTTGGCGGAAATAAGCATTTCTGCAACAAATACTGTGGACGAGGTCAGTTGTTTACGGTTCTTGGAAAAAATAGAAAGTGTTCTTTGGGTCGGACCACGCCAAAATGGATACATTCAAAATGGTTTCGTTATGCCTTTTTGGTATTTTTCTTAACCATGTTTGGTAATTTGCTATTTCAGACATGGCTTATTGCAAAAGGAGCCGGCACGTTGAAGGAAGCGATTAAGTTGTTTTGGACTATTCGGGTTCCTTGGGGATGGACATATCAGGCAGGAATAGTTCCTGACTGGGTCGCACAATTTAGTTTTGGATTTTATAGTCTTATGCTAACATCTACGCTGATTGGGCTAATCGTTATGGTTTTGTATAAACCGAGAACATGGTGTACTTTTTGCCCCATGGGAACAATGACACAGGGAATATGCAAATTGAAAGCAAAAGAGAAAAATACAAAAAAATAAAGAAAGCAGGAATTTCTGGAAAAAGGCGATATAAACGAAGCGAAACACAAAGCATCTGTTTTCTTGACAGCAATATTTCATTTTTATATAATGAAAAAGACATATGATGTCTGATAAACTATTATAGTTAAGGAATAAAACACATGTATCAGGTTGCGAAGATGGATAAACGGCTTCTGGGACAGCAGATAGAAGATGAATTGATGAACTATATTCTGCAGGAGCCGGTAGAGATTGGAAAGAAGATTCCAAATGAATTTGAATTGGCAGAGATGTTCGGTGTAGGCCGGAGCACCATCCGGGAGGCGGTGAAGGGACTGGTTTCCAAGGGAATACTGGAAGTCAGGAGAGGTGCCGGAACTTATGTGGTCAGTACCAGTTCGGCAGAAAACGACCCGCTTGGACTGTCGAAATTACAGGATAAATATAAGCTGGCGTTGGAACTTTTTGAGGTGCGGCTGATGTTAGAGCCCGAAATTGCAGCTCAGGCGGCGGAATATGCAGATGAAAAGGACTTAGAGCAGTTGGTACAGCTTTGCGACGAGACGGAAAGAATGTATCTGAATGGGAAAAATCACATTCCGAAAGATATTGAATTTCATACCTGCATAGCCAGATGTAGTAAGAACAGGGTGGTGGAGACTCTGGTGCCGACGATTAATACAGCGGTTATGACCTTCGCTAATCTGACGCACCGAACGCTGATGCGGGAAACGATAGAGACTCATCGAGCGATTGTGGAGGCAATTCGTGAACATGATTCGGTGGGGGCTAGGTGTGCGATGGTGATGCATCTGACATATAACCGCCAGGAATTAGTCAGACAGATGAAAGAACATCGGGAGAAAGAGGAAGCATAGATAACACATCAGATGTATTAAAAGGAGAACTCTTCCGAATAAGAGGACAAAAGAAAAATTAATCGTGAAAATAGACAAAAAAGAGGGCTGTAAATCAGTGCAGTGCCTCTTTTTTTGTACAAAAAGGAGAAACAAAAACAAAATACATCTGATGTATTGAATAATTTAAAAGAAAATAGTATGATTTAGACATGAAACATAAGACGTCAGATGAAAATAAAGAAAAGGAGGATAAAAAAGGAAATACATCTGATGTAAGCAAAAACGGAACATGTGGCACAGAACATGTGTCAACTACTTAATGAAGAAATGAAAGTGAGGAAATGCTTATGGCTACAGAGACACTTGCCTTAAACCCAACCAGACTTGTGATAGCCGCTGTTATTGGGCTGGTTATCCTGCTGGTGCTGATTATCAAATTTAAAATTCAGGCGATGCTCGCAATTCTTGTTGGTGCGATTTCCATCGGCCTGATTGCAGGGATGCCTGCGGAAATGATTGTAACTGCGGTAAATGACGGTATTGGTAATACATTAAAAGGAATTGCACTGTTGGTAGGGCTAGGTTCCATGTTTGGGGCGATTCTTGAAATATCCGGAGGTGCACAGACGCTTGCGGTCACCATGGTAAAATGGTTTGGAGATAAGAAAGCTGCCTGGGCACTGGGAATTACCGGACTGATTATCGCAATGCCGGTATTCTTTGATGCCGGACTGATTATCTTAATTCCACTGGCATTTTCCCTTGCAAAAAGGACAAAACGTTCTTCTTTATTTTATGCGATTCCGCTTCTGGCAGGCCTGGCAGTAGGGCACGCATTCATCCCGCCGACACCGGGACCGATTTTGGTGGCGACTATGCTGGAGGTAGACCTTGGCTGGGTAATTCTGGTGGGAGTGTTCTGCGGAATCTTCTCCATGATTGTTGCCGGACCTCTGTGGGGCGCGGTGTGTGGAAAAAAGCATTACATTCCGGTTCCGGAACATGTGGCAAATCAGGAAGATTTTGACGAATCCAAGCTTCCGAACTTTTGGGTGATTGTAGGTATCATCCTGATTCCTCTGGTACTGATTATTTTAGACTCTGTGACAGGGGTTGTACCAGCATTGAACTTCCTTCAGCCGCTGTTCGGTTTCCTTGGAGAACCCTTTGTAGCGCTGCTGATTGCGACGATTGCAGCGATGCTGGTTCTCGGTGTGAAGCATGGATATAGCACGGAAGAATTGGAAAAAATCATGACAAAGTCGCTGGAGCCTACGGGAATGATTCTTCTGGTTACCGCATGCGGCGGCGTACTGCGCTATGTACTTCAGTATTCAGGTCTGGGAGATGTAATCGGAAACGCGGTGGCTTCTATGTCCCTTCCGCTGGTAGTGCTGGCGTTCCTCGTAGCGGCACTGGTTCGAATCTGTGTTGGGTCAGCTACGGTGGCAATGACGATGGCGGCAGGCATCGTTGCAGCAATCCCAGGAATCTCTGAGCTGTCACCACTGTATCTGGCATGTGTGACGGCTGCGGTGGCAGGCGGAGCGACTGTGTGCTCGCATTTTAACGATTCGGGCTTCTGGCTGGTAAAATCACTGGTAGGAATGGATGAGAAGACAACCTTACAGACATGGACGATTATGGAAACCCTTGTAGGAGGCACTGGATTTGTGGTTGCCCTCATTATTTCACTCTTTGCTTAAATTGTTGTAGTTAGTATAAAAACGTTGATGGAACATCGGAAAGGAAAATGGATATGAGTTGTTTAAAAAGTCAGGAAATGCGTAAACTTGCACCGGAGTTAGATCCTTTGAGAATCGGAACCGGATGGAAACCGGAGGATTTATCTAAACCGCAGGTAATCATTGAAAGTACCTACGGGGACAGCCATCCGGGAAGCGGCCATCTGAATATTTTAGTGGAGGAAGTGAGAAAAGGAATCGAAGAGGCAGGCGGCCATGGTGCAAGATATTATTGTACGGATATGTGTGATGGAGAGAGCCAGGGGACAGACGGCATTAATTTCAGTCTGGTAAGCCGTGAAATGATTGCCAATATGATTGAGATTCAGGCAAATGCAACGCCTTTTGATGCCGGAGTATATCTGGCAAGCTGTGATAAAGGAATGCCGGCAAACCTGATGGGTCTTTGCCGTGTCAATATCCCGGCTGTCGTAGTGCCGGGCGGAACCATGAATGCCGGACCGGATATGCTGACACTAGAGCAGCTTGGAATGTACAGTGCCAAGTACCAGCGAGGAGAGATTGATGAAGAGAAACTAAACTGGGCGAAGCATAATGCCTGCCCGAGCTGCGGGGCATGTTCTTTTATAGGAACCGCTTCCACTATGCAGATTATGGCAGAAGCCTTAGGGCTTGCACTTCCCGGAAGCGCACTGATGCCTGCGACAAGCCCGGATCTTCTGGAATTTGCAAGACAGGCAGGAAGACAAGCGGTAAAGCTGGCAACGATGGAAAATATGCGTCCTAGCGATATTGTGACGATGGAAAGCTTTGAAAATGCGATTCTTGTCCATGCAGCAGTATCCGGAAGTACCAACTGCCTTCTTCATATTCCGGCAATCGCGCATGAACTTGGGTTTGAAATTACGGGAGATACCTTTGACAGACTGCACCGAAATGCACGATATCTTCTGGATGTACGTCCGGCAGGACGCTGGCCGGCAGAATGCTTCTATTATGCCGGCGGAGTTCCGGCAATCATGGAAGAAATCAAAGACTATCTGCATTTGGATGTTATGACAGTGACGGGGAAAACGCTGGGAGAAAATCTGGAAGAACTGAAGGCAGACGGTTTCTATGAGCGCTGTGAAAAGTGGCTGCAGGATTTCAATAAGCGTTATGGAGTTTCTGTGACCAGGGAAGATATTATTCGCCCTTATGACAAAGCCATCGGCACAGACGGAAGTATTGCCATTTTGCGGGGCAATCTGGCACCGGAGGGAGCGGTAATTAAACATACGGCTTGTCCGAAGGAAATGTTTAAAGCGGTGTTAAGGGCAAGACCCTTTGACAGTGAGGAAGAATGTCTGGATGCGGTTTTAAAACACAAAGTAGAAAAAGGAGATGCCGTCTTTATTCGCTACGAGGGGCCAAAGGGCAGCGGTATGCCGGAGATGTTCTACACATCGGAAGCAATCAGCAGCGATAAGGAACTGGGACGCAGCATTGCGCTGATTACAGACGGGCGTTTTTCGGGAGCCTCTACCGGACCGGTAATCGGACATTGCAGTCCGGAGGCGGCAGACGGCGGACCGATTGCACTGGTAGAAGAAGGTGATTTGATTGAAATTGACGTGATAGAAAGAAAGCTGAATATTATTGGTATTAACGGCGAGAAAAAAACACCGGAAGAAATTGACGCTGTTTTAGAGGAAAGAAGGAAAAACTGGCGGCCGAGACAGCTTCGATATAAAAGGGGGGCACTGAGACTCTTCAGCGAACATGCGGTAAGTCCAATGAAGGGAGCATATCTGGATTTTTGAAAGGTATCTTCCATAAACAAAAATGCCGGAAAAGCCTGATATATCAGGCTTTTCCGGCATTTGCCCACGAAACACTTTTAGCCCAAAAGTTGCTGTAGCGCCATCTACGACAGCTGCAATTACAATGTTTTTATATTTAACAGATTGACATAAACCACTCTACTGTTCCGGGATCATAATGCGAGAAGAAAAGGCTTTCTCCACCATCAAGTTTCTCAATTTCAGACATATCATCCTCTGATAATACAAAATCAAAAATCGAAAAATTCTGTTCCATACGGTCTTTGTGGGTTGATTTAGGAATAATTACAACATCGCTTTGCAATAAAAACCGAAGTGCAACCTGTGCCGCTGTTTTGCTATATTTTTGTCCAATCCTTGTAAGAATCGGATTATGAAAGATATCATTTTTTCCTTCGGCAAAAGGCCCCCAGGATTCAATCTGGCAACCATATTTCTTCATATATTCTTTTGCTACCCGCTGTTGTTGGAAAACATGAGTCTCTATCTGGTTCACTGCTGGTTTGATTTCAGAAAATTTTTCTATATCAATATATCTGTCTGGTCCAAAATTTGAAACTCCAATAGCACGAATTTTTCCTGCTTTATATGCTTCTTCCATTGCACGGTATGTACCATAATAATCTCCAAATGGCTGATGGATAAGAAGCAAATCAATATATTCTGTTTGAAGTGCCTTTAATGATGCTTCAATAGAAACTTTTGCTTTTTCATATCCGGCGTTGCTTATCCAAACTTTTGTGGTGATAAAGAACTCTTCCCTTGGTAGTCCGCATTCTTTTAAAGCCTCACCCACACCCGCCTCATTTCCATATGCCTGTGCGGTATCAATACTTCTATATCCAACCTCAATAGCATCAAGAACGCATCTCTTGGTATCCTCAGCCGGATTGTATTTTATATGTACAATATTAATATTAAAAACTACTTTTCATTTTTTGAAATCTAAAATATATTAAGGAAACGAATCATATGATAAACCTTTATGAATTAGAACAATTCGTATTATTTGCAGAGACCGGCTCTCTTTCAGAGGTTGCCGAACGTATTCATATCTCTGCACCAACATTAAGCCGTTCGATGCAAAATGTAGAAGCAACTTTCGGAGTACCATTATTCAATCGGACAAAAAATAGGCTGACTCTTAATGCAACGGGACTAAAAGCAGTAGAGTATAGCAAAACTCTCCTTTCTACTGCTTCAGATACCTTGATGAAAGTGAGAGAATATGACAAAAGCTTCCAAACTATTGTTGTAAAATCCTGTGCGCCTGCACCACTTTGGAAGTTACTTCCTACACTTAATATGTTATATCCCTCAATGACAATTGCAACATCAATCTGTGATATAAATGAACTCGATGCCGCAATTTCAGAAAATTCCTATGATATCTTAATTTTGCCTTACATGACAAAAGCATTATCCGAAGATTCTCAGTTCTTCTTGATGGATGAGCATCTTTCTATATGTGTGCGAAAAGATCATGAGCTTGCAGGCAAGCCGTCCGTATGTATGAAAGCCCTTAATGGCTATAACTTCCTTCTGCGTTCCGAACTCGGTTTTTGGGATAAATTGTGCCGACAGAATATGCCTGCATCGAAATTCCTGGTTCAAAATGATGAATTTGAATTCAATGAGCTTGTAAGCAATTCCTCACTTCCAAGCTTTATAACAGATGTTGCCATTGACAGATATCCGATTCCTCAAAACAGAATAGCTATTCCCATTTCTGATGCTGATGCTAATGTTTCTTTTTATATTGCTGTAAAAAACACATCTAAATATAAAGGGCTGCTTTCAAAACTCAAGCAATAATAATGTTTTAAATGCGGAACATGAGGATTTGAAAAATGGGGAAACTCAAATTTCTAATTTATTGACACGTTTTTTCAGTAGATATATTATTGGAGGGTAGAGTGTGATAAAGGAGCTGAGAGATAATGAACGTCTTATTGGTTGAAGATGATAAAAACATCCGTGAAATGGTGTATGACTTTCTTACAAGTGAAAATTACAATGTCATAACAGCCATTGACGGACAAACAGCGATTGATATATTCAAAGACCAAACATTCAATATTGTACTACTGGATTTAATGTTACCAAAATTCAGCGGATTTGAAGTCTTAAAATACATAAGAAGTGTAAGTGTAATTCCTGTTATTATCGCTACTGCTAAAGATAGTGATACGGATAAAATGATGGGGCTAAATTTAGGTGCTGATGATTATATTACAAAGCCGTTTTCTCTTGTGGAATTGCTGGCAAGAATGAAAGCAAACATACGTCGTGCCACAGTGTATAGTAGTTCAGACAGTTCACCTGATAAGGTTATTAGATATAAGGATTTAGTAATCAATACATCCCAATATACCGTTTCTAAAAATGGTGCTGATTTGAATTTAACACATACGGAGTTTGAAATTATTAGGCTTCTTGCAACCAATCAGGGACAGGCATTTTCAAAAGAACAACTCTACAATACCATTTGGAAAGAAGCATATTATGGAAACGAAAGTGTACTGAACACACATATCAACCGATTAAGAAATAAATTATCTGACGGTAAAGATAAAAATAATTACATCAAGACCCTTTGGGGAATCGGTTATAAAATGGAGGAGGAATAATGGAGTTAGTATTCGCTGTAGCTGTGATTGTATTATTCGTTCTCTACTTTAAGGAACGTAGCAAGAACAAAAAAATGGTAAGCGATTATAAATACATCAATTCAAGACTTCTCGATATAACCAATGAGAATGAAAGTAATTATATCCTTGTACCATCGGATATTAGGGTTGTAAAAGAAACTGCGGAGGACATCAATAATCTTCTGGAAAAGTTTTACGGGAGACAGATTGATTACAATAGAAATCAAAAGATAATTTTGCAGATATTTACTAACATCTCACATGACCTTAGAACGCCTGTTACTGTTTTGAAAGGTTATATAGAAATGCTTTATCTTCAAAGTCAAAAAGAAGCATTATCTCCTGCTATGCGTGCGACAGTTGAAAAAATGCAGAGTAATTCACAAGAACTGGTTCACTCTGTAAATAACTTGTTCGATATGGCAAAAATTCAGTCTGGGGATATGATCTTGAATATCCAGAAAGTAAACTTGACACAGGTTTGTCATGAAATTATTTTAGAGTTTTACGACCTGTTGGAAAGAGAAAACTTTAATGTAGAGGTCAATATCGAAGATAAACCGTTATATGCGAATGTCGATACAGAAGCCGTACAACGTATCCTCAAAAATCTGATTGACAACGCAATCAAATATGGTGGTGCCGGTAAATTTTTAGGAATTTCCCTCTACGAAGAAGATAGTCATATTTGTATTGCAGTTGAGGATCATGGAGCAGGTATTTCTGAAAAAGACAAGAAGCATATCTTTACAAGAGCATATACAGCAGACAGAAAAATAGGAAATGGATTGGGATTAGCCATTTCACAAGGACTTGCAAATTCTATGGGAGGTTCTATTTCAGTAAGTAGTATACTTCGAGAAAAAACAGTATTTACAGTCAGATTATAAAGTTAGAAAAAAGTTAGAATTAAAGGAGAAAAAAGATAACTTTATTTTGTATACTGTTTTTTAGAAAGGAGCTAATGCTATGAACTATACAATAGAAACCCATCATCTAAAGAAAATATATAAAGACAAAGCAGTGGTCAATGATGTAAATATCCATGTGAAGAAAGGAGAAATCTATGGCTTTGTCGGTCAAAATGGAGCCGGAAAAAGTACCTTGATGAAAATGTTACTTCATTTGGTTCAAGCCAATGCTGGCGAAATCATTATATTTGGTAATAGGGTGGTTGAAAATGACTTTGAAATGTTGAAAAGGATTGGTTCGATTATCGAAAATCCATATTTCTATGAAAAATTAACTGCAAGACAAAATCTTGATTTGCATTGTGAATATATGGGGTATCATAACAAGAACCATATGGAAGAAATGTTGGAATGTGTAGGATTGTTAAAAGACGCTGATAAAAAAGTATCTCAATATTCTTTGGGAATGAAACAACGTCTTGCGATCGCCAGAGCCATTTTAACAAAACCGGAACTATTGATACTTGATGAGCCAATCAACGCGCTTGATCCAGAGGGTATACGGCAAATGAGGGAATTATTCCGTAAACTTAATACAGATTATGGAACAACAATTTTCATTTCCAGTCATATCCTTTCAGAAGTAGAACAGATTGCAGATACGATTGGTATTATTCAAAATGGGAAACTCATTAAAGAGACTTCTATGTCTGACGTACACAAATACCAGACAGATTATGTGGAAGTAGATGTCGATAATGTAGAACTTGCAGGTTATATTCTTGAACATGAATTTAGAATACAGGATTTCAAAATTGTATCAGAAAACCGCATTGAGATTTACGATTTAAGAAAAGATGTAAAAGAGATTTCCGCTACATTTATTCGAAATGGTATCGGTATTAACAGTATCGGGCATAAACAAAATTCCTTAGAAGATTACTTTTTCCAAATCACAGGAGCAAAGGTGGTGGAAAGTCTATGATACATTTAATGAAACTTGAATTGAAAAAGGTTGGTTTGAAAAAGTATGTGCTGTTCTCAATCGTTGGAATTTTCATCAGTATGTTTTTTCTGTTTGTAGGATTAAACGATAGTTCAACAATAAAATCCAGTTATGAAAAAGCATTTACAACGGTTGGATTGATATTCTGCTTTTATTATATTATTTTGTTTTCTGTACTCGTCTCTTCTTATATTATAAATGAATATAATCACAAAACAATTTTGGTTATGTTTTCGTACCCAATAGACCGCAGAAAACTGATGTGTGCCAAATTATTCCTTATCATGTTGCTTGTAATGGTATCAATGCTTATTGGATATATTTGCTGCGGAGTATTTATTATTTTGCTAGATAAATATATGGGAGTTATAAAAGGAGAGTTTGAGAGTTCTGTCTTGTCATATTGGATATCAACTGCGCTTAAAGCCGCTATTACATTTTGTGCATTAGGTGTAGGAACTTTTGTTGTAGGTATGATGAAAAAATCTGTTTCAATGACGATTATAAGCGCGATTATTCTATGTTATATCAGACAGTTTTATTTAGCAGGAACAAACACATATGAAGAAAGCTGGGGATTTGTTATTGGTGTAGTAGCAGCAACAGTTATTGGAGTGTATTATGTTTTCACTCATAAGATAGAGCAAATTGATTAGTGCATTAGTATTGACTTATTCCTCAAATACTTTTATAATTAATTGACTTAATTCGTACTGGCAGTACTATGTCAAAAGACAGCACAGAAACGAGGAAAACATGATTAAAAGTATGACCGGCTTTGGCAGATGTGAATATGCGGATGAGGAACGAAAGTTTACGGTGGAGATGAAGGCCGTCAATCACCGTTATCTGGATGTCAACATCAAGATGCCCAAAAAGCTGAATTTTTTTGAAAGCGCAATCCGCAGCCTGTTGAAAGAATATATGGAACGGGGGAAGGTGGATATCTTCATTTCCTATGAAGATTTTACGGAAGACAATTTTGCATTAAAATACAACGAAACCCTTGCGGCAGAATATTTGAAGCATTTAAACACCATGGCGGAGAAGTTTGGGCTAGAGAATGACATCCGTGTCAGCACGCTCTCAAGATACCCGGAAGTATTCACCATGGAAGAGCAGGGGATTGATGAGAAAGCGCTCTGGGCAGGGCTTGAGAAGGCACTGCGGGGAGCTGCGGAGCAGTTTGTGGAGAGCCGTATCAAAGAGGGCGGACATTTAAAGAAGGATTTGTGCGAGAAATTAGATGCCATGCTTTCCTATGTGGATTTCATTGAAGAGCGCTCTCCGGTTATAATGAAAGATTATAAGGAACGGTTAGAGGCAAAGGTGGCGGAGCTTTTAGGCGACAGGCAGATGGATGACGGAAGAATCGCCACGGAGGTTACCATTTTTGCAGATAAAATCTGTGTGGACGAGGAAACCGTGCGTCTTCGCAGTCATATAAAGAGTACGAAGGAAACCTTAGAGGCCGGTGGCAGTGTGGGCAGGAAGTTAGATTTCATTGCCCAGGAGATGAACCGGGAGGCAAATACGATTTTGTCTAAGGCAAATGATTTAGAGATTTCCGATACGGGTATTAATCTAAAGACCGACATTGAAAAAGTGCGTGAGCAGATTCAGAACATAGAGTAGCAGAGGCATTTGATATGGCAAAATTAATGAATATCGGTTTTGGCAACGTGGTGAATACCGATAAGATTGTCAGCATTATTTCTTCGGATTCGGCGCCTGCAAAGCGGATGGTGCAGCGGGGCAAGGAAGAGGAAATCCTGATAGACGCCACCCAGGGGCGCAGGACAAAGAGTGTTATTTTTACGGAAAATAATCATATTATTTTATCGGCATTACAGCCGGAGACATTAGCCGGCAGATTTAACGGCAGTGACGCGGAGGTATATGATGATACAAAAGAATAAAGGAATTTTGACGGTGGTTTCCGGTTTTTCCGGATCGGGGAAGGGAACCATTATGAAAGAGCTTTTAAAAAGATACGAGGGGCAGTATGCACTGTCCGTTTCCGCCACCACCCGGAACCCCAGAGAGGGAGAGGTGGACGGAAGGGAGTATTTTTTCCGCACCAGGGAAGAATTTGAGCAGATGATTGCAGAAGATGCGTTAGTGGAATATGCCCGGTATGTGGGTAATTATTACGGCACTCCCCGGGCATATGTGGAGGAACAGCTAGAAGCCGGAAAAGACGTTATTCTTGAGATAGAGATACAAGGAGCCTTAAAGGTAAAAGAAAAGTTCCCGGACACCCTGTTATTGTTTGTGACGCCGCCCAGCGCAGAAGAGTTAAAAAACCGCTTGGTGGGCAGGGGAACAGAGACCATGGACGTGATTGAGTCCCGGCTTGCCAGAGCTGCAGGAGAGGCAGAGGGTATGGAAGCCTATGATTATCTGGTGGTAAACGATGTGTTGGAAACCTGTGTGGAGGAGGTACATCACCTGATCCAGGGGGAACACCGCAGAGTATCACGAAATATAGAAGCAATTAGTGAAATGCGAGAAGAACTGAAAAGTTTTTCAAAATAAAAGGAGAGAGAACTATGATACATCCATCTTATGTAGAATTAATGAAAGTAGTAAACAATGATGTAGAAATCGGGGAAGAACCGGTGGTAAACAGCCGTTATTCCATCGTAATTGCCACAGCAAAGCGTGCCCGCCAGATTATTGCAGGGGACGAACCCATGAATGACAAGAGAGTCTGCCCGAAACCGCTTTCCATGGCAGTGGAAGAGCTTTATGAGGGAAAAGTCAAAATCATCCCGGATACAGAAAACGAGGACATTTAATTAATGAAGTTATTATTTATCTCCTTAGGCTGCGACAAAAACTTAGTGGACACCGAGTTTATGCTCGGCTTGTTACAAGACGATGGCTTGTTACAAGACGATGGCTTGCTACAAGACGATGGTATACTGCAAAATGGCAATATAGAAATGACCGATGATGAATATGAGGCGGACGTGATTATTATCAACACCTGCTGTTTCATCAATGACGCAAAGGAAGAGAGTATTAACACCATCCTAGAGATGGCGGAGCACAAGAAGGATGCCAAAGTAAAGGCCCTGATTGTGACAGGTTGTCTCGCCCAGCGCTATCAGGAGGAAATCCGTGAGGAAATCCCGGAGGTGGATGCCATTTTAGGTACCAATTCCTACGAGGATATTGTCAATGCGGTACACAATGCCTTAGAGGGAAAGTATTACGAAAATTTTAAAACCTTAGAAGGACTGCCTGATATTCACACCAAGCGGAGTGTCACCACAGGCGGTCATTTTGCGCATCTTAAAATTGCGGAGGGCTGCAACAAGCGCTGTACCTACTGTATCATTCCCTATATCCGCGGAAATTACCGCAGCGTGCCGATGGAAGACTTAATCGAACAGGCAAAGGAACTGGTTGCGGGGGGAGTGAAGGAACTGATTTTAGTGGCACAGGAAACCACTCTTTACGGCGTGGATTTGTATGGGGAGAAATCCCTGCACCGCCTGTTAGACGAATTGAATAAAATCAACGGCCTGTTCTGGATCCGGATTATGTACTGCTATCCGGAGGAAATTTATGAGGAACTGATTGATTCCATGCTCCGGAATGAAAAGGTGTGCCATTATCTGGATATTCCGATACAGCATTCCAACGATACAATTTTAAAACGGATGGGAAGAAGAACGAGCCATGAAGACTTGGTTCGCATTATCACCCATTTAAGGGAGCGGATTCCGGATATTACGCTGCGCACCACCTTAATCTGCGGTTTCCCCGGTGAGACGGAAAAAATGCACGAAGAATTGATGCAGTTTGTCAATGATATGGAGTTTGACCGTCTGGGAGCATTTACTTATTCCCCGGAAGAAGGAACTCCCGCCGCAGAATTCTCTGACCAGGTGGAAGAGGAACAGAAGGCGGAGTGGCAGGCAGACGTGATGGAACTACAGGAGGAAATCATTTTCGATAAAAATGAGACCATGAAAGGCCGGGAGCTTTTCGTTTTTATTGAAGGAAAAGTCAGTGATGAAAATGCCTATGTGGGCAGAACCTATCGGGACGCACCGGATGTGGACGGCTATATTTTCATCAATACCGAAGAAGAACTGATGACCGGGGATATCGTAAAAGTCCGGGTAACCGGAGCCTACGAGTATGATTTAATAGGAGAGATTGAACAATGAATTTACCAAATAAACTGACGGTAATGCGTGTAATTTTAATTCCATTTTTTGTATTTTTTATGATGGCACCTTATTTTGAGGGCTATGGCAATTATATCGCAGTTGCTATTTTTATCGTGGCAAGTCTGACGGATATGTTGGACGGGAAAATTGCCAGAAAATACAATCTGGTGACCAATTTCGGAAAATTTATGGACCCACTGGCAGATAAGCTTCTGGTCTGCTCTGCCATGATTTGTCTCATTGAGACAGGACAGCTGGCAGCATGGATTGTCATTGTAATCATTGCCAGAGAATTTATCATTAGCGGTTTCCGTCTGGTGGCATCCGACAACGGCGTTGTCATTGCGGCAAGTTACTGGGGCAAATTTAAGACCACATTCCAGATGTTAATGGTAATCGTGTTGATTTTAGATATTCCGCATCCGTTTTTCCAGATTTTAGGAGTTATCCTTACGTATATTGCCTTAATACTTACGATTGTCTCTCTGGTTGATTACATTGTGAAAAATAAGGATGTATTAAAAGAGCAGAAATAGTGTAGTGACACATTCACTTTCGGCTAAATAACGTAGAAGGTATCACCACCGGGTTTGCCCACCAGAAAAATAGCGGGCAGGCAGCAGGCTTTGGTTTGCCACATGGTATGGCGGACTACGGCAAGAGAAAGGAATAGATGTGACAGAAAAAGCAATTCATTCCAGCGCAGCAGAAATGTCAGAAACAGAGTTTCTGTCAGCGCTGGAAGTTTCCGTTTTTAGTTTGTTAAAAAAATATCAGATTACGCTGACAACTGCAGAATCCGCCACTGGGGGAATGATTGCCTCTACCCTCATCAATGTACCGGGGATTTCGGAGTTCTTCACAGAAGGGTATGTTACTTACTCCAATGACGCTAAGGTGAAGATGATAGGGGTAAGGCGTGCAATTATTGATACCTATGGTGTTGTCAGCAGCGAGACTGCTGCTGATATGGCGGAGGCCGCGGCGAGGACTGCAGGGACTGTGGCGGCGCTTTCCGTTACCGGGGTGGCTGGTCCTGACGGGGGCACGAAGGAGTGTCCGGTGGGGCTGGTGTATCTTGGGTGTTATCTCAAGGGAAAGACGGTGACGGAGCGGCATATGTTTGCGGGAGACCGTATGCAGGTGAGGCAGGCGGCTTGCAGGAGGGCGTTGGAGCTTCTGATAGAATGTATTCAGAAGGGATATGCGGGGTAATGCTTTGAGGGATGGCAGGTTTTGAGTGTGTGTTTTTTTTGAGGGATGGTGACGGGGCTGGGGAGTAGGTTGTGTCGGGGGCTTGGACAAAAGGCAGTCTGTTTTGTTCCGATGTCCAGAGATAAGGGGTTCTAAGAAATCTGTGCCGAGGCTGTAGAAACAGGACGTAACCGGTACAAAGTCGCCTTCCCTGGCTCCATTGTACCTCACCCAGACATCCGTGTCTGGGTGTTACTGAGTATCGAACAGATTTCTAAGAACCTCTAATCTCTTCCCATAGTCACAAAACAGGCTGCCTTTTGTCCAAGCCCCCCCAATAAACGTTACCGCCAGCCCCGTTCTGGCAAAAATCCACGGTGGAAAACGCTGTCAAAGGTTAAGCCAGATGGAGAAAACTTATGCAATATGTTAAGGGGAAGAACAGATATTCTGGCTAATGTACGATGTTTGTCTTTGCTATAATAGTAATGTACAATGATACATAAACAGAATGAAAAATTGGAATTTGTAGGAGGAAATTTTTATGAAGAAGATTACGCTTTTGTTTTTGCTCTTGCTCTTGATAAGTCTGACTGGCTGTACGACTGGTGCGAAAGACGGTACGGATGGTTTTGACACATTTGCTGAAGAAAGACCAGAAAAAATACATGATGATATTGCACCTGAGAGTTTCCGGCAGGTCAATATAAGCGGCAATGCCAAATCCATAGTCATAAAGTCGAGTTTAAGTGAAAACTTTGAATTTTACAATGGAGACTTGAACCTAGACCATGCATATACTGTTCTCTGTGACGGAAGTGGAGAAAACCTAGACATTGAAATCACGATGGAAAACCCGGACGAAGATAATAATATTCTTGGTTCCGTCTTGATTTATATTCCCGAAAAGGAATTTGAAAAAGTTGAAATAGCAGGGGATTTCAAACAAGTTTCTCTATATACCATCAATTCAGAAGTGCTGATTCATGCGAATGATTCACTTGTAAATCTTGATTTAGAGGCTGATTATTTGGAACACAATATTACGCTAGAGGGTTCAGTATCCAATGCTTTTAGAAGCGTTTCGGTTTATTTCGATAATTTCCCTGACAATATAAGCATGGACTTAAACCCAATTCAAGACGGAACAATAAACGATCCGCAGGATATACTTAAAGAGAACGGTCTTGAGTCAGGCATAGGAGAACCAATCATAAGTATCAATAGTGCGAAAGAAATAAATATTTATAGCAAAGAATAAAAATAGAGATACTCAATAAAGGCAATTTCCAGTTGTGCGCCCAGCAAAGGGCAATTAACCTAACAGGTGCGAATCCTGTCTGCGAAGGTCTAGCCAGCCAGCAGTAGCGAGTC
>ERZ808044.211-NODE-211-length-79757-cov-11.822703_pt1 | contig 79757 bp, 66 predicted proteins | sample MGYA00380195_ERZ808044 | MGnify/ENA primary metagenome ERZ808044 (study PRJEB31490, sample SAMN06133423) | mouse gut metagenome | isolation source: Z7_2 | host: mice | place: China: Chengdu | collected 2015-05 ...
GTGTCAGGTCGGGAACGAAGCAGCACTAAGCAGAACCTTCCGGGTGCCGTAAGGGTGCCTGGGCTGAGTTAACTGTCAAGGTAACGTCCGGGAATCCCTGTTCGAAGCGCAATGCACAAAAAGAGTATATTTAAAGAAGGCAGATCATTCGTCAACTGCCTTCTTTTTTGATGCCCTTAATTCCTTGAAAAACGTCTTCATCATCTGGCTGCACTCTCCGTCCAGAACCCCTGTCGTCAGTTCAGCCTGATGATTGAATTCTTCCATCCTCAGCAGATTCAATATTGAACCCGCGCATCCCGCCTTGGGATTCATACATCCCACAACTACCCTGGTCATGCGGGACTGTACGATCGCGCCGGCGCACATCTGACAAGGCTCCAGGGTTACATACATCGTACATCCCTCCAGACGCCAGTCCCCTACCTTCTTACTTGCCTTCCTGATCGCGATCAGTTCCGCATGGGCCAGCGTGTTCTTATCCGTAGTTCTCCTGTTATATCCCCGGCCAATAATCCTATCCTCATATACGATCACACATCCAATCGGAACCTCTCCGATCGCATAGGCTTTCTTCGCCTGCCGGATCGCTTCCTTCATGTACTTCTCATCTACACTCAGCATATCATTCTCCATCTGATTCTTTGGCAGACCTTATAGGCTGCATCTTCAGCAGCAGCTTCTTCAACGGCTTCTTAACACCTTACCGGCCCATTGGCTACATTTTTACAGGTCTTTTGACGGGCCTGCACCAATAGCCAAACTGCTCCTGACTGCTCTTCTCATCATCTGTCAAATCCATATTCATATCTTCATAGGGAATAAATTCCATAAATCCAAACGTACTCGCCGCTTTCGCTTCCTGGGGATGATAGATTCCCGGCACGCCGAGCCTGAACTTCTCCCCGTCGTTAATAAGGGCAAGATGATGGTAATTATAGTATCCGTGAAGCAGGAAACTGTTATTCGCCCATTTCCACTCACATCTGGGAAGCCTTGCCAGATCATTCCTCTGAATCTTCGTGCATTGAAACCGCCCTTTGGCAGACGTCTGTTCGCCGCAGTCATCCTGAGAAGGATTCTCAAGCGGCAAAGGATTCTCTCCCCTTACAGCATTGACCCCCTGCAAGGTATCCATTCTCTGAACAGTATCCGTTTGTTCTGTTTCTCCTATGTATGGTTCTTCCGCCAGGCCGTCTTCTTCCGGGAAATACTCCTCCTCCGGCACGATTTCTTCCGGCATCGCTTCAGCCGGCGGCTCGGTCATCCTCTCGCTTGATATGAGCCCTTCCGGCATCATTTCTTCCGGTATCATTCCTTCCGGCGGCTCGGTCATCCTCCTGCCTGATGTAATTCCTTCCGGCGGCCCTGTCATCCTCCTGCCTGATGTGATTCCTTCTGATGTGATTCCTTCCGGCATCATTCCTTCCGGCGGCTCTGTCATCCTCCCGCCCGCTGCGATTCCTTCCGTCATATCCTCCGGCGGAGTATCCTTATCCGCGGTTCGCGGCACATCCTCCGGCCTTTGCACACGCATATGCCCCACATCGACCGGCGAATCGTTCCAGACAGCCGCATACCTGCGTCCCGTCTCGCTCTCCAGGATAATCCCGTTGATCATCCGAAAATGCTCCGGCACGATCACATCCTCTTTCGTATAATACAATCTGTAGTTGATAGCCGGATTCACATTGTCGACCGTCCCCTGGTATATCCCGGTACACTCGCCGTTATCCTCGTAGAACAGATATAACGCAAGCTGCCGCTCCCCTTTCATATGCAGCCCCTTACCGTGAATATGCAGCGTACAGTCGTCTTCACCTTGTTCCGCTTTAACAAACCCTACATTACGCAGTCTCTTCCCCTGCTGATATTCATACAGATAACGAATAAAACGCTTCAACTCTCCACTTCCAATCCTGGTCTTTTTATCACAATCTATTCCCCAGAATCAGAAAAAATACCATTCCTTATAAAATTGCCTTCAATTCCTGATATAACCTCTTCGCATAGCTGTCCGTCATTCCGCAGATATAATCCGTCGCCAGAAGCAGCCGAAGATACAGCCTCTCTGCTTCCCCCTTCCCCTCTGCCTGGCATCGGTATGCCCTCTTATAATTACTGGAAATCAGCGCGACCATCCGTCTGCTCAGAGAATCCATCTCCCGCGTTCCGTCATCGTATCCCACAACTGCATTCATAAACAGATCAAGCAGGAAATCCAGCATCGCTCCTTCGGCCACTTCCATCTTATATATCGCATCCGATGTAAATACCTCCCTGAAAGCCAGATCCCCCAGAAGCTCCATTAGCTTCTCAGCATATGTCCGGCAGAAGAGATCGTATCTGTAATCCCCCTGCATGATCATCCGGTAATTCGATGTAAATCCATACGTCGCACAGTCGATCAGGAATCCCTGAACCCTGACGAGCCAGTTCTTGACAGCATATTCCTCTGGGTTCTCCGCATGCTTATCCTTCCCCCGAAGATATAACTCCGTAAGCTTGTCCGCCGGCCGAAATCCGTCCTTCCCGCCGCCGGCGCTGCTATCCTGCAATTCCGTCAGTTCTTCCAGTAACTTGTGATAGCTCAGGAAGCCCTTCACAAACGCGTCTTCTATATCCGCCGTCTTGTACGCGATATCATCTGCCGCCTCCAGAATAAATGTCAAAGGATGCCGGCAGCCGTTCGTGCCTGTCTCCCGTGATATCTCCTCGAATATCTCCCTGTCCGCATAATAGTATCCCAGCTTCCCATCCTTGATATTGCCGGAATTCTCATTGATCTGTGTGGATGCAACCGGATACTTTACAATCGTATTGAGCAGCGCATAAGTGAGGTTCATCCCATTCTCGTCTACAAGAAAATGCAGCCTGCTCACGAGCCGGAGCGCCTGCGCATTTCCCTCAAAATGATAAAGGTCCTCCCGCATCTGAGGAGTCAGCACCTCGCCCACTGGTCTGCCATGGTACGTCATGACCGAGAGATTCTTCTGAAACCATTCCCGGATCGCTTCCTCACCAAAATGCCCGAAAGGCGGATTCCCGATATCATGAATCAGCCCGGCACACTGCAGTATATTACAGATATCATCCTTCATCCCAGGAGTGAAACTATAATCTTTCTTATGCACCAATATATTTTCTCCAATGTTATGCCCTAAAGACCTTGCAAAAGATGATACCTCTAGAGAATGCGTAAGCCTTGTCCTAATAAAATCGCTCTTATCCAACGGAAATACCTGCGTCTTATCCTGAAGGCGGCGAAACGACGCACTGCCGATAATGCGGTGATAGTCCCGCTCGAATTCACTCCGCAGATCTATATTCCTGACATTGCTGCCCGAACCTTCCCGTCTCCTCTTCGTTGACAATAATTGTTCCCAGTTCACACGCGTTCTCTCTTTCTTCTATATTATATACCTAATCCAGATAGATCGGCGGATCATAATCCTTGCCTAACAACTGCTTCTTACGTTCCTGATACCCCAGGAATGCCCATTCTGTCATATCGGTCCATTGATGATTCTCTCTGTCATATACCTGCACGTAACCGATTCTTGACGGATGCATGCGGACGCTGTTGGACTCATATTCCTGGCCGGTATACGGATTGAGCTCTCCCCGCTCCGTATCCTCTTCTTCCGGCAGCGCTCCTTCCGGTTCCGCTTCGCCGTATCCGTATCCTTCATAGCCGTATTCCCCGTAGTCTGCCGCATCTGTGTCTTTATATCCCTGATAGCCTGCTGCGCCGGCTTCTCCATATCCCTCATAACCTGCCGCGTCTGTTCCGGCATATCCCTCATAATCTGCCGCGCCGACCCCTTCGTATCCCTCATAACTTGCCGTGTCTGGCCCGTCATATCCTTGATAGCCTGCTGCGTCTGGCCTGGCATATTCCTGATAACCTGACGTATCTTCCCCGGCATACCCTTGATAACCTGCCGCGTCGGCTTCTCCATATCTTCTATAGCCTGACGTATCTGGCCCGGCATACCCTTGATAACCCGCCGCGTCTGTTCCGGCATACCCTTGATAGCCTGCTGTATCTGCTCCGGCATATTTCTGACTCTGTACTTCGTTTCCTGCATTACTATCGCCCGCATATACAGCCTCAGTTCTCTTTCCTGCCTGATTAGCCGCGCTGTGAGAGGCACTCTCAGATTCTTCCCGGACTATCGTATTCTCTTTTCCTATCTTCTTAAAACGCTGTTTGAAATACGCTCTCCATCCATGCGGTTTCTCTTCCGGCTTCTCTTCCTTCTTCTCCGTCATCTCCAGAGACTCTATCTCCTCCAGAAGCTTCTCCACCGGCTCGTCCTTCATCTCCTTGTTATATTCTTCATGAGACTCCTGATCTGCTGCCTGTTCACGGCCGTCCCCATTCTCCTGAACGGCGCTGTCCTCCTGCTGCCCCTGCTCTGCCTGATGTTCGCAAGCCCCGTGCTCTGTCAGTTCTTCAGCCGCTTCGACATTTCCTATGCTTGCTGTCTCCCGCTGAACCTGTTCTTTTATATCTGTGCCCGCATCCTTCTCTGCATCAGAAGACGCCTTCCCCACCGAATTCTCCAGCACGTCCAGCTTCTTATGTATCTCCACCAACTCGCCGATCGTGATATCCCGCTCATTAGCCATTCCCTCAGTCCCCTTGCCGTTCTCCGGTCCCGGTTCGCTTCCGCTCTCCTTCGGCTTATCAGGCTTATCATTAGAATCTGCCGTCTCCTTCGGCTCAGACAACTCTGCGTCCTTGACAGCTTCCGTCTCACCTTCTGTCTGTGCCGCGGCTTTTTCCTTTGGATCTGTCTCCGGCTTCTGCCCTGCCTCCGCTTCATCTCCGGCCTTCTCCGCCTGCATACTGTCATCCAGGATATTCAGATAGAACGGGCATCCAAGGATCTCCGCGATCATACGCATATCTCTCTCCTGAAAATTATCCCTGCCCAACCTCTGTGTCATATTTTGACGGGACATCTTCTTGCCGGTACGCCCTTCAATCTTCCTGGCAAGCTCTTTAATCGTCATATCCTTACGGCTCAAAATAATCTTGACCTGTTCTCCAAATGTTAAATCCTGCATCACTTGTCCTCCTTAATTGAACCACTTCAAATATACTTATCTATCAGACTGTTGTTCACATTCTGTAAACTCTTTTGTTTCCAGGTAAACCTAACATTTTCCCTCTTCGCCTATTTTAGCAAATACTGCAAAAAAAAGCCACACATTTTCTAAAATCTGCTTATATCCGCTTATTCAGAACAAAACCTAATGTTTTCCCGTATTTTACCGATATAATAATATGACACCAAGGCTAAACACCATAAGCATCTATACCATTACCACAAGGAGGCAGCCATGAGATTGAATTATTCCCCGGCATTACAGATGAACAACATTTTCCAATCATACCAGATCAACCGCAGTGCAGCGAATAAGCCCTGTGGACGCGAAGCGGCGGCTTCTCAGGAAGAACGGCGGGATACACTGACACTCTCTCCTGCCGGAAAGGCTCAGAATCTGATTACCAGCCTTATGAAGCAGAAGATGGAGATTACCGACCGCAAGAATGCCCTGATGGCCTCAGTAAAGGAGAAGGGCGGTTCTATGGAGTCCATCAAGACGCAGCTGGAAGCCTATGACGAACAGCTTCAGAATATCGATATTCAGATATCAGAAGCTATGTCGCGGGAACTCGAGAAGCAGAAAGAAGAAAAACAGTCCGGGGATGAGGAACCCAAGACCAGGGAAGAGCTCCTGAATGAGCGCATGAACAACGTTGCCGCTATGTCGAATGATGTGCAACACATAGATACGCTTGACTCTCTCAAGAGCAAAATAGACGGCAGAATCAAGGTCCTTGAATCCGAGATATCTCTTGATGAAAGCCGGGCTCCTGACGGAAGCCTGACGGGAGCTTCCGATCTCAAGAAGGAGACGGTATCCAACCTTAAGAAGAAATCAGCAGAGATAACGGCTGACATTAACTCACGTATGGTGACTCTCGCAGAAGAGGTCAGCGAAGAACGCGAGACAAAGCCGGAAGAAGATTCCAAAGAAGATTCCGAGAAGGACACTGGCGGCATGACGGAGGAATAAGCCTGTATATTGACGGGCTTACGATACAGACAGTAAAGAACAGTACAGAAATTGTTCATGGCAAATCATTTCTGTACTGTTCTTTACGTTCACAGCTTCATCTTCTCATTCAACTTTCGAACTGTCTTTTCCCCCAGTTTCCTGACCTCCCTGTCGTAGGTCAGGATTCCGTTGGTCTCCTCCTCAACATCCGACAATTGGGTGTAGACGGTTGCCGACAATCCATTGGCAATGTTGGGGAGCACTTCTCTCTCAATCCATTCCCGGTAACCTGCGGTCAATTCTGACTTCTTCCGGTAGATCCGGTAGCCGTAGACTTTCCGGTACATATGATGTCCCGGCACGCTCATAGAATATCCGCCGAATTCTGTCAGAGCCGTCGCACGCTCCCGCTCCTCCTGCCGGAACCTGATACCCCTTTGGGTATTCTTCTGCGCGCCCTTCTCCAAGCCGGCGCCGGCATTTTCCCTCCGATAAGATATACGCAATGGGAAGAAATAATCATGAATACTTCTGATATCCCCTCCTCCCTGATCGAACCAGCCGCTGGCCTGATCAATCAGTCTGCTGCCGTCTGCTTCTCTCGCTATACGGGTCATCGTATTGGCATGAAATTGTCCCCATCCCTCATTAAAGATCACCCACGTCACGATCGACGGATGATTGTGCAGCGTATGTATCGTCTCCCGCAGCTCCGATACAAACTGTCTCCTCCCTCTCTCGTCTCTTCTTCCAAGGAGTCCAAGCCAGCTATCCCGCGCCCTTAGATGAAAATACTCCATCGCTGTCGCCGCATAGGTAACATACCAAGAATGATAACCTCTGCCGCCGTTTACCATATCCTGCCACACCAGCATTCCCAGACGGTCGCAATGATAATACCACCTCTGCGGCTCGATCTTAATATGTTTTCTCAACATGTTAAAGCCCAGCTCCTTCATCGTCCGGATATCATAGATCATTGCTTCGTCACAGGGCGGCGTATATAGTCCCTCCGGCCAGTAGCCCTGATCCAGTACTCCCTTTTGAAAATATGGCCGGCAATTCAGATACAGCCTTGGAATGCCCTTCTCATCCTTCTCCACACTGATCTTACGCATGGCCGTATAACTTCTTACCAGATCCTCTCCTGCCTGAATCTCAAGGTCATACAAAAACGGATCCTCCGGGCTCCAGCTATGCGGGTTACGGATAGGAATGACGATATCTTCCCCGGCCAGCCCCCCTGTCTGAAGCGACTGCATCTCCTCAGAAGATACTGTAACCGTAACTTTTTTGGCCAAAGCAGATGTCACCTTTACTCTCACACGAACCGCACCCTCATCATACAGGGGCGTAATTACCAGATCCGAAATATAACTTTCCGGCACCTGTTCCATCCAAACTGTCTGCCAGATTCCGCTCTGCGCCGTATAGAACATGCCTCCCCTCTTAAGCTTCTGTTTCCCTCTGCTGTAATAGAATGCATCGCTGTAATCCCTGACCTGTACGGTCAGTTCATTTTCCGTATCCCTTAGTACGTCCGTTACATCCACTGAAAATGGAAGATAACCGCCAAGATGTCTCTTCACAAGTTTTCCGTTCAGATAGACCGCGGCATACTGGTCTACCGCACCGAAATGAAGAATCCAGCGTTTACAGTCTTTAAGATGAATTCTTTCCGGCAGCATCCTGCGATACCAGAGTGTTTCCTTTGGCTTCAGCTGCCGGTTCACCCCCGAGAGCGGCGCTTCCGGCGAAAAGGGCACCAGAATATTCCCGTCGAAATCCTGCGGCCTTTCCTCTGCGCCGGTAATGGCATACTCCCATACACCATTCAGATTCACATAGCTTTCCCTTACAAGCAGCGGTCTTGGATACTCCTCATGAACATGCTCCCGGTCGATCTGATCCGCCCACCTTGTCTTCAACTGTTTTCTGCTCATATATTACCTCTCTTTCGGGCTTCACAGCCTCATCACATGCAGTCCCTGATCTATCTCCGCATCTGTCGTACAGACCGCGATCCGAGCATTCACGCCTTCTTCCTCGTATTCCCTGTAAATATATTTCTCCGGATACTCCTCTGGCTTGCGTATCAGCACCGGCTCCTGCTCCTCATTCCAACCGATCTCAAAAGATTCCATATCTAACGCCATCCCCCTGCGGGTTGCTTTCATGAAGCTCTCCTTCAGCACCCAATACCGGTAGAACAGCTGTGCTCTGTCGGCTTCCTCTCTGTCCATAATATGTTCATATTCACTCCGACAGAAAAATCTCCTGGCCACCGGCTCCCGAAACTCCTTCATCTCCTCTATATCACAGCCTACCTTTGCTCCTGCCCGGTCACTGAACGCACAGAGCACATATCTGCCCGAATGTGAGAGGTTAAACACGGCATCTTCCGGAAGCGCGTACTGTTCTTTTACCCGGCTCCAGAGGCTCCACACTCCCGCGCTCTCTGCTCTGCCCCGGGCAAACCGGTACTTGTCCGCCTTCTCCCTGCGCCATGCCGGCAGTTTCCTGTAATACTGCTGATACACAGATTCTTCTAATAACGGAGTGATATCCGCAAGCCATACTTTTACCATAGTTATATCCTTTCCCTGCATGACCGTATCATTCAAAGCGTTCCGTCAGGAACCACAGCGTTACTGCTCAGACAATTATAGCACAAATTTGCAGATTGTATTACTGTAAAAATGATGATAGAATCATTTTATCAATAATGTGTTAAGATACTGGCGGAGGCAGTAAGATCATGGCAAAATATTTTAATACGGAAGGTCCTTGTTATCCTCAGGAGCACTACATGGTAAATCTGGATATGCGCGTTCAGGAAATCAAGAAATTGATTGATAAGAAAAAATATTTTTCTATTAACAGGGGAAGACAATACGGTAAGACGACTACTCTGGATATCCTACAGGAAAAACTCCAAAATGAGTACGCTATATTTTATATTAGTTTTGAAGGGCTCTCCAGAGAAACTTTCGAAAGCGAAAAGACATTCTGCAGATTATTTGCAGGACTCTTATATGACGTGATTGATTATGGTGAGGTGAAAGGAATTGCGGATTCTGCAAGGACGGATTTGAAAAATATGAGTATGCCTGAGACAAATTCTGCGGATTTTCGTTCCTTGTCTAATCTGATCTCAACAATATGCCGAACCGCCGACAAACCGGTTGTGTTGATGATCGATGAAGTGGATCAGGCTGGAAATCAACAGATATTTCTGTCCTTCTTGGGAATGCTGCGCAATAAATATCTGAAAATGCGTCAACGCCCCGCTTTTCAATCAGTGATCCTGACCGGGGTTTATGATATCCGGAATCTGAAACTGAAAATTCATCCCGAAGAAGACCATCAAAAGAACAGTCCCTGGAATATCGCCGCGGAATTTGACATTAATATGGGGTTCGATACCGGACAGATCAAAGAGATGCTCTCAGAATACGAGCAGGATTATCGTACCGGAATGGACATTGATGAGATAGCGGCATTACTTTATTCATATACATCCGGTTATCCCTTTCTGGTGTCCAGACTATGCAAGATATTAGACGAAAAGGTTTTCGGAAAAACAGAATTTCCCGACAGGTCAGCAACATGGAAAAAAGAAGGACTTCTTGAAGCCGTAAAAATCTTATTACTAGAAAAAAACCCATTATTTGAATCTCTGGTAAATAAACTGAAAGACTACCCGGAGCTTAATCATATGCTTCACTCCATATTATTTACGGGAGACAGTATCCCATATAATCCCGGAAACCATGTGATAGATATTGCTTCCATGTTCGGGTTTATCAAAAATAATCAGGGGGCCGTGGTCATCTCAAACAGAATATTTGAGACGTACCTTTATGATCTGTTTATATCTGAAAATGAAATTAACAGCCGTATTTTTAAAGAAGGAACTTTAGATAAAAATCAGTTTATACAGAATGGTATCCTGGATATGTATCAGATTCTAAAAAAATTTATGGAACATTGGAATGATCTATATCATTCGGCAGATGTAAAATTTATTGAAGAGAATGGACGCAAATTTTTCCTTCTATATCTAAAGCCAATCATAAATGGTACCGGGAATTATTACATCGAAGCTGAAACCAGAGATCGCAGACGTACAGATATTATTGTGGATTACAGAGGAATACAATATATTATTGAAGTAAAGATATGGCGGGGAGATGAATATAACAAACGTGGTGAAATGCAGCTTGTGGATTATCTGGATGCTTATCACGCCCAAAAGGGATATTTGTTAAGTTTCAACTTCAACAAAAAATAGTTGACATCCCTTTTTTATTGTTGTACTATAATTTTTAGTTTCACGCTTTAAACAGATAAAATTTTACAGTGTGACCACCTATAACTCATATTACCTTATATAGATTCATGGAGGATTACTTTTATGATTATCGTACTAAAACCGCGTTCCACCCATGACGATCTGATCCGTGTGGAACAGATGATAAAGAGACGGGGACTGGATACACACATCGTGGAAGGTTCTGAGATGACGATCATCGGATGTATCGGTGATACGACACGGATTGATTCCAAGCTCTTCGAAGTAGATTCTGCCGTAGACAAGGTCATGCATGTCCAGGAGCCTTATAAGCTGGCAAACCGGGCATTCCATCCGGAAGATTCGGTCGTGGATGTCTCCGGAGTCAAGGTCGGAGACGGGAATCTTGCACTGATTGCCGGACCTTGTTCCGTGGAATCCTTTGAACAGGTTCTTGAGATCGCCAAAGCCGTCAAGGCTTCCGGCGCTAATCTCTTAAGGGGCGGTGCCTTCAAACCAAGGACCAGCCCGTATTCATTCCAGGGATTGGGATTGGAAGGTCTTGACATCCTGTGTGCAGTTAAGAAGGAAACCGGGCTGCCTATCGTAACTGAGCTGATGTCCCCTGATTATCTGGATATATTTAACGAGAAGGTTGATTTAATCCAGATCGGAGCCCGTAATATGCAGAATTTTGACCTTCTGAAGCAATTAGGACAGCTGGACCGCCCGATCCTTCTTAAAAGGGGCCTGAACGCAACCTATGAAGAATGGATCATGTCGGCAGAATATATCATGGCTTCCGGTAATGAGAATGTAATTCTCTGCGAACGCGGAATCCGCACCTTTGAATCTTATACGAGGAATACACTGGATCTCCAGAGCATCCCTGTAGTGCGCAAGCTTACACACCTGCCCATTGTTGTGGATCCAAGCCATGCGGGCGGCAAATGGTGGCTGGTAGATCCCATGGCAAAAGCCTCTGTCGCTGCCGGTGCAGACGGCCTGATGATCGAAGTACATAATGACCCGGAATGTGCTCTCTGCGACGGTGCCCAATCCCTGAAACCGGCGAAATACGATACTCTGATCAAGGAGATCGCGCAGATTGCAAAGGTTGTCGGAAAGACGATTTGAGCCTCGCCGGGAACAACAAAGCTTTGAAATATTACGGAAACAGACAGGAGCCGCTTATGAAACTAACAGTAAATCTGGGGGCAGACAGCTACCCTATCTATATTGAGAACAATCTATTAGCCCGATCCGCACCACGCATCAGCGAAATATTTACCGGCAAAAGGATCATGATCGTCTCGGATGATAACGTCTATCCTCTTTACGGAGATCTGCTCACGAAGCAATTATCCAAAGATTACGACTGTCATCATCTCATACTTCCCCACGGGGAAGCAACCAAGGATTTTCAGACACTTCCGGCTGTCTATACCGCTCTGATTGAAGCAAAGATCTCCAGAAGCGACCTGATCATCGCCCTGGGCGGCGGTGTGATCGGTGATCTGGCCGGATTTGCCGCCGCAAGCTTCTTACGCGGCGTGAAATTGATACAGATACCAACCTCTCTGCTCGCCCAGGTAGATTCTTCCGTAGGCGGCAAAGTGGCCGTGGATCTTCCGCAGGGCAAGAATCTCGTGGGAGCATTCTATCAGCCTGCACTGGTACTGATTGACCCGCTCGTGCTGGACACACTCGAAGAACGATTTATCACCGACGGCATGGGCGAAGTGATCAAGTACGGATGTATCAGAGATGCCGGCCTGTTCCGCACGCTGGAATCACACGGTTCTTTTGGAGAGCTTAAGAACGAACTGCCTGCTATAATAGAGCGCTGCGTAGATATCAAGCGTGTGGTTGTGGAGCACGACCAATTCGACACAGGTGAACGGATGCTTTTGAACTTCGGACATACTCTCGGACATACCATCGAGCAATACCATCATTACGGACGGGAAAGCCATGGGGAGGCCGTTGCGATCGGTATGTACCAGATCACGAAGCTTGCTCAGGAACAAGGGCTTACCGCCGGCAAAACAGCCGAACGCATTCTGAATGTACTGAAGATTTACGGACTGCCCCATACATGCGGGCTGCCGATGAACGAGCTGATGAACGCCGTCACTCTGGACAAGAAGAATCTGAACAACAAACTGAATGTGGTTCTGCTGCATGACATCGGGTCAGGCTACATCCATCCCACAACTGCAGAATTTTTCGGGCAGTACAGAGAAGTAATTATATAGAAAACGGATAAAGTATGTCCGTTTGACTCATTGTCTGCTACGCGGCGGGCAGTTCAGGAGTTCAGTTTCTGGCCGGATGAAGTACTAGTACATCGTTGCATTAATTCTTGAGTAATAAGCACTTGCTATCCGCGCCATCTGCACACCTTCGAAGCTAGGCGTAGCCCGCTACGCCGTCGCTTCGCAGACGCACAGCTGACACGAATATCAAGCACTATTACTTCAAGATTAATGCAACGATGTACTAGAATAAACGATTATACGGAGGAATCTATCATGAAGAAATTAGACGGAAAGATCGCAATCGTAACGGGCGCCGGCAAGGGAATCGGCCGGGAAGCAGCCCTGGCAGTCGCCGCAGAAGGCGCTGTTGTTGCAGCCGTTGCAAGAACTCTCTCTGACCTTAACGAGACTGTTAAAATGATCGAAGAGGCTGGAGGCTCTGCCATCGCTCTTTCCCATGATCTCACGGAAGGAACCGAGGTCCAGGCGATGGTTGACGCGATTATGGACAGATACGGCAGGATCGATATTCTGGTCAACAATGCCGGCGGATATCCGAAAGAGATCTACAAGAGTATTGAACATCAGGCGATCAAGCTCTGGGACTGGACAGAAGAACAATGGGACCAGATCATCAAGACCAACATACGGATTCCCTTCCTGTGCATGAAGAATGTCCTTCCGGTTATGATCGGACAGAAGAGCGGGAAGGTTGTCAGCGTCTCCTCCCGGATGGGACGCATTGCCTCCCAGATGGGCGCATACGCCGTAGCAAAGGGCGCTATTATTACCATGACCAAGACTGCTGCCATCCAGACACAGGAATACGGCATTCAGGTCAACGCTGTATCTCCGGGAATCGTGGACACTCCGGGACAGCGCGTATACAATCACTCTGTCGGACAGGACGGTGTACCAATGGGCAGCGCCGCCGACGTGGCAAAAGCAATTCTCTACCTGTTATGCGATGCTCCGCCGGTAATGACCGGACAGTCCATAGATCTGTTCACAACTGTATAAAGCAATTCAAATTTCGTTCTTGAATTGTTAACAATTAATTCTTATTTTTAACACACTTTCATCACAGTTTCTGCTTATACTATAATTGTTCGATGAAACGAACAACAAAATTCTTTTTCATAACTTTTTCCTCAGGACTGCACTCCTCCCAACATGCAGTCCTTTAAAAATGTCAAAATTCTTCCAACACAAAGTCAATTGCATTTCCAATTTCTTCTCCAAATATGTCAATTCCATCTTATCCATTAAAATCATAAGGATTTTTATACGAAGCTTTTGACAACACATATAATTTGTTATATCTTTAAGGTACTCTTACATTTTAAGATCATTGTGAAAGGAGAATTTTTCCATGGGTAAAATGACCGTATATCACGGCAGCTACACCGATATACCAATACCAAAGCTCATAAAGAGCAGACATACCAAGGATTTCGGTCCCGGCTTTTACTGCACTGTCATCCGTGAGCAGGCAGAGCGATGGGCCAGACGATACGATACTCCTATTGTAAATATATACACGGTACGCCTAAACACCGGTTTAAACATACTGGAATTCAAAGATATGACTGAAGAATGGCTGGATTTTATTATTAACTGCCGCAACAGCAAACCTCATAATTATGACCTTGTCATAGGTGCAATGGCGAATGATCAGATATACAATTACATTGCTGACTATATAGACGGCATCATTACACGTGACCAATTCTGGTCCCTGGCAAGATTCAAATATCCGACACACCAGATTAACTTCTGTACAGCAGAAGCCTTACAATGTCTGGAGTTCGTACGCAGCAAGGAGGTATTACAATGACCGGAAGAGAGCCACAGAAATACAACGACCTGTTCTTCACATGCAGTCTGATTGAATATATAGCACGAAAGACACGAAACAAACGCCGCACCGTAGTCGACACCCTTGGAAGAGATGCGATCGGGAAAATATATGACCTGGCAGATATCTACCACAGCGACAACATGGATGCCGTAAGCGATGACTTTATCGAACAATCCGGCCTGCAGAACGGTAATTTTGACAATATCGCCGACGCACAATACGCCGTCCCCAGCCACTGGGATATCGGCAAGGTATACAAACGGTTGATTCTCGGAATATCGCGAGAAAAGCAGATTCCTGTAATTGACGCCCTGTTCGAAGCCTACCATTCTTTTGTCAGCGAAAAAATCGATGATTATAACAGCAGCTTTTATTATGACGCTCCGCAGAATATTTTGTACACATTTTTGTCTGGAAAAATGGAATAGATTTAAAAGAGGCTGTCGGGATATTTTCCGACGGCCTCTCTTGCTAAAATCTGTTCACTATATGCTGATTCTGTCTCCGGTTTTATTTCCCGGGCTGTCCGTAATAAGCATTGGCGCCATGCTTCCGATAGTAATGCTTGTCCTGCAGCTCCTGCGGCGCCGGCTGATTCTTCGGATTGATAGCCTCGCAGCGTGCCGCCATCTTCGCGACTTCTTCTAATACCACTGCATTATGTACCGCCTCATGGGCATCCTTTCCCCAGGTAAACGGACCGTGATTCTTGCACAGCACTGCCGGCGTGGCAATGTAATCGATCTTACGCGCCTCGAATTCATCTGCGATCAGAACACCCGTATTCTTCTCATATGCCTCATCGATCTCTTCTTTGGTGAGATTCCTCACACAGGGAACTTCCCCGTAGAGATAGTCCGCATGCGTCGTTCCATAGCACGGGATTCCTCTTCCGGCCTGCGCCCAGCTTGTCGCCCAGGAGGAATGCGTATGCACGATACCGCCAACCTCCGGGAAACGATTATACAACACTACATGTGTCGCCGTGTCAGAGGACGGATTGTAATCTCCTTCTACCTTATTGCCGTTCAGATCAACGACAACCATATCCTCCGGTCTGAGCTTATCATACTCCACACCGCTTGGCTTGATCACAAACAAGCCGCTTGCACGGTCAATGCCGCTTACATTGCCCCAGGTGAAGGTCACCAGGCTATACTTTGGGAGAAGCATGTTCGCTTCATATACATCTTTTTTTAACTGTTCTAACATTTTCGGTCCAACTCCTTTTGATACAATCAAACCAAACTCTCAATCGCCGCCTTCTCAATGGCGATACCCTTCTTATATCTCTCGATAAATACCTCGTATCCCTCTACGTCCTTCACATCCGGTTCCATCCGGCTGCCTTCGTTGCCCTCGAATACCTTACCTGCCAGATAATCCTCCAGAGTCTCTCCGTCGGCTTTGTTCTTCATATAAGCGGCAAGGAGCGCCATTCCCCATGGGCCGCCCTCGCCCGCCGTCTCCATAACGGATACGGGTGCATTAATGGCCGCCGCGAGTATTCTCTGTCCGACGCCTTTAGTCTTAAACAATCCTCCGTGGCCTAACATTGAATCGATCGCCACATCTTCCTCCTTCTGCAGCAGGTCCATACCTACCTTGATCGCTCCAAGCGCGGTAAATAAGTTCACCCGCATGAAGTTCGCCAGATTAAAGTTACTCTTCGGCGATCTTACGAACAGCGGGCGTCCTTCATCCACACCTGTGATGAACTCCCCTGAGAGATAACCGTAAGATAACAATCCTCCGCAGTCAGCGTCGCCTTCCAGAGCTTTGTTATACAGTGTTCCGAATAACTTATTCATATCCACTTCGATACCGAAGTTCTCCGCGAATTCCCGGAAAATACTTACCCACGCATTCAGGTCAGAAGTGCAGTTATTGGCATGCACCATGGCAACCAGGCTTCCGTCCGGCGTGGTTACAAGGTCGATCTCCGGATATACCTTCTTAAGCTCTTTTTCAAGTACGATCATGGCAAATACACTGGTTCCTGCAGATACATTACCGGTGCGCCTGGCAACACTGTTGGTCGCAGCCATACCGGTTCCCGCGTCACCCTCCGGCGGACAGAGAGGAATACCCGCTTCCAGATTACCGCTCTCATCTAAGAGACGTGCGCCTTCTTCTGTCAGGGTTCCGGCCGTCTCCCCGGCAACCATAACCTTCGGCATGATCTCTCTTAGCTTCCACGGATAGTTCTTGTCTGCCACCAGCTCGTCGAACTTGCGGATCATCTCCTCATTAAAATCCTTCTTCTCTACATCGATCGGGAACATCCCCGACGCATCTCCGATTCCAAGCGCCTTCTCACCCGTCAGCTTCCAGTGGATATATCCTGCCAGCGTGGTAAAATACGCCACATCCTTCACATGCTCTTCCCCGTTCAGGATCGCCTGGTATAAGTGAGCAATGCTCCATCTAAGCGGAATATTATACTGAAACAGGTCGATCAGCTTCTCTGCTGCCGGACCTGTGGTACAATTCCTCCAGGTACGGAACGGCACCAGAAGCTCCCCGTCCTTGTCAAATGCCATATATCCGTGCATCATTGCGCTGAATCCGATGGAACCGATCTTTTTCAGTGTCACGCCGTATTTGTTCTTGACATCCGCCGCCAGGTTCTTATAGCTGTCCCGAAGACCTGTCCAGATATCATCCAATGAATAGGTCCAGTTTCCATCCTCCAGACGGTTCTCCCATCCATGGTCACCGGATGCGATCGGTGTATGATCCTCACCGATCAGCACTGCCTTGATCCTGGTTGATCCCAACTCAATACCAAGAACGGCTCTGCCGCTCTCAATTACTTCCTTTACATTGCTCATGCTGCTTCTCCTCCTATTTTCCAAATGCAACACTGTTCCATAACAGTTCGTTCTTGAACTGGCGGATGGTCGTATCCTTGTCGATATAGACAGCTTCGATACCCATGCACGCCGCCCAGTCACCCATCTGTTCAGAAGTCAGATCATAAGAGAATGCAGTATGGTGTGCTCCTCCTGCAAGAATCCAGGCCCCAGCTCCGGTCTGAAGATTCGGCTGCGGCGTCCAGAATGCAGTGGCAACCGGAAGCTTCGGCATCGGCTTCTCCACCTTTTTGCAGTCTACATCATTGATGATCAGCCGGAAACGATCTCCAAGATCAATGAGTGAAGTCGCAATCGCCGGTCCTGTCTTCGACGTAAATACCAGTCTTGCCGGGTCTTCTCTGTCTCCCATGGAGAGCGGCTGCTCCTTAATGCTGATCTTGCCGTCCGCAACGGTCGGGCATACCTCCAGCATATGTGCCTGCAAGATTCCTTCTTTGCCCGGAACCAGGTTATAGGTATAATCCTCCATAAAGGAAGTACCCTTCGCATCCTTCATTCCCTGAGTCATGATCTTCATAAGACGTACCATGGCGGCCGTCTTCCAGTCGCCTTCTCCCGCAAATCCGTAACCCTTCTCCATCAGTCTCTGGATTGCCAGTCCCGGCAGCTGCCTAAGGCTTCCGAGATCACCAAAATGTGTCACGATCGCCTGATAACTCTTCGCCTCAAGGAATCTCTCGAATCCGATCTCGATCCCCGCCTGTACCGCTACATGCTCTCTGAATTCTTTCTCATCTCTGCCTTCCAAAAGTATCTCATACTTATCATAATATTCTTCGACCAGCGCGTCAATATCTCCTTTGGAAACTGCCTCAACTTCTGCCGCAATCTCATTTACCGGATACGCGTCGATCTCCCATCCGAACTTAATCTGCGCCTCAACCTTGTCGCCTTCCGTCACGGCAACATTTCTCATATTATCGGCGATACGCATCACGCGGATATGGCTGCTCTCGATCACACCGACTGCCGTACGCATCCAGGAGCCGATCTTCTTCTGAACATCCGCATCCTCCCAGTATCCCACGATAACCTTGCGCTCCATGCCAAGACGGCTGAAAATATGACCGTATTCCCTGTCTCCGTGGGCTGCCTGATTCTCGTTCATGAAGTCCATATCAATGGTGTCATACGGAATCTCCCGGTTGAACTGTGTATGAAAATGAAGCAGCGGCTTCCTGTACTCCTGCAGGCCAAGAATCCAGGATTTGGCCGGAGAAAAAGTATGCATCCAGGTGATGACTCCCGCGCAGTTCTCGTCTGTATTCGCCTCGTTCAGAGTCTTTCTGATCAGTTCATTGGTGATCAGCGTCGGTTTCCACACAACTTCATAGGGAAGATTACCGGATGCATTCAGCGCCTCCACAATCTTCTGGGAGTGTTCCGCCACATGGGTCAGGCACACATCCCCGTATAAATCCTGTGAGCCGGTACAGAACCAGAACTGGTAAGTTTTTGATTTTAACATAATGATTTCCTCCTTTATCTATCTGCTTTTCATTATAAAGAAATCTCTCCGCCTCCCGCAAGTTCATAACTCTGCCTGTTTTTCGAAAAAGTTACCTAATCCGACCTGTGCAAAATAAATATAACGAATTACAATCTAAAATGTATCTTGCAATAAAAAAATGCATATGCTATAATGCCACTAGGCAAAAAGAAAAGAAGTTCCACAATAACAAAAGAACGAATCCCCGAATGTATTGACGGTACATTCGGGGATTCTTCCTCTTTTATGGCGAGGTCATCCATTTGGGCTGGTTACCGTTTTACCTATCGCCATCCAACCACTTGATGATGTAGTGGCAAACTACACCAGCCGCAACAGCGAACTCGCTTCCAAATTACGGATTGACAATCGGATTCCCATATGACATACTTATCTCAAACCCGTAACGGGGAGTGGATTTTTGAAGAGTTATCTTTTTTCGCCACACGATTGCAAGCGTGCATTTGTGTGGTATTTTTATTGAGAATCATTTACCGAACGGAGGAGGAATAGGATTATGGAACAATCATTCATGAAAGAGAAGAAGATTCTGCCGCTTGTGCTGTCTATGTCTCTGCCCATGGTCATCTCCATGGCAGTCAATTCGCTCTATAATATCGTAGACAGCTATTTTGTCGCAAAATTAAGCGAAGACGCCATGACCGCACTGGCGCTGGTCTACCCCGTCCAGAACATGATCAACGCTATTGCCATCGGATTCTCCATCGGAATCAATTCAAGTGTGGCATATTTTCTCGGGGCAGGCGATCCGGTTCTGACAAACAAAGCGGCAACACAGGGAATGGTCCTTAATATCCTTCACGGCGTGGTATTGACTGTTCTGTCCATCGCCGTCATGCCTGCTTTCCTTAAGATGTTCTCCTCAGATCCCGTTGTGACCGGCATGGCTTTGGAATATTCGAACCGTGCTTTCCTGTTCGCAACCGCCATTACCATGGGTCTTGTGTATGAGAAACTCTTTCAGGCCGTCGGGAAAATGAAGATATCCATGCTATGTATGATGTGTGGTTTTGTCGCCAATATCATCCTGGACCCGCTGATGATCTTCGGAATCGGATTCTTCCCGGCCCTGGGGATCTCCGGAGCCGCCTACGCAACCGGCATCGGCCAGGTATTCTCTCTTGTTGTTTACTTTTTGTGCGGCAAGATAAGCCCGATTCCCGTCAAAATAGAACGGCAGTACCTGAAACCTGAAAAGGCTGTGGCAGCACGCCTGTATTCGGTCGGTATCTCGGCAACCCTGACTCTTGCGCTTCCCTCCCTGCTGATCTCCGTCCTAAACGGTATCCTTGCGGCGTTTTCAGAGACATACGTGCTCGTGCTGGGCGTATATTACAAGCTTCAGACCTTCATTTATCTGACGGCAAACGGCATCATCCAGGGTATCCGCCCGTTGATGGGCTATAACTACGGCGCCGGCGAAAAAGACCGGGTAAAACAGATCTTTCGGACGACCCTTGCGCTCACTATGGGGGTTATGGCGGTCGGAACCGTCCTGTCATGGCTGTTTCCGGCGGATTTATTCGGGATGTTTACCACCAATACACAGACCGTTCAGATCGGAGTAAGCGCCCTGCATATCATCAGCACCGGCTTTATCGTATCTGCCGTCTCCATCACCTGCTGCGGAGCTTTAGAAGGGCTGGGAAAAGGAAGACCCTCTCTGTGTATATCGCTTCTAAGATATGCCGTGATCATCATGCCGGCCGCTTTCTTATTCAGCCGGATCATCGGAGCAGACGGCGTGTGGTACGCTTTCTGTGTCTCGGAATTCATAACGGCAGGGCTTGCATATGCCATTTATAAAAAAACCTCTTGAAAAGGGTAGGATTTTATAGTATGATTGCACTTAGCATATTATTATATCCATCCGGCCTCTCATGATGCACGCCCCTGGCGTGACAGTGTGTCGTCCGGCAAGATATGCTTATATAGAATACTTACACATATATACAGCGGGAATCAGGTGGGAATCCTGAGCGATGGGGTCACTGTAAGGACTATGTCTGTAGCCAGAATACCTGCATATATGTAGAATGGGGCTTCCGTCCAAAGCGAAACATTCTGTCCTCTATTACATCGCTATTTAGGAAGAAGTTTGCTTTAACAGCAAACTTTTTTGTTTCTATTGAAACTCTGACATAGTCCTGAGCATACAGCGCACAGAAGGGGGAACCAAAGAAATGGAAAACAACACTGAAAAGCTCTCAACCAAAAAAGCTCTCTTATTGATCACGGTACTGATAATCGCAGCAGCAGCCATGTTTGGCATCTATAAGATATTTATTCCTAAGGGGCAGGCCGGTGCCAAAGAGATCACCGTAACCGTTGTACATGCTGACCAGTCTTCGAAAGATTTCATCTACCAGACCGACGAGGCTTACCTCGGCGCAGTCATAAAAGCAGAAGGGCTTGTAGAAGGAACCGACGGAGATTATGGTATGTTCATCACTTCCGCAGACGGCGAAGCTGCAGATGATTCGAAGGAACAGTGGTGGTGCATTACCAAAGAGGGTGAATCTGTCAATACTTCTGCCGATCAGACCCCTGTTGAAGACGGCGATCAGTTCGAGCTGACTTTGATGGAAGGTTATTAAAGCAAAGCGATGGAGAACAAAGAAACTATATCAAAGACGAACACAAGAGAACTCGTAAGCATGGCGTTTCTCAGCGCCATCCTGCTTATCGGACAGATCGGGATGTCCTATCTGCCTAATATAGAGATCGTATCCCTCTTAGTATACATATATACTCAGATTTACCGCAAGAAAGTATTCTTCATTATCTACGTATTCGTATTCTTAGAGGGCTGTATCTATGGCATCGGTCTCTGGTGGTTCGGATATCTGTATATCTGGAGTATTCTGGCCCTGATCGTCCTTTGGAGCAAAAAGCAGCAGACTTCTATGATTACGACCGCTGTAATTCTCGGTGCATACGGGCTTTCGTTCGGGCTGCTATATGCCCTGCCATATTTCTTTGCCGGAGGATGGGCAGCCGGTTTCTCCTACTGGGTATCCGGGATTCCTTTTGATCTGCTCCACTGTGCCGGGAATATAGCCGTATCCCTGATATGTTACCGTCCGCTGCGGACGCTTCTGGGGAAGCTTAAGAGTTGAACTGCAAAAGAGACTGTCCCGAATATTCTTTGGGACCAGTCTCTTTTTCCGGGAGGATACTATAATGACACTATCCGAATTATGCACTTATACTACTACATCTGAGACGGCACCTCTGCCTCCTGATCACAAACTTGGGCCGCGTCTTGTCTGTCCGGAATATTCGAAGTCTGACTGGGAAGTCAAGACTTACCCGCTCCCTCAAAGAGAACGGATCTTTGCCCTGTGCTGGAACATAGATTCCGCCCATACTTTACATACCACACTCTGTCCGGCGCCGAAGCCCTTCTGTTACCGGCTTCATTTTCATTCCGGCGAACGGACACAGCTTCACACACATGATTACATCGAGCTTGCCTATGTGGTCGAGGGTGAGTTCCGCCAGAGAATCCTGGGCCATGATATCACATTTGCCAGGGGCGAGCTGTGCCTGATCGACAAGAACTGCCTGCATCAGGACTATCTGTTAGATCGGCCTGCCGTCATTTTATTCCTGGGAATTGCCAATGATATGTTCTCCGAGATCATGGACGAAAATGTCGCCACACAGAAAATCATCTCTTTTCTGCAGTCTGCGCTGCTCAAGCAGAAAGACCTGCAGCAGTACCTGCATTTCCGCCCCGGCTCCGATTCCGGCGCAGCCGCCGATCTGGAAGAATGTCTCTGTCTTTTGTTAAGTGAGCTGCACGATAACAAGATTGGTTCACATTACATCTGCAAGGGACTGTTACTGCGTATTTTCCGAATCATCAGCTCCCGCTATGATTTTTCGCTGTCCAAAGAACAACGAAAAACCATGAACTGGATCGTATTTGAAGAGATCTCGGATTATATCAAACGCCACTTTGCCACCGTCACCATCTTAGAGCTGGTCAGGGAATTTCACTTCCAGGAGGACTACTTTAACCGGCTGATCAAGAGCAAGACCGGGCTGACCTATTCGGCTTATGTGCAGCAGATCCGGCTTGAGCGTGCGGCGCATATGCTGACTGCCACCGGCAAAAGCGTGGACGAGATCACAGAACTCGTCGGCTATCATAATAAAGGATATTTCTATAAGATCTTCCAGGAAAAATATGGCACCACGCCTTCCAAATATCGAAAACAAATCATTCGCTGAACCGTATTCGTTCAATCAGCGAATTCTTCCTCACTGACCGGGATATCCCTGCCGCCAGCAAAATCTGCACCAGCAGAAGCACGGCAGACACCGTCAAAGCCGCCATTACCGGATAATGATAGGTATCGATATTAAATATTCTGTGCCTCTTCGCATACAGGAAAACCGGGTATCCGGCAAGGCTTCCAAGTCCCACGGAGATCGCCAGTGTACCGGCCGTATAGAACAGGCCCTCCAACTGCAGCATCTTCATCAGCTGGGAATCCGACATCCCGATGGCCTGCATCATGCCCAGCTCCTTCTTACGCACATGGACACTGTTAATCATGGTGTTAATCAGATTCATCACACTGATTACCGCCAGGATTCCAAGGAATGCATAACATGCTCCGCTTACCATCGCCAGAGCAGAACTCCACTGGTTATACTCTTCTTCCCAGATCCGCATCTCTATTCTTCCGGATGCATTCACAATATCCTGCAGGCTCTTTTCAAGTGTCTGGTCATAATCCTTGTCTGCGATCACATGAAAATAGCTTGAAGAATTATACTCACTCATCCGGTCCAAAGCCTCCTTCGCCATGATCAGATAGGCGTAATTGGTCATGCCGTTCCTGTATTCTCCAACCGCCGCAATCTCGACCTCCTTTTCAAATGTCCGGCCTCCGTCGCGGATCGTCAGATTCAGTTTATCTCCCACCTTAACCTCAGGATGCCAGAACAGAAATGCGTCGTCAACAATCACCGTATCCCCTGATTTTAATTCCTCGTAGGTCACCTTTCCTTCTATGACGCCCTTCTCCAATTCCTCTGCGTACTCCTCTGGAATTCCGTTAAGTGCTTCATGCTCTTCTCCCGATCCTGTGCTCCAGCCTGCATTAAGAGAGGAGAACGTATCCACCCTCTCCACGCCCGGAAGCGCTTCAATCTGCTGCTTTAATGTCTCATTCAGCGGATTATCTTTTTGGATCTCGGACCATTTCCGCTCCGGATGTTCCTTATTGTTTTCTTCTATGACAGGCGAGATCTCATACTGGCCCACAAGAGAACTATTGGCGCTTTCCCGCGGATTGGCGCAGGACAGGACGGTGGCGACCATCATCAGAAATATCCCTGTCGCCGCCATAGCAAGAATTGTAACCGCACTCTTCCTCTTATTCTCCGTAAGATTTCTTACGGTCAGACGTCCGATAGACAGAAATTCATAACCCTTCCGTCTGCTCCTTGGTTTCTTTGCCGCAGTCTGCATACGCATCGCCTCCACCTCAGAGACCTTTGACGCCACATGCATCGGCCTGACAAGAGAAAAATACACCGTACATACCGTCACCGCAGCCGCAAGCAGATAAATCCACCAACAGCACAGATTCACATCACCATTTTCAAAAATCTCCCTTGCTGTCTCCACATATTGTTTATTCGCACCGGAAATCGCAAATCCCAAAAACCATTTCATCACTGCCCAGGATATGAACGTACCGGCCAGAAGTCCTGCCGGAACTGTAAATACAGCAACGCATAACCCCTCCCGGAGCACGATCTGTCTGACCTGCCGCTTCGTTGCCCCTATGGCTTTCATCCTGCCGAACTCCTGTATCCTCTGGTTCATGGATACATAGTAGATACTGTATATCGTAATCACTCCTGCCAGCATGATGATCACCATAATCAGGACGATCGCCGGAATTATAACCGGATCTACATAATTGGCTATCAGATAATCCTGGTTTATGTTAATCTCATTTTCCGGAATTCCAAACTGTTTCGCAACATTCTTGATCTTGTCTTCAATCTCATCCGTAGTAGGCTTATCTTCATCGCCGATCTGAAAAAGGAAACGGTAGACAATCTCATCCTTTGGAATCTCTTCTTCCAGAAATGCTTCTGATATTAATGCCGTATAAGTTCTCTTCTCATAATTCTCATCGCTGTCTTCAAAAAAACCGCAGATTCGGAACTCCTTCTGCTGTGTAAGATCAAGCTCTCCTCCCCGGAATATCTGGTAAGGAACGGTGAGCGTATCGCCGATGTCCCCTTGCTGATTAAGCTCCTTAAGAATCCTGGGAGATACCACGATCTCATCCTCCTGCCTAGGGAAATCCCCTCTGGCAAGGGATATCTTATATAGCTCCATTCCGGTTTTATCTACATACAGCATGGCAGCCGCAGCCTCATCAAGACGCATATATCCGGCGTCACTGCGCAGCCCATACTTAGAAATATCATGATGCGCCGCCAGCTTACGGACAGTCTCTTCATCCACATTCCTGTACAGGGCATGCCACGCCGGATATAGTTTATCTGTCACCGCAAACTGGATTCTTATCATTCCCCTTCCCACAGTAGGAATCACGAACAGCAGCATAGTCGTAAGAAAAACTGCAATCCCGATCAGTATGTTCCTGCTCTTATAGTATTTCATATTGTCGAACGCGACTCTGGTTGTCATCTTCATCAGTCGCTCACCACCTTACCGTCCGCGACCTCGATAATTCGATCCGCCATCTGTGCGATCGTCTCATCATGAGTAATCATAACCAATGTCTGACCGAAATCCGCCACGCAGCTTTTCAGCAGGCTCATCACTTCCAATTCTGTCTGCGAATCCAGATTCCCCGTAGGCTCATCCGCCAGGATGAGCGCCGGACGGGTCACAAGCGCCCTGGCAATCGCCGTCCTCTGCTTCTGCCCTCCCGACAGCGCACCTGGCATAGCCTCTTCCTTATCCGCAAGGCCGATCTTCTCAAGCACCTCCTTCACATCCTGCCGCTTCACCTTCCGGTTATCAAGCCCCAGGGGAAGCACGATATTCTCCCATACATTCAACGAAGGAATCAGATTAAAATCCTGGAATACGAACCCGATCTTCTTCCTTCGAAATTCCGCCAGCCGGTCATCCTTAAGTGCGAAGATATCCTTCCCCTCTATCCACACCTTTCCCTCATCCGGACGGTCCAGGCCGCCGATCAGATGCAGAAGCGTCGATTTGCCGGAGCCGGAGCGCCCCACAATTACCGTAAATTTCCCTCTCTCTATCTCTAAGCTTGTATGATCCACCGCCCTGACCAGATTCTCGCCGGCTCCATAATATTTTACCAGGCTGTCCACCGCCAATATCCTGTCGTTATCCAGCTTCATATAGTTACCTCCATCTCATGTACTGATACATTTCACAGCTTCTTTAGTATAACTATAATCTCCTGCCCTTACAAAATACTTACACGAATCATAACAGTTTTGTAAGAATCCAATTTCCTTTTGTCCACGAAAGGTCTTTACACTAAAATCACCAATTGTTATAATAAAGTAACTGATAAATAACACTGACAGAAAGCAGGTGTGGATATGGGACTGACGAATAAGCAATTTCAAGGTTTTGTCAGGCTTACTCTCGCACAGATTGAAAGAGCTTTAAATAAATCGCCTGACAACAAAGAATTGCAAGAATTAAAAGACATTTTTCAACTGATGTTAGAAGACGGTAGCTAGCACGGCAGTGTGACCCTGAACACCGTTCCTCTCTCCGGCTTCTGTTTCGCGGATATGGTCCCGCCCTGGCGCTCCAGTATCATCCTTGCCAGATACAAGCCCACTCCCGCACCGTCTTTGGCAAGTTTCGCCGCATCCTCCCCCCGGTAAAATCTCTGATAGATCTTCGTCAGCTCATTCCTCCTGATTCCGATTCCTTCATCCTCGATCTCTATCATCACATTTCTGATCAACGGCTTTGCACGAACCGTAACGGTTGTATGTTCCCCGGAATACTTCACCGCATTGTCAAGGATATTGACGAACGCCTCTTCTGTCCATTTTGCATCATGGCAAATCATAAAGTCTCTGTCTATATCCGCCTGTATCTCAATATCCTTATTCCTCGCCTTCGTGTAGACCTGGCTGACCGCCCCCGAAAGTGTCTGCTTGAGGCTTGCAGGAACCGGCTTTAACTGAATCATATGTGCCTCCAGCCTGGACAGGTTGACCAGCTCTTTAAGGAGGGTCTCAAGCTTCTCGATCTCTCTTCCCTCCTGCTCCAAAAACTCCTGATGCTCTTTTGCCGTCAACTGATCTCCTGATACCAGCTCATAACACATTCTTAGAGACGCGAGCGGCGTCTTAAGCTGATGGGAGATGTCTGTCACCAGAATTTTCGTATTCTTCTCTTCCTCCCCAAGCTTATCCTTAAGCCCTTCAAAATAAACTCCCAGCTCCCGCAAGGATTCCCAAACCTTCATCCACTCTTCCGAATATTCCCTCGAATTCGCTTCATAGTCCGGGATATCGCTGAATCTGCCTTCCCGGTACCGCCCCAGGCACTCATACAGTTCCTGAAGATGATCTCTGGCGGACAGGCTCTTCTTCCACTCCAGATATCCCGCCGCAGCGATCAATAATATACCGATAAATACGCCCACGCCCCAGAATATCCACAATCCGCCCGCAAAGCCCGTGTGCTGCAGATGATATCCGTATTTGTCTTCTAACGTCTCTATCACCCGGTTGACCTCTTTTCTGTCCACTGAATCTTCCGATACAGCTTTGCCAAAGGGCATCTGAAACTCTTGCTTCTCCCATGCCGCTATGATATCCGCTTCCAGCTCTGGATGCTCTGCCATAAGAGCGATCATCCGTCTCCTCTCTCCTGCAGTCTCGTATCTTGCCACCAGAAACATAAAGAAAGAGAAGGTGACAAGAAAGACTAGGCAGATGACAAGATACTTTCTTACCTTCTTATTACTTTTCCGTTCCATATATATCCCAGCCCTCTCACGTTGGATATCTCATCTGTTCCCAGCTTATTTTTGAGTCTGCTGATATTAACCGTCACCGTATTATCATCCACAAACTGTCCGTCCACATCCCAGACATGCTCCAGGATATTCTCCTTGGATACGATCTTCCCCGCGTTCTCCCAGAGATACACCAAAAGCTGCAGTTCCTTTTTGCTAAGTGCAACTTCCCGTCCGCTCTTATATACCTTCATCTCCCCGCAGTTTATCTCAATCTCTTTGCAGACCATGACGTTTTTATACTCCCTGGCGCTGCCGATTCTCCTCATCAGCGCATTTACCTTAGAGACCAGCACCATCAGGGAAAATGGTTTGGTGATATAATCGTCGGCTCCCGTCTCATATCCGTTGACCATATCGATCTCGGAATCAAGCGCCGTCAGGTAGATCAGATAGGCGTCGCTGACCTGACGGACCTTACGTCCAAAATCCAGCCCGCTTCCGTCCGGGAGTGTAATATCACAGATAATGAGAGCGTATTCGGATTTGTCAAGATCTTCTTCGGCCTCTGCCAGCGTAAATGCGGATGTGACGCTGTACCCTGCTTTCTGCAGTGTGAATGTGATTCCCCGGTTCAGGCTCCTGTCATCTTCCAACAATAATATTTCCTGCATATCAAACAACCGCCTCAACCAGAATCTTATCTCCCAGCATGATCCTTTTCACGCCCGTCTGCTTCTTCTTATTGAAATTAAAGCTTACCATATATCCTCGTTTCAAGCGATAGTCATCCAGATAATCCATAAGCTGCTCTTCACCTCTCTGATTATACTCCGATCCCCGCCATATCTTTAACTCTACAACATATTGCTGCCCCTTGTAATCAATAATTACATCTGTACGCCGGTTCGTTCGTGTCCGCGCCTCTATATAATAATTCCCCGTTCCGTTAATAATAGGCTTTAAATAAAGCAGAAAGATACAACGGCCGTTGTCTTCCAGGAATTTCTCATTATTTTCACCAAAAAGTTCTGTATAATGCGCAACAAATTTTTGAACGACCAGATCCATGTCAAGCCGCCCGTCCGCTAAAAACTGGTTCTTCTCCTCCGCGGCGATCTGCGGGATATCCATGCACCGGGCCTGCTCTGCAAGAAATCCATTATAAAGCCTCGTCTCAAAGATACGGTTTGATACAACTGCCATCCCATTTTCCAATGTAACAAATCCAAACATGACCGCCATCCTTATTCCCACATCTCCGGGCACATATTCAATCGTCTTCCCCTTAAGCAGCAGACTTTTTAACATCTCCTTTAATTCCGGGAAATCAATCAGTTTATTATCAAGAGACTCGAATAATGTATTATCTTCCAGCAGCAACATCCGCACTGAATCCAGAAACCCTTCTTTTGTCCATGTTGCGACGCGCTCATCCATCAGTTTGCAGATACGTGAAACAAAAAACGGATATCCGGACGTATATTCATATAACAATGCTGCAATCCCCTGGATATCCATACCTGTCTGGTGATCCTGCTCATACTCCGCAAGCATCCCAGCAATCCCCTGCTTGGACAAACTCATATCCACATTAAAATCCGCCGCGATGTTCCATGGACTATTGTACTGATGCTCTCCGTCCGGCCGGATCCTTGACTTTATATTCCTGACATCCTGCACGCCCGCCAGAATGACTGACTGAAACGTAGGATAGATCGTCCGCTTCAGAAATTTATCCCGCAGCATTCCAAGAAAACCAATAAAAATCTCATAATTGCCCGCCTGGTCAACCTCATCTATCATAAGCACGATCGGCCTGTCTGTCCCCGCGCACATCTCCGATATAAATTCCGACAAACGAAAGAGGTCATTATCCTTTGCATCCGATGATTTCTGTCTGTCACATTCTTCTACAGCATCCGCCGGGATCCTGATATTTTTTTCATATCTGAATATATTGGCCAGCAGGCTGTAAAATCTCCTGCAAAACGCCGCTTCACTTTGAAATACTTCTTTTGTCATCCCTTCAAAGCTTATCAGTAATACTTCGTACTGCTCCCGCAGCTTCTCCTTGAGTCTCCATAGCATCGTCGTCTTCCCAAACTGCCTTGCACGGCTGATCGTAAGATATTCGCCCTCATCCGCCATGGTCCTGATCTCATCCAGACGCTCATCCATATTCACCATATAATGAATATCCGGCAGACACAGACCTGTCGTATTGAATTTTTTGCGCATCTTTCCACCTCTTTCATTATGGCTCGTTTCCGCTTTCAAGAGTGATTTCCGGCAAGTTTTTTAAGAATTCCTCTGCATTTCGGTATGCGATGCCATCCTCGGTATCCAGGTTTTCACCAAGATATAATACAAATCTGCCCACTAATTTCCCAAACCGCGGGGTTGTAAGGCCAAGCTTTTCCACATCCAACAGATGTCTGGCCTGCTCCCGGACACATTTGCTGCTGTGCTTGATCTCATAAACGGCACAGGCAATCTTCTTTTTGTCAAAAATAACCATGTCAAACTCGCCTCTGGCAAAACGGAGTTTAAATACATCAAAATTCTTGCCGAGAGCCTTTGCTGTTTCTAACAGGATAATTTCCTCCAGCATCCTTCCCCTGACTTCTTCCAAAAGCCTTTCTGTTACGACCGTCCTCTGCCCCGGCTCCAACGCCAGGAATACTTCGTCTTTCATAAGCGAATGGACAAGGGCCTGTGCCTGACAGTAGCGCATTCCCGGCTGTGTGAACAGGATATGCTCTTCCGACTTTAACCCCGGCTCACCGACCTGGGAAGGACAATCTATGATCAGGTCCATCGCTTTCAGATACTGTTTAATCTCAACCACATGCTCATGGGTGAGACCAATCTTTTGTCCCTCTGCATTGCGGATATCCAGAATGTTCATCAGCCGTCCGGTAACCGTTTCCCGATCTATCTCATACAGAATATTGGTACGTTTTTGGGGATCCCGTTCTTTCCGAAGATTTTTTGCGGCATTCCCCAAATCACCCGATTTGAAATCTCTTGTCAGCACGGATAATACAAAACGGTGGTTCATATCCTCGATGATTCGGTTAATTGCCCCTGTCAGTTCCCCGGCTTCGTACAATTCAAAAAGATGTCTGAAATAATTTCCCCGTTCACAGCAGGCAAGGGAATGCTGGATGTTTTTACAGATAGCAGTGTCAATATACTTCCGCGTCGATTCGTCATCCCGGAAAGATGCATCCCCGTCCGTCAACTCCTCATCGTCAAAATCAATTTCCCCCCTGCGAAGTGTGCCTCCATACCGGATATACTCATCAATGCTGTCTATGCCAAGCAGCCTGCTGTATTCCCTGTATGGGATAAACGTAGTATGCACCATGCGCACCCTGTCATACAGCTCGTTGCCCTCCGCGAGCCAAAATCCCAGGGAATCTGTCCCGGATAAGACAATTCGCATCCCCATCATTGTATAGATATCTGAAAATAAAGCGGCAGAGTCAATAAAATCTTCCATAAGCGTGACTTCGTCAATAAAAACATACCGGAACCCCTCCTCATACAACCTGTCCAAATCACGGGCGATATGCTCCATCAGGTCGGACGTCCTCATCTTTACATAAGCCGTTTTTACAAACTCCTCTGCCGGCATCTCTGCAATCGCCTGGAAGAGCATTGTGGTCTTTCCCGTCCGGCGCAGCCCATAAACCGCACATACGCGGGTATAGTCATTGCTATACAAATATTTGCTTATACTTCCAAAGCAGTCCCTCTTCTTAAGCCCATGAACCTGCTTTACCATATTGGCGAGAGCTTCCCCTGTGCGGATATTGGTCTCATATTTTCTCTTGACAGCGTGTTTTCTCTTGTTTCCCCTAAGCTCTCTCAGTTTCTGCTGCAACTCTTTGCGGAGCTCAATCTGTGCACTTAATTGTCCGGCTTCCCCATCTCTTAAGTATCTGCTTTTCTTTTTTCCGTTCTCTGTCCACTGATGGTACAGATATTCCCTGCCTTTAATGGTCTTTTTTGATATATAGCCGACAGGAAGCTGCTCAATCTGTTTTTTGAGTTCTTCAATCTGTTCCCTGGATTCTTGATTCACAGCCGTCACCTCCTTGCTGTTCCGTCTTTATTATATCCTCTATTAACCCCTTTTGTCAATATATGTAGCGAGGGGTTAATAAACAGACTCCGCCAAATAAAAAATCGGAATTTTCAACACGAAAATTCCGATTTCTTAAAACGAATTGTCAAGAATAGCAAAAACTCACTCATATCTTGAAAATATCCTGGCAAGCAGGAAGCTCTGTATATACGCCACCGCGGCAAAGCCTGCGAAGAACCACACAATCGTCCCGATCACAAAAGTCCGGGAAGTAAACAGCGTTATCACCGCAAGTCCGACGCTGATCACCAGCATCATAACCGTGGAAGGCAGATGTGCGGCGCTTAAAAACAGCGCATTCTTAAAGGAATGAAATACCGTATTCTCAAACCTTGCAATATAAGGGAAGAGATACAGGAATGTCAATATCCATACTCCGAAGATCACAGCAAGAAGCAGACGTATCACAGTATATGCCATGCCGCCGAATGCGCCGGCCATGCGAAAATCCACGAATATCAGCGCTCCCGCCGCCGCCATAATCAGCCAGCAGATGGTCGCAGGCTTAATATTGCGCCGAAAAGCTCTTATATATTCCCTGAGTACAGACGGATCCTCGCCCTTTGCCAGCTTCATCGACACCGTGTACAGCGCCGAAAGCGCAGTTCCGACGGTGACGAGCGGCAGTGATGTCATCACGAAGATCAGATTCAGGATGATAATATCCCCAATCCTTCCTAAAAATCTCATTACAGGACTGTCAATTACAAAAAAATTCATTCCCTCACACTTCTTTCTCTGTTACTTCCCAAGCCGGATCACATTCCATGACGCCTTATGCAGCATACTCGTCATAATTCCGCCGTCCATGGAAGAACGCTCTACAACCTTTGGAACCACCCTCTGCTCTCCCACACAGTTCACAAGCTTAAGGTCAGACTCCTCCAGCACGATATGCTCTAAGACCTTATATCCTTCCATTCCGCGCATATCCGTTGTCAACTGGATATCCTCGCCAAGCGTACGGTTTACCGCGAATATGGTCAGCTCTTCCTTCTCCTCGTTATATACGGCAACACTCTCCACGTCCGTTACATTCTCATGCTTTGCAGTGTCATGCTTCGGTGTCGCAACCATCGGCAAAAGCGCAATTCCTCTGCCGTACTTCGACGCATGCATGAACGGATAGAAGATGGTCTGCTTCCATGCAGCGCCGCCGCCCGCCTCCGTCATGATCGGAGCGATAACATTCACAAGCTGTGCCAGGCATGCGATCTTCACTCTGTCCGCGTGCTTAAGAAGCGTAATCAGCATCAGTCCCACCAACAGCGCGTCCTCAAAGGTATAGATATCCTCCAACATCGGGGGCGCCACCTGCCACGGATGATTCTCTGTGATATCATCGTCCGCCGCATTAGAATGAAACCATACATTCCACTCGTCGAAGCTGATATTGATGTTCTTGCGTCCGCGCTTCTTCGCCTTCACATAATCACAGGTCGCGATCACCGTACGGATGAATTCGTCCATATCGTCGGACTGCGCCAGGAAATCCAGGCTGTCATTGTCCCTGTTGCCATAATACTGATGCATCGATACATAATCTACATGGTCATAGGTGCATTCCAGCGTCGTGGACTCCCATTTCGGGAAGGTCGGCATATCAAGGGCCGAGCTTCCGCAGGATACCAGTTCTATAGACGGATCGATCAGCTTCATAGCCTTCGCCGTCTCTTCCGCCAGACGTCCGTATTCCTCCATGGTCTTATGGCCCAGCTGCCACGGGCCGTCCATCTCATTGCCCAGACACCATACTTTTACCTTGTGAGGGTCCTTCACACCGTGAGCGATACGCATATCACTGTACTTCGTCCCGCCCGGGTGGTTGCAGTATTCCAGGAGGTTACATGCATCAGCAATTCCCCTTGTTCCCAGATTAACCGCCATCATCATCTCAGAATTAACCTTATCCGTCCATTTTGAAAATTCATTCAGGCCGACTTCGTTCTTCTCAAGACTTCTCCACGCCAGCTCCAGCCGCTTCGGCCGATCCTTAACCGGACCCACACTGTCTTCCCAGAAGAAATTCGACACAAAGTTCCCGCCCGGATACCGGACGATCGGCACATTAAGCTCCTTCACCATCTCAATCACATCTTTGCGGAAACCGTCCTCATCCGAGAGCGGATTCCCCGGCTGGTACAGCCCGTCATACACGGCGCGCCCCAGATGCTCGATAAAAGAACCATATATCCTCTCATCTACCTGCGAAATCTGGAAATCCTTGTCAATTACCATTTTTGCTGTCTTACTCATGCATTACCTCCTAATTACATACTTCTTAAAACTCTTACTCACTCATTACCAATTACCTGGCAAGCTCCGTTCGCTCCTATTCCTTAACTGCTCCGGCTGTCATACCTTCGATAAAATACTGCTGGAAGCATACGAACAGGATGAAGATCGGTATGATCGAGAAGAACGATCCCACGATCAGCAGACTGTAATTGTCCCCATAAGGATTGATCAGCGTGTTAAGTCCAAGCGTCAGTGTATATTTATCCGAAGAACGGATTACCAGCAACGGCCACAGATAATTGTTCCATGCATTCATACCGTTCAGGATCGCCATCGCCGCAAACGCCGGCTTCATGATCGGTATGATCAGGCGGAAGAAGATACCGTACTCCGTCGCACCGTCGATACGCCCCGCCTCAAGAAGTGACTTTGGCAGTCCCAGCAGATACTGACGGAAGAAAAAGATCGTCGATGCATGGGCAACGAACGGGAGCACGATCGCAAGGTAGCTGTCCATCATACCCCATGTTGTCATCTGCTTATACAATGGAAGCATTACAACCTCCAGCGGAATCGACAGGATCAGCAGCACAACGATAAATAATGCATTCTTTCCTTTGAAGTCATACGCCGCAAATCCATACCCTACAAATGCGCTGACAAGCAGCGTCGCCACAACCGTAACCACCGTCAGTATAATACTGTTCGTAAACCATCTCCAATATTCATGCTGCCCGGTGAAGAGCAGTGAATAATTATCAAGGCTCATCCGGCTCCAGTCAATCCCCAGGTTCAGTCCGTACTGCAAAAGGTCTCCGCCCGGCTTAAAGCTTGCAAGGAAAATAGTATATATAGGTATGATAATCAAAATTGCCAGGATTGTAAAGAACACAATCAACATAATTGTGGCAAGTGTATTTTTATTCTTCTGACTCTTCATACTATCTCTCCTCCTTGTCAAATGTTCCGGTGGCCTTAAGCTGTACCAGGTTGACGATCATAACAATGATAAGAAGGATAAGGCCTACGGCACAGGCATAACCCATTGCACGTTTCTCGATTCCCTGCCGGTACAGATATCCTACGATAGTAAGTCCGATGTTCTGCGGAGAGTTGTTTCCTTTCCATAACATATAGCTCTCAGTGAACATGGACAGACCTGCATAGATACTGATGGTTAACACATATACCGTAGTCGGTTTTACCAGCGGGAAGGATATCTTGACAAACTGCTGCCATTTGCTTGCCCCGTCAATGGAGGCAGCCTCATAGATATCCGTGGAAATGCTCTGAAGCCCCGCCAGGAAGTACAGGATATTAACGCCCGTCCAGCGCCAGCACGCCAGGAGCAGCAATGCAAAATAACTGGTCCACTCACCCTTGAGCCATTTGATCGGCGACATTCCGAACGCCGCGATAATCTGATTTGCCAGAGATGTATTCATCTCTCCGAACATCAGACGGAAGATTGTACCCGCAACAACGACTGATGTCAAAGCCGGGATAAAATAGATAGATTTGAACAGGCCGGGCTTCTTCATAAGCTTACTGTTCAAAAGAGTTGCAAACAGCATCGGAAACGGTATCAGCAGGATTAATGTACCTATCATGTATTTTGCGCTGTTGTATACCGCTTTAAGGAATATCTTGTCTGATAATAATCTTTTATAGTTCCCCAATCCGACCCATTCATCCTTCAGAACATCCTGGAAACTTAAGAGTATTCCGTTTCCTATCGGAAACAGCCAGAATATTACTACTGTCAGGGCAAACGGAAGGACAAATACATAGGGGGCTAATTTCTGTGAATAGAATAATTTTTTCATACTCTCACATCCTTTGCATAAAACAGGGCTGCGGCTTACGCACACAGCCCCAAGACTTAATTCGCGGTTACTCGCCGAACTCGTTCTTCAAGGTCTCCTGTGACTCTTTCAGTGCTTCCTTTACATCCATGCCATTCTCATAGATGTTGTTCAGTGTCACATTACAGAACTCATTATTGATAGACGGGAACTTCTCACTTGTCAGTGAGTCAAGCGCCATGATACCGTCCTGGATCTCCAACAATGTGTCAAACGGATAGGTATTAAAGAATTGTACAAACTGGTTATCCGGATTCTGGGTCAGCTCTGTATCTGTCCATACGGCCGTGTTAACCGGGTCAAATCCTAATACGTTCCATACTTCCTTATTTGCTTCCTCAGACAGCTTGATGTATGCAAATACTTCCGCTGCAAGGTCTGCATTCTCACTGCTTGCAACTACGGCCGTACCGGTACCGCCGCCGCCGATAGACTTCACTTCATCGCCTTCGTTCCAAACCGGTACCGGGGCGATCGCTACCTTACCGGACAGATCTGACATGTAGTTCGTGAACCTGGATGTCTGCCAGAAAGGCATGATCTGTACCGCGTAATCTCCGTTGTTATAAGACGGATATGCTTCCTCATTATCCGGCTGTCCTCCCGGTACAGTCTCGAATGCACCCGTATCCTGCATTCCCTTGATGTACTCAAGAACCTCAACCATCTTATCGTTGGTAATATCAATGTTGCCGTCAGCATCCAGATAGTCTCCGTCCTTCTGCCTTAACATAAGGTTGATCATCCACTGTGCCGTCGTCTCTACACATGCAAAATATTTGCCTGTTTTTTCATGATATTTTACGCCTGCTTCCTTGAAGTCGTCCCAGGTCTTAATCGTTGTGTAGTCTACATCCGCATTCTTTAATTCTTCTGTGTTGTAGAATGCAACCATCGCGCCTACGTGTGTCGGGAATCCATAATAAGCGCCGTCTTTACCATAGATCGATAATCTGGATTCAATGATGTTATCCAGGTACGGCTCAATCTCCGGTGTCAGATCCTTAAGCCCGATCTCGCCTGTCATAAACGCAGGGAACTTACCAAGCTCGATATCCACAACGTCCGGGGCGCCTTCTCCTGATTCAAGCGCAAGCGACAGCTTGTTGTGCATGTCGTCGTACTGCATATTGCTTAATACCAGCTTTACCTTCTTGTCCGGATGCTCCTCATTCCATTTCTCAGCCATATCTGTGTAGAACTGCTGATGGAGCTCAATGAACGTCCACACCTCAAGCTCTGTAGCGTCTCCTTCTACTTCCATCTCATTCTTTCCTGCTGATCCTGATCCCGAAGAATCATCGGAACCGCCTCCCTCGCTTCCGGCACTACAGCCAAGCAGCATGGATGCTGTCATGGCAACACACAATAGTGCAGCAACTAACTTCTTTTTCATGTTGTGTCCTCCTTTTCTTTGTTTAATATATATTCTTTCAGGGTTAACCCCTGTAAGACCCTGTAAATACCTCTCACAGTAATTCCTTCATCCAGACCAGCATCTCGCCCGGTTCCCGGTTATTCCAGCAGTGATACGGCACCGCTTTTAACTCGACCTCTTCCAGGCGGTTTCTGCGCTCACCATACAGTGCGCCGTCCTGCCACTCTTCCTGCGTCAGCCGTTTCCCTTTGAAGGAGATGGTGGTGACGCCTCCAAGAAGCCCTTCCTCATATCTCTCCGCCAGCTTCTGATCGGCATCGACGAATATAGACGGAAGATTCTCTCCGTTATCCGCTTCTTCCAGGCAATACACCAGCGGTCCTTTTACCAGGGCTGTTTTTCCTGCATCCTCTCTTACCCTTGGATTCGCCCTCACAAATCTTGCGGGTACCTCAAAGTCTATGACTAACTCTGTCTCCTTCTTCTGAATTCCTTCTATATAGAGATAACCTTTCTCAGGAGCATGCGCCACTATGCTGCCGTCCAGAAGAACGGAGTAATCCTTCACATAATCAGGAATCCGAAGCGCCAGGCCAAAGGCTTCGCCTTCCTTATCCCTTTCAAGCCTGATCTCAATATGGCCCGTATTCGTCAGATCGCTTGTCATCCTGACCTTTACTTCTTCCCCCGAGAGCTTTAACACGGTACGGTTAGAGATATACAGGTTCGTATATAAGATGTCCCCGTCTGTAAAATAAATATATTGTCCCAGGGACGCCAGCGTCCTTGCGATATTGGGCGGGCAGCACGCCACGCCAAACCAGGTCTGCCTTACCGGCCTTACATGCTCCTTAGAGGTCCGTTCCATACAGTTATCCGGCCATACCTCCAGCGGATTCACATAGAAGAAGCTCTTTCCGTCCAGGGCGATCCCGGACAGCACCGTATTATAAAGCGCCCGCTCTGCCACATCCATATAAGAAGCATCCCTGGTAAGCTGCGCCATCCTCTTTCCAAAGAGCGCCAATCCGATCGATGCACAAGTCTCCGAATAGTTACAGTTGTTAGGAAGATCATAATCTGTCGTAAATCTCTCCAGAAACCCGGATGATCCGATACTTCCTGTGATATACATTCTCCGGTTCACCATATTCTTCCACAACTCTTCACAAGTCTCAAGAAGCTCCTCGTCCTGGCATAGTCCCGCAAGATCCGCCATCGCACAGTACATATACACTGCGCGGACTGCATGTCCCTCCGCCGTCTTCTGTTCCCTCACCGGGATATGGGACTGGGAATACATCGGATCATATCCTGCAAATTCCGGAAAGATCTGCCTGTACCCGGGTTGTTTCTCTTCTTCCAGGAAATAATTCTCTCCCATTCCCCTCTGCTCTATAAAATATCTGGCAAGCTTAAGATATTCTTCCTTATCCGTCACACGATACAGACGGATCAGCGCCAGCTCTATCTCCTGATGGCCCGGATACCCATGGCACTGTCCTTCCTTTGACCCGAATACCTGGCAGATCAGATCCGCAAACCGCTCCACAATATGGAGAAACTCCTTCTTGCCCGTAGCTTCATAATAAGCAACCGCCGCCTCTATCATGTGGCCCGCCGTATACAGTTCATGCCCCTCCTTCAGATTCGTCCACCGAAGGGACGGCTCCTTGATCGTAAAATATGTATTCAGATATCCATCTTCACACTGCGCTCTCCCGATTAGATTAATCGTTTCATCTGCAAGGCGTTCTAATTCCTCGTCCGGACACACCTCCAGCGCATATGCCACGGCTTCCAGCCACTTCGCCACATCCGTGTCCTGGAATACGGCCCCCTCAAACTCCCCTTCGGCTTCTCCCGCCGCAATCTTGAAGTTCTGGATACAATGGCTCGTCTTCACTCCCTCGGCCCGGTCATTCAGGATATCCCACTGATAAGGGAGCAGCACTTCCTTTACCAGGCGGATATAGCGATCCCAGAATCTGTCCTGTATGACAAGCTGCCTTAGGGGGAGCGTCTCCAAAGTGCTGAATTTTGTTCTTTTCTCTGTCTTCATTTTTCTTTTCCTAATTTTTTCTAAAATGTCAATTAATCGTTTAAGTGTTTTTTGCTCTTCTTTCTAAACGAAATGTCGCTCCTTTCTACGTTTTTCTTTATTCTCTATAATTATGTCCTTTTCTCCAAATTATATGGCTTTATTCTCTTGTTACTTCTGTTATATCACTTTATCTGCACAATTGCAAGTACAAATTAAACGTTTAATATTGTGCACTTTTCACAATAACCGCATAAAATAAGCGTTTCAAAGCCTTCATCAGGCTTCAAAACGCTCAATTTTTTTATCATTTTTCGTTTTTTTCTTTATTTTTTCTTGATTTACCGCGAAATTTCCAGCAATCTGCTGTAACGTTTTACTCTGTGATTTTTTTCACAGATTTGCGGATAAGAGGATAACAATTGATGCGATGAACCGGACGGATATCTTTACAGTCTCCAAGCATCTCCAATATCACTTCGCTCGCCTCATACCCTATGTCATGCAGGGGCAGCGTTATCGTCGACAGCGGCGGCTTATAATAACCCGACAATTCCCTGTTGTCATAGCCTGCCACCGAGATATCCACACCCACTTTGAGTTCTCGTTCCTCCAGCCTGTCATAGACACCGCCCGCCATCAGATCGTTCATACAGAAGATCGCCGTCACTCCCTGGGCAAGCAGAGAATCCGTACAGCGATATCCGCTGATCCTGGTCCAATCTCCGGTATAGACCACCGAAGGATTATACAGGATATCGTTCTCATACAACGCCCTCTGATATCCCACAAGACGCTCCTGCGCATGAGGGCTGTCACTCTTGCCGGTTATCACGCCGATCCGCCTGTGTCCCTGGTCAATGATATGCTGCGTGATCTGAAATGCGCCATCCTCGTCATTCACCACGATAGACGGTATCTTCTCACTCTCCGTATAACCATACGCCATCACCGCCGGGATCGGCAGATCCTCCGGAATACACCGGATCGTCCGTTCATGGGCTGCCACATAGATAATCCCTTCCACCTGCTTGGCAATTAATTTCCAGATCTCATCTCTTACGAGACCATAATAATCATCCCTGTTGTAATAGGTATCATTATACTTTTTAAATAACCGCAGATTAATCAGCAAGATCTGATACTTCTTCTCCTCGCAGTGCTCCGTGATCCCATCTACGATATCAGGAATACTGAATATGGTCATATCCTCCACGATAACCCCAATACTCCGTGAATTCTTCGTCTTCAGGTTCCTCGCCACCGTATTCGGCGTGTAATTCATCTCCCGGATCTTCTCCATTACCACCCTGCGTGTCTCATCGCTCGCCCCCGGCTTATGGTTCAGTATGTTCGATACCGTCGCGACAGAGACGTTGCAGGCCTTGGCAATTTCCTTTATCGTTGCCATAAAACCTCCCTCTCCCACCTTTCATTTCCCCAATCATATCTTAAGATATTTCTTTCCTACTTGTCAATATTCTAATTCTATGTTACGATAATATTGCTCTTAATTTTCTATATTGTGAAATGTCAAAGAAATGATTATGAATTCAAAACAGATGCTTAAACTTCCCGAAGCAGACTCTTTACGCAAAAGAGAGACTGCTTATATCCGGTCCCATACGGTAACATGGGAACCCCCTGTTGATAATCAATATTATCTGGAATACAGCTATAACCGTTCCGACTGGTTTGCGTTGAACGGTGGGAATTCCATCCCTCTTTTACAGAACGGATTAGAATTAACACCCGAGCTTCAGACACAGGACCCCCGCGGATGCGAACTGCCCCTGTCCGTCCTTGAGACGCTGAAAGAACGGTACGGCGCTCCGGAGCCGGTATTCTTATCCGAAGTCGAGCAGGTATCCCTGCCGGACGCAGATGCGCCTCTTCCTTTGAAGGTCGCTGTGGCCTATACCAACGGAATGCACGAAGAGCGCCCTGTTATCTGGGACGGCCTGACCGGCAGGATACAGGAGCCTGTATATGCCGCCCCGCTCATCAGCCACCGCGCCGACCCCTATATCTACAAACACACCGACGGAAAATATTACTTTATTGCCTCCCACACCGACGCAGGGCACAATCTGGACGGGAGATACCAGTATCTTTACCTGATTCTCCGCTGTGCGGATACACTGGAAGATCTGACGGATAATTCCGGCAGATATACAGAAAAGATCATCTATGAGCGTAAGCCTGTAAAAGGCGGCACTATGAGCCCGCACCTGTGGGCACCGGAGCTGCATTATATCCACGGCGGATGGTATGTCTATTATACCGCCACCATCTCCGACCAGTCCTCCTGGCGCATCCGGCCTCACTGCCTCGCCTGTACAGGCGCCGATCCCATGAAGGATCCCTGGACGGAAAAAGGTCCGGTTCGCACCACCGTAGAAGGTGATATCGCGTTCACGGACTTTTCTCTGGACCATACATATTTTAACCATAACGGAAAGGATTATTTTCTGTGGGCGCAGAAGACAAACAATATCTCCGACATCTTCATCGCCGGGCTTGCTGATCCCTGGACCATCTGTACTCCGGCCGTGTGCCTGACACACCCGGAATACAACTGGGAACTGCACGGCTTCCCTGTCAACGAAGGTCCCGCCGTCATCCGGCACGGCCAAAATATCTTCCTGACCTTCTCGGCCAGCGGAACGGACGCCATGTATTGCGTCGGGCTTCTGTACGCCGACGAAGATGCCGATCTTCTGGATGCCGCCTCCTGGACCAAATGTCCGCACCCGGTATTCCAGAGCAGCCCGGTTACCGGATACTACGGTCCCGGGCACAACAGCTTCACCAGATCCACCGACGACAGCGAGGATCTGATTATCTATCATGGCCGCCAGGAAGAACGATATCTGGGCGAAGGCGACTACCAGCCTCTCTATGACGCCGGCCGCAACGCCTATGTCGGGAAGATCTTCTGGGGAAGCGACGGGATGCCCTCCTTCTCCGTTCCGGGCGCATCGATTGCCGCCCGCAGAGAAGACCTGATTGTCAGGGCCAAAGTGGATTCCGGCCGGTAGCCTAAAATAAAGTTCAGACTTATTCGGGATATCGATATGCATGTCGATATCCCGACTGACGACTAAGGGCAATCTGATATATAGAACACTTTTCCATTCCAAAAAAGGCTAAACTTTATCGTAATGCGTCCACATACGAATAATTTTTATCGTTCCTTGATATTCAATTCCATTAACAGTTATTGGATCGCTATATACTTGATACACTAGACGATGTTGAATATTGATTCTTCTTGAATACAATCCATCTAAATTCCCAACCAATTTTTCATATCTCGGTGGATTCTGATACGGATTTTCTCTAATGATATCTACAAGTGTTCTTACTTTATTGGAAATATTGGCTGCTTTTAGTTTTTCCAGATCTTTTAAGGCCCGCTTTTCAAAAACGATTCTATACATTACCATTCCACCATATCTTCAGGAATGCAGTCTTCAAGAGAAGTCTCGGCGCCATCAATGATAGACTCTGCCATCCCCTCTATTGAATTGAGATATAACGTTTCCTGAATTGCATTCCAATCGTCCTCTGATAACAGAACCGCATTTCCTCTCTTACTAATAATCAAAGCAGGTTCACTATAAAGATTTGCATTCTCTACCAGCTTGTAAAGTTCCTTTCTTGCATTCGTTATATTAATTGGTGACATCATAAAATCTCCCTTTTATCATTACTATTTACCGTCATTATAACGTACGCATACGCGTACGTCAAGTATTTCAAAAAAATAAGCTTCTCTGGCCAGCAAATCTATATGCTGACCAAAAAAACTTAAAATTTCTGCCGCCGGGATGATCACTCATACTTCTTCTTCAGTTCAATAATCCGCTGGTTACTGCTTCCGCGAAAGACCAGCGTTACGTCCTTAAGCTCCTCCACAAATTCCCCGTCCACCAGTACATCGATCAGGGAAAGCATCTCATCCGTCACCCTGGTATGGACTTTTCCTCCCTCGGCAAGGTCCGCATCATACAGATAACCGGTATAACACCAGATATCCTTCCTGGGATATGCTTTCCGAATCCTTCTTAAGAGTCCGATCAGCACTCCTTGGTTCTCCGGCTCAAAGGGCTCTCCTCCAAGCAGGGTGAAACCCTGAATATAATCCGGCGCAAGCAGCCTCAGGATCTCTTCTTCCGTCTCTTCCGTATAAGGCTTCCCATATTGGAAATCCCATGTCTCGGGATTAAAGCATCCCTTGCAGTGATGCCTGCATCCCGATACGAACAGACTGACCCGGACCCCCGGGCCGTCTGCGATATCACATTCTTTTATATTTCCATAATACATATTCTCACCTTTTCCTCAGCCGGACTGCACAGCCGGCAGTCTGCAGGCACATCACTCTTTCACATCCCATACTATAAGTGAAGCACCCGGTCCTTGATCTCCTGCGTCCGTCCCTGGTTCCAGAACTGCGTACCGATGTAGCCGCACGTCCTGCGCGCCACAAACATCTTGTCCTGATCCATATTCTTGCAGTTCGGGCACTCCCACTGAAGCTTCCCGGTCTCATCCTCCTTGATCAGTATCTCACCGTCATATCCGCAGCACTCACAATAATCACTCTTTGTATTCAGCTCCGCATACATGATGTTCTCATAGATATACTTCATCACCGACAACACTGCCGGGATATTATTCTGCATATTCGGCACTTCGATATAGCTGATGGCGCCGCCCGGCGACAGCTTCTGGAAATCCGACTCAAACTTTAACTTCTTAAATGCATCGATCTCCTCAGAGACATGTACATGATAACTGTTGGTAATATAATTCTTATCCGTCACGCCCTCGATAATGCCGAATCGCTTCTGCAGGCACTTGGCAAACTTATAGGTTGTAGATTCCATCGGGGTTCCGTATACGGAATAACTGATATTCTCAGCCTCCCGCCACTCCTTACACTTGTCATTCAATCTCTGCATCACTGCAAGGGCAAAAGGTCTTGCCTCCGGATCGGTATGGGACTTGCCAAGCATCCTCATACACATCTCATATAATCCCGCATAGCCGAGAGAAATCGTAGAATAGCCGTTATATAACAGCTTATCGATGGTCTCTCCCTTCTTCAGGCGCGCAAGCGCACCATACTGCCACAGGATCGGCGCCACATCCGACACCGTCCCCAGAAGGCGCTCATGTCTGCAGCGAAGCGCTCTGTGGCATAATTCCAGACGCTCATCCAATATCGCCCAGAACTTATCCATATCTCCCTCAGAAGAGCAGGCTACATCCACAAGATTGATCGTTACGACTCCCTGATTGAATCTTCCGTAGAACTTGTGATGCCCGTCCTCATTCATCTGAGAATCCTCTACCGTCAGGAAAGATCTGCATCCCATGCAGGGATATACCTCTCCCTTCTTCAGTTCCTTCATGATCTTGGCGGAGATATAGTCCGGCACCATGCGCTTCGCAGTACACTTGGCCGCAAGCTTGGTCAGGTGCCAGTACTCGGTTCCCTCCGTAATATTATCCTCATCCAGCACATAGATCAGCTTCGGAAACGCCGGTGTAATCCACACACCCTTCTCATTCTTCACGCCCTGCATCCGCTGAATCAATACTTCTTCTATGATCAAAGCAAGATCGTCTCTTAACTGGCCCTTCACCACTTCGTCCAGATACATAAATATCGTCACAAAGGGCGCCTGTCCGTTACAGGTCATCAACGTAATCAGTTGATACTGTATCGTCTGGATCCCGCTCTTGACTTCATCTCTAAGCCTTCTCTCTGTCACCCTGTCGACGATCGCGTCGTCCAGGCTCTCTCCGCATTCCCTGCGCTCCTCAATCACGCCTCTGCGCAGCTTCTTCCTGCTGATATCCACAAACGGGGCCAGGTGTGCCAGCGTAAAGGACTGCCCTCCGTACTGATTGCTGGCGACCTGTGCAACAATCTGCGTTGTCACATTACATGCCGTAAAAAAGCTGTGGGGCTTCTCAATCAGCGTCTCGCTGATCACCGTTCCGTTCTGCAGCATATCCTCCAGGTTGATCAGGTCACAATTATGCTCCTTCTGGGCAAAATAATCGGAATCATGGAAATGAATGATTCCTTCTTCATGGGCATTCACGATCTCCGCCGGAAGCAGTACACGCTTTGATAAATCCTTACTGACCTCACCCGCCATATAGTCTCTCTGTGTGGAATTAATTACCGGGTTCTTATTGGAATTCTCCTGAGTAACCTCTTCATTGATATTCTCAATAAGAGACAGGATTCCGTTATCCGTCGTGTTAGACTTACGCTTTAGTTCGCGTCTGTAACGGTAACGCACATACTTCTGCGCTACTTCGTACCCCCGCATCTCCATAATACCGCGTTCTACCATATCCTGGATATCTTCCACATTCACCGCATGGGTCAGTTCTCCTACCTGTGCAGCTATTTTATCTGCAACTGCGACGATCTGATACTCATTCATCTGGTGAATCCTGTCTACCTCTTCATTCGCCGCCTTTACTGCGTTCACAATCTTAGAAAGGTCAAAGACCACTTCCTCCCCATTTCGCTTGATCACATTCGTCTTCACATCCATATTCATTGTATTCCCTCGCTTTCACCTACAAAATATTGATACTCCCACTAGATGTCGCACAATATGTAGCGTCACGTATTATCATACACTAAACCGGCCAGAAAGTGAAGAGGAAGTTACAAAAAATATTTACCAAATATCTGCCTGTTTTTTCTACTTATTTTCTCCATTTACGATATCCGTCAGACAGAATGCCGCTTACACTAATCCCAGGTGTACGAACGCCTTCCACAATCCGTCTTCCATGATCGGCGCCGTCACATAGTCCGCGATCTCCTTCACCCACTCCGTCCCGTTGCCCATGGCCACACCCGTCCCGGCGTACCGTATCATCTCGATGTCATTGTTGCTGTCCCCTACCGCAACCGCGTCCTCCCTGTTGTATTCCTTTATCTTCAGGATCTGACGCATCCCCTCTGCCTTGGTACTGTAGTTCGGCGTAATCTCACCTGCCCACATACCGGAACCCGGAATCCGGAAATCTGTAATATGAAAAGAATACCCCCACTTGGACAGAATCTCCCGGCTGGTATCACCGCTCCCAAACACTACCATCTTCTCGACCTCCGGCACATCAAGAAGTGACTCCACCAACACCGGCATTATGATACTCTTGTCCGCATCCCTCCTTGGGAGTACCTGGTCAAGAACCTTCTGATATCCCGGCAGACTGTCCCTCAGGAGATAACTCTCCTTGCTGTTTCCCATCTCTACGATACAGTGCTGTTCCAGAAGATCTCTCATAAGTTCAATATACGCCAGCTGCGTAAAATACTTATGTACGATCTTCTCCCCCTTATACTCTACATATCCTCCCGAACTGGCAATCACTCCGTCAAAACCGATATCCAGGATCTCCTTCTCTATGCGGAAATATTCCCGTCCTGTATTGATCACGGCCTCATGTCCATTCTGCCGGGCCTTGCGGATTGCCTTTGCCGCGGTCGCGGGAATCGTACCGTCAAAATTTCTAATCGTACCGTCAATATCCAGAAATATTACTTTGTCCATGATCCATTACCTTCCTTAGCCTCATCTATGTTGTCCTTATACTATGTTATCACATTCTTCTTAATATGGATAATATTTTTTTATATTTCTGTCTATTTTAAACGTATTTTTTAACTTCCCGCGTCCCAATCTATACAAGCAGCACAAGCAAATCCAACCACATCTTCAAATCATTGTGCAATCTGATACATTCCAATCTAAGGAACTGAATCACAGGGTGAAAAAAAGAGCAGCAACCCATGCAATTACAGGTCACTGCTTCGGTACGCCATCCGGTACCGGCCCTTCATCTTCTCCCGCATCTTCCCTCAGCTTCAGGATATCGTTCACATCGCATTTCAGAAAATCACATATCTTCTCCAGCGTATGCAGATCCACACGGGTAACCTTATTCTGGCAATATTTGTTCAATTGTGTACGCTGCAGTTTGCACATATAACAGAGCTGTGTCTTACTGATCCCCTTTTCAGCCAGAACCCTTTCTATCTCAATCACAATCTTACTCATACTTCAACCTCGCACATCTTTTTTATAAGTATACCCACATTTTCATTGAAAAAATAGATGCATTAAATTACACTGTAATCAATTATACTGTAATAATTTATACCGTAACATGTTACAGTGCGTCTTTTCGGAACTGATACGATGTCAAAAGGAGGAATTCTACACATGAAAAAGAGGAAAAAATTACTGATTATTCTGGGCAGCATATTTCTGTCTGCCTTTTGTCTGGAAGAATCCCGGCCGTATGAAATTCTGTACTCTACGGTCATGACCTCTCCAAACCTTACGGAGAACCGGATCACGCTGGTGGCACATACCCTTCTTCCTATTGACAGAGAACTGCTGGCAAAGGAAATCATCGAAGACCACCAACGTCTGAACGGAGGAAGGCCGAATCCCTGTTTTGAACTGGAGCTTTACCGGACAAATATACATTACAGGCTGGGGATTCTGTACGATACACTTCTGTGCAACCAGGACGGACAGATTGTATCAGAGATAGAATGGTGACATAACAAAAAGACTGCCGGAAAATGCACAAAACAACATTTCCCGACAGCCTTTTATTTATATGCCATAAAGCTTCTTCGCATTTTTTTCCGTGCAGGTGATAACCTCATCATAAGAAATCCCTTTTATCTTTGCAATTTCCTCTGCAACATACCGGATATATGAAGAGTTATTCCGTTTTCCCCGGTAGGGCACGGGAGCCAGATAAGGGCAGTCCGTCTCAAGAACAACAGACTCAAGCGGAATCTCTTCCACGGTCTCCTTTAATCTGCGCGCATTCTTGAAGGTGACTACTCCGCCGACTCCGATATAGAAACCCATTTTCACATATTCCTTCGCCATTTCCCGGGAATAAGAATAACAATGAATCACTCCTCTTAAGCCCTGTGCATATCTCTTCATAATCTCCATAGTATCCGCTGCGGCCTCCCGGCTGTGAATCAGCACCGGAAGACCAAGCTCCCCCGCAAGTTCAAGCTGACGGACAAACCACTTCTTCTGCACCTCGTGCGGTTCGTTATCCCAATAATAGTCCAGACCGATCTCCCCGACTGCAATCACCTTATCTCTTCCGAATAATTCTCTCATGCAGGCAAATGTCTCCTCATTCAGTTCCCCCACATGATCCGGATGGATACCCACCGCCGCGTACATAAAGGGATAGTCCCGAACCATATTCACAACACGTTCGCAGGAGGCACAGGACGCACAGACATTGACGATATTTCCAACGCCATTATCTGCCATAGAGCGCAAAAGCTCCTCCCTGTCCCCGTCGAACTGTTCATCATCATAGTGGGCGTGTGTATCAAATATCATAGCAAACCTGCCCTTAATTCTTCCGGCGTCTTCGTGGACAATAATGCCGGCGCGATGTCAAATACCGTCCTTGCCCCGCACTCTCCCGCCTTTGCCAGACGGTATGCCGCCCTCGCATAGCAGATCAGCACGCTCGCCGTGAATTCCGGGTTTGAATCCAGCTTCAGGGAATATTCTATAATATGCTTATTCCCCTCTTCCCCGGTCTCGCCGCTTCGGATCACAAATCCGCCATGCGGCATCTTGCTGTGCTGCGTCTTTAATTCTTCCTCTGTGACAAATGTTACCGTTGTATCATACTCGTCAAAATAATTCGGCATCGTCTTAATCGCCGTCTCAATTGCCTGAAGATCCGCGCCCTCTCCCGGAACCACGTAACATTCCCTAAGATGCTTCTCCCTTGTAGTAAGCTTCGGTTCGCTTCCGCTCCTTACACGGTCTACCGCCGCCTCGATCGGCACCGTATACTGAATTCCATTCTTCACGCCTTCTATCCGGCGGATGGCATCCGAATGTCCCTGGCTTACTCCCTTGCCCCAGAACGTATACGTACTTCCCTGCTGCAGAATAGACTCCGCATACAGACGGTTCAATGAAAACATCCCCGGATCCCAGCCCACAGAGATAATTCCGATCTTGCCGCCTTCTCTGCAGGCCTTATCCATATTTCCAAAATATTCCGGTATCCTTGCATGAGTGTCGAAGCTGTCAATTGTGTTAAAATCCGCCGCGATCTTCGGCCCCATCACCGGCAGGTCCGTCGCTGAACCTCCGCAGAGCACCATGACATCGATCTCATCCTTCATAGACAGCATCTCATCCATATGCTTAACTGCCGCGCCTTCTGTGTGAATCTTCACGGCAGACGGATCACGCCTCGTAAATACAGCCTTAAGCTCCATATCCTCATTGCGGGCAATCGCAAGTTCCACGCCTCTTCCGATATTGCCGTATCCAACAATTCCTATTCTGATCTTATCCATAAAAAACCTCACCTTTAACAAATTTCTGCCCCGGCCGGCATCTCTTTTTCCGGCACCATCAATGCCAGTTTCCCTTCTGCATCCTCCGCACACAGAAGCATCCCTTCTGACAGAACACCCGCCAGCTTCGCCGGCTTCAGGTTCACAAGCACCATGACCTTCTTCCCCACCATCTCTTCCGGCTTATAATGCGCCTTGATGCCCGATACGATCTGCTTCACCTGGCTGCCGATCTTCACCTGGGAACAGAGCAGCTTCTTTGACTTCTTCACTTCCTCACAGGCAATGATCTCCCCGACCTGGAACTGCATCTTCCCGAATTTCTCGAAAGTGATCTCCGGTTTCGCCTCAATATCGATCACCGCCGCGTCTTTCGCCTGATCCCCGGCTCCGCTTTCTTCTTTGACAGGCGGGTGAAGTTCATTGACCTTCTTCATAACCTCTTCTATATCCAGCCTCGCAAATAATATCTCCGGCTTCTCTGTCACCTTGCCGTCACCTAACTGCGCCAGAATCTTTTTCGACGTCTCCGGCATAAAGGGTTCGATCAGAACCGCACCGGTCCTGATGCTCTCGATCAGATTATAAAGCACCGTCTCCAGGCGGCCCTTCTTCGCTTCCTCTTTCGCCAGAGCCCACGGCATCGTCTCGTCGATGTATTTATTGCAGCGCTTAAACAGATTAAATATCTCAGTGATCGCATCCGCAACCCGCAGATCATTCATCCTGGCATCTACAGCCTTCGGCGTGTTCTCCCGAACAGACTGCAAATCAGCATCCACAGACCTTTCTTCCTCGGTTTCGGCAACCCCTTTATCCGTCACCACGCCGCCAAAATACTTATTCGTCATGGAAATGGTCCGGTTCACCAGATTCCCCAGAGTATTGGCAAGATCCGCATTCATACGCTCCACCATCAGCTCCCAGGTGATCACGCCGTCATTGTCAAAGGGCATCTCATGCAGCACAAAATACCGCACTGCGTCTACCCCAAAGAAGTCCACCAGCTCATCCGCATACAGTACATTACCTTTGGACTTGCTCATCTTGCCGTCCCCCTGCAGAAGCCACGGATGTCCGAAGATCTGCTTTGGAAGCGGAAGATCCAGCGCCATCAGGAAAATCGGCCAATAGATCGTATGGAAACGGATAATATCCTTCCCGATCAGATGCAGATCCGCCGGCCAGTCACGTTTAAACTGTTCCGTACTCTCTCCGTCACACTCATACCCGATTCCGGTAATATAGTTGGTCAGCGCATCCAGCCACACATATACCACATGCTTCGGGTCAAAATCCACCGGAATGCCCCACTTGAACGACGTCCTGGACACGCACAGATCCTGCAGTCCCGGAAGCAGGAAATTATTCATCATCTCATTCTTGCGGGAAACCGGCTGGATGAATTCCGGATGCGTATTGATATGCTCAATCAGACGGTCCGCATATTTGCTCATCTTGAAGAAATATGCCTCCTCCTTCGCCGGCTGAACCTCCCGTCCGCAGTCCGGGCATTTGCCGTCCACCAACTGTGACTCCGTAAAAAAGGACTCGCATGGTGTACAGTACATACCCTCATAATATCCCTTATAAATGTCACCTTTGTCATATAATTTCTTAAAAATCTTCTGAACCTGCCTCTCGTGCTCCTCATCCGTCGTGCGGATAAATTTGTCATAAGAAGTATTCATCAGATCCCAGATCCGCCGGATCTCCCCTGCAACATTATCTACATATTCTTTTGGCGTAATGCCGGCCTCCCCGGCCTTAAGTTCAATCTTCTGGCCATGCTCGTCCGTGCCGGTCTGAAAGAACACGTTATATCCCTGGCTTCTCTTATATCTTGCGATCGCATCCGCCAGAACGATCTCATACGTGTTCCCGATATGCGGCTTCCCTGACGTATAGGCAATGGCCGTCGTCATATAATACTTTGGTTTTTCGCTCATACTTTTCGTCTCCCTTCCTGCTCATTTCTCTGGCTGCACATTTTTCTAACTGCTCATTTCTCTAACTACACACAAATCCCGCCGACATCTCCTTTTCCCATAAAAAAACCGCCTTCTTTGATATATCCACTGATATATTCAAGAAGGCGGAGTCCTGCCGCGTTACCACTTCTATTCATCCTGTCTTCACAGACAGAACCTCTGCAGGTGTCCCGACACTATTCCATACAGTTCCCAAACACCCTCTCGCTATAACGGGCGAACCCATCGCAGCCTATATAAACACAGCCGATGCTTATAGTCGGTGCGCTGCTCAGAAGCCATCTTCGGCCAGTCTCCCTCTATCCCTCTCAGCATCCCGGGAACTCTCTGTAAGATTTCAAAAGGCCTACTCTCTTCGTCATTGCGTTTTCTATATGTGTTATGTTAGAAATCCTATCATAAAGGAAGTTGAATTGTCAAGAGGGTTATTGCAAAATCGCAAAAGCCTGCCACGGTCGGTCAGATCGTGAATTACAATCTATTCAATTTCCTCCAGCGCCTCCGTAACCTTAGTGAAATCAATCATCAGCTCATTCTCAAAGATTCCTACCGGAATCTCATCTTCCAGACTATAAATAACCGGGCAGGAATCCTGTTCGAAAAAATATACAATCACCCGGCGTTTCTCCATATCCACCATCCAATATTCCCGTACTCCGGCGGCTTCATACTTATGAAGCTTCAGGAACATATCCTTCCTTCTGGTTGACTCCGACAAGATCTCGATGATAAAATCCGGCGCACCCATAATACACCTGCCTGTCATCCTCTCTTTGTCACAGTTGACCAGAATATCAGGCTGTACCATAGTCTTGTCGTCACAGTCAAGCTGTACATCCACCGGTGCATAGAATACCTTGCATCTTCCTTTCTTTCCCGCAATATAATCCCTGATCTGCGAAAATATCTCTGCCGACACAGCCTGATGTCCGAGACCCGGCGCACTCATATCATAGATCACACCGTCTATCAGCTCCGCCCTCCGGTCATCCGGCAGGGCGTAATAGTCATCCAAAGTGCAGAACCTCTTTTGTTCTCCATATGCCGCACTTGCCTCGCAGACCATAGCGGCAGAGGTTTTGAGGCGTTCTTTCTTACAGTCCGCCGATTGTCCCTCTGGTTTCAGCATATTCATATCATCTGCCTTCCTTAATTAATAACTACCCAAAAAACAACCGATAACAAAGATACCCTAACACCAGCACAGCCACACACACCGCCTGTGTAATGAGCACCTTTTTATTGTCTGTTTTATCCTTTTTTCCCTTTTCCAACGCCTCCGGTTCCATCAGAAGTCCCCATGGGCTGTGCTTCTGCATCTTCAAGACGATCCCCTTCTTATCATTCTCCCCGACTGCCCCAAGGAAATCTCTCCAGTTACTTTCCAGAAGCTTCATCCCTCTGATCAGGTCCGCCTGCATCGTCTGTCCTTTTAATAGCATCTGAAAAAAACCTGCCTTATCCGAATAGGCTTCCTGCTGCTGATATGCGGCATTCTCCTTCTTCTCCATGAAGGTCCTGTAGGCATACTCCAGTCCCTCCTGCACAGCCTTCTGCGGATTCCTTGTCTGTTCATACACATTCGTCGTATGTTGATATACCTTATAAACACCCTTCTGAGAAAGATAAAAGTCCACCATCTGGTTCACCGCGCTCCTGATCGGAGTCTTCATTGCCTGATCTCTGCCGGCACTGGATGCATACACCTGTCCCTTGATCGAAGTAATCGCCGCCAGAAGCCCCGTAAGCTCCTCATTGCGCGCACTAAGACCCGGATTCTTGAACAAATTGCCGCTTCCGTTAATGTGACTGGCAAAACGGTTCGCCCTTTCCAATTCCTTTCCGGTGAGCATCACCTTCCCGCCTGTTATTCCTCCATTCTCAATATGGCCGCCCCTGGCCTCACTTAAGACTCTGTTCCTCTGGTCCATCTGCTGCTCGCCGGTCCTCTGGTGTGCGTCATATTCCTGGCTGATCTTAACACTCCTGCCCTCCGCCAGCTTATAGAATCTTCCTCCCTCTTCGTTCGCTGCGGACAGACCGCCGGCAGAAACAGCCGTACCGGACGCAGTATACATACCCTTCCTGCCCCTGCTGCCTCCGGCTTGCCACCCCTGTGTTTCCGGCATAAAATACCGGGTGTTTCCCGTAGAATTCACCTTTCCCCGGGCATAAAATCTGTCCGCAGCCCTGGCTGAGATTGCCTCGCCAGTTGTCTGTTTATATACACTGGATTTGATCAGACCAAGAGTCTCCGTCTGTCCTGCGCTCTTTAACAGAGCCATCAACTCATTCAGATCCGAATCCAGCAAAAGATTCAGCTTCTGCGCAAGGATCTCATTCAACCGATCCATCTGGACTGTCTGCTCTTCTCCCATCGTATGTGTCAGAACCGCCTCTAAAAGCGCCAGATACAGCTTCGACAGCTCTTCAAGCTGTCCCGATAGCTCATCCCCCTCTGCCGGCATCCATCTTAATAACGCCTCCCAGAGCTCCTGCTCCATCTCCAATGTCCATTTTATATCCGCATCCTTGAGAAGTTTGCCTTCTATCCCAAACCATTTACTCTGCCGGGACAGTTCCGGCGTATCTCTCTTCTCTTCCGTCCGCTCCTTACTGCGCTCTTCCTTCCAATCCTGCTTCCTGGAATCCCGCTCTTTCAAAAGCTCTTCTTTCGCCTCTGCTGCGTGCTTAGAAGCTTCCGCAATCAAAACCTGTCCTGCCTCCATCTGTGCAGTCTTTCTGGCAATCCTGTTCTCCAGCGCCGCTGCTGCCGCTGCCGAAGGAGTCTGATTCCCTCCGGTTTCTTTCACTTTTGACATCCCGGTTCCTCCTTAACCACAGGATCTGCCACCGGCTAATCCGTCCGTATACTGTGGCAAATCGAAATCTCTTATAATAATTATCGACCGGGCTTACGATGTACTAAGGGTGCAGATTCATAAGTCATGTACCTTTTTCGATTTCTTTCATGATACAAATGCCAAGATTCGTATATCTATCTATAGAATTTAATCCCTTCTCAATATATGCCCATGACTCTTTATAATCTCCATTTACAGAAAAATCCGAAGCACAAATAAAATTTACAAATCCTTCCACATCATTTTTGTACTTTTTTGCAAATATATATGCGTCCGTTTCTTTTTCACCATCTGTACTGTTGCGCTTGTTATGTAGCACATGATCAAGATTGCAGGACATGTAATATACATTATATGGCACTTGCCATATCTGCACTGTTCCTCTTAATCTATATAGATTATCTGTCTTCTGCTTATTTCGTTCAATAATCCCTTGTTGATCCCGTGTATGAATCCCATCAGACTCATAAGATATTTCATCATGTTCTAAATCCAAAATGACATTTTCGTTTGGAATATATGCACCATCCATATCAACAATGTGAATTATTTGTTTAAAGTGCTTTGACGTATAGTGATTTGATTTTGCATATTTACGAACTTCATCTCCGATTTTTGCAATAATATTATCTGGACGCACACCTTTCCTGCTTGTAATATCTCCATGCATAATGTGTACATACACCTTATCTTTATCATAAATCTGATTCAACATAATGCCTAATGCCGTATCATCAGATGATCCCTCTACAATAACAAGTACGACTTTTTTACGAGCCAAAAGCCTCACCCGCCTCTCTGAACGCTAAAGCAATTTCAAAGTTATTCGTTGGATTATATACCTCCTCATTTTGCTCTCCTAAAACAATATCACGGTAATAAAAATCTCTCAAATTATTGTTCCCTTTCACATTGGTAAACCGAATATACCGATTCTCTGGATTCGTCGTTGTAAAGGCAATAAATCCCTTATCGATTGTTTCAAGCGGTCTTAAATTATGTGATGTAAAAATTAACTGCCCTTTCCCTTTTTCCGAAATGATGTTTAGCAGTTCCCCAAGCAAATATTCAAAGATCCCTGAATCCATTTCATCGATCGCCACTGTAATTGATGGGTTATTATATGCTATAATCAACAACTGTAAAATCGAAACAATTTTTTTTATTCCAGACGATTCATATCTAAACGGGATCTCTTTCCCATTTTTCAATGACATTAACTGTACTAATCTACCAATATTCCCTTCTTTTGAAACTACTGGTCCCAAGTCTTCAATACTTATCGTTAATCCGGGAACCAATTGCTGCAAAACAATATTCATGTTATCAATAATTTTTTTAACAGGTTCCACGGCTTCATTCGGAATTGATGACGGCAGTTCTAATGAAAACACAAGATTGCCAATCATTTCAGCCTTACTATCTCTATATCTAAAAGATAACGGCAATGCATTCATGTTGATTAAACCTTCATGTTGTGTATCAATGATAAAAAGTTCTTTATTACCAAATGAATTTAAACAATTTATAACATCCATATATAATTTGATATTGCAGCTCTTTCTAAAACGGTTCAACATCTCCCTGGAAAAAATAAATGATCTAGACTGTGCCTGAACTAAACGTTTTGTCAAAAGAAGTTCCATAATATCTTCATCATTATTTTCCAATAGTTCATTGTACTTTGACTTAGGTATAAATACTTCGGATGTTCTTGTATCTATAAGTGGACTTTTGCGTATCTTCTCTTCTTCAGATACATAACTAAAACTTAATACTTCGTCAAAAATCTGTGCCTTATATTTGATTTTAGCATTTTCAAGTTCATTTTCTTCAATCTGAGTCTCATCAACCACTTTCTTCATAGAAAATTGATACCAAATGTTATAAAGTGCTTTTTCTTTCTGCATCTTAAATTGAAATTTAAGCGTTGAATACTTTTCATTAACATTAATATAATCTGCATATTGCTCAGGAATTGCTTTACCACATAGAGAGAACTTCATCACTTGCAAGGCATCAATTAGTGCCGTTTTTCCAGAACCATTTTGCCCATACAATCCAATGATGCTGGCACGATAATCCTTTCTGCGATTTTCAAGATCAAGCGTTCCCCTCTTTACATTTTTAAAATTCTCTATTGAAATATTTTCTATTCTAACAAAATGCCCACCCATAATATCCTCCACATATACCTTAAACAAATATTATTCAAAATTTCTCGTACTTTTTATATTATATCATTCCCTTTTCTTTTTTTCAACGCCGAATTGATATTTCGGAACTTTTTGTTTCGTTTTTGTTTTTAGATAATTTTATTACAGTCATTACTATTATATGCTTCATTCAAAGAATTTAAACCGAACTTCCTACTGCTGGACGGATTGGGATCTTTCACCCGTTAGAACGTGTGCCCACCGGGCACACCAAAAAAGGAACGAAGCCTTCACTTCGTTCCCTTATATCTTCTCACGATTCTTATTCAGCCCTTCCGGCTTTCTCATAATAGCTGTCAAACAGATCGCCGATTGCACTGTGTGTCTCCTGTGCAATAGATGGAAGTGACTTGCCCCATGCCTGAGTCGCCTGCTCAAATCCCTTCTCCACTGCTGCCTGCATCTTTTCCATCTTCTCTGGATCATCGCCTGCAAGTGCATAAGCAAAATCAAAAATTCTCTGAGATGTCTGCTTTACGCCCCAGTACCCATCTTCGGAGATCGCCTGCTGAGCCTCTGCCTTCGTCTGGGCATCAACTGTGTAGTTACCGCTGGCAATCAGCTTCCACATATTGTCGCCCTGTGCGGCTGCGCCTGTGATTCCCTGCTTCTGGAACATCTGAGTCATCATGTTCGTGAAACGAGTCATCTGATTATCCAGATCTGCCTTCAGGCTCTGAACCAGTGCCGCCCTCTCAGAATCACTCATCTTACCGGTTACTTTCGTATCCTTACTGAATTCAACACGGTCTGTATTTGTCTTGGAAGTTGCCTTATCTACGGCACTTACCGCATCTTTATTCTGGTCTTTTGAAGCCTCGGCAGCCGCCGTCTTGTTCGCATTCACAGAAGTATAGCCTGTTGCCGCCTGTACATTTTGATAATAAAGGTCATCGATTTTCACAGCATTTCCTCCTTTTCTTCTTCTCTTATCTAGTACAACACTGCACTAGCGTGCCAAGAAAATCATATTATTTACGTTTATATTGTTATATCGGCTTCTGCGGGAAAAAATTAAGACGGTAATGGGAATTCCTTCCTGATTTTCATCTCCCGCTCTTGTTAATCCTTTATCAAACTGCCCGCAGAGATTCCAGGAACGGATTCAAAAGCTCCTGCCCGTACTGCTGGAGCGAATAATGTCCCTGCTGCAGGCACCAGCTATAAGTGATTCCGATCTGGAAGCTTGTAATCATATCCGCCAGAACCGGATAAGAGTGCACCGAAGCGATCTCTCCGGCTTCGCTTCCCTCTTTAAGGAGCTGCCTGATGATCTGATAATAACGTCTGTCAGGATTCAGTATATGGCGTACCCCCTCAGTCATGACCTGAAGCCCGTACAGCGAGGGATAAAAGGCTTGGAAAGGTGACTCTTCCACCGCACGCATCACGAAGGTATTAAATGAGATCAGATTATCTACCGTATGTAGTTCTTTATCATAGTATTCCTTAAGCCAGATATTATAGTCGTGATCATAGGTGTAGGCGGCTGTAAACAGCAGCTCCTCCTTCCCATGAAAATGATGATAAAACGCACTCCGTGAAGTCCCCGACTTCTCAATGATCTGCGAGATCGTTGTCTCTTCATATCCATATTCCTGAAACAGCTCCCATGCAGCTGACATAATCTTATCTTTCGTCTTCTTTTTATATGACCCTCTCATGAAAACCTCCGCACCCTGTGATTATTTTATCATAACATAATAAGATGGTTACATCAAGACAGCCGCGGACTATAATATTACAATACAAATCAATACAAATCAATACAAATTTTCAATAATATGTATTGACTACAATACTATACCTTGATAAAATTTTAATAATATATAATAAATAAGAACGCAGTACGGAATTAAGTTTTTATTTGACATTTGGAGGCATTTACTATGAGACAATTAAAAATGGATGGAATCCTGACCGAATCCAGGAAAAGATACGCCCTTGATGCTGCCCTGCTTCTTGGTTTTCAGTCAGAATCCGCAGTATTTCCGGTGGCGGGGCCTGCGGGCGAGATCCCGATTCCGGAATCAGACGAAGAACTCCTGTCTCTGTGGCATCTGGAAGGAGACGATGCCCAGGAAGGGTATGTCCCGGCACAGGGGGCAGGTCCGGTCTTCGAACTGGATTTCCGTAATAAGAAGGGACTCGAATACCTTTTTTCCAGGGGATTCTTTTTAAAGGACGAGAACAATGACCTGCTGCCGGACCGTCTGGATGTTAAGCTGATACTGCCTGAGGACACGGATGACGCGATGCTTGCGGCAGCCTGCAATCTGGCATTCCGATTTGGTATGGAGACGACTGCTTTCTCCGGCAGTATCCTGGCGTCAAAAGATTATGAAGGGAATGCCGTGATCTTTGAGCATGCCGAATGTGAGGAGCTGGTGTTGGAGGAGCTGCCCGGCGCCGTACACGTCCGTCTCAGAGGCAGCGGCCAGAAACTTCTGGACTTTTCAAGCCTGATCTGCGAAAGGTTCCCGGTCACCGGCGCTTTTCAAAGCTTAAGGGATGTCCTGATGGATATGACGGATGATTTTGCACTCAGAGGCGCCGACGGGCAGCTTGCGTACTTTCATGCGCTGACGCAGCGCACTTCCGGGGATACTGAATCAGACGAACCCGACTCTGCCGGATCGCCCTCTACTGCTTCATGCTCAGACGAATATACCCTGTATGGTTCCCCTGAGATCACCGAGGAACAGAAGAAGTATTTTAAAGGAGCCGATATCAAGAATTATAAGGCCGGGAAGAAAGTTTACGAACACCTCTATGATCTGCCCTGGGAGGCGGATACATTTGAACAGATCCTGAAGGAGGAGCTCATCCCGACACTTCACACTGGTGATATTGTCCGGATCGAAGGGGCCCTCAGTGAAGACCGCGAGGTACGGGAAGCCGTCCTGGACCATATCCGTGACGCTTTTCGGCCCACAGGCGCCGTGCTTGAAGACCTTCAGCTTATCTGTGCCTATAAACAGGGCTACTCCTGGATCGACGAGGTGGTAATTCCTGCCGTCTGCGCAGCTTCCTGTGAAGGACATGCTTCGAATGGACCTGCTCCGGAAAAGATAGAGGTCTATTTCAAACCTTTTTTGCCGGAGGGAGAGACCGTATGGCAAGACGAGAACGGGGCGACACCTTCCTACCATAATCTGAAGGCAGACGACCCGGATAAATGGTATGATCTCCCAATCCGTTACCTGCAGGAACTGTATCCCATCCAGGATATACTGGCAGAAAAGCTTTTATTAAAACCAGACAATATATTGTTTCACGCTTATGAAGGTACCGATGAGCTGACTTATCTGTGCAGGATTCTTATGCAGGACGGGTCATGCCGGGAGTTCCGCTATCTGGCAAGATATTCCGAACGGCCGTATCTTGACGAATACCCGCAGATGGGGAAGGTCCATCCCAGTACCGGATACATCCAGGTTTGGGTCAATGGAGAAGAACGACTGAACCGCAATCTGCCAACGGATCTGGAGCAGATCTGGGATATCTACCAGAAGCAGGTGCTTCCAGAATGCCGTACATATATAGAAGAAAAAACCCGCGGCGATGCACATGCTGATATGCAGCCTTTCTTTCAGAAGCTTTTACTGGAAGTATGGGCCAGTGAACCGGATTACAGAATCAAAAGCCGGGAAGACCTGATCTCTTCTCTGGATGCCCTGCATGAGGACATGTATTTCGTAGGAAGTGATTATTTTAAAAATTACGGATTACAGAGCACTAATCAGATCTTCGACGCACCCGGATTAATCCTTCCAAAGATCCACAAACGCGACGGGGCCCCCTCTCTGCGCGTTGTACTATATGAACGGCAAAAAGAAGCCGCCTGTATCATACAACATGCGAACACTGCCGACTCTGTTACGGACAGGGTTGCTGCGGGTCAGCTTCAGCGAGACCAGATCTCTCTTCGCATCACCCGGATCTATCCAGAGAACGGCAGACTCGTACTGGAGATACCGGCACAAGACATCTCTGCACAAGTTACGGCATCCTATGCCCGATTATTTTCAGACGGAATCTTAGACATCAGCCGCAGGATCACAGACTGCTATACCCTCAGATTCCTTGCTGAAAATGGCACGGCCTACGAAGCAGATGTTCCGGCAAAGGTTTCGGCTCCTGAAAAGAAGATCACCGATATCGATCTTCATGAGAACGAATTGATCGGATATGAGACCTGCCTTGAGATCATCGAAGAGCTAGGAAGCGTGCAGGGACTTGAAGTCTTCCGGACCGCCTGCTCCTACCAGGGACGCAGTCTCTATGGAATCTGGCTGAAACCAGAATATGAAGGGTACCTGTCCATGACGAAGCGTCTGTCAAGGTGTCCCAGCGAGATCATCAATGCCAGACATCATGCCAACGAGGTCTCCAGCACGAATGCCGCATTTATACTGCTGAAAAAACTGTTAACAGAAGACATCTACCGCGACCTGCCCGGGAAACTGAACCTGGTGCTGGTTCCCATGGAGAATACCGACGGCGCCGCCATCCACTATGAGCTTCAAAAGGAACATCCTTATTGGAAATTCCACGTGGCAAGGTTCAACGCCATCGGAAAGGAATTCTATCATGACCATTTCCGACAGGATACGATACACTCCGAAGCCATGGGTCTTACCCGGCTCTTTGAAAAATACGTCCCGGACATAATCGTGGACAACCACGGAGTACCAAGCCACGAGTGGGAGCAGCAGTTTTCCGGATATACCTCCCCGTCCTATAAGGGCTTCTGGCTGCCAAGGTCGCTGCTCTACGGGTACTTCTGGTATGTAACGGATGAACAGTATCGATCTAATTATCCGGTCAACAAAGTGATGGAAGATGTGATCGCAGACGAGATCGCCGCAGATGAGGAGATGACACGGTGGAACCGGGAGTGGAGCGCACAGTTCGAGAAATATGCACACGCCTGGATGCCGAAGCTGTTTCCCGCGGATTATTATAAGAATATGATCAATTACTGGATACCTTTTGCCTATGATCCGGCACACCGGTATCCATCCATCCGTTTCCCCTGGATCACAACGGTGGCTTATACCAGTGAAGTGGCGGATGAGACTGCGCAGGGTGAATATCTGAACCTGTGCGCAAGGGCTCATGTAGCCCATGATGAAGCAACCCTCCGGATGCTGACAGCTGCAACGCATCTCCATAACTGCCGCTGTGAATGCCGGAATGGACAGATCTTTACCGAATACTTACGGCTTAGACCTATGATCGTGAGCAATTCGGAGCAAAGATAAATACACTACAATACATTTCTAAAAGGAGGAGAAGTAAATGGAACTAATTAAACTGGTTGGCGTTCTGATCGTAATCGTCGGATTTGCATTGAAGCTGGATTCAATCCTCATCATTTTCCTGGCGCTTATTACAACAGGACTGGTAGGGGGACTTGGTATCGACGGCCTGTTAGAAGCAATCGGAACAAATTTTGTTGCAAACAGAAGTATGGCGATCTTCATCGTGATCCTTCTGATCACAGGTGTCCTGGAACGGAACGGACTGCGCGAAGCAGCGACGGATCTGATCAAGAAGGTCAAAGGAGCAACCGCAGGTAAAGTTATCGCCGCATACGGTGTGATGCGTGGAATCTTCGGCGCATTCAACGTCGGCTTCGGCGGTGTTGCCGGATTCGTACGCCCGGTCGTTCTCCCAATGGCTGAAGCGGCAGTCAAGGCTCAGGGACATGAAGCAACAGAAGAACACGTAGAGGACATCAAGGGTATGGCATCCGCAATGGAGAACATTACATGGTTCTTCTTCCAGGTACTGTTTGTCGGCGGTTCCGGCGGTATCCTTGTACAGAGCACTCTGGCTTCCCTGGGTTATGAGGTTGAGCTGATCGAGCTTGCAGCGGCAGAGATTCCGGTTGCAATCGTTGCACTGATCGCCGGCTGTGCCGTTACACTTCTGAATGACAAGAAACTCACCAACAAATATTACGGCAAGAAGTAGGAGGTGCTTTTGAATGGCTAATTTGAAATTTATACAGATAAACGAAGTATTAGGCACAAACCTGCTGAACATGGTTTGGGTCATTATAGGTTTGATCGCAATCTATGCAGGTATTAAGAATCTGCTGGATGAAGAGAATCCTTCCAGAATCGGAACGGCCGTATTCTGGTGCTCTTTCGGAATCGTCTGCGCATTCGGCACCTGGCTTCCGGCCAAGCTTTCCGGTGTTCTGGTTATTATCATGTGTCTGCCGCCGATCTTCAAGAAAGTAAAAGTCGGCAAAGCAGATACGCCTTCCAGAGAGCATACCATAGAACAATACCAGAAAGTCGGCATGAAGATCTTCTTCCCGGCCGTCTGCGTAGGTATCTTCTCACTGTTATTCGCATTCTTCAGTAACTTAAGCTCTATGGTTGCCGTTACCCTGGGTGTCATCGTTGCCATGATCATCTTGATGGCATACAACCCCAGTGAGAACAAGCCAAAGGTATTCCTCAAGGAATCCGAGAGATTCCTGTCCATCATGGGACCTCTGTGTATGCTTCCTCAGCTTCTCGGATGCCTGGGCGGCGTATTTACGGCGGCCGGTGTCGGTGACGTTGTTGCAGGTATTGTAGAAAAGATCGTTCCAAAGGGAAATGTAAATATAGGAATCATCGTCTTCGCGATCGGTATGGCACTGTTTACTATGATCATGGGAAATGCATTTGCAGCCATCACGGTAATCACCGTAGGTATCGGCGGTCCATTCGTTCTGGCATACGGCGCCGATCCGGTCACCATCGGTATGCTGGCACTGACCTGCGGCTACTGCGGTACCTTATGTACACCTATGGCAGCGAATTTCAACATCGTTCCGGTGGCGATTCTGAACATGAAAGACCGCTGGGGCGTAATCAAGAACCAGGTAATCGTGGCCGGAATCATGCTTGTATTCCAGATTTGCTATATGATTATATTCAAATAAAAAGGACGTGGAAGAGATGTCTCAAAATATAAAACGCGGCGCCAGAATCGTAATAGAAGAATGGATGCGCGTAAAGCGATGGGACAAACTGCTTATCGTCACAACCCGTGAGCATCTTGAAGAACTGAACGTCCTCCGGGAATGTGCCAAGGGGCAGGTTCGGTCAGTCAATTCTCTGGTTGTAGAAGAAACCGGGAAGCATGTCGGAGTATTCTTCGATATGAACGAAGAGGTATTCGATCCCTATTCGGCAATCATTGCCGCAACGGATTATTCTCTCGTAACGACAAAAGCCGCCAAACGGGCAATACAGAAACACAAGAAATTCCTGTCATTGCCCCTCTCTACCAATGACGGGCGCTCTATGCTTGAGTATGACTTCATGACCATGGATACGAAAAAGAGCCGGCTTATGGCCAATGTGATCATGAAATACCTGCGCCACTGCACCAGAATCCATGTGACAACGCCCGCCGGAACAGACCTTAAGATCTATAAAGGGAATCGTACCCCCGGCTTTTTCAACGGAGTGACCCGGGACGGAAAAGGCTATTCTTCCGCCAGCATCGAGGTATATGTCTCCATCGTAGAGACGGAGACGGAGGGAATCATGGTATTAGACGGATCACTGGGCTACATCGGACGGGCCGGGGAACCAACGAAAATACTGTTTCAAAAAGGACGTATCTCCAGGATTGAAGAAACACCGACCGGACTTAGGCTCAGGCAATATATGGAAGATTATAAGGATCCCCGCATTTACATCGGCGGGGAGTTCGGAATCGGCCTGAATTCTTACTCTCAGTGTCTCGGGAATTGCTATATCGAAGACGAATCCACATACGGCACCTTCCACATCGGACTTGGAAGAAATCTGGCTCTTGGAGGACAGCAGAATGCCAACGGACATTTTGACCTGGTATGCCTGGAGCCGGATATTTACACCGATAACCGGCAGATCATGCAGCAGGGAAAGATCATCATACCGGAACCGGTAGTCTATTAACAAGAAGAAATAATATCAAAAAGGAGGCATCGATCATGAAAGTATTAGTGACAGGATTTGACCCCTTCGGGGGCGAAGCCGTAAATCCGGCATTTGAAGCCGTAAAACTTCTTCCCGATAACATTGCCGGGGCAGAAGTAATCAAGCTTGAGATCCCCACAGTCTTCACCAGAAGCGGCCCGGCAGTCGAGGACGGCATCAAGAAATACCAGCCGGATGTAGTCATCAACGTAGGACAGGCAGGCGGAAGATCCTGCGTTACCATCGAGCAGGTAGCAATCAATCTGGCGGAAGCACGTATCCCGGATAATGACGGAGAACAGCCGGTTGGCCAGCCGCTTCAGCCGCAGGGTGCACCGGCATATTACGCCACGATCCCCGTAAAGGCAATCGTGAAAAATATCCGCGACCACAAGATTCCCTGCCACATCTCTTATACCGCAGGAACCTATGTATGCAACAGCGTCATGTATAACGTACTCCATATGACGGCAGAACGTTATCCTAACATCCGCGCAGGATTCATCCATGTACCTTATGCAGCGGAACAGGTCGTTGACAAACCAAACGGGACGCCGTTCATGTCTCTGGAAATGATTGCAAAATCTCTGGAATATGCAATTGAAGCAGCGGTGAAGAATTTTGCAGATATAGACGGTACTTACGGAGAGACTCACTGATACACCGTCAGCGCTGTAACAGCTGCTCAATATGAGCCGGCAGAAAAATAAATGATTGACCACCCCGGTCGTATATCGGATATCAATCCTATGCACAGCCGGGGTGTTATTTATGACACTTCAGACAATCCTTGATAAAACTCCCAAGATCAGGCCTGCATCTTCAGGCAACGCTCACACCACCGGCACAGATCCTTATATACCTCTTCTCTCTTCGTCTCATTCAGGATCTCATGCCTTAAGCCCGCATACAGCTTAAGAGCAACCTTCGGGAATCCGGCCTTCTTATAGCGGCGGTATACCTTCCTTACATTCCTGCCAAATCCCCCTACCGGGTCATCCGCGCCTGCAGTAAACAGAATCGGCAGATCTCGCGGAATCTTCTCAAGACTCTCCTTGCGGTTCAGGACTTTCATCCCTTCGAACATCTGATAGTATCCTCCAAGCGTAAACCGGAACATGCACAGCGGATCTCCCACATACTTCTGCTGATGCTCCGTATCCGATGTGACCCATTCCCTTCCGGTCCCGGCAGGCTCAAACTTCCTGTTAAAGCTCCCAAAGCTCAGATTATCCACGAACTTACTGCGGTATCTCCATCCCTTGAACAGCGCTGTCACGCGGCAGATCAGCTGACCTGCCATAAGAACCGGCAGCGGCTGGTATCCGGTTCCCATAATGATTACGCCGGTCAGACCTTCCCCGTACATGGTCAGATACTGCCTCATCAAAAATGATCCCATACTGTGGCCCATCATCAGATAAGGCACGCCCGGATATTTCTTAGCCGTGATCACACGCAGCTGCTGAATATCCCCGATCACGCACTGATTCCCGTCCTTCTCCGGAAAATACCCGTAATCTGATTCGTCCACGATGGATTTCCCGTGTCCCAGATGGTCATGGCCCACCACATAATAGCCATGCCCGCACATGTATTCTGCAAAATCATGATAGCGCTCAATATATTCCACCATCCCGTGGCAGATCTGAAGCACGCCCCTGACCTCCCCCTCAGGCAGCCACTCCACAGCATGGATCTGTGTCCTGCCGTCCCGGGAAAGATAATAAAATTCTTCTTTCATACGCTTACCTTCCTTTCATTCTGCCTGCTATCCCATCAGACATCCATCCTATGATCACTTCAGACAGACTATCTGTCTTCCATCCTTACATAATCTCTGTGCTCTGCCAGCGGCTTATATGCCGGACGGATAATCTTGTCAACATTGCGAAGCTCTTCAAGTCTGTGTGCACTCCAGCCGACGATACGGGCCGCCGCAAAGATCGGGGTATACAGCGCAGGCGGAAGATCCAGCATGCTGTACACGAGTCCGCTGTAGAAGTCTACATTCGCATTCACCCCTTTATATATCTTCCTCTTCTCGGCAATCACCTTCGGCGCCATATTCTCTACCATCTCGTAGAGCGCATATTCTTCCTCGCATCCCTTCTCCTGGGCGAGCTGCTTGACGAATACCTTGAAGATATCTGCTCTTGGGTCAGATACGGAATAGATCGCATGTCCCATTCCATAGATAAGGCCCTTCCGGTCAAATGCCTTCTTCTCCAGAAGATCCAGAAGATACCGGCGCACCTCCTCTTCATCCTTCCAATCCTTCACAACCTTCTTCATATCATCAAACATCTGCGTCACCTTGATGTTGGCTCCGCCGTGCTTCGGTCCCTTAAGCGACGCAAGCGCCGCGGCGATCGTCGAATATGTATCCGTCCCGGAAGAAGTTACCACATGCGTCGTAAACGTTGAATTGTTACCGCCGCCGTGATCCATATGAAGTACCAGCGCCATATCCAGGATCTTCGCCTCCAGTTCCGTATATTTCCGATCCTCCCGGAGCATCATCAGGATATTCTCCGCCGTGGACAGCTCCGGTGACGGCGCATAGATGAACAGATCCTCACCCATCCGATGGCTGTAGGCATGATACCCGTAAACCATCAGCATCGGGAACTCGCTGATCAGATTCAGGCACTGGCGCAGCACATTCGGAATCGACGTGTCATCCGCCTTGTCGTCATAGGAATACAGGTTCAGGATCGAACGCGACAATGTAATCATCACATCACGGCTTGGCGCCTTCATAATCACATCACGGACAAATGTCGGAGGCAGCGTACGCCTCTCAACCAGCGTATCATGGAATACCTCCAGTTCCTTCTCTGTCGGCAGCTCTCCAAATAATAAGAGGTATGTGATCTCTTCAAATCCGAAATGCTTATCTTCCAGAAATCCCTTCACCAGATCCTTAATATTATAACCGCGATAATACAGATTACCCGCACACGGAACCTCTTCTCCGTCTACAATCTTCTTCGCACATACATCAGATATATTCGTCAGCCCCGCAAGTACGCCCTTGCCGTTCAGGTCTCTAAGTCCCCTCTTAACCTCATACCTGGTGTACAATTCCTTGTCGATTTCGTTATTCTGCTCGCACAGTTTTGCGAAATGTTCAATCTCCGGGGTAACTTCAAACAACGAAAAATCTCTCTTTTTATCCATACTTATTCTCCTTTCTGCTGCCCACAATCCACAGTGCCCTCTACCATTACTCCGAAGCTATTCCTGACAAATAATTGCTCAGCCTTGCAAACTCCTCAAGCGTCAGAGACTCTCCCCTGACACTTACCCCTTTACCCAGTGTTCCGACCGCCTCTAAGATCACGTCCTTCGAAAACGTAATCTTGTCCGAATTCCCCAGTCCATTCACCAGCGTCTTCCTCCGTTGGTTAAAGGATGCCCGTATAATATCAAACATCAGATGCTCGTCCTCCACCGCAACCGGCGGATGCGTATGGCAGGTCAGACGGATCACTGCCGAACCCACCTTAGGCCTTGGCATAAAGCAATTGGGCGGTACATTGGCCACGATATACGGGCTTGCATAATACTGCACAGCAAGCGACAATGCACCGTAATCCTTACTGCCCGGACCAGTCTGCATCCGCTGCGCCACTTCCTTCTGCACCATCACCGTAATACTCTCCATCGGCACGTGCTCTTCGAATAACCCCATAATAATCGGAGTCGTAATATAATAAGGAAGGTTCGCTACGACCTTAATTGGTCTTCCGGCATTCTCCTCAAGCGCAAGCTTACGAACATCCAGCTTCAGGATGTCCTCATTGATAATTCTTACATTCTTATATGTACTGAGTGTATCAGAGAGAATTGGGATCAGGTTCCTGTCAATCTCTACTGCAACAACCTTCCCCGCCGCTTCCGCCAGATACTGGGTCATGGTCCCGATACCGGGGCCGATCTCCAGCACCATATCTTCCTTATTAATATCCGCCGCCCGGATAATCTTATCTAGTACATGGGTATCAATCAGAAAATTCTGACCAAACTTCTTCTGAAATGAAAAATCATACTTCTGCAGAATCTCTATCGTATTCTGCGGAATCCCTAAGACCGGTTTATTCATATATATCTCCCGAAATATGGTAATTGAAGAATATTATACATGATTTCCCGCCTGAATGATATAGTAAAAGCATTAAATAATAATTAAGAATCTGTGAATTTAAAATAAGTTTTCTTTACGTTCTGTTCTTGCTAACGCCGCTGGCCTATGATAATCTATAAACATATATTACAGCCTATTGACCATTTTGATGTCCAAAACACCAGAAAGGAGAGTCCATAAAATGAAAACCGTCAATATTCCTGTCGGAACTTCTAATTTTGCAGAAGTCCGGCAAAAGGACTATTATTACATCGATAAAACCGGGTTAATTGAAGAACTATTACGTACCCCAGGCACCAAAGTCACCCTGATTACCCGTCCCAGACGTTTTGGAAAAACACTCGGCATGAGCATGATGGCCGAGTTCTTTGATATCCGAAAGGACAGCCGCGATTTATTTGAAGGATTGTCTGTTTCGGAAAACGGGGAGCTGTGCAAGTCCTGGATGAACCGTCATCCCACTATTTTTCTTTCTTTTAGGAATGTGGACGGCGACGACTTCCACGATGCATATGAGATGCTAAAAGGAACCATTTCCAATGTATTTATAAATAATATAGATCTTTTAGAGAGCGAATCCTTACATGAAGTAGATAAAAAAATGTTTTTACGAATAGCTGAAAGAACAGCTTCCAAAAGTGTGCTGAAAGATTCTCTCCTATTTCTCACTCGTGTAATGTCCGCATACTATGGCAGGCCGGTTATACTTCTCATTGACGAGTACGATGTGCCCCTGGCAAAAGCAAGCGCCAAAGGTTACTACTCTGAGATGCTAAGTACAATCCGCGGCATTATGTCTGTACTCAAAGACAATCCTGCTCTTAATTTTGCCGTTGTAACCGGATGCATGCAGATTGTGAAAGAAAGCATTTTCACCGGCACCAACAATTTTGTATCTGATACAATATCAGACTCCAGATTAGATGAATATTTTGGGTTTACACAGACAGATGTAGACAAAATCCTGCTGGATACCGAACTGACCGGCCACACAGATGAAATCAAAGACTGGTATGACGGTTACCATTTTGGCAAGCACGATGTCTACTGCCCATGGGATGTGATGAACCATGTGAAAAACCTGCTGCTTAATCCGAAGACATTGCCGGCCAGTTATTGGGAACACACCAGCCATAACGATATTATCTATCAGTTTATCAGTACAACTAAGGCCGATATCAATGATAAGTTTGAAATACTGCTCTGTGGAGGATATATCATTGAACCGATTGAGCCCAACCTGACCTATGATATATTGCATTCTTCGGAAAGAAATATCTGGACCTTGCTGTACTTTACCGGTTATCTGACCAGGATACGGCCGGAAGACATCTCAGAGACCCCCGAGGCCGGATACTTCGCGCTGACCATACCAAATATTGAAATCCGTGGAGTATTCCAGAAAAGCGTGAGTGAGTGGTTCCTTTCAAAGACAGAATCCAGCGATCGTTCAGAGCTGTTTGACGCACTATGGAAAGGTGAGCCAGAACAGCTGCAAGATTATATCAGCGACACTCTCTTCGATACGATCAGTTACTACGACTATAAAGAAAGCTTTTACCACGCATTCCTGGCAGGCCTGCTCTCCCGCGAGGGCTACAAAGTGGAATCAAACTACGAAAATGGCCTCGGCAGGCCAGACATTGTAGTAAAAGACAGAAAGAACCGCCGTTCCGCTGTAATCGAAACAAAGATCACCGATTCCGAAAACAAACTGGATTCTGCCTGTGAGAATGCTCTGGAACAAATTGCCGAAAAACAATATGCCGACGCAATTAAAAAAGCCGGATATAAACATGTGATTACTTTTGGGATTGCATTTTATCAAAAGCAGTGCTGTGTAAAAAAGGCATAGGCTGATTGCCGCACTGCCTTTTCCCCCACTCTTATCATTTATCCCATCCGTCAAAGCTCCAGCTGCCTCAGCTCCTGATTCGCTGTTTCGTACAAATAGACCTTGTTCGACAGGATTTCTGACGGATCGAAAGCTTTGTTCATCTGCTTGATCCGCATAAGTATATTCCGCGGTTGTATCGTGCCTTTTTTATGAAGCCTGGCTTCGCTGGTGCCTGTGAAAGCAATATAATAATCGTCTCCGAAAAGCTCTGCTATACGCTTCATCACTCCGGGGTAAAACATGGCAATTGCGCCGTTTATCTGCGCCGTCGTTGTCACGGTCGGCACTGTAAGCGGCGAGAGCGAAGTAATATCACTGTTCAACGCCATAAACGCCCCTCTGTGATAAGGCGGATTGACTAATTCCATCGCATTCAAGTATATACGCGGCGGCGCCATGATATACGTATTGCCCATCGCATTCTCCCACACTTCGTCTTCGTCCAGCCCCCATTCCTGCATTGAAGTTTTAGGTACCTTAACAGACAATACGTCATGTCTTTTGCCGTCATTTTCATCACTTGCAAGAATATAAAGAACCAGCACCATATCGCCGACACGCCTGTAAATATGGTTTTTCAGTTCATATCGGTGGTCGTTGAAATTCAGCGGACGGATGAAAAGCTTGTCTTTTAACGAATCATACTCATTTTTTTCGATCAGATCTATAATTCCCAGTTCCATGAACTTTCTGCTGGATTCGACCGAAGAAAGAATCTGTTCCCACACAGCCGTCCAGCTGCCTTTTTCATATTCCCGGTACAACTGAGCGCAGTCAAATCTGCATATCTGTTCTCTCCCGCCCTTATATTGGTACAGAATGATATAATCGCCAATCAGTACATCCGACTCCGTTTTGTGATATTTGATGTTTGTCTCACGTATAATAGAAAGCTCCTTCGCATCAGCCGATGTGGCTCCGTCCTCAAAGAAAGCCATTTCATCATAACCCAGCTCCTGTTTCTTTTCCCCAAGCTTTTTTTGCAGTCCGCTGATAAACTCCTTATATGCCATTTCCATACCTCCGTTTATTATTTATCCTGTCATTTCCATTCCAATCTCCAATTCATACTGCTTTTACTTTCCGTTTCTCTCAGGCCATAACTATCATACATTCTTTCTCCCAGAATGCCATCCCATAGAGTATGACCTTCTTCATCCCCTGACGCTGCAGGCCGACTGCATATTTCTTTTCCTCGATCTGTCTTAATGCTTCCCCACAGGCCGATTCCAGGTTCCCGTCATTTGCGTATTTCAGCTCGATCACGATTCCTGTACGCTCAGGTGTGCTTACGGATATATCACTGTAACCTTCGCCGGTCTCCGCGTTAGATTGAATCAGCCAGTTCCCCTGACTTTGCAGCAGTCCCAGCACCAGACCATGATAGAAGTTCTCCTTCCTGTTTATCCGAACCGCTGTGTCCCTCACGCTGATGGAATCCCACAGGTAGTCCTGCAGCATATCCTGTATGACCGATATATCTCCTGCGGGAAATGCCGCGCAGAAACGGTTGATTCTCGTGGAGTCTGCCATAGTCTTCCCCCTGAACCACTCCTGTATCTGCAAAACAAAGACTTCCCGCACTTCCCGGTTAGGGATCACCAACTTATAGACGCCGTTTACCGCTCTGCCGGTCTGCGTCAGATAACCGGTGGTAAAGAGCACGCTCCACAGATTGTCGATACTGGAATCCAGCTCATGATAGGTAAGATCCAGACGAACCCTCTTCTCGACCGCCTCTCCCGCGATCAGACGCTCGATCTCATTCTGAGTCGTTCTATCCGCTTTATCAATAAAGCGCTTCACCAGATCATTCTCGCTGGTGTTGATCCAGAAAGCTTCCGGTTCCGCATCCGGGTCTGCCAGCAGCTTCTTCGTATACTTGATAACATCCCACGGACAGTATATATCCGCATCGCCAAAGTGGTATCCGTCATACCATTCCTTAATGTTGCCCGCCTTTTCTTCCATTCCATAATCTTCCAGAAGCTCCTGCACTTCCGCTTCTGTAAAGCCAAAATGCTCATCATGCTCTACGTCAACGATGGAATTGACATCAAGATTATTCAGCCCTGTGAAAATACTCTCCTTTGACACACGCAGGCACCCTGTCAGAACGGCAAACTGTAAAAACTCATTGGTCTTCAGCACCTGCCCAAACAGACTGCGGATCAGCGAGACCATCTCATTGTAATAACCATGCTGGAACGCTTTATCCAACGGAACATCGTACTCGTCAATTAACAGGAGCACTTTTCGTTCATAATGCCGGCAAAGCAACAAAGACAATACTCTCAGGCTGGATGTAAGCATTGCTTCATCCATAACATACTGACCTTTATCCAGTTCTATCAATGCACTGTATTTTTCTTTTTCATTCACAGACAATCGGTCACTATCCAGCAAAAACCGGAATCGCTCTGCTTCGGTTCCCATTTTTTCTGTCAGACGTTTTCTTGCATCTTCAAATCTTAATCCCTCCACGTCCTTCAACGAAATAAAGATAACCGGGTATTTTCCCATGTATTTTTCGCACAGTGCCGTCTCCCGCGAGATGGCAAGTCCGTCAAACAGGGTCTTATCTGCTCCAATCTCGAAAAAGCATTTCAGCATACTCATATTCAGCGTCTTTCCGAAACGGCGCGGTCGGGTGAACAGATTGACCTCACCCCAATTATTTAACAAGTCACGGATGAAACCGGTTTTATCTATATAATAGAACTCTTCCCTGCAAAGTTTTTCAAAATCATCAATACCAACAGGCAGTTTTTTCCTCCGCATTCGGCTCATCCTCCTTCCTGACCCGCACGGTTCTTCCTGTGTCATTCCAGCTTTATTGTACCTCTTCTGTCATCCCATAGCATTATACAGGGTACTGCTGATCACTTCCAATAGCTGTGTGATATCCACAGGCTTCGCCACATGTGCATTCATCCCGCACTCAAGCGCCTTCTTACGGTCCTCTTCAAATGCATTTGCCGAGACCGCAATGATCGGGATCTTGGCCAATGCCGGATTATCCAGATTCCTGATGGCGCGTGACGCATGATATCCGTCCATAACCGGCATCTGGATATCCATCAATATCACGGCATATTCCCCCGGCAGGGAATTCCTCACCATCTCAACCGCAATACTCCCATCCGCCGCGGTATCCACAATGAACCCTTCGTCCCTCAAAAGCTCTATCTCCAGTTCCATGTTGATCTCATTGTCTTCCACCAACAGGATCTTGTGTCCCTGCTCCTTATTGACATAACTCTTCTTCTTTTCATCCGGCTGCAGGCTCCTGTCGTGGCGTATGCGGAAATCAAGCGTCACCGTGAACCTGCTGCCCTCTCCCTCTGTACTGTCCACCTCGATACTTCCATGCATCATATCCACGATCCGCTTCGCGATAGTCAGCCCAAGCCCCGTACCGTGCACGCCGCTGTGCGTCGTATTCTTCTGGCGCTCGAACGGCTCGAACATCCGCTCCTGGAAGCTCTCGCTTATACCGATCCCGGTGTCCTCAATCACAAACTGATATGACATATAATTGTCCGAAGCCCCTTCAAGCTCTTTGACTGCAACCCGGATCTCTCCGCCGTCCTCCGTATACTGCACCGCATTGCTGCCCAGACGCCAGAGAACCTGATTCAACTTCTCCGGATCACTGTAGACTTCATAGTGCTTCAGCTCCGATATATCCAACAGGAACGTTATATTCTTCGTGTTTGCCTTAGGAAGGATCGCCTCATGCACTTCCTCGACACAAGTACGGAGATTACATTCCTCCTCCTCGATATTCACCTTTGAGGTGTCCATCCTGGATATCTCCAGCACATCATTGATCAGATTCAGTAGATGCTCCCCGGACTCCTCAATCTTCCCCAGATACTCCCGCACCTTCTCCTTATCGTCGGCATACCGTTTGGCAAGGCCTGTGAATCCCACAATGGCGTTCATCGGAGTACGCATGTCATGGGACATATTCGCAAGAAATGCATCCTTGGCGGCATTGGCCTCCTCGGCCTGACCCAGCGCATCCTCCACCATATTCTTCTGCATCATCTCGCGCCTGATCTCATCATCCACGCTCCGGTAGCCTATAACGATCTCAGACACATGTTCCTTAGAGCCTACATTGACCACACGAAGCTGCAGATACTCCACCTGCCCGTCCTTGATGATTCGGTAGTTGATATAGAACATATCGCTCTCTGATAATCTATTCCTGATATAATACGGATTCGTCGCTTCCTCCACGATCCAGCGGTCCTCCGGATGCACCCAGGTCTGAATATATTCTGCATCAAAGCCCTCAAACTCACACAGCCACCGTCCTCCGCCGAACTGGTACTCAACCCTGTCACTGTGGCGGTACGTCTGGATACGGTTCTTGTCCAGATTGACATAGAAAATAGATTCATAATCCATGCTGAGCCCCTCGATCACATTCATGTGGCGGAGCTGCTCCTGATTGACCACTTCCAGTTCTTTATCGTACTCTTCTATCCGCCGCTGCAGAACCTGCTCCTTCTGACGCTGCCTGAACAGCAGTTCCTTCTTCTCCTCTTCCTGCTGCTGCAGTTTGTCCGTTGCATCCGCCACAAACACATAGAACACGTCCCCGACAATACCGCTGTGTATGAAATGCCCGTAGTCCTCCACCCAGCGTACCCTGCCCTTCTTTGTAATGACCCTGTATTCTACATAATCCAGATCATAATGACTCTCCTTGATCTGACGCCAGATACTCGCTTCTACATTCTCCAGATCATCCGGATGCACAATTCCGCGAAATGAATTCCCCGTCAGCTCCGTGAATTCTTCCATCGTATCACATTCAAGGATACGGAGCATCGCCTTGTTGACGTATATAATCTCCTCATTCCCTTCTGCCCGGTATACAAAAAAACCACCCGGCATCTCCTCTGTAATCTTCTTCAACATATCTTCCGCATTCATATTATAAACCTTCAGCAATGAATAAACACTACTTATCTCACCTTCCTTAATCTTATTTTGATTATTCAAAGCCTTCCCCTCCCTTCAAGTTACGGTACCTTCTATTACGACCTCCATCTTCAAGCCGTCCCATCCCGATGTCCCTGTAAGATACAGATACCGCACCCCGTCCGACATCTCTTCATTGGCGTAAATATTATAACAACTGCGTCTCATAAACTCCGACAGACGCAGGAAAACATCCTTTGCAGCCTGAAACGAAAACTTCATCAGCATAATATATATCCTGACCTGATCTTTCGTATCTACATCAACCCGATATTCCTGCACCGCACCCTCCGCTTCAAGAAATCCCTCTATGCTTTCAAGATCTTCTGCTCTAACGTGCGGCTGAAACTCCTCGAAAATACGAAATCTCTCCGTCATACATTCCTCCATATCCTGAACTAAGCACAAAATTAACAGAAACCTGTTCATTATATTATAACACATTTCCCTAAGTTAGAGTAAAAATAAAAAATTTTTTGAGTAAACTTAAAAAAGGTGTCCCTGATATCAGGAACACCTTTGTAATATAAATATGAACTTATTCGCCTGGTCTTGCGCTTCTCAACTTGAACCTTGAAACCAGAGATTTTAACAGCTGAGACTGACTGGACAGCTCTTCGCTGGCCGCCGCACTCTCTTCTGCCGTAGCAGAGTTCGTCTGGACTACGCTGGAGATCTGGTCCATGCCCATCGTTACCTGGGAGATTGCCTCTGCCTGGCTGACCGCCGCAGTAGAGATCTTATCCACATATGTAACCGCACTCTTCGTACTCTCAACTGTCTCGGAGATCGCTTCTGCAGTACGGTCTACGATATTCGTCCCGTTCTCTACCGCCAGAATCGTACCCTCGATCAGCACAGTCGTGTTGCTTGCCGCTTCTGCACTCTTAGAAGCAAGGTTACGGACCTCATCTGCCACTACTGCGAATCCCTTACCGGCCTCACCTGCACGTGCCGCCTCTACAGCCGCATTCAGCGCAAGGATATTAGTCTGGAATGCAATATCTTCAATCGTCTTAATAATCTTACCGATATCGCCGGACTTCTGGCTGATCTCGCCCATCGCAGAGATCATATCCTGCATCTGCTCATTCGAAACAGACAGCTTGCTCTGTGCATCCATAACCTTCTGGCTCGCTTCTCTTGCATTCTCGGCTGTATTGCTGACCTCTCTTGAAATATCGTTGATCGTTGCCGCCAATTCTTCTACAGAACTTGCCTGCTCGGTCGCGCCCTGAGACAAAGCCTGCGCACCGGAAGATACCTGATCAGCTCCGCTTGCCACCTGATCGGAAGCGTCGTTAATCTGCCGCATCGTATCACTCAGGCTGCGGTTCATCTTACGGATGGACGCTAACAGCGGCTCAAAGTCTCCCTTATAGATGCCATCCTCAGCAAAGAGATCGAAATTACCTCTTGCCATCTCATCTAACAGACGTGTCAGATCCCGTACCACACTTTCCAGTCCTTCACAGGTTTCCTTCACGCTGTTCACCAGCATACCGAATTCATCCGCTGATTCATACTCCAGCGTCTGCGACATCTCTCCTCTGGAAAGCCCCTCCATAGCAGATTCTACCTGCTGAACCGGATGTACGATCATATTCGTCACCCTCGCACAGATGATCAGCGCAAATACAATTGCAATTACCGTGATCACCAGGAGAATGATCATGCTCATGTTCGTCTCTTTCACACTCTCATCCATAGTCTGCGCCCGTATAGTCGCCGTATTCTCAATCAGCTTGTTAATATTAGTAATCACTTCATCAAGAGCCGGCGTACACTGCGTCCGTACCAGCTCTGCCGCATGCATCGAATCTCCCGCCTTCAGCTTCGCCAGAATATCGTCCGCTATCCCAAGCCACTTGTTCAGAGAATTCTCAAACGCTGTCACTTCATCCGTATCCAGGATATTCAGGCTGTGTATCTTCTCCAGATTAGACTCAATGCTTGCCTTACTCTCCTCGATCGCCTGCAGAGTCGCTGCATCCGTCTGACCCGCTATAATCATATTACGCACGTCCGTCGCCGCCATAAATGTCGCTATACGGCATGCTTTTACCGCATCATCCGCCGCAACGGATCCTTCCATAAATTCATTCAGATTATCGCTTGCTTTTCTCAGTTGTAGAATGGAATACAAGGATACTAAAATCGTCAATATAAGCACTATGCCAAATGACACTAACAATTTAGTCCTGATTTTTAAGTTCTTCATAGTTCTCTCCTTCTTGTCTCTTTCAAATTAGCGGTCTCCTCCGCCGTCTTCTTCCGGGGAATCCCCCGCTTCTTCTGCCTGCTGTAATATCTTCTCAGCCGCGCCTGCTGCCTGGCCGCCCGATCCTGCGTCTTCCGTCGCGCTCTCCGCCTGACCGCCTGATCCTGTATCTTCTATTGCACTCTTCTCCCGACCGTCAGATCCCGTGTCTTCCACCACGCTCTTCGCCTGCACATCAGATCCCGCGTCCTCTCCCATGCTCTCTGTCTGAACACCGGATCCCGCGCCCTCCCCGGCTGCTTCAGGCGTCACCTCATCTTCATCCTTCTTCCAGTCTATCAGTCCCTTCAATTTTTCTCTTATATCCGACAATCTGACTCTAAGCCGAAATCCTGCTTTCTTACACTTATTGGTACAGATTCGTCTAAAAAAACGCCAATTGCGGACAATCCAATAAAATGCCAACAAAAAAGGATATTTCTCAAGCGCAGGGAAAAACTGTACCATGTAATCCCTTGACGGAAACCACCATGCCTGCCGCCTGAGCGCCCACTCCTTATCTCTGTTGCGCCAGTAAAAATCCAGCCGTACCTTCTCACAGGGCAGAAGTTCCTCATCCAAATGCTCATTCTCCCGTCCTCGTGATAAGATATATTCTTCTAATTCTATCGCCAATCCATACTGCTGCTCTGCGCCTTCTCCAAACCAGAGCTCGGCAAGCAGTTCAGCCTGTCTGGTAAATTCCTGCCATCTTGCCTTCTCCAGATGTTCTCTCACCGCCTTCCAGCGGAACTTCTCCCCCAGAAGCTTCTTAAACTGCCACAGATCCATAATATCCCTGATCTTAAGCTTACCTGTAATATACAGCTCAACCATCCGCGCCATGCGGTACAGATAGGCTTCCTCATTACTCAGCATATGTATAAACCTGTAAGACTCCGTGCGTCGATAGCTTTTGACAGAACCAGAAAAGTAATGCCGGATCACTTTATTCTCAATCGGCATCCCGTCATGGAATACAATACGGACACCAGGCACTCTAACATAGACTACTCCGCTGCCCATCACTTCTTCCTTCTGTTCATAATCCATATCCAGCATCATCCTGTGAATCCGGGGCATATCCTTCTTATCCACAAGAATCTCTATCTGCCTTATATAAGCCATCTCAGGCTTAGGGTACATATCAGTTACTTCAGAATCCATCAGAAACAAAGCTTCTATCTTATGCCTCTCCAACTGCCACTTAATGACTTCCTCTGCCTTCCTGTAGGATTCATAAAGAAGAAGCTGCTTCTTATAGCTCTGATAAAACTCTGCCTCGCATTCCTCTGAGATCTCTTTCTCAATTCCTAAAAGTCCAATATAGACAATACTGATCACGTCCTGATAATCGGAAACATCCAGAAGAGTCTCCCATCTCATACGCTTTCTCAATGTCTGGATCGGTTTCTGGTTAATGATAGCTGCCAGCAATATTAGCATGTATCTGATCTCGTAGCT